>Ga0255774_10002787_pt1 | contig 13101 bp, 2 predicted proteins | sample 101ome_17_FD_179972 | JGI IMG/M metagenome (GOLD analysis project Ga0255774, IMG submission 179972) | Coastal salt marsh microbial communities from the Groves Creek Marsh, Skidaway Island, Georgia - 101407AT metaG (version 2) | ecosystem: Environmental > Aquatic > Marine > Intertidal zone > Salt...
GCTCACCTCGACGGTGGTTTTTCCTTTCTTTTTGAAGCTGCTCATGATGATGCTCTCTTTCTTCTCTCTTCTTCCTTTTTTTTTCTCTCTCTCTATGCGTGTAAGTGTGTGTGTGTGTGTGTGTGTGTTAGTGTGTGTGTGTGTGTAACGCGTGTGTGATATGCGCTCCCCTCTAATTCAACTTAACCCGAATTATTGTGGTGTCGCTCTTGAATCGCGTGTTGCAAGAAGAAGGGAAATATGAAGAGAATTCACCAAAAAAAAAATGTTTGAGAAGCAATTGCATCAGGCGTTGCTGCGCGTGGCGGGTTCGTTCTTGAGCTTCGACGAGGTCGAGGACGGGAACAACAATAGCGATGAGGAGAAGAAGAAGAAGAAGAAAAACAAGAGCAACGTATCGGCGTCTGTGCTTTTCGGTCCGAAAATCACGTTACGAAACGTGAAGTTGCGCGTGGAGGAAATCGAGGGGTATTTGGGACAGTTACCAGGAAATATCGGCGTCAATGAAGCAAGAGTGGGCGAAGTTTGCGTTCGAATACCTACGACATCGATTGTCGGGATGCAACCAACAGTTGATGTTTCTTTGAAAGGTGTGGATATTGTTTTAAAGAAGCTCTCGAGAGAGGAGGAGACACGCCGGCGCGAGAGACAGAAGAAGAGCGAGGAGGAAAGAGGGGATGTAGGAGGAGAACAAGAAAGTTTCGACGACGACGACGACGACGACTTTGTAGCGAGGCTCGACCAAGCCGAGATGATGTGGCTCTGCAAAAACTTAGAAAACATTGATTTCACAGAGACTATGGAGAGATTGTTCGTGAAAGATGGGAAGAAGACGTTCGCGAAGGATGATGATACTTATGTTACGCAATTTTTGAAAACTCTACTCGCAAACGTTTCCGTGAGCGTTTCTAATCTTCACATTCGATTCGAAGACAGCGTTACTGTGATAGATAAGGATAAAAAGGGTTTAGGAATTGCGTGCGGGATTAAGTGGGATGCGTTGCTGTGTGAGTCCGTCAGTAGCATTGGAGATCATAAGAGGAAATATAACAAAGCCTCGCACGAAATCTGCAAGAAGACGACTATCAAGAATCTTTCGGTGTATTTTGATGATTTAGGCACGAGTGACGTGAATCAAGCAAATGTTTTAGAGCCGCTATCTTTAGATTTGATATACGTGCAAAAAGTTAACGTGGATGCACTTGATAACGGTGATACTCCCCGAGTTACTTTGAAGGTCAACGTGCACGACAATACGGGTATCCGCGTGGGTCTGCATAAGCATCAATACGACAACTTCAACAGAGTTCTTGCGGCTCTTGGTCGCGAAAATGAAATACGCCGGCCAACGGAACGTGTGAGAGAGAATCCTCGACTTTGGTGGAACTACGCTCGTCTAAAATTAGCACAGTATAAAGGAACGAAAACACCGAAAACACCTCGTTTGATGAAGATTTGTGCGAAAGAGGTGAGCGAAGCGCATCGGAAAAGACAGCGCTACATGGAATTGAGTTCTCGGGTAAATGGAGCGGACGATGAGGACGTCCTCGATAAACTATTCAAGATTGAAAAGTCGCTGAGCTTTGAGGTTGCGTTAACTTGGCGTTGCATTGCTCAAGTCTATAGTTTACAAGAAGACGGAAATAAATGTAAGAATTGTGCAAACTCAGTTGTAGCAATCTCACGAAAAGTTGCGTTGAAGACGATTAAATGGAATAGAAAAGAAGAAGTAGAAAAGGAGGAGATGGCGAGTAACGAGGAGGTTTCAACTCTTTCGAGCGATGCTTTATGCCAATTAGATGATGTTCTGAAGATTTGCAACGATATTACTCATCCTCATCCTTCGCAATGTTGGAAAGGTCCTGAATTCTCAGTATTTATATCACTTCAACGTGTTGTTATATCGTTATTTCTTGGGGCGGAAGCGAGCAACCCCTTGCCAACAAAAAATATTTTAGAAAATTCAATATCAGTCAAAGTTTCCAACTTTGAATGCGGACTCGTAAAACACGTGGATGACGTGCAAACATTTTTAAACATTAGCGATATCGAATGTTACGATATTTCGGAACGTCCGATGATATCGAGAGTGATGCCGAAACGAAGGGCATGCACCGATATTAAGTTTGTGCGCAAAGATTCTCGGTGCTCACTCACAGGAAATGTCTCTAAGTTCATCATCAGGATAGATAATGACACAATAACGCGCATAACGGGTTTTGTGGATGTTCCAGGAGACGTTCGCGAGAACTACTGTTCAAAAACAGCATCAAATACTGAGACAGAGGACAAAAACTTTGGCAAGAGAAGTGAGAATGAAACTGAAAAATCATCTGGTTTGGAAATGTTTGAAACTATTAGCGTCGTTGTTGATGCTCCGATTATACGCATTGATGCACGAAAAGAATACAGTTTAGTCATCGATTTAGGTACTATCACCGCTCGTAGGTCGATAGTAGAAGATTTGAATGCCTTACATTCGATCGAAATCGGCATATCTGGATTATCAGCAAAAATTTTAGACGAAAACTCCGATAAAAACACAGTTTTTCATATTTTGAACGAGGTTGAGGACTTAAATATTTCCTACGAGGTGACTCGTCCTGGAGTGAAGATTGCATCTTCGCCAAAAATACTTTCCGTTGATGCAAGGAAAGATGTATGCGTGAGTATGTCACCGTGTCGTTTAATGATGATACTAGCAATTGCGGATGAGTTCTTATCATGCAGCAACAGTAGTGAAGAGGCTGTGAGAATAGAAGAATCGAAAAATGTCGAATATGAACACGATTCCGATACGCGAGTAGTTGTATCAGAATATTATGTTCATATTCAAAAATCCCTTGGCATGAAATTACTAGGACAGCCAATGGGATTGGCAAAGCATAAAAAAGAAAGAGAGGGTGATGGCATTGACGGAATAGAGAGAGGAGGCGTAGATCGGCTTACAACATCTGCTGCTATACATAGTGAAGTAGAGATTTTAGAGATAGTAATTGACGGGGGGCAGATACATCAAACCAACTCGAATGTAGACTCAGGTACAGAGATCAGATGCGTACGGTTCTTAGAAATTAAGGATTTGCTCCGAGGTGGTAGTTTCCTATCGTTCGAAAATAAAAATCTAACGGAAGAGGAGGACGAAGAGGAAGACACGGTGGCGAAGTCGAGAATTTCAGAAATTGCGATTTCGTTGTACACTCGATCACCACGTTCGCCATATTGGAGCAATATTTATACGGAAATGATACTGAGCGGCCCTTCAGTAATACTAAATTTGTCACGTCCAACTTTGGGCTCTTTTTGGCGCGCACTAGACGAAATATATGTCGTACTTGACCGTAACATACAGGCTGACGAAGCTATTGGTCGATTGGATAATTGGCAATCGTACGACGTCAACTCCTCCGTGACAAATTTTAAGTTGACTATATGTACGAACAGTCTTGAAATAAATGCCGTACTTGAAGAGGAGGATTGGTGCAAGAGTGACGGAAAGAAGGAAGCATTCAATATAAGTTCAGGAGTTGGAACGCAAATTCAAATTATGAATCTTAATACCGGTTTGAACGTTGAGTGCGCATTACCAGATTTGATGATGGAAGATTTAACTATTGATCCGAGCCACAGATATCGACACTTCGTGAACTCTGTAAAGCGAGATGGTGCTTCATTCGCGCGACTTGCGTACAAGAATTTTGACTATCGGCAGGAAAGCGTCTATCCAGGTTACGATCAAATACTCATACTCGATGTTGATAATGCCGAGGTAACATTTTTGATGCGATTCTTTTATTATCACGTTCTAGGATTCTTCTCTGGCTTCTTACCAGATTATATCCCCATTGAAAGTTTGCCAACAGCTTTGCGAGAAGCTGCGAGAGTTGAACGTGATCAGTGGTTGAGGGTCGGCACTTTTGCATACGATGTTTCCCTAACTAATTCTTCTACAATTTTACCCCGGAGCACATCGGCAACGTCCGAATGTATTTTAGTAGACTCCAAACGAGTACATGTTTATAATCAATTCAAATGGGAACATGGAACATCACATTTAGATGCGGAGGCAGTATTGATGGATAAGATGACAATTGACATTCATGACTTTTCCATGGGAATGTCCGATGTACACAACACGGAGTCTCTTGTGTTTGGTGAAAGCATAGTGCTAAGTAACCAGTCGTTTCTTCGTCATATTCGACCGATGGAAACTCTCACAATTACAATCAATGGTCCGACGTGGGATCCTCACGATAGTAAATGTGGCAGCGAAATCGAGATCTCGACCGAAGGGGTATTTGCTTTAGAGCTTGACGACTATGAACTCGGTGTCTTGTGTAACGTAATTGGAACGAACTTTGGAGAGGAAAGCTGGGAAATCCAAACTTTGTTTAGCTATCGCGAAGATTTGGAATGGAAAAATCCAAAAACTTCTCCTTTGACGAAGTCATTAGGGCAAAGGATTATAGTTACGTTACCATATGCGGTTCTGAGACTGTGGAATGCCCCACGCTCCAATCGCTCGAAACCACTCTCAGAAATACACATGGGAAATCTTTATGTAAACTATTATTCACACAGAAATTATGTTGATTATGGCTTGAATATAACTTTATGCGATTTAAAGGTACGAGATAAGCGCATTGGAACCGGGAAAGGTCACTTGGAGATGATACAAAAAGGTCTCAATCTTGATGAATCCAATGTAAACCAGGATGAAGACCTGACTTTTTTGCATCTCGATGTTGAAAGCGTTCAGAATGAAACAAATGTTGAAATGAACTTGCACTCACGTTGCTGTGTAAAAGTCGATCCATTATTTTTTAGCGAACTTGCCCTGTTCTTTTCTTTCTCAGAGTGTGAAATTGTTGACGAGGTGACGAAAGAAATAATTCGAATGTCTCCCTTAGAAAAGCGTCTCAATGCCGACATGCAATTTGATATAAACCATAGCGATAACGGGCTTATTAAGTTGAGAGAGGATTTGAATTTGAATAATGGGAGAAGAATCTTAGCGGATGGCCCCCTGTGTTTCTCAAACCAGTGCATCTTGGATGGAGATGGATATACAATAAGACTTCCAATTTCTGGACACCAAAGGACTCGCGGTGATCAAATTCCGTTAATTATTCTTGGAAGGAACAAAATTCTCACGTTCAAGAATTGCACGATTGAGATACCGCTACCAGATATGACAGCGAATGACCAATTAGAGCAAGTAAACATTGGAGATTATGTTTCGTTCGGGTCCAATTCGAAAATCGTTATGGATAAATCGGCTCGGATCGTGAAGACAAATATGAAGAACCTTGTTCAAGGCACCTCGATACGGACAACCAACGATGCAATCGCTACTGACCAATCAACTCTCCGCGCACTTGTACGGATTAGCTCACTTGAACTATTGATGTTCGATGTTGGACAGCACGCTGCAGCTGAAAGGATTCGTGCATCTGAGTATATTTCTTTGAAGACGGGTATAGATCTTTCATACGCCAGCTTCCCTTCGCTCAACGTTTTAGACCAAAAGGGGCGCACAGAGGCTGCTTTACATATCACGAATCTTGAAGCATTTTTCTGCGATGCGAATAATCGCGCGTGTTTCGATAGACTACTGCATAAGACTAACATAGATTTGACATACAAAGAGGCCTCGAATGGAAGGATTCAGCTCGCTGGAAATGTTTCAGAAATAGACATTCACCTGAACACGATTACCCTTCAGAATGTTCTAGAAAACGCAACAAAAATATCAAATTCCATCCAAGCCGTCTCGGCTTCATTTGGAGCATCAGTTGCTCCTTGCGAAGCCTTTGAATATATTTGTGCATCCAGAGCAGCTGGCTTAAAATTTTTCCGCGTTATCCCTCCACGTGGTTTTGCGAGTCTGGGTGACGTTTTGGTATTTGCGCATCAACATTCTCCATCAACATCCGTAATTGCGATAAATGCTGCTAGTAACGTATGCACCGCACCAACTGGATTCATAAAAGTTTGGGAGTCAAAATCGAATGATTGCGTTGCATGGTGGCCCATCCCCAAGGAAGGATTCATCGCAATGGGATGTGTAGTGACAGCATCCAAAGATAAAATGCCCAATATCGAAAACTATCGATGCGTGCGACAAGAGATTCTGACAGAAAGTACTTTCAGAGATTGTGTATACAGTGGTGGCACAAATGCGGAGCAGCTCTGGACCGTAGACAATTCGTCTCAAACATTCTTTGCAGGACAATGGCAAAATGTTGGGAACACAGGTAAGAGTTTGAGACCTGCGGCACTGCGCGAGCCCCTGCTACCCATTCACGTAGAGACATCGCTAATTGATAAACAGCAACAGGAATCGCAGCAGACCAGTTTGGAAATCAGCCCAATAAGAGCTGGTAGACCACATGAGAACGACGATTCGCTCTTGTTAAATTCACCTCAATCTGTGTATGGAAATATTTATGACGGCAGTGACGACGGCACTGTGATGAATGAAGATACGAGTACATCAATATCTCTCTTGATTCCGAACTTGCACCTCGGATTATTCGTTAGGGAAGCTAAACGGCCGTTTGCATCAGTTGCCATCGATTCAATAAGACTAGGTGTAACAGGTGACGGAGATGGCGAAGAAGCATCGGAGCATAGGGAGGAAAATTCGTTACGTGGGGCACTCTCATCAAACCTCTCGGTATATTTCTATAATCCGATCGTTTCTTCATGGGAACCTATTTTGCAAAGATTTAAAATTGAAGGTGAATATTCGAACAATAGGAGAAAGATGATTGAAGAGTACAGCCTCTCAATTCCGTTGCCGATTTGCTGTGACGTGCATAGCTCTTTTGGTCAAAATTTATCATCTTTCCTGCAGTATGACGTCAATATGGTGGATCCTTCGTTATCTTCCAAATACTTTAATAGAGATGCCAATTCTCTGATATCGAATAATTTGGTCTTTCCAGTCTTTGTTAGAACCGAATACCCCAGTCGTTTGGTTCACAAGGTTGATCCAGGTGAGTCGTTCAAGATTGCTGACGCTTCCGAGGAACTTGACGCTTCCGAGGAACTTGAATATCCCAATCCACCTAACAAGGGCATAGAAAACAATAACGAACGCACATGGAGACACTATCCAGAACGGGGCAAGTGTCGATTAATACTACATCTCGAGTCTTGTAAATTTGCTTCAGAGGTTGTTGAGTTGTCCTCCTCAATCCTCGAGTTGCAGTGCTCTGTTCGAATATACTCTGAAAACAATGAAGTGGATCAGAATAGATCATTGTTGCAATCAAGTAGATGCCGAACCAGGCCAATAGCATCGACAATTTCAATTTCAAAAGATAGTGGGAAAACAGAAAGATGGTACAAGTGGGACGAATGCTTTTCCTTGAGTGTTCCACTTGATACAGACCCTGCTAGTTGCCTGCTCGCAGTGACCATCATTGATTTACGTGGCTCAGGCGGCGCAGGTTTGACGCTTGCTCAGTCTATCATATCAACCGCAGCATTACTCAACTCTTCAAGCTCTGGCGACTTGTTTACATTATTTTGTGAGGGTTTAGAACCTTGCATTGTAAAATGCTCGGCTCGACTTGTTTTTGCAAAGGTAGAAGGGCAAGTAAGGAACCTTCGCAAGACGACAAAATCCTCCCTCGGTCGTAAAGGCAAACAAAGTATGCCGTCTATTTCAATGTTTGACTCTGGACCGTGGCATAAGTTGCGACCTAGAAAAGATGTACTGATGAAAAGTGATAGTGTGCGAACTGATTCTAGCAGCGTGGAAGTTCTGGTTTTTGAGAACAGGAGTTTAACAATGTCGACTTCCGCTGATATTTCAGGTTTGCTCACGTATTCTCTCAGTCCGAGAGTTCAGGTTCGTAACACGACAGAGTTGCCAATTGAAGTTCTCATAGCTCCAAAAGAGATGGATCCCCATGACGCATTGGAGCATACCCTGACGTTCGATAATCAGCCCATTCCTGAACAATTCATAATGAAGAGGCTTATCAAACCAGGAGAGCTTCTACCATTACCGTATTCCACCATTGGACCCGATGCCCGTTCAAGCATCCATATGAGGGTGCACAGCCTCTCGTCCCCTTCCTCCTGGGGTAGTTTGATTAAAGATACAAGCAAATTTGTCCCCAAAAATCTCTCACACGAGGAAAGTTTTGGATGCAGAGCTTTGAGTTCAGGAATGGAAGGACACGAAATACTTCAATGTAATGGGTCTGGCCAGACTTCGTGGTTTCTTTGTGTTGAAACAATAGGACTTAGTGTACAAGGAGATTATTCTGAAGATAGATCGTCTTTCGATTGGACACTAATCATTAAAGCTCCTTTGAAAATTCGGAACACTTTAGCAGGTAGCTGCAAAATATCCTTATATTCCTCTGAATTTGATCTGCCAAATATGAAAATGGATAAAGCCATATTTCTAAAAGCGTTGGGATCAAATGAAAGCATCTCCATCTATAATATTCATCCTGGATACCACACCGTAGTCGCGATTCATTCACTACGTGGCGGCTGGACGATTTCTGACAATGATCGATTTGCACCTGTTTCACCTTCAGCATTCGCGTCTAAAGTAGCAATAAATGGAGGCGTGAATTCTGTCAATGAAACATTTCAACTCGAAAGAAGAGACGGTTCAAAGTCTTACATAAATGCAGTATCTACTATAGTTGGGCGTTATATTGGAGATTCTAGTGAGAAAGATTCAAGTGCAGATCGTTTAGTCACAATATGCGCATCCGTTATGATCGTTAATAGAACGGGGACTCTGTTAGCATATCGTGCAACATACAAAGACCGTGACAGTTTGGGAACGTCTACTCAAAAAGGTGGAGACAGGTTCGATGCCGATTCTAATTCAAGGCTGAGCGATCCCGCAAGCAGCACCAATACGAGAAGAAAGAAGAGCTTCGACTCTAGTAAGAAAAGTATCGATGAAAGATCTTCTCTGGATGGCAATGTTGCTTCTATGCGACGTGTATCAGTTGCTACCATGCATTCGCTCAAGACAACGCCGGTCACCTCGCTCGAACATATACATTGGACCCCAGGTGATCGCGATTATACAACCTCAGAGATGCGAGTTTCTTACGTATCACCGACAGAGATAGTTGAAGACAGCACTTTGATGCTTGAATTTGGGATATCAAACAGCGACGACGCGAATGTTTTCACAAAAAATCTTGAAATGAGTCCGCCTGTCCTTGTTTCTGAGTTCGATTTGAGCAGGCCAGTTATAATCGAAGCGAATGGATTGGAAATATCAGGTCAAAATGTGACGTCAGTCTGCTTACCAGTAACTGTTCGATTTGAACGACAAAGTCTGTTCAGTAAAGTATCGAAAGAAGAGGGATTCTCTGACACAGAAATTTTTGGTCAAGGTGTGACAGTCATTGTGGAACCTGCTATTACTTTGATGAACAGAACTGGGGAGATTTTGGATGTCACGGATTCTCTTAATGCTTCAGCTTCAGCGTGGAAATCTATTCCTGCGGATCACTCGAAGTGGGGAGTGCCTTGGTCTTGGCGTCTATCTGACCCCCAAAAAAAGGATAGAAGCAGATATGAAGTAATTTCGCGCGGGAAGGAAGATATTGAAAACAAAGAGCAAAACTTGTTCGCAAAATTACATCGAAAGAATGGGGCATGGAGTTCAAAATTCAATATTGATGGGGATGACAGAAGTACATTAAGTGTGCGCTTGCTCGATACAACTAACTCAGAAGAGGGACGGAACATGCGAGTGAAATCCTTGAATATTGATATTGAGCGCGATTCTCTTCTCACGTGCACTTCTACTATCAATTTCACCGTCAGGAGAAATCCAATCATTATTGAAAATGCAAATAACGAGTACGTTTTGGCTTTCCGCGAAATACTATCTGACGGATTAGCACAAATAAAAAACGATACTGATTTCAATAGAGCTTCGTTTAATGAAAATCTTGGTGAAGGTGGTAACTGGACTGAGATCGAACCAAACGCTTCTGTAGCTTTTGCGTGGTTGAATGATTCGAAGCCGGATCGAGCTATAGAAGCAAAGTTCGTTCGTTCTAGAAATCTTCAGTCATCTGCACAGAGAGAAAAGCTTTTTGAAAAATTACCATCGCGCATATATAGGGCATTTGATAACAGAGGCTTGACCGAGCTTCCCGGTCTCGCGGTGCCCATATTTGATTCTGGAGGCGAAGGTTACTGGGCTTCTGAAGCACTGAAAGATGGACTCTCTAACACAAATCAAGATGACTTTCAAAACACTTTGCTCACTTTCGCTACCGTATCTTTCATACATGCAGATGATGTGAACAGAAAAGCATCGAAGCTTAGGTTTGGTTCAGCGCTATCTAAAGATGATCTCCAGAATTTTGCTCAAATACGGGAGGAAGCTTTACAGCATGAAACTGAAAAAATGTTTTGCCTGATCACTGCAAAACGCTCTCGATATTCATTTTCTCTGAAAAACATAACTTTGAGTTTACTCGATAAACGCATCAACGAGATCCTGGTAGCTCACGTCGATGGAGTTAGCGTATCGCACGATCAGAAAGAAACTTCTACAGGAGCGGTGATTAAAACCACTTCTGTAGGATTAAAGAGTTTACAAATTGATGATATGACGCAAAAAACAATATACCCGGTTCTTCTGCGTCGCATTGACAATGATGCTGCGCAGGATAATTTGTTTTCAGCACGCGTTCGAGTTCGGGAAGATGCACGCGAAAAAATAATACACTATGACCGGGTAGAGTTGAAATTCACGCGCGCGCCAATCCACGTGAATATCAACGAACCGTCGCTTTGGTCAGTTTTACTATTTTGTGACTATTTTGTCCCACAGAATTCATCAGGGACAGAATCTGCTAAGAGCAAAAGCGGTGAAGGTGCTGGTATTGACGATGTTTCAGTCGTCGTTGGAAGTATCGATCGAACGATATACGTGCAGCATTTCTCAATCGACCCTATAACAGTTGCTTTTTCGTTTCGCGCGGCTGGTCTTGATAGAATTCGCCCGAGACGCGCACAGGAGCTCATCCCTGGCATAGTTGGCTTTATTAACCTTTCCGAGTCTAAGGTAAAATTAAAAGGTTTCGAGTTGCATCATCAACTTACGAAGCTCTCGACATTTAAAGCAGACGTGGGCAAAGCGTACGGGAAGCAACTCTTGGGACAAATATTCAGAGTTTTATCAGGTTTTAGCGGGTTAGCATCCGTAGGACTTGGTTTGGGTAAAGCATCCAACATCTTAGGTGGACATAAAGCAATTGGCGCCGGGATGAATCTGCGGAAATCAATCTCCAAAGCGAGTCATTCGAAAATATACATGCAAGACGATAGACCCGAGGTTGACCACATAACTTTCACGACAGGTGCGATTGATGGTCTCACTTATTTCACGTTGAATGTTGTAAAAGGAGCTACTGGAATTCTTTACAAGCCTGTTCTCTATGGCTATCGCGATGGCACTTCAGGTTTCGTCAAGGGTGTGAAAAAGGCTGCGTTAGGAACGGTTTCCAGGCCAATTGCAGGCGCCGTTGGGTTTCTTGGACATATCACATTAGGAGTAGAAGGATCTGTCACAAACGCGCTCGCTGCTCTTGGAGTAAAGACAAAGAAGAAGCATGTGAAGAGAATTCGTCCCGCTCGTCTCCCATCCATGGATGGTGTTTTGAGAGCATATGACGAGCGGGATGTTACGGCTTCAATCTTGTGGAAAAAGATAAAGCAAAGACGTTTCGTTCGACATATTTCTGATGATGAAGATTTCGTGTGGGTCATAAATATTGATCATGATAACATCATCATCGGGACTAATAGGCGTCTATTCAAGATTGCAGTCAAAAAACACCGAAGCAAAAGAGCTTTAAGCATTGAGTGGGATTTGTTTTGGAAGTACGTAAAATGCGTGGAAAGGAGTAGGGATGGAGACTACGTTGACTTAATATATTCCAACAGTAGCTACCTGGATCAATGTCAGCGAATCAGCGTTCCCGCTACTATACAAGACACGCTGAGCGATAAGATTCTCTTGTCGTCGAGGTTGTTCTCGAGTAAGAACGAAACAAGTTCTTCTGAACCCCGACGGTCCGCAAAATCGTCGGTCAGGGAGCGTCTCGAAAAAAAGCGCTGCAACTTTGCTGGTGAAGAAGAAGACGATGACCAGTCGTTTTCATCGACCTCGTCTTCATCAGGGTTGAGCGACTACTCTGAGCACTTAAATCTCTCGACATCGTTCGATAATAGAAATAATACCACTGATAATCGAAAGCTCGGTAAAGCGTTCAAATTTAGCGACGGTTACAAGTGCGTTTACTCCTCTTCAAAGAGAAGATCGGCAGGCTTCAGTGCCAAAGCGTCAGAAGAAGAAAACGCACCGAAAGTTTTCGGGATATTCAATCCAACATCAAATGGGAAAGGAGGAAAGAGAATTACTTTTGGATCCATACTTCAAATAGGAACGAATGCGCCGCCGTCATCATCAATTCCTGTGCCAGTGATCGACAAAGCAACAATGACGGGGGAAGATCCAATTTTTGCATATCCCGTGAAATTTGAACTCGCAGGTAAAATGAAAGGATCAAATGTACGCTTCTTCTGGCCGGTACCACCGGAAGGTTACGTAGCTCTAGGAGTATACTCTGTGAGAGGCAAAAGAGCTCCAAGTAAGAGAAAAAGTGTTGTATGCATTCGCCAAGATTTAGCGAAACCATTCAAAATCACGAAACAACGAAGCTCTGCGTTCCCTGAGTACGTATTTGTAGAAAAAGGAGATTTTACACTGTGGAGAATTTCGAACAGTGTGAATACATTTACATTGGTAGATGGTCTCGTGCATTATCCACCGGACGATGAAATATTTGCGGACTTCAAAAGGTTTGATCTATAATTATGAAAAAGAAATATGAGCAGTGCGAAGACGATGATGATGACGACGACGACGACGACGACGACGACGATGATGATGATGATGATGATGATGATGATGATGATTAGTTTAGCGTTTATTACTGATTAAATCTGCACGTTTCCCATCTTCTCTTGAACTGATTTTAAATACGATTCGTGCAATTTCACCTGGGCCTGATAAAGTTTTTGCAA
>Ga0255774_10002793_pt1 | contig 13092 bp, 16 predicted proteins | sample 101ome_17_FD_179972 | JGI IMG/M metagenome (GOLD analysis project Ga0255774, IMG submission 179972) | Coastal salt marsh microbial communities from the Groves Creek Marsh, Skidaway Island, Georgia - 101407AT metaG (version 2) | ecosystem: Environmental > Aquatic > Marine > Intertidal zone >...
TAATATAATATAATATTTATTGGTTGCGGGGGCAGGATTTACTCAAGACACCGCGATTAGTATTTTGATATGAAGTTGGTAGCGGAGTAGGGACTCGAACCCCCGACACGCGGATTATGATAAAACCACTTCAACTTTTCCTATTTAATTCCAGTATTTTACAGGCACAAAAATCAAGTGTGTTAAAAAGTGTGTAATGGAAATTGGTTGCGGGGGCGCGCAACCGCCGATACTTGCATCTTGACTACACGATAGTTCAGAGCAGTTTTAGGTCCAAGGTCGAAGTTGAACCAAGAGACCAGACCCAAAGCGCGCCCGCTTTTTGGTTGTCAACTAATAGGAAACGAAGTGAATTTTTGTATCCGTAGTTCAGTCGTGGTATACCGTTAAAAAAAACAGTGTAACATTTCCAATAACAACAAAATCGGGGTGCACGCTTCCCATGGACAACATTAATCACCATCAACCGTCCCACTCAATGATTGGACAGCGTGCGCCAAACTTTTCTGCCAGATCATCCAAAGGCAACCTCTCTCTATCTGCATTTGAAGGAAGCTGGACACTCCTATTCTGTCATCCGGCTGACTTCACACCGGTCTGCACCACCGAATTTATCGAACTAGCACGCCGTAAGAATGAATTCGATGCGCTTGGTGTAGAGCTTCTTGGACTCTCAGTTGACAGTATATACAGCCATATCAATTGGCTGGAATGGATTAAAGCAAAGATGGGTGTTGATGTGCAGTTTCCTGTGATTGAGGATTTGTCGATGGAGGTAGCCACCGCTTACGGCATGCTGGATCCCTACAGTCGAACCACAGCAACCGTTCGCGCCTGTTATTTTATCGACCCTGAACAGGTCATTCAGGCTATTATCCACTATCCGATGTATGTTGGCCGTTCGATTGATGAGTTGCTTAGGGTTCAAAGGGCGTTGATCGAAACACATCATAATGAACTCTCAACCCCATCTGACTGGCAGCCAGGGGACAAATTTCTCAAAACAACTCTGGATATGAGTGCGCTCAATACGGATGATTGGCTGTCGTCAGCGATCATGGACCGGGTCGATGGGTAGAGAATTTAAACTCGGTGACATGGGTCCTGAAGAAACGATGAACAACGTATTGGAAGTCTTCCAGGCGCTGTCCCATCCGGTACGTCTGGAAATATGTCAGGTGCTGATGACGCGGCAATATTCTGTCGGTGAGTTATGCAAAATGCTGGGCTTGAAACAATACGCAATCTCGCAGCAGTTGGCCGTTCTTCGTAAGGCAGAGATCGTTGGGACAAAACGTGACGCGCGCCGCATCATTTATTTTTTGAGCAATGACAAGGTTCGTCGAATTTTGCGGGTCAGCATTGCAAATTTAATGCAGTTTGACGCATCCAGCGATCTCATAAAACTTGACCGCAAGCAACAGGCAGGTGGTTTTGCACGTATTTTTTAAATGGCCTCTAAGTGTGGTATCCGCTCTTATGATTTTGGCCATTATGGCGCCGGCGGTGGTCCTGGCCGATATGCGGCTTATCATGATAACATCTGATTATTGCCCTTTCTGTCGGGCATGGGAGCGCGATGTTGGTGTCATTTACTACAAGTCTCCATATGCTGCGCATTTACCCCTCACCCGAATTGATATCGGTACGGAAATACCATCTGAGATGTTATTCAAAACACCGGTCAAAGGAACGCCAACCTTCATTATTCTCCAGCAAAATGAAGAAATAGATCGAATCCAAGGATATGACAGTGCCGAGATGTTTTGGTGGTGGCCGACCAGGTCTGCCACCAGCCCCCCCTCCCTCCGCTTCGCGTTTGCCGGTGGCAAGGACCCCCGCCAACATCCTGGCAGGCGGTTCTGGTTCATCATCGACGAGTTGCCGACACTGGAGCGCATCCCGTCGCTGACCTCGGGGCTGCGGGAGAGCCGCCAATTCGGGGGGATCGGCACGCAGGCGGTCTCGGAGCTACGCGAGATTTATGGCCGCAACGAGGCCGAAACGATCTCGGGCAACTGCAACGCGCGGCTGATCCGGTGGCCCGTCAGGCGGATGTCGCCCCGTAGGCAGGAGCGGCAAGAAACCGCGATGTCGGCATGGAGATGCAGACTGTCAGATCGGATCGGAACCACTACTCCTCGGCCCTTCAGACAAAAAATCGTTTTCGACCACGAGCCTCACGATCTTGGCGTGAATCTCCTTCACTTCGGTCTCGGTTGGGTCGCCCTGCTTGCTGCTGAAAATATATCAGCCATGCCTTTAATGGCTCGCCATTTCCATGTGCTGACCTAATTCGGATGCAACTGACGCGTCGCTGTGATCTCCTACGCGGTCTTGGCACCTCGCAGCGCTTCCGACACTGCTTTGACCTTAGATCGATCTGTAAAGCTCCGGCGCTTTACTATGTTCGTATCCCTTCAAACCTTGGGATACACCTTGGAAGACTGTTGAGTTTTCTGGGGCTATTTTGAGAATGAGGGCACCGTGACATTGTAACGCTGGCGAGGAGGAAGAATTCCGTTTGTCAATCATCTGAAAAACAATTATCGTTTGAGAAGGAATTTCATCTAAAACTCTGCGATTTGGCGCGGAGGTCTGTTGTAAGGCTCGTCAACCATGGAGCGGTTGAACATGAAACGGCCAACGCTGGCTATTATAGCAGAAACCGCCGGACTTTCGACTTCTGCTGTCAGTCAAATTTTACGAGGGAAGGGTAGCTTTGCCGTGCACACAAGGAATGTGGTGCATGAAGTTGCAAAGCAACTACATTACGTTCCTGACCAGCAGGCCGTCTCGATGCGGTTGGGAGGGAGCAACGACGTCGGTATAATCCTGCAAGACCTCTCCAGTCCACTCAACCTCGCTATTGTCAAATCGGCAAAAGACAAGCTTGCTGGAGAAGGCTTAGAGGTATTTGTCGTTGATTCGGAAAACGACCCCGAACAGGAATATTTGCGCATCAGGTGGCTGATTCAACGTTCCGCCAAAGGTGTATTATGGCTTCCTTCAAGCAGCCCAAAGAAAGAAAGCTGTTCCTTGCTTGCAGGCCATAGATTTCCTACTGCCACTCTCAGTTCATGCTCCAAGTTGTCAATGGACTTTGACTGCGTGAACATTCAGGAACATCAGGCCATGGCAAAAGCTGTAGAACACTTGTCCATTTTGGGGCACGAACGCATAGGTTTCTTCTGTGAAGATGTCAGCGGAGGAGTATTCGGTAGAAGGCCTATTGAAGTTTATGCGGAGGCAGTCAAAAGTAACGGGGCTGGCAAAGCAATCGTTAAATTCGCAGGGAGTAATTTCGACACGGCTCGAACCAATGCACAGCGATTGTTTGACGAACATCCTGATATAACGGCCTTGGTCTGTAGTGGTGAGTTTTCCTCGATGGGCGCCAGCACCGGGTTGATAGACATGGGATTGATGCCGGGAAAGGACAGGTCGGTGGTGGGGTTCGGCAGCATTGCCACCGCACAGGTCATGCGACCAACACCAACATTGCTGTCACTTGATTCAAATGCCCTAGGCCAGTTGATGGCCAGCATGTTGATCGACCGTTTGGCTGACAGAAGCGCTCCGCCTCAATACACCGAGTTCCCAATTGAATTTTTGCCAGGAAATTCGACTGGACAACCAAACATAAGGATGTAAGCCCAATGTGCTTCAGGATGTGAAGTATTGGTATTTTCATGTCGTCGGATATCTGTTTTACCGAAGAACAGTCTAACAAGATCAGACCTTGCTGCGGGACAATTCTCGACGCCACCTCATGTGTATGGTCGCCTGACTTTGTCCGGAATCATTTTTTGTCGAAGGGAAGGTTATTGATGGTCCGATGTGCCGTCCAAATACGGGCCGGCAAAGACGCTTCGCTTCCGTGACCAGCACCGTATTCAGCGCTTCTTCGACCGGATCGCTTACCACCTCGTCCGGAAGACCCCGAACGTGCTTCATCAATATGGAACACGTCCCCCATCTGCTTGTCATCCATGTTCTGCTACTCCTGTCAGCCTAGATGAAGCCGTCAAATGCGAAAGTGCGTAAGTTTCTTCACGTTATCATCGAGGGTAGTGTCCAGTGTAGCACCCCAGGGTTATTGAAACATCCATGGAGCGCACGCGGCGGCTGGGATTTTGTCCATCCTGTCGCACCTGAACTGGTTCGGTGGGCGGTGACCATGTCGCTGGACCGGCCAATGCTCGTTGTAATCATCCTTGAATTCCTGGAGGGCAGCCTGCAACTCCTCGATGGTACCGAAGGTTCTGACCCAGAGCAGATTTTCCTTCAGCGTCCGACGGCCTCCTGCTTGCGAGCCGCCGTGCCGGAGCCGGATCTGCTGCGATACGGGACGTCTCCGCAGCTCCGACTCCTTCGCGATCAACCTTCTTTTGTTCCGTCATAAAGAAAACACCTCGATCATCCCCTAGGGTCATGTCCTAAGTGGTGTCTCAAAAAACTCCAGTGCGGGGGAAACTGTCCTGCTCTATTACATTACAATCAACTGTTTCAACAGTCGCTTGCATACGTTTGTTTCAGAAAGTAAAACGTTGCATTAATTAAATTCAGATGGTAAAACGTTACATTAATTAAAACTGAAAGCGTGCTTTCATGGCTTCTGGGTTTCGCATCAGTATTCTTTGGTTAGCTTTAGTTGCCCAACCATGTTTTGCATACTCTGAGGCACACACCATAGAATGGCGTGAGGGCACAGCAAAAATCGAGCAAGCGGCCGTTTGCGTCGCGTTTTCTGAATCGGTGTCCCTGGAGCGTCTGGTCAGCGATAAAGCGGCCGATATCTGGGACCAACGACGCGCGCATTCGGTAGCTTTGATTTACAAACTGGCGGGATTAGAAGGAGGGGCCCGTATCAAGAGTTCCGACCTCAACATTTTGATCGACCGCGCACGGACATTACTGGTTACAAATTTGCTCCCCCGGCCAAAGGAACAATTTCAACTTCTAAATCTAACGGCGCGGAACACAGTTGCTGATATAATTCGCAATGTGCGTCCCCAAATTTTTACCGAGTCAGACGAAAAGCGAACATCCAAGCACACGCTGCTGGCTGGGTCATGTGTGTTTGCCAACACATCATCGCAACCTCACGCTTCCTTGTCCCCTTACATATGCGAGGACGAAGACGTGAGCATCGTCATTCGGAATGCAAACCTGCCCAACATGCCTCTCTCCGTTTTGTTGGAACAGCGGGCGAGAGACGAAAGGCATTCCACAAAATTGACAGAAAAAATTTCTGCTCTGAAGGAGTTAAACGATTCCCTTCGCCGAGATTTAAGAGCATACCGGACCACCGCATCACAAATGGCAGAGATTAAACTGATTAACGAAAAATTAAGGACGAATCTCGGCGTTATTCAAGCTGAGCGGTACCGGTTGGCTGCAACAGACCAACAGATTACAGACCTGTCTTCACAAATTGCGGCATTACGTGAACAGGTCGATGCTCAGGCTCTTGATATGGCTGAGATGCTTAATCGGGAAAAGTCATTATCGTCCCAGATTGCGACAATGCGTACAAACCTGAAGAACCTAACCAATAACCAGGCCGAAATCGGGGCAAGATCAATGGGAGCCCGGACTGCGGCCAGCGAGGCGACAATCCCAACAAAAGTAGGCACTTCCAGTAACGGTGCTTCGACCTATGCAGTTATCGCAGGCCAAACGTTTAGTGAGGTTCGTCAAAGAATCAGAAACCTGGTTGCCGATGTAGAGTTGAAATCTACCAGCTTGATCGGAGCAATTGTCAAATCCATGCCGGCTGTTGGATCTTTTCGGCACAAAATGATGTTGGGAAGCATTGGCGCACTGGCATGCTTACTGTTGCTTTGGCTCGCTATCCGAATCCGACGCAACCATCTGAGTCCTCAGGCGGCAGCAAGGGGTCACGACGAGACAATCACTGACACTGAATTTCTTCTCGAAATAGAGCGCAGGATACTCGACATTCGGCAACGCTATAATGATGGTCTTGTATCAAAAGACGTCTACGTTTCCGAAACGAGGGCGCTATACAACGAAGCTCGAGGTCAATGACTGTTGGCTTGGTTCCGGATCGCTAAAACAATGAAAAAATCCATCGGAAACCTCTCGGCACAGAAGCGATAGCTCTGCATGAGGGGATGTTCCTTAATCTTGTAGCTGAGGCAAAGTATGAGTACCCGTCAATTTCGTCTTGGCATTCTGGGAAGCGACCCTCTTGAATGCATTCGCGAGGCAATCTGCTTCGGCGCGCCACTCAGCGGACAGTGGGAGATCGTCGCGGGCGCATTCGACATAGACCCCGAATGCCGCCGCGTATTTGCAACCCAGCACGGATTAGATCCTGCCCGCATGTACGGAAGCGTCCCTGATCTGATTGCCGGGGAGACCGGCCGGGACGATCGCATCGACGCCGTGGCGGTATGCTCGGCGGACTGCGCCAGTTTCGACACTCTGGCGCGACTGATGCAAGCCGGATTTCATGTTGTGACTAGACCGGATATGGGCCTGTCCGCTGAAGACGCATCGCAACTGTCCAGCCTGTCGGACGTATCGAAGCAGGTTGCATGTGTTGCCTATCCTCTGGCGGCTTGCGCGGCACTGCACAGGATGGGCGAACTGGTATCCCGAAACGAGATAGGCCAGGTCACCACAGCGATGATCAGCAACAATGCAGGCACCGGCAGGCCTCTCACCGATACCGCCGCAGAACATATCGAGCAAGCTCCCGTAGGCGCATTGCGCGACAGGATAGAATGCGCAACCCAGAGAGCCTTCATCCTGTCCCGGCTTTCAACGCGGTTTGAAGTGGAGTCCCTTCGCGCAGGCGTCACCAGCCTCGGCGACGGGTCCCATGGTCATCAATGCCCCTATATAACGGTGCGCTATCAGGCAGGCGCGCGCGGCCTCATGCTGCCTTACAAGATGTCAGACGAGCCGTTCACGGGCTTCCGCTTGCAGGTCTTGGGGGAGACCGGGACACTGACCTGGCTTGAAAGCAATCCCGGCCAGCTGGTCCATGAAGATGTGAAGAGTGGAGACACACAAACCATCACGATTGCCGACCGGACACTCGGGAATGCGGGCAAGGAGTCGAGGCTCCAGTCAAACCGCCCCGACAATTCACCGCAACCTCTTGCGACAACATACCATCAGCTTGCAGAACTGATCCGTGACCGTAAAGGGACCGGACATGCCGGCAGCGCACCGCGTTACGGCGTTACATTCATGTCCCATCACGCCGATGCCCTGAGCTTTAGGCACATGGTAATGGCCAGCTACTCCTCCCAAATCGAATAGCACAGCAATGTATTGCCGCCAGCATCTCTGTAGCAATTCCTTTATGCAAACTTTCTGCGAAATTCCAATCATGTCCATCCAGAATGCTTATGAAGGCTCCCGCTCTGGTCGACATAGCGCTCTCTAGCTAAGGCGACACAGACTGAAATGTTCGTCAAATTTCATTTGAATTTTTCGAATACCCATTCAGATATTATCCACCGTCCACCGTGCCGGAAGATTCGTCGCCTCCTGCGGGCCGACCACTTCCATCATCTGAAACAGAAACATTTTCCTCTTCGCCCCGACCTGTGGATAGGTCTATTGAAATTGTTGCCGAAAGTGGGTCATCAGATGTGCCATTCGCCAGATTATTTCTGTTAGGTTGACCAGCATCTGCCTCCAAAGCATCCGAAGCAAAAGTCTCTTGTCTTATGACTTTTGGAGGTTCCCGGTGTATGCGGGAACCTCTGTCCTGGCCGTCGCGACGGCCGAGACAGCGGCAAAGTTGGATCGTCCTCTTTCTTGATCGTTGGGATCGCAAGGGAGTTTGATCGCCCCGCCTTTTCACTCGCCCTGAACGGATGGCTGAGGAGGGCGCGAACCCTGCCTCGTATGACAAGACCAGGAGAAGGGAAACCCCATGGACCACACAAACACGGGTCACATAGCCACCATCGGTATTGATATCGCCAAAGACCATCTCGACGCGCATCGTCTGCCCGAGGAGCGGACAGCCCGCTTCGAAAACACCGACGCCGGCATCAAGGCCCTAGCCCGCTGGCTCGGCACGACACCCTGCCGGATCGTCTTCGAGGCCACCGGCCGCTATCATCGCGATATGGAAACACGCCTCGCCGCGGCCGGACATGCCATGGTCAAGGTCAATCCCGGACGGGCGCGGCGCTTCGCCCAAGCCATCGGACAGGATGCCAAGAACGACCGCATCGATGCGGCCATGCTTGCCCGCATGGGCCTGCTGCTCGGGCTGGAAGGCAGGCCCGTTCCCGGCGAGGCGATGAAGGATATGCAGGAACTGCACGTCGCCCGCCTGGCGCTGGTCAAGGACCAGACCGCCTGTCGCAACCGGATGCATGGCGCGCGCCACGGGCTCGTGCGCCGGCAATTACGTGCCAGGAAACCACAGTCAGACAGTGCGATCTTTGTGGCCAATAGACCAGTCCCTTTCCTCTGGAGTTCGATCTCAGCAGCACGCCCTTCACCAGAACCGGCTTCCCCTTTAGGAGTCTGCCCGGCCTAAATTGTCCTGGCCGCCTTCAAAAGGTGCCAGCAATGCGTCCACTTCTTCCTTGTCGAGAGCATCGCGCCGTTTCGCGGCGGTGCGTCCGGCAAGCCGGCATTTTTGGCGCCAATGGTGCCAATCGTCACTCCGACTTCTGGAGAAACCGCCGATAAACCAAGCCGCAACACACAATAAGGCTGCCAGAACAACCAAGCAGATGCTGAGCACGAACAGAAATTCAGTGCTACCCATTTTGCCGCCTCCTTCAAAAAGGTTTGCACTGCCAGCATCCCGGCCGATCGATATTATCGCGCGGTCGGGAGCGAGGCGATGATGTCACCGACATCTTCAACAGAGATATCGTAGCTAAAAAGCGCCTCCGGCATGCCGAGCGTTGCCTCTACCTGAAGGATTCCGGCATTCGCAAGGCTTTCCATAAGCTCCTCGTCAAGGGCCAGTTCCGCCATGCAAAGATCGCTGGTGCAATAACCATAGGGCACGGAGATCTCCGGGCTGTCATCCATTCGCAGGATGAGCCCTTTCTGCAGCGAAACCGTGTTCGGCAGCATGAAATGCATGCTTTGAGCGCCTGCACGCATGCGGATCATTGTCATCGCCCCGATCGACAGCCCCTGATCACCGCCGGCCAACCGGTGCTGCTGCGTAACTATGCAGTAATCGTCGCGCGCCGCCAATTCGAAACACTGGATCTCCCAGGGCCGGCGCGGCTCGATGATCCGCCTGTCGCCATCCTCCACCTGTGGATTGATGTCAGCGAGCAGGTCGCCAAGGCTGGTTTCGGCATGGCTGGCCGCCACGTAGCCAATCGACAGGCATGCGTTAACGAGCACTGCCAGCCATCTCATCCTGTTCATCATCTAAAACGTCTCCCTAGAACTGAAATGCCAATTGAACCTGAAAGGATTTGGGACGGTCCGCCGGAAGATCCGGACGATCCCGGTTCAACCCTTTCTGCAAGCCGACCGCCCCGGTGGCGCTGAGCGACACGGCATCAGAAAACGCCTTCGAAACGCCAAGAGAGGCTTCGCTCAGGTCACGGTCAAAAGCCCAGTTTGACTCGTCGATTCCCCCGACACTGTACCCAAGCGTCGCGGTCGTCCGAGCTTCCGGCGCACCAAGGCGGCGGGTTGCCGAGACATTGGAGAAAAATCCTTTCGGACCGCTGAAATCACCGCCCCGCAGAGAATTGATCCTGCCGGCCTGGCCGAGGCTGAATGAACTCCCCGACGGCGGGCTGTTCGTACCCGACACCTGTGTCTCGACAAGCCAGGAATAGACCGTTCGATCGTCAGGCAACAATGTCAGCGTGGAAGCAAGATTGTGGATCCATCCATTGTGCTTGACATCACCGAGAAGCATCGACTTGTCCCTGTGATTGCGCTTTGCTTTCCAGCTTCCCGACCAGTTCAATTTGCCGTTGAAGAACCCATTGGCCTGGATGGCCGCGCCAGCCGACAGGTTGGACGTCTTGCGCACTTCGGCCGTGCCCGACAGATGATAGTCCAGACGTGTCTGATCCCACCCAAGAACCGGATTGATGCGGATCCGCTCGGACGGAGCAAATCGCCATTCCATGCTGCAGTCCGCAGCGGTATAGCCGGCGGTAAACACCGTCGTCCCCGGATGCTGGGTCTGCTCGCCCTCGACAAAACTGCAGCTGGCATGCCGATTGTATCCAAACGGGCGCCTGGCACCGAATAACACCGTGCGGGACTGGCCGGCACCGCGCACCAGCGCTATGTTCACATCCGTCAAACCGTCGAAAATGCCCGGCATGGAATGTGCCCCCGTCGCCTGGAACGGGGTGGACGCACGGTCGTTGCCCTTGTTGTCGAACAGCAATGTCGTGCGCGCACCGTCAACCGGCTCAACCCGAATCTCCACATCAAATATCCCCAGCTGCCCGCCGGAAGCGCCCACACGCGGCTTGACGACCGTCGACAACACGACCCCGCGGGACAGCAAACTGCCTTCAATCACGGCAAGGTAGGGGTTCAGTTCCTTCTCGTTGAAATATTCCTGCGCCTCGATCTTCCGGACAACCGGGGACAGAAGCTCGACAACGCGCGGATTATCCGACACGAGTTCCACCCTGCCCATGCGCATCAATTCCACACGGTAGGTGACATGGCAGTCCGGCATTGTTTCGGTCTGCCGCGTGACGACTTCCATCTCCACTGCCGCGCCGGTAAAACCGCGCGACCGGTAGAGCGTCTCGAGTGCGGCGCGCCCCCTGTCAAACACCGCGATGTCACAGCCCGCCGTGTCCAGTTCTTCCACAATCTCCTCGAGATCATCGTCATCGATAAATCGAAGGCCGATGATCGATATCTTCGCCCCGATATCGACAATATGCCCGGCCCCGGCAGCATACGCACTGGACACTGGCCCGGACCAGACAATCGGCACACCCAACAGGATCAGGCCCAGGAAGCCCACCAGAACGCAGCGCAGGCCACTCCGCTGGCCTGAAAATTGAAACCTTGAATGTTCCCGGCGCACCCATCCTCCGCACAGATCAACTATTTTCAACACAAATAATCTCCATTATTCAAAAACGTTCACCTGACTCTGCCGATGGTTACTTCAGCCGTCTGCCATGCACCGTACGCGGCGGAGTTCGTCATGCCTTCAATCATCAATATCTTCAACCAGACTGATCGCTGCGGTGGGCGATCCCGCCACCGTAACCAATCCTGTGGCACCGGCCAGAGAGACACCCGCACCAAAAGCGGCAATGACCAGACCCTCCTCACAGCATCATTCTGGTTTTTCAGATTTTGATATAACTAAAACGTTACACTTAAACAAGCATAAGTTAATACAACGATGCAATACTTATTGGGTAACGCACTTTAAGTTTGACTGATTATTCAAATTAGATTCTTGATGCTCTTAGCAAGATAGAAGCTTCAAGATGCCAACATTAATTAGCGATTTCAATGATATAGAAGACCCGTGCAGAGGCAATGCGCTGCGCTTGTTAGATAAGCTCGACCTGACCGGGAAAGTGGTGACTGGTGATGCCATATTCTGTCAAAAAACAATCACTTCAAAGATTGCCGACAAGAGCGGGGATTATCTTTTACCCGTCGAGCGAAACCAAAATGACCTTTTGGAAGAAATCGAAACGGCGTTCCTAGACCTCGCTTTTTCCCCTGAGCCATGGCATGCTCCACCCGATGCTGGGCATGGCCGTATCGATCAAGCTCCATCGCCCTCTTGCCCGCACAGGCACTCTCCGACCCCATACGCGCTGCGTGGCAATCACTGCGCAGCATTGTCTGCGTCACCCGCAGGCGTGACCATGTCAGAGCTGGACGCGTCATGAAAATCGAGGTCGAGACCACCTATCTGATCACCAGTCTCGATGCGCCACGACCCAAAACCCTTTTGCGTCTCAACCGCGCGCATTGGCAGATCGAAATCATGCACCGCGACAAGGGTGTTTGCCTCGGCGAGAATGGCTACACAAATCAAAACATGCCCCCAGAAATATCTTCACGTTACTCAGTGCCCCCAGGACGACGCTCAAACGCATCAACACCTCACCCACAAAAGCCATCGAAATTGTCCTTAATGATCGAAACTGAGCCTCCCCATCTGAACTGGTCCACCACTATGTTTAGGAAACGGAGGACCGAGAATGGCGAACAAGCGACCAAAGCCGGAAGAGATTGTCTCGAAGTTACGGCAAGTTGAGGTATTGATGGGACAAGGTATGTCCCGTCTGGATGCGATCAGACAGATCGGAGTTGTTGAACAAACCTATTACCGCTGGCGCAAGCAGTATGGTGGAATGGGCGTAGATCAATTGAAGGAACTGAAGCGGCTCCAGAAGGAGAATGAACAGCTGAGAAGAGCTGTGTCTGATCTGACGCTCGACAAGTTGATTTTGAAGGAAGCCGCAAGGGGAAACTTCTAAGCCCCGTTCGTCGTCGTACTTGCATTAATCATGTGCGCAGCCAGTTCAAAGTCTCGGAGCGTCGGGCTTGCCGGGTTTTGGGGCAACATCGTTCCACACAAAGGCATATTCCAAAAGGGCGTGCCGATGAAGACAGGCTTGTTGCTGATATGATTGAGTTGGTCCGTCAGTGATGGTCGTATTGAGCGGCTGTGGCGACGAGAGGGGCTTAAGGTTCCACAAAAGCAACCGAAGAAGGGAAGACTATGGTTGAATGACGGATCATGCGTTCGACTGCGCCCTAAGTATCGTAATCATGTTTGGAGTTATGACTTTGTTCATTGCCGAACTGATGATGGTAAAGTCTTTCGAACATTGAACGTTCTAGATGAGTTTAGCCGGGAATGTTTAGCCATCAAGGTCGATCGGAAGCTGAACTCAACGAATGTGATCGATGCTCTAACCGATCTGTTCATCCTGCGTGGCTCCCCAGCGTTCATTCGATCAGACAATGGTCCAGAGTTCATCGCTCAAGCCGTGAGGGACTGGATTGCTGCAGTTGGAGCAAAGACGGCCTACATCGAACCAGGAAGTCCTTGGGAGAACGGTTACTGCGAGAGCTTCAATGGCAGGTTCAGAGATGAAC
>Ga0255774_10002800_pt1 | contig 13077 bp, 8 predicted proteins | sample 101ome_17_FD_179972 | JGI IMG/M metagenome (GOLD analysis project Ga0255774, IMG submission 179972) | Coastal salt marsh microbial communities from the Groves Creek Marsh, Skidaway Island, Georgia - 101407AT metaG (version 2) | ecosystem: Environmental > Aquatic > Marine > Intertidal zone > Salt...
CCTCCAAGGAGGCTGAAAATTGATTCATCCGGTGCATCGTGGCTTGGCATGCGTCCACCAACCAGTTGGCGTACACCTCTCGGGTGATGATGGAGGCTTCCTCGGGACGCAGCGACGTGTACACAGCGCCCTCATCGGTTTGATACCACCGACTCTTGGCCACCATCATCACCAACAACGGCTCCCCGTCATCCAGCCGCTCAGCCCAGTCGTGAGCCTGTTCCCGGATCACCTCCGAGTTGTAATCGCCTATCGAAAAGTAGTGCAGGCCGGAGGGGTCTCGGATTTGGCCTTGGAACATGGACGCACCGGAACTCGTCTCCCTCAATTCCATTCGCTCAAGCAAACCTGCGGCCACCAAACGGTTGACCTTGGCGCCAAGTTTGGTGATGATGAAGGATGGGTCGTATTCACCCGACCCTTTCTCGTGAAGCGTGGCGCTGCCGAACTCTGCAGCCAACAAGAGGTGCGCGGGTTGACGCTGAATGCGAGCTCGCTCCATCATGACCACCCCCACTGTGTTCGAAGTTCGGTTGCCCGAAGTTGGGCATCGCCAGCCACCAGGGTGACCCCGTCGGCGAGGATCATGGCCCCTTGATCGTCCACAATGCTGCGGCCGTTGACCGAGAGGTTGCGGCCGAGCAGACGCTCGCGTACCGCTTGAACGAAGCCCACCTCGCCCAATTCATCAACTTGGGTCCGCATATCGGCCTCGTTCATTTCCAGCACGGCCATCGACGCTTCCTTGTTGACCAACACGGCAGCCGTGGACGAGCCTGCTGCATCCACCACCAAACGGAGGCGTACGTCTTCGGACCCTTCGTTGGCTCCGTGATCGTAGCAAGCACCGTCCCTCAACACCCGACGGCACTCGGTGCAACGACGGATGAAACCCGAGTCTTCGCGCACGCTCACAACCATGCCTTCCGTTTTCAGACCCACTCGGCTGGGACCAGCTACGACGTCCGAAAGGGAGACTTCGACGGCATGGTTGCTGAGGTCTACCGCTTCGTCCCAAGGAGGGGCCGCAAGGACCTCCACTTGGGCAGCGGTGTCGACCGTGATGTCAGGAATCCCTTGCCATGCACGAACACGAACGCCCTTGAGCCGTACCGTGACAGGTAGGTCGGCCGACGCAATGGGCAGTTCTTCCCATGCACTCATGCGGCATCGCCCGGAGGGGTCGGCAATCTGGCCGGACCAGAGGAATTTCTCGACACCGTCCCTCGTGAAGCTGCGCTTGTTCCACTCCAGGATTTGCACCACCGCATCAACGTCTCGAGACCCGTCCCTGAGTTGGGCGATGGTCTGGGTGGTCTGTTCCGAAAGGGTGTCCAGATCAGCAAACTGAGCATCGTGGAACACCTCGATACGGGTGGTTCGTCCGAAGTTCAGTTCAGGCGTGTCACGGAAGGACCGCACCTGTGCACCGTCAATCTTGAGCAACGCCCCGACTTCATGATCAAACGGCTCCCAAGAAAGGAACCCGATCGTCCCGGTGGCATCAGCGATCCGGCCGCGGACGACATCGATGGAACCCGAGCCGTCCTTGCGGTGAATTTGGTCGGGTCGCGAAGCCAGCACGCGGCCGACGACGCACACGTAACCGTCGGAGGGCAGGTCGGCGACATCCACCGGGTCGTTGGTGGCCACGGTCGCACCTGTGCCTTCCTTCAGCACCACCACGCGGGTGGACTGATTGATGTTCAAGGACATTTTGCCGTTGTATTCGTTGACACTTGCACCTTCCAAACGAACGATGCTCCCCGCGGTGAGCTGGGGGCTTGGCCCCCAATCCTTGTAGTCCCACCGGGTTCCTGGCGTGCCCTCGTTCCACGGATCGTCCTCAAGCATGCCAAACACGATTTGGCGTTCTTCACCTCGAATCAACTGGTCCCGAACGTTGTGGGTGATGATTTTCACTTCCACTTCGACGTCCCGGTCGTTGCCGGAAAGTTCACTTAGCGCACTGACTTTTTTTGTTGGGGCAGCGGCCCGATTGTTGGTGTTGGAGGATGTGCCAGGCGACGTCCCAGATTGGAACCGACGCACCACCGAACGCATGGCGTCTTGGGGAGGGATGTAGAACTCCTCTTCGTATTTCTTGAACGCCTCAGCGACCTCGCCAGCATCAGCATCGGGGCATTCCTTGATGACAGCGGCGATGTAGTCCGCATACTTCTCATCAGACATGGGCTGAACCTCCGTCCAGCGCGTTCGGTTGCCGTCGAATGAAGGCGACGGTGTTGGGCTTTCGTGCGGTTTGGTGAAGACAATACACTCCCTTTGACCTCCTTGGGCTGCTCATCCTCCGACGACGGGGTATAAACAATCCCTCAGGGCATCTTGAAGTCTCAAGCCGGGTTGATTCGAAGACCCTCTGCGATGAGCACATCGGGGAGGTGCATTCGACCGGATGAATAGGAGCCTTGCTGCCGCACTGCTTGACCCAAGACCACCTCACCGGCCATCGCTTGGGCCAAATTTCCCGACAAGCCCGCTTGTTTCAGCGCACCGACGACCTCACCGTCGACCACACGCAGAATCGAACTGGTGGTGACTGAAAAATCACCGCTCGTGGGGTTGGCCGTGTGGGCACCCATCACGCTGTTCACGACGAACCCGTCATCCAGCCGACCCAGCAGCGAATCCCAGTCTTCCGTCGGCGCTGAACTGGTGAGCATCAACTCCGTGCAGCCTGTCCCGGGTGGCGACTGATGGCCGCCGGCAGTTGCCGACCCTGTGGACGCAGCGTCGTCGATTCGCCCTTCCGCAACCTGCTGTGCTGCATCCCTCGTGGACCAGAGCGCACCCATGAGCACACCGTCCTGAACGAGCGTTTGGACGCGCCGAGGAACGCCCTCCCCGTCTCGAGAACCGCTCGACAGACCCCCCTTGAGTCGTCCGTTGTCCGTCACATGAAGGTGATTGGCCAAGACCTGCTCCCCCTGGCGGCCGGACCAAAACGATTCACCACGAACGAGTTTTTCGCCGGTCAGTGCCGGTGGGACCACCATGGAAAACAGCGGCGACATGCCTTCGCTCGTGAACAACACAGGAGCATCAACAGCGCCCTCATCCGAAGGCACCGTGTTTTGGGTGACTTGGGCCCAATGCACGGCCCGACCGACACAGGGAGGGACATCCTCCATGAGGGTGCGGCTGGATTGGCCTTGGTAGGCACTGGTCAAATGGCCGTCGACATCGATCGTCACTTGAACACCAAGCCCGTGGTTGGTCGTGACGCCGCTGGTGAGGACGCCTTCGCTGTTCATCAGCACCGAAGCGGTCGCCGACACACCGAGGCCGCCGCCGGTCACCACGGCCCGTTCGTCGTCTCCGGCCACCGACGCAATGATGGCATCGGCCTGAGCCAGCAGGGTTTCCGGTTGGACGTCGAGGACATGGGCATCGAACAGACCTGAAACCGGATCGGCGTGTTCATCGCTTGGAAGGACAAAACCATCGATCTTTGGCGACATGTTGGCGATTTTAATGGCCTGAGCCACCGCTGCATCTGCACCGCTCACGTCCACCATGTGGGCAAAGCCAAACCGGCCGTCCTGAACGACACGAACACCAAACCCGCCTTCACCACCACCGGCGGCCATCGTGACCTTGCCCGCTTCGATGTCCACCTGTTGACCGTAAGCTTGGAACCCAACCAGATCCCATTGTTGAACCCCGGCTGCTTTGCAGGCATCGGCCAGCCGTTGGGCGTTGCCCATCAAGCGGTCTTCGGCACCGTCGGGCAGCATGATCATCCCACCAGCGCTTCGCGAATCCGCATGATGGGGCCGCCATCGCCGACCGGAACGGTCTGACCTTTGCCGCAGAAACCCGGTGATGCCAAGCGGGCATCCTGGGTCAATCCATCGACGTTTTGGAGAATTTCGAGGGTCAAGCCGCTGACGCTGACGTCCTTCAATGGCGCGGTCAATTCGCCGTTCTCGATCAACCAGGCTTCCTGTGCCGCGAATTGGAACGAGCCACGTCCAGTGTCCACCTGCCCGCCGCGCGTGCCGCACGCAAAGACACCGTGGTCGATGTCCTCCATCAGTTCGTCCATATCGGCGTGCGAACCACCTTGGATCATCGTGTTGGACATGCGAACCATCGGGTGGTGCAGCCCGTCCTGCGCTCGTGCCCCTGCGTTGGGGTCGACACCGAAGTGGTGGGCCGTCTCTCGATGGTTCAGGTACTCGGTCAGCACGCCATTTTTGATAAGCACCTTGGCACGGGTGTCCACGCCTTCGTCGTCAATGGGGTAGGCGCCGTACCCGCCCTTCATCGTTGGGTCGTCCACCACCGTTACGATGCCGTTGCCGATTTTTTGACCCAGTTTCCCGTCCAAGCACGAATCACCGGCCGCCACAAGGTCGGCTTCGCATGGGTGGCCGAGGGCCTCGTGAATGTAGACCCCGGTGAGATCACGGTCAGCGATGAGCGGCATTTTTCCAGAGGGCGCTCGTTGAGCCTTCAGCAAACGGAGGGCTGCTTGCTGAGCGTTGACGCCGAGACCCACTGTATCGCACGCTTCGATCAATTCGAGACCGCCTTGGCCCCCGTGCCGGGTGCGGTAGGACACCACCTCACCGTTCTCACGAGCCGTGACGGTCCCGTGCATCAACGTACGTTGGAAGGACCACACGCGGTCCATGCCTTCGGTCGTCATCAACTCGGTGTGGATGTGTTCATCGCTCCATCCCGTGCGGACCGAAACGATGCGGTCGTCGCCGATGGCACCCGAGTGAAGATCGTTCATGTGGGCAATTTTTGTTTCCAAATCCACGTGACGAACGTCGATTTTTGACGACCAATGAACCTCATCCTCGATCACCGGGACGGGGGCAAGACCGATGGGGCGGTCGGATGAGGAACGGCGCTGAGCGACCGCTTTGGCCAGCCGGGTGGTGGCCTCGACATGGTCATGCAGCGCATGCACATCGGTCGTGGAATGCACCCCCCATGACCCGTTGGCGAGGACGCGCAAGGTCATCCCAAGTTCCTGGCCGGGGATGGCGCGTTCGAGGGCACCGTCTCGCATGGCGATCGAGGTTTCGCTGAGGGCGACGAGGCGAACCTCGGCATATGTAGCCCCCAGGGCTTCAGCATGGTCCAACGCTCGGCGAACTTTCTCTTGGTCGAGGTAGCGTCCGGTGTGTGGCCGATGGGCAGTACCGGGTTTTTGTGCGACAACCATGGGCCTTGGGTAGCATGGCGATTCTTGAACCCTCGCCTCAACGGTGAGCGGCACTTTGGTCGTCGGCCATCAACACATGGGCCGTGCAGGCCTCCTCCCAACGGGACACATCCCATCCATCGACATCGATACCCAGCCGCCCCATGCCATCTATAGATGGAGTGATGGGGCGTTCGTCGTGGGACCAACCGAGCGATTCAACAAGGGCCTTCAACGCCAAATCAACCCCGTCCATCGAACCGGCCAGCGGTTGAGGGGGCGCCTCAGAAGATGGGGAGGCTTCAGCCAGATGGACCACCCAAGCGTTGCGTTCATCGTTTTGGAGCCCCGTTCGGCGGAAGGCTTCGGCGATGTGATGTGTGCCGGCGATGTACCGAAGGAATTCGGCGTCCACCGAACGTGCGACCATCGCCCCGCGAACTTCTTGGCGCGTGGCTTGGGTCCATGCTGCTTGGAGTTGATGCATGGATTGAACGGCATGCTCAGCAAGCAGAACCCACCGATCGCTCACTCGATGCGAAAGGAAAGATTGCACCGGTGAGGTGTCATCGTCCTTCACCCGCACGCCATGGAGCACCACCGACCACGCTGTCATGGACGTCCGAAGCGGTGGCCCGATTCAATCGTTGTCCTTTCGCTCCCCAGCCAACGGTGCATCGTCCCAACGCGTGGACGGCGCCGGTGTTTCGGCTCGGCGAACCACACGGGCAACTTCGTGTTCGATTTTATCCATCAGGACCGGCCCCCAACCGCGAAGGCCCAGCAATGTTTGACGTGTGGCCGGTGGCATGTCGAGCACCTGTTGCGGCGTTCGCACGCCGTGGTCCGCAAACACCCGGGCGCGCTGGCGGCCGACGTGGCGAATGTTGACCAAAGGCAACAAGTCGTGTTTGCACCCGTGCCGAACTCGCTGCTGGGCTGTGCTCAGCATCGCCACCAAATCGGCGATGACCGGTGCATGCTCTTCAGCAAACACATCGTCGGTCAGCAGCACATGTTGAGCACCGGTCAACAGCCAGCCCATCAAATCCACGCGGTGGTGAACATCGCCTGGTGTGACATCCAACCGCTCTTCCATGTCCCGCAGGGTGGTCTCTTCCATCCATTCCTCAACCATCCACGCACTCTTGACATCGCCGATCATGGCTTCGGCATACCCTGGTTCAAGCAAGAACTCCTCCTCGTGAGCGTTGGCTTTCAACCAAGCCATCGAGTTCACCTCTAGATCCGAACCTTTCGCCCACAACGACGCAAAATCAGGGGTTGCGACGGCCATGTGAAGCAAACCAAACACCGTTACGGGCGCATCCTCACGCACCAAGCGACGCACAGCACGCCGCAGGCCGGTTCGCATCATTGATGCCGAAAGAGGATCGAGGTAGAGTTGCGTCACGCGTTCACCCATGGCCGTGGCTTCATACATCGTGTTCGCTGCCGCAACGGCGCTGACCTCCAGCGACATGGGTTTTCCTCGAATGTCCCGTGCATTGGTGAAACCAAACGTCGCAGGTTGTGCTGATGCAGCGCTCGAAGGGCGCGAACCGGACGAGGACACTGGCTCCCATGAAACACCATCGGCCACCTCAGCCACGCTTGCCCACATCGGTCGAGTGTCGTCCCATGACGCTTCCTCGCCGAGGTCTTCGGGAGGAAGCGGTGGTGTGTAGTGGTCGTCCAACCCTCGAACCCGAATGAAACGCTCCTCGACCAGCCAATCCAACATGCTTGCAATGCGCTCGTTCAGTTGATGTCGGGGCATCGTGGAGCCAAGGAAGGTGGATTGGAAAAATCGCTCAATGGAACCTTTGTGCACCAAGCCCCCCGTCGCAATGCTGGCGAGGACGTGCATGCGCAGCGCAGGCTCACTGGCCAGTTTTGAGCTGATGTCCTCCACTGGACCGAAGAAATAGCGGTCGGCCACCGCATCGGCTTCCTCCCAGCCGTCCGTCCCTTTGCAGTAGACCCATGCCTCCCCTCGCGTGTCGTATTTTGGGCGACCCGCTCGACCGAGCATTTGCCTCACTTCCATGACGGGAAGCGGTCGGCTCATGCCGTCGTCCCAGCGCTTCAAGTCGCGCACGAGCACCCTTCGAGCAGGCAAGTTGACCCCGGCTGCCAGGGTTGGCGTGGCGGTCAACGCCACCAAATCTCCAGATTTGAACGCCGCTTCCACATCCTTCCGCTGGGCATGGGTCAGCCCGGCATGGTGGAAACCGACACCGCCCGACAAGCAGGCCACGAGGTCATCCGAAAGTCGGGATTGCCCACGCCCGGTCAAGCGCTGCGCCAATTCACTCAACCGCTTCAGGCGACCCGGATCCTCTTTCTCAAGACGTTTTTTGACGCGTTTGGCCAAATTACGCGCCTCGGATTGCGCTCCGCGTCGCGTGCCCACAAACATCAGCACTTGCGCACCCTGGTCCAAGCCGTCGTCCACCACGCTCCACACCGGATGGCTCTTCAGACCCACCAGATCCCTCGGCTGGCTGAGTTTGAACCGCTCATCGGCCCTGGAGGGTGCCTGCACCCTTCGGGGTTCGATGTGAAAGTCATGGAAGGTGGCGTATTCCAAGGCCACCGGCCGCCAGTCGGACTGGACCAGGTCGGCACCCAACCACGCCGCTAATTCACCGCAGTTCCCCACGGTGGCCGAGAGGGCCACCAACTGGGCTTGCGGTCGGACGTGGCGCAGTCGGGTGAGGTTGATTTCGAGCGTAGGCCCTCGCGATGCATCGTTCAGGAGATGGAACTCATCGGCCACCACGATTTCGACGTTGGCCACCAATTCGGAACGGTGGCGAAGCAGCGAGTCAAGTTTCTCCGATGTGCAGACCAAAATGTTGCACGCCTCGATGTTTTTGGCTTCCGCGGTGGCATCACCGACGCCAAGGCCCACGGTGTACCCCATTGCCCCTGCAATGGCTTGGAGGTCCTCGTACTTCTCCATGGCAAGGGCCTTCAATGGGACGATGTAAACGGCTTTCGCTCGGTCGTGCGATTGCGATAATCGAGCAACAATAGCCATGTAAGCAAGAAGTGACTTCCCAGAAGCGGTGGGAATGGCCACGAGCGTGTTCCGGCCGGCGAGCAGACCCGGTGCGGCTTCGGCTTGGGGAGGGTGGAGATGGCTGATGCCCCATTCATCGGTAAGAAAGGAAGCAAATCGGGGTGGAAGGTTGAACGCATCAATGCGGCGTTCATCGACCTCCATGTGGCCCAACCGACGGCACGGGTCCAAAAGGACAACGCTTTGCTTCACTCGCCGACACCCATAAGTCCCGAGCGCCCATGGTCACTCCATGACCGATGACATGGACGCCATGGTTGAAGAGCGCTTAGCGGTCTTCGATGACGAGCCCGATTTGAACGACTGGGTCGAAGTCATGTGCGGTGCAGCCATGGCCGTCTTGGGGATTTTTCACCTCGTGGAGCCAGGCAATCTCGTCGATCCGGATGTGATGCGCTGGTTCGCCGCTGCTGTGGTCGCAGCAGGCGCAGTCTGGGCCGGCCACGGCCTCAAGGACATGGCCGTCAAAGAGGTCCGACGCTCCATCGCCGTGCTGGAAACCGCAGATGCTGAAGCCGGTGGTATCGACACTGGCTTGATTCGCGACGTGCTCCTCAACCAAGAAGCCTACAAGGAGTTCTTGGTCCAAGCCTACGAGTCGGCTTGGGAAGACGGTGTCATCTCGGAGGAAGAACTGGCCGAATTGAAGTCCTTCCAGGAAGCCCTCGGCATCTCCGATGAGGAAGCAGCCGGCATGAGCGTGAAAGCAGCCATCAAATCCGCTGCCTCCGACGGCGAAATCTCGGCGGACGAAGCCAAAGCCATTGACGCCGCTGCCCGTGAAGCCAAGATGTCACCCGATGACGTCAAGGAAGCACTGGATGAAGAGTTGTCAAAGAAGAAGTGACCGGCGTCACAGCCAACCGTGTTCGGGGTCCGCACCAAACCCGGCCGCCATGGCCTTGGCGTTCATCCACCGGCGGCGCTCAACCCCCACGGCAAGGAACGCCACGCCGACCCCCAACCACGTCATGAGCCCGGCGTAGGGCGTGAGGCCTTGTGCCGATGCAATCCCCCAACCACCCGGGACATCGCCGACTTCAAACCCGTCGGATTCGAGGAGTTGCACATCCATCAAATCCAGATCACAGTCGCACAAACTGATGGAGATTCGCTCAGGGAACAGTGACTGCTGGAGCGTGACCCATTCGGCATCGGACACGGTTCCAGGACGGGTCGACCATGCCGGTGCCGTTGGCGAACCTGCTGCTTGGGTGGCCACCATGTCCGTGTTGATGTGCACAACGGACGATGCCGGACGCTCATCCACGACCAACATGGCTTCAAGCATCATGAAATCAAGCAACAACGAGCGCCCAGCGAGCAGCACAAATCGGACGGTCTGATCTTCGAGCATGCCGTCCGAGGTCCACGATGCTGCACGACCCACCTGACCGAAGATGGCTTGATCCATTCGGAATTGTTCAAGTTCAGGAACGATCAGTTGCCATCGCCCGTCTTCGGTGGGCACGGCCCGTTCCACCTCCAATCGAAGGTTCAGTCGTTCACCGTCCAGCAAACCCCACGTCGCTCCCGTGTGCGTCACCAAGGTTTGTTCGGGCACACCTGGAGCCGATACGTCCCACAATTGTTGAAGCCGCATCTCCACCAGGTCGTCAAAATCGACCTCCTCTGACCCTTGAACCTCGTTGCCGATGGCCACCAACGGATGAAGGATGCCACCGACCAACAACAACAGCACGCCCGGCACAAGTCCTCCATAGCGCCATCGCATGGAGGTCGTGGGTCTCATGGACATGGCCAACAACACCGTTGTAAGCACCAGGGCGATGAACAGACCGGTGTAGCCTTGACGCTCAAGGTCGACGGCATCGCTTACCGCATCCACCCGACCTGCACCCGCAGGGTAGAAACTCTGACCCTCGAAACCGGTTGGATCGGTGGGGCCGAGGCTCTCATAACCGAACACTCCGGACCATGCATAGGCTTGGAAACGGTCCGATGAACCCGTCATGCAGAGGCTGTAGACGCCGGGGTCCAACGCTCGCCAACGGTAGGTGATCTGTGTCGATAATCCATCGGACTCAGCGATCACCTCGGGCGACGGTGCCCGACGGCCAACATCGTTGACAAATTCAGGCACACCGTGGGGTTGTTCCAGTTCAATGGGCACTTCATACCACGTGATCATCAACCTCAGGACCTCATGTTCCTCCACATTAAACCGCCAACAATCGCGGTCGGCACCCACCAGCGCACCCCGATGAACGTCCTCAAAATCCGTGTCCACCGGTTCGGTCGAGGAGGAGGGTTCGTCGACGTTTTGCGCGTCGGCGTCCACCGACCACGGCACCTCGATGGTCAAGAACGAGGCGCCGCGCATGTTCAATGCCCAGCTTCCCGGTCGATCCAGCGTGATGGTGAGAATTATGCGAATGGGTTCATCCACCCAAACCACGCGCCCGTTGTCCAGATTCAGCGACGCATCGTCCAACGTGTGCGGTTCATAGCTGGCACCCGATGGTAGGATGTCGGCTGGAAAATTCCATTCGTTCACGCTCGGACCGAGGACGATGCGCACGTCCACCTCAGGGCGAAGCAAACCGCCCGATTCGGTTTGTTGGCGAACGTCGAGTTCGAAGGCCGTCAGTCGCTCAGGAAGCAAGGCCACATGGTTTTGACCCGGGTCGGCGTTGAATTCGAACACCACCGTTTCGGGTTGGAACAACGTGGCTGTGGTTTGACCGCCCACCGACTCCTCACCGATGGGCGTTGGCGTGAGCACGCAGTCGTTGTCCGAGCGACACGACAGGTGCAACGTCACGTCCTCATCATCGTCCATCAGCGCTGCAGTGACAGGTTGAGGCAGAACCAGCGTCGCCAAGAGCAACGAACACACCACGAGCCATCGCACCGGACCTTACCCCGGGTTTGCCACGTGTTTCGGTATATTATGACCCTCCATTCGCCTTCACGTCGTGGAGCGGGGTGAGGCACAACCGGCATTGATACCTGCCCTTGGATGGTTTTTTCCTCGGATACCGGCCACCGCACGTGTTGCACACCCACCACCACACCGCTTGCTCCGCTCGCATGGCATGTGTGAACGACGGGCCAAGGGTGGATGCTTCGCTGTCGGGCCAAGCCGACTCAAGCGATCGGAAGTCCCGATTGTGCGCCCGCCAACCCAGCGCGTGGAGAAACTCGTGATACAGCACAAACGCAGCATAGGACGACCATGCCTCATCCAACAAGCGCGGATGAAGGTCGACCATGAGCAGCTGCAACGCACCGGATTCACGACGCCAGCGCGTCACCCCGTGCCGCTGTGTCGCGTTCGACCGGAGCAAACCCAGCGGCACGCACTCGAGGGTCTGTTCCGATGACGCATCGAGCATGCCCAACGACTGCATGACGGCCATCACATCGGCACGAAGCCTGTTCAGCACGACCCGTTGAACATCGGAAGGCCGAGGCACGTTCACCACCCTACGACCATCGGTGATAGGCAGGGTGTCCTTCCTTGACGGCGACGAACAGGCCCTCACCTCGGGCGCAGACCTTGCCTTCCGCCAGCAACTCCATCTTGACCGTCGCCCGGTCGTCGCCCAGTTCCACCGTTTCAGCATTGACCGTCAAGGCGACGCCCATCGGCGTCGGCCGACGCAATTGGACACTGTACGAGGCCGTGACTGTGCACGGTGGTTGGTCCGAACCAGCGGCATCCATGAGTGCGATGGCAGCCGTCCAGTTGCCATGACAGTCGAGAATCGTCCCGATGATGCCACCGTTGACCATCCCTGGGAAGGCTTGGTGATGCGGCTCTGGCGTGAAGGTCATGGTCAAGCCGTTCGCTGTTCGGTGTGAATCGATCTGCAAGCCATCATCATTCGCTGGACCGCATCCAAAGCAGATGGAGGTGGGAGCATGCAAGCGTTGGACGCCGGACTGGTTCATGCATCTTTTCAAAGCCGACGCTTCATGATTGTTCTCACTGCCAAGCGCATCCTTCATGGTGACCGCAGTCCTGGTCTTGCCATGGGGCAGCGCAAGTCGAGGGTTCGCGTGGCCCACGAACTGCCAAAACGGCGAAAAAAGCTCATTGATCAAGCCCTGAAGGAGCATCAGAACGAAGACCGACCCGATTGGGATCGCTCCTCCGAGTGGGGCGACATTCGATTCGTTCGAAAACGCATCCGACCGGGCCAAATCCGGACGGTTCACCTCCCCCTGTTGGACGTGAGCCTCGGCGACACATGGCCCATTCCGGTGACGATCATTCACGGGGCTCGTCCCGGACCGTGCATCACCGTGTTGGGCGGCATTCACGGTGACGAGTTGACCGGGCCTTCGGCGTGCACGCACTTGCTCAGCAACGCCTTCACCGACCCCGGTAAGCCGTTGGATCCGGCGATGCTCGCTGGGACGTTGCGCATTGTTCCGGTCGTGAACTTGCCAGGATACCGGTCCAAATCGCGCTACTTTCCCGATGGTCGGGACTTGAACCGACAGTTCCCCGGCAATCCATCCGGCTCCACCACGCGTCGGGTGGCAGCGCAAGTCTGGAAGCATTTGGTGGAGGACAGCGACGGCATCATCGACCTGCATGCGGCCGCGAAAGGACGAATCAACATGCCACAGGTTCGCGTCAACCTCAGCCACACGAGTTCGTACCTCCTCGCCAAAGCTTTTGGTGTTGAGATCATCATTGACTCCATCCCACCCAAAGGAACGCTTCGCTTCGCTGGCAACCAAGACGACATCCCGGTGATCACGTACGAAGGCGGCGGTGCGGATTTCCTCGGCGACCAATCGGTTCGGGTGGCGGTTTACGGAATCATGAACG
>Ga0255774_10002804_pt1 | contig 13066 bp, 11 predicted proteins | sample 101ome_17_FD_179972 | JGI IMG/M metagenome (GOLD analysis project Ga0255774, IMG submission 179972) | Coastal salt marsh microbial communities from the Groves Creek Marsh, Skidaway Island, Georgia - 101407AT metaG (version 2) | ecosystem: Environmental > Aquatic > Marine > Intertidal zone >...
ATTGGACACGACACACGAAATACGTGAATGTCAACAAATTTGATGACAACATCTATATGGATTAGAGCGAGGAGAGCATCGAGTTAACAACGTGAATACAGAGCCTGGTACCGGCGCGCACTTCCGGTGAAGACGCCGCCGAGCTCGCAGCAGCCATGAGCGAGGCGTGCACAGTGCTCAGCACCGGACGCATGTGCGGACGCAACACTTGATCCGCCGGATCGACGGCGAGGCACGCGTCGCGAATCCAATCGAGCTTCTTTGGTGCATCCGGAGTGGACAAATCGGTCGAGAGCTGCTGTACCAAGGACAAGAGCACGCCCTGAGATAATGGACAAGGCGACTGGCTGAAGATGCGGTCGCTCGCGACTTGGTTAATCAGCCACATGACGACTTCAACCTTGCTAAGGCTGAGCGCGACGTTGAAGGCTCTATCAATCTGGTTCGACTGCAATAATTGACCGATCTCGACGGTCGGATCCAAACGCTGCTCAATTTGAGCCAGCGTTTTACCTTGCGTCACAGACTTTGGCGCCATACCGGGCGGACCAGCCATACTCGGGAGTCCTCTCGGTGGTACTGCAGCCTTGGACACGGCTTGCGCCACTTGGTTCGGAATATCGGTAAGCAACACCGTCGCAGCTTGTCGGATTTCGCTCGTAGCGGCGCGAATACCAGACACGAATGGCGTCGCTTGAGAGATAGCTGCAGATTCTCGAGCTGCAAGAAGCTCAGTGTTCAAGTCAGCCATACCCTTCTCGAAAGTCTGCTTCACTTGCGCAAACATGGACGCGCACGCTATCTCAACCTTTGGCACGACAGAAGTCTCCATTTGACTTCGCACTGCGGCATCAATCGACGGACCGACGATTGACTTCATCGCTTGCTGGGCGCTAGTCGCGGCGACAGACTGCGCGCGACCGATACCCGCCTCGAGAGTCTTCGCGTTCGCCTCAGAGTGTTGCTGCAACAATGCGGCGATGGCATTTGTGACGTCGCGCTTCAAGTTCGACGCCGCGGTTTCGTTCGCCTTGCGCGCTCTTTCCATGTCCATCTTGCGTTCCTCTGCCGCGAGACGTCTCTCCTCTCGGATCTCATCCAAGATTGATTGCATCTCGCTTCTGATTGTGGAACGAAGCTGCTTCACGTCGATAGAGGCAGCCGCTCCAATCGCCCCGACGCCGCTGTCGCTCATGTGCGCAGAGGTGAATTCTTCCTCGTCTTCCTCCTGTTCCTCCTCTTCCTCCTCGGACTCTTCGACAACCTCTTGGGCGATAGTCGACATTTCCGGCGCGGAAGCGCGCTTCGGCGCGACAGCTGGAGAAGATTCTTCCTCATCTTCATCTCCAGCGAGCTCAGCGCCTCCAAACATATCCGGGGTGAGCAGTGTCGCCGACGACGACGCCTCGAGCTTGCCCCCTTGCTTTGACTTGTCCAAGCTCGGCGCGCCCTCCGGCGGAATACACGCATCGACTGGCATGGATAAGGTTTGAATAGCCTTTGTTTGCAGGCAGAACAGCTGCATGACGGCGTTCCCTGCATCGTCGTGCATCACGTGCGAGTCAAAGCTCAAGATTGGCTGAGACGCGGTGAAGCGAGCGATGTAGTCGAAACTCTTTCCAAAGTGCAAGGCATACACAGTGTTCAAGCGCGTATTGGACAGCAAAACGATCCCGGTCGCCGGGTTGTGTTGCAAGCACACGTTGAACAGTTTGTCTTGCGCGGACGTGAACACGACGCGCTGCACGGCGATAGGCGTATCTTGCGTCACGTCGACGACGATCAACTCGGAGTTGTTGTCGTTACCCAAAATGACGCGCTCCGCAGAGGCAAAGATGGCCGTCTCAACCGTCCATGGAAGCGTATCCGTGCACTCGAATTCGTTCGACCCGTTCTCTTTGACCAAAACGTAAGCGCGCCCTTCGCTCGCGGCGACGAGCTTTCGACCCACCGGGGCGCTATCGACGCACGAAACCGGAGCGTCAAACTCAATCACTTGCAAGCCATCCATCGCCGGCGGCGCTTCGAGATCAATCGCAACCGTCTGCGCCTCGGTTCTAGACATGAGAGAGCACTCGTAGCACACCACGCACGTACCCGCGCTGAGCGCGAACTCGCACTGCCCAGGCTTGCGAGAATCGAGCGGAAGCCAGCACGCAAAGGGCGGCTGGTTACCATCCGTCGGCGCGACTTGGAAATCAAAATCAACCAAGGTTTGCGCCGTAATCTCCCCCGCCGCGCTCGATCCGTCCGTTTCGCTCACCGAACCATCGCCCGCGAGCGAGAGCTTACGCACCATGACCCGCCCGCGCACATCCACCGACAAAACCACGTCCGTATTGGCTAAAAACTTGAGCGTCGAGATGGACTCTGAGTGCCCGCGCAAGAGCGAACGCACGTTGCCGTCCCGTCTCGAAAACACGCGAATCAATCCGTTTCGAATACCGTAACAAATGAACGAATCATTCACCGCAATCATTCGCGTCTGCGCTTCCGCGTACGGCGTCTCATACACCGTGATCGGCGTCACTTCCAACGCGCTCGCTTCCTCTCCGTCCCGCTCGCACCGGTCGGCGTCCACGTACTCCTCCATCCGGCTCAAAACCGCCCCTTTCGGCGCTTTGCTCGACGCTACGTTTCGCATCACCGTCGCTTTCCGTCAGTCACACCGTCTCGCCCGCGCGTTCATCGCTCCGACTTCACGCGAAACCATCGCGGGAACGGCAAAAAAACAACCGGGTTCGTCCAGGTCGACGTCGAGGTCGATCTCCAAAAATCCATCCTCAAATGAGAATCCATTGGATCGCGGAAACCGGTGACGACGAATCGACGACCCGCGTTCAACGCGCGCACGCACCCGCCCGTTCGGCATCCACCACCGCCGCTAACGCTCTCGCCGCCGCGGTCGACATCGCGCCGTCGGTTCGGTTCGGTTCGGTTCGGTTCGTTCGTTCCACCGAGCGCACCGCCGTTCAGTCACGCACCAACGCGCGTCGTCGTCGTCGTCGTCGTCGGGAACCCGCCCTCGCCTGATACTTTTACAACACGGGTTGGCAAATCATACTTAGGGTTTATTCGTAGTATTAAGTACGTCTGGTTCTGAACGCGCAAAGTATCATTCATATTTAGTATGGTATAGGTCTAACAGGTACACACAATCAGACGGACGGACAATCGGACGGACAATCAGACGCCCCCCCTTGACTTACTTATTGATGCAAGTACGTCTCTGTCTTTCAAACTCGGACCGAGGCGAACTCAGCCGAACCGAGCCGATTCGACCGCGTGGACGCGACGGCGCGACGTGACCTCACACGGACGCGCCGCGGAGACGCAGCGACTGGGGACGACCCGAACCGAGCGCGAAGAAAGAAGAAACAAACCCCCCGTCTGAGAGCCATGTCCGCCACCGCGGTCGCCGCCAAGGCGCTGAGCTCGCGCGCCGTCAACGCGAAGAGCAACGTCAGGGTTCGCGCGCGCGCCAACCCGCGGGCGACGCACGCCGTCGTTCGCCGCGCCATCATGAGCGAAGAGATTCGCGTGAGCGGGGAGAACGCGGAGCAGTACGCCGAGTTCGCCAGCTTGCTCGATCAGTACCAGTACAACTACAAGATTGGCGACGTCATCTCCGGAACGGTCAAGGCGTGCGACGCCAAGGGTGCTTGGGTCGAAATCGGGGCGAAGAGCGAGGCGCTCTGCCCAACTGCGGAGGCGTCTCTCGGGAACGTTCGCAACGTACGTGATTTTATTTTTTTTTGTTCGTCTCCCCGTCGCGACGGAGACGCGCGCGCGACGTCGCGACGTCGTCGACGCGCCGGCGGGAACCACGGCGGGAACCACGGCGCGTCGTCTCGACGTCACTGGCGACGCGGTGAGGGCGAGGGGGTGGTTGTTGTTTTAAAGCAATACTGTTTACCCATATGCCAAGTGATGATGACAAAACCTAGGGCTTTTCTTTTCCGCGAGAGAGAGAGAGAGACTGACGAGTTTGTGTTTGTGTTTTCCCTCGCGCCAACAGGCTGCGTCTGTTTTCGACATTGAGAACACGTACGACTTTGAAATCATCCAAGACGATAACGGTGAAGGATGCTTGACCCTCTCCGTCCGACGCATGGAGCTCGCCAAGGCTTGGGATCGCTGCCGCGAGGCGCAAGCCGACGACGCCGCCCTCACGGGTGAGGTGCTCAGCGTCAACCGCGGCGGCCTCTTGGTTGAAGTGGAGAAGCTTCGTGGTTTCGTTCCGCAGTCCCACATTGGCATTCGCACGCTCAACCGCGAAGAATTGATCGGACAACAGCTTCCGTTCAAGTTTATCGAAGTTGACGAGGAGAAGAACCGCCTCGTGTTGTCTCATCGCCTCGCCACCGATATGGTGAGCGCCGAGGGCTTGGAAGTTGGCGATGTCGTGGAGGGTATGGTGCAAGCGGTTAAGCCGTACGGTGCGTTTGTGGACGTTGGTGGTCAGAGCGGTTTGTTGCACATTTCTCAAATCTCCCACGAACGCATCGTGGCTGTTGAGAATGTGCTCTCCCCGGGTGACCGCATCAAGGTGTTGGTCATGTCCAAGGATGCCGAGCGCGGCCGCTTGAGCTTGAGCACCAAGAAGCTCGAGCAAAACCACGGTGACATGTTGCGCAACCCGGCGGCGGTTTTCGAGACGGCGGAAGAGATGGGGCGTCAGTTCAAGGAAAAGATGGCGGCTGCTGAGGGTGGTATGGTTATGTCCACGGATGAAGAGTAAGCGAGCCGACGCTCGTCTTAGTCGGCGAATGACTTTTCCAAAGTCGTTTTAGCAAATTAATCCGTCAAACATAAAACCTGCCGCCGAGCTAGCGCTCGATACATCCATTAACAATTTTATTTCTTTGTAAAGAAGAGTATTAGATGATTACTTGCCGATAACCGCGCCCGAAGCTCTCCTCGCTCGAGATAAGATGACTCGCGCGCGGTTGTGACCGACGAGGAACGAGGTGGAAAACTTTACTCTTCGACGCCGAGCGATCATCCGAGATGCTCACCCGTCTCGCGCTCGAACAGTGCTCCACGAGCGCGTCGTCGTTGGCGTCGTCGTCTTCGTCTCGGCGTTTCGCGAAACAGTCACAGTTACGACAATTGCAAAGAACCGTTGCACCGAGGACGAGAGCATCGGACGAATCGTCATCGTCATCACCAACAACGGATGACGCCGGTGAACGACAACGACAACGCGCTTCAGCCAAACGCGCGCTCTTGGACGCCATATCCGGTTTATCCCGAGGCGTCGACGCGGACGAAGAGGATAAAGCACGCGTGGACGCGCTCGCCCGAACACTCGAAGCGTTGAATCCCAATCCAGAGAGTTTGCGCGCGTCGAGCGTCAACGGCGAGTGGGAGCTCGTCTACACGACGAGCTCGAGCATTCTCGGGACGAACAAACCGGCGTTTTTACGACCGAGTGGGAAAATTTACCAAACCATCGACGCGGAGACGTTGCGAGCGAAAAATAGGGAGACTTTTCCATTCTACAACGCCGTCGAAGCGGATTTGGAACCGACGAGCGAGAGCGCCGTAAAGGTGCAGTTTCGAAAGTTTTTCCTCTTTGGCGGCGCAATCAAAGTCAACGCTCCCGAACGCGCGCGCGGGGCGCTCGATATCACGTACGTCGACGACGAAATCAGAGTCTCTCGAGGTGATAAGGGCAATCTCTTCGTGCTAAGCATGCACGACGCGAGCAAGAGGCTTCCACGAGGCGACTGAATAGAAGACAAATTATTGTTGTTGTTATGCTAATGAATACGTATCGATAATCCCGCTACACTCTACTCTACTCTACTCTACTCTTTTAACGCCGCGAACTCGCTCACAGGACGACCATCTGGAAGTTGGACGACGTTGTCGACCAACAATGTCCACGAATCGAACGCGTCTCTGAGCTCTGAGCTCTCTAATAAATCGCGGTCCTTTGTCGGACGACCGACGGATGTGTTTTCGCATCCTCGCATGAAGTGAAACCAAAGAACGGCGCTCTTCGGCGGCATCAAGTGTGACAAGTCTCTCACTAGAGGCTTGTGGAGATAACGCACGGCGTAGACGACAGAAACTTTACCCGAGTGAACGGCTGAAATCGCGGAGAAGACGTCGTCGCTCGAAGTTTTCGTCAAATCGAGCTTGAGCGTGGTCACCATCGAACTCACACCGTGTCGCTCCGCCAGCGCCGCACATCGGTCCAATCCCTTGGCGTCGTTATCGATGGCAATCACGTGCCATCCTCGCGACGCGGCCCACACGGCGTCTCTACCAGCGCCCGATCCCAAATCTACGCACGTAGCACCGCTGGTTTCGCCGGCAACCGCGCCCAGCGCTCGCTCAACCTGCGGCAACCACCGGTACAACTCGGGCGAAGGATCCCATAATCGCAATCTATCTCGTGCGTCAACTCTTCCAGAGCTCACCTTGAGCAGTGTCTTGCCGCTCTCTGCGCAGGCATCGAAGAAGGAGTCGTCGCCCGCGAAAGCCGCCGTCACGTTCCAACTAACGCCTTTAAAGTCCCCACTGAAACGTTCCAGCTGCGCGCACACGTCGTCGCACGACTCCGGATCTGCAATCAAAACAAAGGGTGTGCTTCGTGGCGGCAAGACGTGCCCGTTGCGATCGAGCGAGCCCAAGGGAACGTTCGCCGAGTGCTCGAGGCGTCTTTCCTCGAACGCCTTTTCGCTTCGCACGTCGAGAAACACGGCGCGCCTCACGCCGACGTCCGAGACGTTTGAACCGGCATCGCTCTTGGATGAAGAGGCGACGCTCTCTTCGAGATCACTCGCTCCCGACGATGCGAGCCAGCGTTGGAGATCGAACTCGACGGGCATCGAAGGGGAGGCGAACACTGTGGTCTCGCAAACGCGGTAGTGCTGGATTGGATAGGATTTTTGTTAAACGCTGCGTGCGAGACTATCTTGGTTAAAACAATACAAGGGTCATTCTACTCATCCACTGTACTACGAGTGGTGCGCTAATGTGGAGCGTCGGCGTCAGCGTTCCTTATCCACGAGCGATTCGTGCGACCGACCGGCTGGACGTTCGGCGTGAAGCGGAAGCAGCCCTCCGTCGCTACTGACGCTGTCTATGACAATTGGGCCACTATCAGCGCCGCTTTCACCGACACCAATGACTTCAAACTGATCTTCACCCACGGGGTCCGTGTGCGCGAGGAGGTTTGCGCTTTCAGCCTCTTCTAAAGAGTTTTTGTAGGCGCCGCCCAACGCTAACATCGCCGAGTCGCCCGCCCTCGGCTGTCGAACGCTAGTCGCTCGGCTAAGACCTCCGACGGGCGCAGTCGGTGACGCCAATCCCGGATTGTATTTTCCAGTGAATCTCTCGCGCTGTTGCTGCCAAAAGTTGACAATGTCGCGGTACACGTCCCTGACGTCGAAGAGCTCTATGATGTTCTCTGTAAACTTTCTCGGCGCCACCGGCGTTTGACCAATGTTGTACTCTTCCGGTGGGAACGCGTATGCGTGCGCGATCGCAGCGAAGAACATTTCAATGCAAATGCAAAAGGCTTGGATCGCGTTCGCCAAAGCCGCGGCGTCGTAATCCGATGCCCACGACTGACCGTTATCCACCGGGATGACGCCCGTCTTTACGAGCACCGCGATGGCCATCGACTGCCAGAACGAGAAGAAAACCACAGCCTTGACGCTGACAAATTTCCAAAAGGGTCTAATCGGCGCCAGCTCTCTGTACATCACCTTGTAAAGCAAGATTAAGCAGTACATGGCCCACGCCTGGCTCAAGTTGTTGATGAAGACGAGGTAGGGGTAGGCGACCCACGGATTTAGAATCTGTCCCTCTCCGTACACGCCGTTCGCTTCCGCTATGAAGGCTGCCGCGCTCGTCACCGGTCGCACGACGACGTAGTTGATCACCCCGTGCCTGCACAATCGCAAAAACGGCTCACCCATCCGCGGCGCTTTCAAGAAGAGCGACAGCGGCCATATGTGCGGTTGCGTCGCCTTTCGCGCCACAATGTACGACAATCCGGGCGAGCAAAACTCCTGCAGGTAGACGATGCAGTACGTGTAAAAGTTATAAATGACGTACGCCTCGTAAATCTCCCGCACCGTGTCGAAATAAATCGTCTTTGATTTAAATCTCAACGCCAACCAACCGTCGACGGCGTAAATGGGCACCATCCATAAAATTCTAATCACGTGCCGCTGCAAACGCGGCGCGCGATAATTTTCCAAGTGTTGCGTCACCTCATACAACGTTATCGGTAGCGACAGCGCCACGAAGACAAAGGCGACGAACCAAGCGATGTACAGCACTTGATAGTCGTGCGCGTACATGTCGTAACTGACAAAGGGCAACGCGACGACGATGAGTCCGTTCAACAGCACCCACAGCGTCTTCAAAACCTTCCTAAACAGCGTCCCGAGCGTTCGTTCCGCCCGCGCGGGCGTCCCCGCCGCACCCTCAGCGCTCGACATCCCGACCGCGACGTCCACGCGGCGGGAAACCAACCGAATCTCGCCCTCTTTGCAAACGTTCACTTGCTTTTGCTTTTACTCGCGAGTTTTTGGGCAGCCGAGAGGGGCGGACGAGCGTCGCCGTTCACCCCGTCCCTCGCGTTCGACGCGCGGGCGGTTCGTGTCCGCGGGCGCGAACCCGTCGTCTTCGTCCCCGTCCGTCGTCCGTGAAGTGCAGATGGTTTTCGATTGAAATCGAAGACGACTTTGAGCGCTGCATGTAAATCTGTTCGTTTGTATTATCGGACTTCTGGTACGTAATGTGATACGTCTATACACATGTAGAGTGTAAACTAGAAGAAGCGAGATGCATCGTGTGCGTCCTCGCTGCAGCGGACAGAGCGAGACGGACAGAGCGAGACGCGCGAACGAACGAACGAACGAACGGGAAAGCGAAAGGCGCCGGAATGACGAGCGCGGAAGACGAAGAGGTTGCGCGCCTACGCGCGCGAGAGGAGCAAGGACTGATCGGACGATCGAACGAGGACACGACGGTGAATAGGCTAGCGTTTCGGTACGTCTTCGTGCCCTGGGACGAGACGCGAGAGATGGAGACGCGGACGATGATCATCCCGGTTGGGCGGGAGATGGAGTGTTTGCTGGACGCTCTGCGGTTACATTTTCGCGAGCGAGGGGCGGTGGACGGGGCGCACGCGTCGAACGAGGCGAAACAACGGGAGATTTTGAAGGCGCAATTGGAAAGCCACGGAAAGGGCGGCGGCGACGGCTCGTCGGCGGGCATGTCGGACGCGATGATGGACGCGGCGATGTCGATGCAGATGGCGCAACCGGTACCGTTATTACCGGGTAGTAAAAAGACGGGTCACATACACGTGAACATGTACGTGGATGATAGAGGCATCTCCAAGGGACTGCCTGTCAACAGACGCGCTTCGGCGTTGAGCGCAGAGGCGGGAACGCCGCAACAAGTCATGGGTGACGCGTTCATCGCGCGCATTTTTGACGACGACGATGACTTTAAGCGATTAGACTTCACTCTGGACGAGTGTTCGAGCGATGCGACTTGGATGAAAAAGGCCAAGGCGTTGGCTATCGAGCGCTCCATGAATGTCGGCGAGACGCAGAGAGCGATGGAGGAGCTCAGCGGAAGAGGAATCACCGACCTCGACTCCCTCGGCGCTGGGTCGAGCGCGAAGCCACAAGAGCCTCTTGATGAATCTCAGCGCCCGGGTCCGCACCAAGAGTTCGAGTGGAGTCAAGACGAGGAGGAGGTGACGCTCAAGGTTCGTGTTCCCGCCCACACGACCAAGGCGGACGTGACGTGCTCATTCGGCCCCGGTTCGCAAAAGATGACTCTGCAGATTAAAACTCTGGGGGAAATCGATGGTAAATCCATGCGCGTCGTGGACAACGAGGGCGATGTCGATCTTTTGTTCCAAGAGATTGTTCCGGATGAGAGCTCCTGGTCTCTCGTCACGAATGCGGGCGAACGCGCGTTTGAAGCCTCGCTCGTCAAAAAGCAAGAGCTTCGATGGCTCTCTTTCCTCCGACGAGGCGGTCCACCGGAGACGAAATATTCTTAGACTGATGATGAAACTTGCGACGACGATGATCGGCGTTTCAATGATTACACTTTAAATGATTACACCTCGGTAACGAACAATGACGATTACGCGCGTTCGGCAACTCTTCCAGACGCGTTCGCGACGCGATGCTCGAGACACCACACACGCCGACTCGCGCGGTCGCGGTCGCGCCTGCACACGGAAGAACGAAGCTCGATCCCGCCCGACCGATTGGTTGCGCAGACGAGAGCCACCCGCCCGCCCGACGTACGTGCGCGCGCCATGACGAACACGGACTCCGTGGCGCAGCCGCCCGCCGCCGCCTCTACCGGTGCCCCGACGAAAAACGAAGCTCTTCGCGCGCGCATCGCCGAGCTCGTCGAGCTCGGACGCGGCGAAAACATTGACGGTTTCGTCGAAAAGTTTATCCCGCGCGATATCGACCGAGAGGATGCCGATTACTTTCGCGCAAGCCTCAAGGAGGATGCGACGCGTTGGCAAATGCTCAAGGCGGAGCTCGAGCGCATTCACGCCGGTGAAGGCGTGCGTTTGATCGGTGGAGACGAGATTAAGCGCGCTGAATTTAGGTTTTCCATGCCTGGCGAAGACGGCCGCGACTTTCAAATCGATCGCGAGGTGGTCTTCATCGATTGCGCCGCCCAGGGCGAGTCGAGCGACTGGAGAGCCGACGGCTAGCAGGACGTCGCGCAAACTATTCGTTCGCCGCGTGGTTGGTTCTCACCCTAAGCACCCTTCCGTGTGGCTCTACATTCCTCGTTGTAAAATATTTATTTCATTTCTATTTCGTTTCGTTTCGTTTCGTTTCGTTCACTCTCATCATCGTCATCGCGCTCGATGCGGCCGACGTTTTCAACTCGTGTGAAAACAAGATGAAGTTCACAAAAGCTCGCGATTGATCGATCCAACGATCGTCACACTCCGGACGCGACTTTGGTCGACCCGTGCGCTCGTCGCCGTCGAATATTTCGTAGACGGAAACGAACGCCATTCGTCGTCTTCGTCGTCGTCGAAGCGGGTCACGCACGGGATGGATGAACGCGTCGCGTCAACGTCAACGTCAGTGACGGCGGCGGTGCGAGCTTCCCGACCCGAGCGCGCGCGCGTGGACGTCGTGTCGACGCCGGCGTCCACCGCGGATGAGGGACGGACGCAGGCGGAGACGAGTTCGCCGCAGCAATCGACGCACCACGTGAGCGCGTACGATCACGCGATTGCTGGACAGATTGCGGGCATGGTTGGATTAACGCTCGTGCACCCTCTGGATACCGTCAAGGCGAGATTACAAGCGGCGACGCCGCTGGCGACGACGGCGGTTCGAGGGGCGAGCTCGGGGGGGGTCGGGGTGATTGGACCCCTCGGTGGTGGTTATGGGTATCAACAGAGAGAGACGGCGATGTGCGTGGCGAGGAATTTGTTGGCGCAGGATGGGGCGAGAGGCTTGTACAGAGGCTTGACGGCGCCGATGTTGGCGTACGGGGCAATCAACGCGGTGGCGTTTGCGACGAATGCGAGCGTCAAGGACGCGATCGAGGATAGGTTTGGTAAAGAGGTGGCGTCTAGCACTACCGCTGGGGCGTTTTCTGGGGCCTTGGCGGGTTTAACGTCTTCGTTCGTTCGAGGACCGGCGGAAAGATTGAAGACGGTGCAGCAAGTGGTCGATTGCGAGAGCGGACGTTATCGCAGCGCGCTATCGACGGCGCTGACGCTGACGCGTGAGCACGGGGTGTTCAAGGGAATTTTTACCGGTACCGGGGCGACGATTGCCCGAGAAATCCCGCAATGTGCTGTGTACTTTCTCACGTATGACACGATGAAGACGGCGTGCGTGCACGCGTTTTGCGGAGAAAACGTCGACGTCAGAGACGCCGCTCCGTCGGCGCGCGCGGCGGCCATAGTCCTCGCCGGTGGCAGCGCCGGCGCGTTTCAATGGCTGCTGACCTATCCATTAGACGTGACAAAGAGTAGAATCCAAGCTGCCAAGCCCGGGACGTACTCTGGCGTTCTCGACTGCGCCGTCAAATCCGTCGCGGCCGAGGGACCGATGGTGCTCTTCAGAGGTCTCAACATGGCGCTTCTCCGCGCCTTTCCTCTGCACGCGAGCATATTCGCGTCGTGTGAAGCGGTACACTCTGTGTTGGCGCGCATTCGCGGGAGCGAACCGTCGATTTGAGCGTCGGCGTCGTGACGCACGAACAACCATCCGTCCGTCCGTCCGTCCGTCCTCCCGCGCGGCGAACGCGCCTCGTCGATTCGTTTCATTCATTCATTCGTCAATTTGATTTTTAGTTTTTGTCTATGTATTAAACCCGAGCGCATTTACCATAGAGTATATCACCGCGTCTCACTCGCTTACTTCTTCTTCGCCGGCGCCGGTTCGGCAGCCTTCTTGGCGTTCGCCGACGCGGCTTCGGCTTCGGCGCGAGCGTTGGCGAGCGCGCTACGCTTTTGCTTCACCGAGAGACCCTTCTTCTTCGTCCCTTCGAGGGTGTATCCAGACATGGACGCCTCGGTGGAGGAGAAGGCAATGCCGGAACCGCGGCCGAGACCACCGGAAGAGGCTTGGGACGGAATCGTGATGGCCAACGCGCTCTTGGCCGCCATGGAAGCCGCTACGCAGAGACGAAAAAACCCAAACGCGTCAGTATCGAGAGCGCCGTCGACGATTGTCGCGAGCCGAGTCGGGAGTCGATCATCCGCGCGTCGTCTCGCTCTTACCCGCGGTGAACGCGACGAGCGCCGCGCGGCGATCCATCGGTTCAGCCGCCGCGACGACGGTGGCGCGCGCCTTGCGTTGCGCGCGAACCGGCGCGGTCTGCGCGCATCGGTAAACCATACAAGCAACAGTCAGTCGAATCAATCAATCAATCAAATCCGCGAGATATCGCCCATATCTCTCCCACCCTCCTCGCGCGCGACTCTCTCCGATCCCACCTCCTCCGCGTCCTAAGCGTTCCGAACCGGAACCGGAATCTCGCGCGCGAATCGCATCCGTATTCTTCTTCGATCTTCGACGAC
>Ga0255774_10002847_pt1 | contig 12968 bp, 5 predicted proteins | sample 101ome_17_FD_179972 | JGI IMG/M metagenome (GOLD analysis project Ga0255774, IMG submission 179972) | Coastal salt marsh microbial communities from the Groves Creek Marsh, Skidaway Island, Georgia - 101407AT metaG (version 2) | ecosystem: Environmental > Aquatic > Marine > Intertidal zone > Salt...
CGGTACGGAGGTCATGCTGTGCCGTTGAGTGACGATGCACCGAAACCAGCCTCCAAACGTGTGGACGGTGGCAAGGACCGCCTCAAAACGCTGAACAATGCCACCAAATCCGCTCGCAATCAAATGGCGAATCAAATCAAGACGTTGAACTCAAAGAAAGCCATTGACGCCGTGTTGGATGCCCCGACTCGCCTCAAGCGAGAGTGGCAGAAGTCCGGTGCGACCGGGGCCATCACCAAATTCCCACTCCCCACCGTGCTTGTCTTCCTGTTGCTCACGGTGTACTTCGTCACTCAGTCTGGCTTCCTTGATGACACGGCGTTCGATGACGACCCGAACAACCCAGCACTGAACGTGAACGGTGATCTCGAGGTCTACTTGCCCGATGGGAGCCAAGTGGCGGAATTGATTGGTAAGGTCGAGGAGGATTGGTCCACCAACGTGATGGTGGTGTACATTGAATCGGACAGCGAGAACATCACAAACGTCCGTATTCTGCAGGAGATCAGTTACGTTGAAAATTTGCTGAACCCCTATTTGTCGGATGACTCCGACGACGTGATTTACATTCTGTCGCTTTCCACCGTGCTGAAGGAAGTCAACTCCAGTGCACCGCGCATTCGTGAGGCCATTGTGACGGAATTGGGCGAACTCGGTTGCGTGTCGGACGACCCCACCGAAGACTGCCTGACCCGAACCCTCGCCGAACAAACGAACGACGCACTCGCCATCACGGATGAAGAATTGGGCGGAACTTACGAAATTCCATCCCAGCCGACCATCGACTTGGTCGTTGGTGAAATGTACGAAAACGACGGCACGCCGACCGCCGGTTTGAACAAACTGGCACGCGACATCAGTGGGGCCCAAGACGGCGGGCCGGACGGTTTGCTTGACCGGGCCATCATGGCCGTGGCCGTGACCGAAAACCGGCCAGCCAAGGACATCATTTCCGAAACGCAAGAGATCTTGGACAACATCGCACAAACCAAGCGGCCTTGTGAATTCACGCAAGAGGGTGCACCTGCCGACAACCGGATGTGCGATTGGGACGATTTGGGACTGTCCATGACCTTGACCGGTCCAGTGCCCATCACCAACGCTGTGACGGAATTTTCCTTCCGGTTGTTTTGGGACATTTTCCCGAACGCTGTCGTGTTGGTGGCCATCGGTTTGTTCGTATTCCACTCGGATTTGATGCAGGCTGGCTTGACCGGTATTCGGCCCGTCCAAGGCATCAAGGTGGTCATCATTGCGGGATTACCAACGCTGTGTGCTGTCTTTTGGACCCTGGGCCTCATTGGGGCGACGAATTACGAGGTGACGATGACCGTCATCATCGTTGGACCGATTTTGCTCGCCCTTGGTGTGTCCTACGGTTTGCACATCACAAACCGCTACGCCGAAGAAACCGGCTCCAAAAGCGAGAAAATGAAGGCCTCACTGTCGAGCACAGGGCGAGCCGTATTCCTATCGGCGGTCACCACGGTGATCGGTTTCATATCGTTGGTGTTGACGCCGATGGCGCCCATTCAGACCGTTGGCATTGCGTTGTCCGTGGGCATTGTGATCGTGTACATTTTGACGATGTTCATGGTTCCCAATCTGACCTTGTTGCTCGATCTAAAGAAACCGAAACATCCACCCTTGAAAGCGTTCGACACATTGGTTGACGTTCCAGTGAAGCGCAACCGTGCGGTCATCGTTGGTTTCATTTTGCTGATCCTCGTTTCAGGCACCATCGGTCGAGTGAACGTTCAAGAAAACATCGACCTCCTGGGAATGGCGCCCGAGGGGGAGTCACCTGTCATCAAAATGAAGCAGTACAGCAGCGAGTTTGAAGCAGGTCAAGTGGGCATGGTCTTGGTCAACGCCAACGTGAGCGGGGACCTCAACGACGGGGAATCGGACAACGACGACCCTGCACTGATCCTCAACATGATCGATGACATGGAAAGTGGTCTCAACGAAATCGAAAACACCACAGCCGTTTCGGTGGTGTTCCTCATGAAGGCATCCGGCATACAAGTGACGGCGTCGGGTGAACAGATCAACGAATTGATGCAGGCCATACCCTGCGGTGGCTCTGAATTGTGTGAGGACAGCAAAGCGACGGCCGAGGTGCTCTTGAACCGGAGTGCTTCGGTGGACGGCTCCTTTTGGGACGCCCTCAACGACCCGGATTCCTTCGGCTTGCCTGGGTCTCAACAAAGCCAAATTTTCCTCTTGGATGTGTTCTACGCCTCGCTGACCAAGGAAACACGTGAAATTTTCGTGAACGAGGATTTTGACCGCACCCTCATTTACGTTGACATGCCCTTCATTCCGGTCGCCGACACGTCCAAGAGTGTGGTGGCCGTCAACGAGCGGGCAGCCCTCTTCCAAGGTCCGTTCGGTGAAACAGCCGAGGATTTGACGGGTGTTGCTGCGACGGCCATCGAGGTCAACACATTGATTGTTGGCTCTCAGTGGACCTCGCTGGGCTTTGCCATTATCTTCACCCTCATCGTGTTGGCCGTGGTGTTTGGGGACATTCGCTACTCCATCTGGACCACATCCCCAGTGATTGCCACCGTTGCGCTGCAGTGGTTGGTGATGTGGCGGATGGATGTTCCGCTGTCGCTCGTGACGGTCATGATCGGATCGATTTTGGTCGGCGTTGGTGTTGACTTTTCAATTCACATCGCGAACCGCATCAAGGAACTCGGCGGAGGCATCCCGGCGATTCGGAGTGCTGCGGTCGGGACAGGCATGTCCCTGTTTGAAGCTGCGACCGTCACGTCCCTCGGCATGTTCACAGCGTACAGCATCCCGATTCCGGAGATTAAACCCTTCGTCACGGTCATCCTGATCCTCCTCTGGGTAGCGGCCGCCAGCGCGCTGATTTTGTTGCCTGCTATTTTCATTACACTGGAAAAAATGGGCATAGGGGCTGTGTCCGGTGGAAGCGCGATGGCCAAGCAACTCGGATTGGTTGATCAAGTCCCTTTCAGTGTTGACGTGATGGATGCCGTGCTGGACGACGTTGTGGACGCTTGGTGAGCGAGCATTCAATAGACCGCTTCGTAGCGTCACCAATCATGAACTTCTGGCTGATGAAGTCTGAACTCGATGTTTACCCCTACGACCGGTTGGTCAGCGATGGTGGCACCCATTGGGACGGGGTTCGTAACTATCAGGCCCGAAACATGATGCGGGACGACATGAAGACCGGTGATTTGGTCCTGTATTACCACTCCAACTGCAAACCACCGCATGTCGGCGGCATCGCACGCATCAAGCGCGAGGGCTACCCCGATCACACCTCGTGGGATGCTTCCAGCAAGTACCATGACCCCAAATCCAACCCCGACAACCCTCGATGGTTCATGGTGGACTTGGACCCGGTGACGGCACTGACACCGGTCACCCTACCGGACATGCGAGCCAACCCTGCGTTGGAGGGTATGCTCCTGCTTCGCAAAGGTCAACGCTTGTCGGTTCAGCCTGTTGAACAAGCGCATTTTGAGGCGGTGCTCGCAATGGCTGGAGTGACCCTTGACAATGTCGCCATATCGTGAGGTGAGCCAATGCAACCGATTCCAGCCTCCAAGCGTGCCGGCAGCATCGAATACGCCATTCGCGATGTTGTGGTTCCAGCGACCCAACTTGAGGCCGCGGGCCATGAAATCATCAAATTGAACATCGGCGATCCTTTGGCCTACCCTGGATTGCCAACCCCTCCGCACATGGTTGCCGCCTACATTGATGCCCTCCAGAGCGGTCGCAACGGCTACTCACCGTCCTACGGTATTCCAGCCCTCCGAGCGGCCATTGCAGAGGACGAGCGGCGTAAAGGATGGCCGGCTCAAGCCGAGACGGTCTACGTCTGCCACGGTGTGACGGAAGCCTTGCAAATCCTGTTTGCAGCCGTTCTCGAGGAAGGGAGTTCCATTCTCGCACCAGGACCGCATTACCCTCCATACATGGCTTACCCACAAATGTACGGGGCGACCACCGTGGAGTACCGGTTGGACGGCAAGGACGGTTGGTGCATGGATTTCGATGACATTGAGGCCAAGATGAACGATGATGTTCGGTTGTTTGTCCTCATCAACCCCAACAACCCCTGTGGTTCGGTCGTCGGAAGGACCGACGTGGACCGCTTGTTGACCATCCTCGAAGGGTACCCAAAGTGCATCCTTGTAGCGGACGAGATTTACGATGGATTGGATTACACCGGGACACATGTCTCCGCTGCGAGTTGTTCGACAACCGTGCCGGTCGTGACGTTGAACGGTGTTTCCAAAGTGTACTATGCGCCCGGTTGGCGCTTGGGCTACATGGCATTGCATGACCCCACGGCCCGTATGGCCAATGTTCAGGACGCACTTGAGCGCTTGCTGCGCTCCCGCTTGTGCCCCTCGACGCCAGCACAATGGGGGTACCTTGCCGGTCTGACCGGTGACCGATCGTGGATGGCACGTTACGCTCGGCGTGTACAGGACCAACGGGATTATTGCCTGCAGCGCATCGATGAAATGGAGGGTCTCGAGCTTCAGGCTCCTGGCGGTGCCTTCTACATGTTCGTTCGCCTGACGGACGAACGATGGGCCAAGGACGACAAAGCCTTCGTGCTGCAATTGCTTCAGGAAGAACACGTGCTTCTCGTTCACGGAAGTGGCTTTTCTCCAGAGTTTGGCAGCGGTCACGTTCGCTTGGTGTTTTTGGCCGATGTGGAGGTGCTGAAGGATGCGTTCGACCGCATCGACCGCTTCTTGACTCGCCACCGCACAACTGCGTGAAGGCGAAGGCTCTATACGATGATTTCAGCGAAACACATCCATGCGGCCACGGGTCATTCTCTCCGTGATGGCGTTGGCTGCGATGCTGTTGCCGACGGTGGCTGCCAGCGAGGTGCAAGCAACCACCGAGATCACCACCACATTGCTCGCTCCATTGGGGATTTCGCTGGTGGTGGCCTATTTTGTCCGTCGCTGGTTTGTTCCCCAACAACTCAAAAACCTCCAAGTTGCCTTTGAAATCGACGATGACCTCTACGAAGTGCATCGCATCACTCGGACGATGCGCGACGCCCGCAAACTCATGAAAACAGGCCTTGTCAGGTACGGTGTTTTCCTCTACATGATGGGCTTGACCGGTGTCCTGATGCTCATCACCGAATTGCTCTTTGATGCGAACAACTACGCACTGCTCAACATCTACATCATCTCCGTTCTGATTCTCGTGCCGGTCTTCGTTTCACCGTGGGAGACCCTCAACGGTCAACTGCTTCGAAGCAAGAAAGCAGGGGTCTCGAAGTCCCGTTCACTGAGCCTCTTTCGGCGCATGGTCACCCTCGCGGTGTTGGTGGGTCTCACGGTGCTCGTGCTGCTGTACGGTGTTCAACGCAACGATGGCGAACTGACACCAAGTTGGCTGGCCTACGCCATGTTGACCTTCATGGCGCCAACGATCCTGGCGTACGGTCGCATCATGGGCGCTTCTTGGAACATGCTGATGATCAACAAATGGCGCACTGCACGCGGCCGTCCAAACCCGATCGACCCGGAACGGAATGGCTTCACGGGCAGGGTGTTCTCGTTCCTTTTGGTGCTGTTTTTGATGACCATGCCGATCACGGCCGTTAACGGTATCTTGACCGTGCTTCAGGTGATGTCAATGCCACCCGAGCAGGCCGGCTTGGCCGAGGACATTTTGAATTTCGGCGGCATCATCGGATACAGCATTTACATCAACATTGACGCCATTTCGGAATTCCTGTTCCACTGGGAATTCATCAAATCCTTGCCGATTTTCCTCTCGGTTTACCTCTCCATGAACATCGCCATTGTTGGCTTGGCGTTCATCTTTGAATTGACGCGCAACTTGGTTCTTGGGGGACAAACCTTTGGTGGTATCTTCGGCGTCACCCTCGATTCGCCCAGGGAGATTCGGACCGAAAAAAGTGCCCAAGCTCGGCAGTTGACCTTCGCCTTTGCCGGCTTTTCGGGGTACACCGTGCTGCTTCTTATTTTGGTGTGCTACAAGGAATTTGGAGATTTGATGCCGTTCACCGCTGCGCTTGAAGCCAACGGATTTGATGAGGGCATGCGCTTGCTGACCGTGTGGTTGTTTATCGGTGCCGGTCAAGTCGTGTTTTTGTTCACCTGGTTGCTCTCAATCAGCAAATTTGGCTCGCTTGTTTCGCTCTCCTTTGACCTGAACCCGGATGAGCGCCGCGAAGGTGCAGTGAAACTCGAAGGCGGTGACAAACTGCAGACGTTGGTTGAGAATTCTGCTTTCGCCGACGATGTGGACCTCTTGATTCGAATTCAGGAGCATGAATTTGAAGGCGATCAGGCCATCATCCGCCAGGAAAAAGCGAGGGCATCGATGTGGGAAAAGGCCTTGCGTGGGTTGTGGCCTGAAGCCGTTGAGGCCGCCCGCAAATTGCTGGCTCAATCGGGCGGTGACAACGACGAGGCCAGGATGCTCATCGCCACGGGGTACATTGCCATGCGACGTTTGGATGCTGCTCGTGAAGCCTTGCACGGTTTGCAACAACCGGAAGGGTACGATGAACCCGAGATCCTCTCGTTCATCTGTGAATGGTTGGACCCGTGGCATGGAAATGTATCGGAGGACGATCTGTGGGATTGGGAAAACAATTCGGCCATCGACCATCTTCAAACCCTGCAGAAGACCCTGAAATCGTGGGACCCTGCTCCGGAGGTGATGCATGCACACAACGACCGGCTCATGCAGGTGGCCGAGTTGTCTAAGATTGCCCTCTTGCGAGCGCAACGACAGTACGAACGGGCCCTTGACTTTGCATACGATCTTGTCAAAAAGGACCCGAACGGATGCCGGCCCAGGATTGCTGTGGCGTTGTGTTTGATCGATTTGGGTCAATGGCACGACGCTCGAAGCGTGCTTGATGAACTGTTGGCAAGCGATGGTCACGACCCGAGGGTGATGGCATTGAGTGCCATCATGGGTTACGGTTCCTCAAAAGGCATTGAACACCCCGAAGTTGCCATTGCCGTCCAAGGCAGCGGTGCACCCAAGGAATTGTTGGACCGCGTGCCCGTGAACGCTGTCGCAGCGATTTCGCAAAAAGGCGGCATGGACGAGGCCGTGACGGCCAATGTGCTCGTGGTCGCCCACGAAGCTGCCCTGAACACCATGCCGCCAAGGTATTCACGGGGTGCGTTGTCGACGGTGATTCGCTATTTTGTTCTCATCCCACTGTGGTTCGTTGCTGGAATTTTGGTGTACCAGGAAATCGGACACCAGGAAGGCGTGTTGCTGACGGTCATCCTCCTCTTTTTCCACGGAAGTTATGTCCGGATGGCGCATCAACAAGAACAACTCATTCGTCATCGGGACCAACGGGGCATGATCAACTACGCCAAACGACTGCGCCGTTTCAAAGCGAATTCGGACCTCAGCAACCTTCCTATGGGGACGCACCTGCTGCTCTCTGGCATTCTTGTTACCGTCAACGGTGTGGTTCTGGATGTCGGCCTTCCGGCATGGATGACCGAACGGCTCGAATCGGAATCGGATAAGCAGGTGCGGCAACGGCTTGCTAAGCGAGCTGTCGGCATTCGAAAGGGAAAGAAACCACGCACGGACCGGTTGGGCAAAGCATGGTGGTTGAAGCGCCCAAGGGAACACAATGAATCGGGCCCTGTGCTCGAACGCGCCATCGGGCCGGTTGCTTACCGCGGTCGCAACAACCACTTGAACAAGAAAGAGCCTCATCAGCTCGACGCCATCGCTCGGGGCGATGGATTGCAACCGGTGAGTAAATTCATCCCGAGAAACACCATCCGGAGCGAGCGAAGACCTTCACCGAGGGGTGGTCCTGCCCGCCCGTCGTGACGTTCATGCCGGCTATGTTCAATTACCGCCGAGTCAACCTCTGTCCATGGAACAGCATGGGTCAACCGTTCGGTCCTCGGCCGAGCGGGTGCTTTCAGCGGTCGAAGCAAGTCACCGTGTCTACCAACACGGCTTGGGAATGATTGCCAGCGAGAACATCATCTCGCCCTTGGTTCGCCGAGCCGTAAACAGCGATTTGCACGGCCGTTATGCCGAAGGGCTACCGGGTCGACGCTACTATCAGGGTTGTCTTGATTTTGACACGATTGAGGCCGAGGGCATTGCGCTCGCTCAAGAAGTGTTCAACGCACCCTTTGTCAACATTCAATCGACCTCCGGGACGGTCAGCAACATGGCAGCACTGAAAGCGTTAGCATCGCCGGGCGATCAAATTACGGCGGTATCCACGGCTGATGGGGGCCACATTTCGCATGCCCGCATGGGTGCTGTGGGCGTGAGAGATCTCAATTTGGTGACGTACCCTTGGGACGAGGCACGCATGGAACCGGACGTGGATGCTTCTGTCAAACTGATTCGCGAGGTTGAGCCAACGGTGGCGCTGATCGGGCAGTCGGTATTTCTGTTCCCGACACCGTTGCGTGAAATTGCCGATGCTGCACACGAAGTGGGTGCAACCGTGATGTACGATGGCGCCCACGTGCTTGGCTTGATCGCCGGTGGTGTCTTCCAGGATCCGTTGCGGGAGGGTGCGGACGTGATGACGGGTTCAAGTCACAAAACCTTCCCTGGGCCACAAGGGGGCTTCGTCATTGCGTCTTCTGAGGATACCACCGTCCATCGTCGGCTCAACACCGCTGTGTTTCCCGGTGTGTGTTCCTCGTACCACCTGCACCACGTGGCTGGAAAAGCCGTTGCGTTGGCAGAATTCAAGGCCTTTGGACAAGCGTATGCTCGGGACACCGTTCGGAACGCACAGGCCTTTGCATCAGCACTGGCGGCCGAAGGTTTTGATGTTCTGGCAGAGGAACGGGGCTACACGGCTTCCCATCAAGTGCTCACCCGGCACGGTCCGTTGGACTCGGGTGCGGGTGCCAAGGCGGCTCAAACGCTTGAAGAAGCAGGCATCATCACCAACATGAACATGCTCCCCGGAGACACCAAAGCGCTTTCTCCTTCGGGGCTGCGCTTGGGTGTGCAGGAGCTGACTCGGGTCGGTTTTTCGCCCGATGAGATGACCGATGTCGCTCGGTTGTATGCACGTGCGCTCCTTGACGGCGAGGACACGTCCGCGGTAAAGCGCGATGTTGCGGCGCTCAAGGCCATGCATCAGCAGGTGCACTACTGCTTCGATGACGCAGGGAACGAGGCCTACCCTCTGCAACATCTGTGAGGTGTGAGGCATGCCGTTTGAGCCGTTCTCATCGGGCTCAGACGGATGGCGGTGCGACCAAGGCCACAGGTTGACGCTGTGGTCTGTGGACGATTTCCAACGGTTTTGGAACGCCTTGGAACGGGCAGTGGATGCACCTTTGGGCCGAAAGCTGATGTACGCCATGGCAGATGCAGAGGAACGCATTCACGGTGATGCTCCATCGGTGGGTTGGTTCCGAAAACGCGCACGACTTCAGCAGGTGTTGCGAGTTCGGCGTCAACGCATGGGCTGGGGTGAGTTGGACCTTGATGCCAAGACAGTGTCGCAAGGTGTATTTCCGTTTGTTGAAATGGGTGCGGTGTTGGCGCATGAAGAGCACCTCTCAGGTCGGCGTTTCAATTTGGAGTGGAACCAACCCACAGCGAGCACGCTTCGTTATGCCTTAACACAACGCAACGAGGCGATGGTTGCAGCACCGGTGCCCCCGGTGTTTGACTGGTCCCCCCAGGTATCCACCTCAAACGGTTTCTGGGACCACGGCATCGATGTTGATCGCCGCACCGTTGGGTGGTTCATCAACGAACAACGTTGCTTTTTCATGCCCACATCGGTGTTCTCGTACCTGGCTGCTTCGTTGCAAACGGTGGAGTTTTCTCCGCCAATGCTGAGTGCGGTTGGGTTGACGGTTGAGGGATTAGCAACCACGGAAGAGCGGGTGTTTTCATCGTTGTGCTGGTCTTCCTTCCAAGCATGCATCAACTCTCAACGCATGGTGTTCTTTCACACTTCGGATGAGCTGGGCGGCGTGCTGAACACTCACCATCGTCGGCTTGGTTTGGGTTCGATCAACGTTGATGAATTCAAGGACGCCGCCACGTTTGTGCTTGTCGGGTGTGGGGAACACACACCGATTTCGATGGGCTGGTTGATGGGCTTGTTGGTCATGGGTTCCGGTCATCGTCTCCAAGCGCATTTGGTGTTGAAACCAAACGAGTGGCGGTTGGAAATCAACCCTGAAAAGATATCATATGTTGGGGCCGAAAACGCATCACCCCAGCCATGATGGACACGCAAAAGAGGTCAAGGTTCATAACCGACTCAACGACTCGTCGGACTCGCACAGATGTGCGGGGTATGCCTCATGAGTCTCAGTCACAATCAAATGGCCTATGTCGCAATTGTTTCGACGTTGATGTTTGGCTCCCTTTTCGTCGGCGTTGCAGGCGTTTTCCAAACCAGCGAAAACATTGGCAGTTTCGACAGTGCAGTCGAAGAAGATCTGTTGGGCACATCGGAAGCCACGGACCCGGCCACGGACACCGATGGCGACGGTTTGTCCGACCGGCTTGAGGAAACCCAATACGGGACGGACATCAACGACGCTGACACCGACAACGACGGTATGAGCGACGGTTGGGAAGTAGCGCACGGCCTCAACCCACTCGACAACGGCGAATCGGAAGACGGCTTGGTGGATCCATCCTCCAACGAAGACCCACAAGACGCCACCATTGAGAACGAAACCGATTCATGGCCAGACCCCAATCAAGGTCCAACCGGCGATCCTGATAACGACGGCTTGACGAACCAGGCCGAACAGGAACTCGGCACCGATCCTCAACGCTCGGATACGGACAACGACGGGCTGAACGACCGTTGGGAATCCCTGTTCACGATGCAAGTGCAGACCCCTGGTGGTGAAGTCACGCTGTTCAACCCGCTTGATGGGAACTGGGACTGTCTCTTGCTCGACCAAGCCATGGTTGACGCCCTTGAGACCCGATTCAACGGCCAAGATGGCGTTGCTGATTGGGACGATTTGGCCGTGAACGGTCGCCACTCCTGCGACAACGTGCTCGACTCCGACGACGATGGCTTGGCCAACTTTGAGGAGGAGGCTTTTGGCACCAACCCAACGGCTCGCGACTCCGACATGGACCTCATCGACGACATCGTCGAAGTGGCCAACGGTTCGTTCCCTCTGTACAAGGGGACGGGTGAGGAATGCAACATCGACCTGTTGGACCCTGTCACTCAAACGGGTCCCTTTGCAACGATGGAGCGTTCATGGTTCCTACAGGACATGGACAACGACGGCTTGCTGAACGGACCCTCCGATTGGGACACCGACGGTGACGGCATGCCCGACGGTTTCGAGTACTGCTACTCCACCGCCGGCAACCCCTCCAACGCGGCTTGGGCCCTCAACCCTTCCAACGCATCGGACGGCTACGGGGATTGGGATGAAGACGGCCTCAACAACCTTGAGGAATACCAGGTGGCACAGGTGTTCGGAGAAGGCAACTTCACGTCGCCATGGCTGAGCGATACGGACCAGGATGAAATGCCCGATCAATGGGAGGCCAGCAACGGTCTTCACCCACGTTCTGCCTCCAACCGCGACCTGGACCCTGACCGGGACGGTTGGGATTTGGACGGCGATGGTGCCGTGATGTACGCTGATTTGGAAAACACCGCAGTGGTTCATGCCATCGACGTACAACTCGATCAGCAGGTGGAGGCCAACCAGACGGTTGCCCGTGCGCGTGTCACGCTCGCTGGTGGCAATCAGCAGATCATTCCACTCCTTGCGCCTGTGGCCGGCTATGTGTACAACATCGATGTGGCGGTCGGTCAGACCGTTGAATCGCGTCTGTTGTCGTGGGTCACCATCGTCGAAGTCGAGGAACGCTTCACGAACGTCATGGAATACAAAGCCAACGATCGCAACCAAGACGGTGTGCTGGACGGTCGCAGCACCAACCCCCTCAACCCCGACACGGACGGGGACGGCTTGCTTGACGGCATTGAGGTGATGGGCTGGGAAATTTTGGTGGTCAACCGCGGCGTCCAGACCACTTGGGTGACGTCGGACCCCGGTCTCTACGACACCGATGCGGACGGACTCTCGGACTACGAAGAATTCTCCTCGGTTTGCAGCAGCGGTGGCTCAAACGCCTCCAACCCGGACACGGATTCGGACGGTTTGAGCGATTTGCAAGAAGCCGGTGCCAGTTTCACGTGGGAAGGAGAAGCCTACTCGACCAGCCCTTGTATGTTTGACACCGACAACGATGGCTTGGAGGATGGGGAGGAGGTCATTCCCGGGGAGGACAACTTCATCACCCACGCCAACAACTCCGACACGGACGGCGACGGTTTGATCGACGGTCATGAAGTCCTCTTCGTCCCGCGCCCGTTCCAACACGCAACAAACCCGTTGCTCAACGACACGGATTCAGATGGGATGTTGGACGGATGGGAGATGCAGGTGAAATCTGCGGAGGACAACACTCGCTCGCACAGCTTGTGGGTGGCCACCTCCACCTGGATCCGCCCAGGATGTGAGGAATCCCAAACCAACTCGTGCACGATGCAACCAGGCGGCTACGAATGGCAAAACTGGCTTGGTGGCTTCGCCATTGAGCCCAAATTCGCAGTGAGTGAGATGAATCTGACCGGTTTCCAAATGCCCGGTAACGACATGTGCGGCGGTTGCAACGGTCGATGGGCGCTTGACCCCTCGCTCGAGTCCCTCAAAGATGACACCTACGACATTGACAACGACACCTTAGCCAACGGGCTCGAGGCTCCCGACCGTTGGGACACCAACCCCGTGGACGATGATTCCGATGGCGACATGCTTCCAGACGGTTGGGAAGTGTACTATTCGCAACTGGCCTTCGAATACGGGCTTGTTGACAACGCCACACTCGGCGTGTACGGCGCTCGCGGCGTCATGGATCCTGCCATGCCTGACAGCGAT
>Ga0255774_10002850_pt1 | contig 12964 bp, 5 predicted proteins | sample 101ome_17_FD_179972 | JGI IMG/M metagenome (GOLD analysis project Ga0255774, IMG submission 179972) | Coastal salt marsh microbial communities from the Groves Creek Marsh, Skidaway Island, Georgia - 101407AT metaG (version 2) | ecosystem: Environmental > Aquatic > Marine > Intertidal zone > Salt...
CTTGAATCTTGTGCATTCGCTGTGAATGCCATGTTTGCGGCTGCTGCCACCATCCATAATTTTTTCATTTTAATTGGATTTAGGATTAATAATTGATTCCTAATCAACTTATCTGCGCCAATACGTTTCATCCAATAGTTGTGAAAAACTCAACGTAATTAACATTTATACCGATTGCGTAGAAGGAAAAAAACAGGCGTGTGTTTCCCAAGGAACTGGCTTTTCAATGGCTATGTAAAGCCGAAATTCTTAAGAATTCAATCTAGAGTCTCAAATGCGACACACCTGTTTCAAAAGTTTGCTTAAATTGTATATACCTAAAAAACACTCTTATGTCAACTTCTATTATTGAAGTAATCCAATCATTAGTTGATTCGATTACATCATTGAATTTGACCCCTGCCTACCTATTAATTATTGGTGCCCTTATCGGTTACTTTCGACACCAGCACGAGGGCAAAAAAGTTCCAGGCTCATTGAGCATTCCAAAAGATTTATTGAAGTCTACGGAGTTTAACAAACTCTGGACACTTCTCTATGTCTTGTTGTTGCCTTTGTCGTGGGCTGTAAATGTGGTTGCACATGCAGTTTACGCATTGATGTGGCTTGTCGATATCATCGGATCAGTGGTCCGTTGGTCCGCTGACAAGTTGTATTGGCTTTGGAACCAAATCGTACTCGGCCTCGGTGGATTCTCATTCTACATGGCCTGGCACTATTTGGTCAAGTGGCCTTACGAGCTCTTTAGAAAGATGCTCTCTACCTTTGTTGCATCCTTTAACTGGGGAGCTTACAAAAGCTCGTATCGCACTGTCGCAATTGCGTCATTGGTCGGAGTTTCAGGATTTTTAGTGGACGATCTAGTGGGAATTGATGAAATCGCATTCAGCAACATTACCATTGTGCTCGGTGCTATCATGCTCTTAAATGCTGTAGGTGAACACATGGCAGAAGCCATGGGCGTGAAGCCTAGGGGAATGCGTCCAACGTATGCTGTTTTAATCGTAACGGCCATCATCGTTTATGTGGTTGAGCGATTAGCACAAGACCATTTATTGCTCAACGATGCTGCTGGTATTTTGGGTGGTGTAGTTCTCGGAGTTTCTGTAGCCACTTGGATTTACGGGATTTTGATTGCGGCTGCTTTGGTCCAATTCCTTTCCTTGCTCGTTCCCGCGTATTTAGCTTCTGAAGGTCCGTTTAATTGGCTTGAAGCATTGCGTACATCTTTTGCCTCTAGATGGTTAAAGAGCATTGGCTCTATCGCCCTTTTTGTGCTTGCATACAACACATTAGGATTGTGGGTATACGATAATGTCCAGCAGGTAGCCGCTGAGCCTTACGATGAATACCGTACAGCGGTTGCAGATAGGATAAGTGATAATGAAGAAGCAATGGCGAAAGCAACTGCGTCATTATCGGAGGTCGTTTCATCTGATGATCCTTCTGCGGAAGAATTAGATGACGCCTATGCAGCTGTACGTAGTATAGAGGCGGGTAACGCCTTCTGGAGTGCTGTGCCCACGCAGCTTCGAGATGTGGTTTATATGGACGTTAATCAGCCATTTACCACGGAAGAAGCGGATGTTATAGCCGCAGCGCAGGCATTGGCAAATTTTGACTCTGCAGCGGCCCAACGTATTCGTAACTATGATATGGATATTGAAATGGCAATGAATAACCTCGCTAATGCGAAAGCTGAACGTAATAGAATATCTCCGGATGGTATTACTGCTAGTGAAGACGGTGCCATTATAGAAGGGCAGTACATGCGTTTTGGTATGCAAATCCCTGCAGATGCAGACAATATTAGATGGAGAATTACCAACGAAAAAGGCGACACAATTCGTAGATCTAGAGGCGAAACATTGCGTCACCAATTTGCGGAAGGCTATTACGAGGTTCACGCTGTTCCTGAGAACGGCTGTGGTCGTGGAGACTGGGTATCTATTGATGTTGAGGTCAATGAATCTCCCAAATCACCCCTGACTTTAGGGAAAATTAGCGGTCGCATCGAGGTTTGTGCAGGTGATGAATATACCTACACAGTTTCAGGGGGTATGGACTCTTACAAATGGGATGCTCCAAGCGGTGCCTCTGTAGACGATAACGGCAATAAGGCAACCATCAGATGGGGTACTACTTCAGGCGATGTTAGTGTATACGGTAAGAAGGACGGCAAGAGATCGAACACTTCCGTACTTTATGTAACCGTGGGCGCTGCTCCGGGAGAGATCTTGAGAGACGAAGGAAGTGCGGGTAACATTGCACTAATCGAGGATAAGATTACCCAAGACAACTTTGTCGTTCTTGCAGAACAAGCGGATCGCATGGTTAAATCGGCTCAGGCACAGTTGGACGGCATTGAGAGAGATAAAGCGGCATACGAAGTCTATGCAGCTAGTGAATCGCGTAAGCTCAACGCACAATTGGTTGATTTACAAAAACGTCGTTCGTCAAATATTCTTCAAATGATCATGAATCTATTGGGCAAAGCTTTGTTCTTGTTCGTTGCATGTTTGTTGTTGGCGGTTGCGCTGAATTTCGTGGTTGTTTGGGTATCTAAATACTTTGGTTCATTATACAACTACAACCAGGATGGCCCAACATATTTCCGCAGTTCATTGGAGGAATACCAAAGCAATTACGATGGTTTTCCTTACTTAGGTCTTTTTGTATTAGTGGTAGCTATTTTGTTGGGTGGATACCTCGGAGTTGAGCTCACACAGTCACTTTCTGATACTCTTCAAGAAGGCGACTTCCCTATGCTAATGGACGTTATTGACGGTTAACTTAGACCATCATGAGTTAATATTGAACCCAACTTCCCGCAAGGGGGGTTGGGTTTTTTGATTCTTTATCCAACTGAAGATCAAGTGCAATAAAAAAACCCCACCTCTCAAGTGGGGCGTTTTCAATAAAATACGGCTCTTACAACTGCGTAGCTAAGACGTAGATGGATAAGATCGAGGTGACTTGAGACATCAAGGTTCCTGAAAACTCTTGCCAGTCAAAGTTGCTCTTTTTCTTTGCTTGCTCTTCTTTTTTCTTTTCAGATTTCTTGCCGACCACTACCATAGATCCAGGCTTCACTTTTGGATAACGATAGGTCGGGCGGTACCATTTGAAATCTTTTACCGTTCCATTCGCATAGACTACATTGACATCTGTGCGTTTTGCTTCCTCGCCAAAACCACCTACCATATTCTTCACGTACCACCTAGCGCTTTTTCCAGCAACATAAGCCACAAAGACGCTTTCTCTGTCGTAATCACCTTTGTACTGACCGTATTCTGCGGCTTCCGTGTTGGCTAATAAGATTTCCACCGTCATGTCTTCAGTAGGAATGTAAATTTGGTCGCCAGCAAGCATTTCTATGTTTTCATAACTGGTGCTAATTCCTAGAATTTTATCGATAGAAATGAATACTCTACCTTTTCCTTCACGCTCAAAAGTAGCAGCCTCAGGGAATGCATCTTTGGTCAAACCGCCCGCTTTAAGAATGACGTCTTTGACGGTTTCACCATCTTTAATGGCATAGCGGCCTGGATACATCACTTCACCCGATATGCTGATGAATTGTTGGAATTCAAAGCCATTTTTCTTGCGAACCACTAAGGCATCAAAAGGCTCAAATTTGAATGCGCCATCAGTGCTTAAATTCAAAGGCACTTCGACAAGCTGGCCTGTTTCTTCACCGGAGAAGTTCATGCGATAAACGACGAGCTGGGAAGAATCTGCCGCAAACGTCAAACCTCCGGCAAGTTCCACAACTTCCGATAACGTAATGGAAGCGTCGTAGGGCATTTCAAGCGGAATTTTAACCTCGCCACTCACGGAGATCATGGCGCCATCAAAGAATGTCTTTTCTGAAAGAATACGCAGTTCGTCCCCGTCCATGAACTTAAAGGAGGTATCGTCTAATACTACAGGCAACACCTCTGTTTTGCCATTAGGGTAGGTGCGGAATACATAGGCGGCATCGCGTTTTGCCTCTTGAGTTAATCCATTACTTAGGTCAACCAATGCGGGAATGGTCAACGCTTCGTCTACCGTATAGCTTGCCGGATTGCGTACTTCTCCAGTTACTTTTACCGTCGCGCGGTCTACGTAGTTGCGCTTGTCTAGGATCTGGATGACGTCTTCAGCCATCAAGGGAACATCTGCACCGCCATTGAGCACTTCTTCTAAAGAGAAGGACTGTAAGGCAGTCGTACCGTCCGAACGAAGGCGCGTCAAATACCCCACATCCATGCGCGTCTCTTCACGTAAGCCTACTTTCTCCAACAACACTTTTAGAGAGGGATAATCGCGGATACCATAAACCCCAGGATAGTCCACAAGGCCTTTCAACTCCACATAATCTTTTTTATCAGAGGTCTGCGTTGCTACAATCACCTTGTCGCCGTCCTCAAAAGTCAAAGAGGCCAGCTCAGCACCGCTGTATTCCTTCACAAAAGACCCTTCTGCATTTTTGCGGACCAATTGGATTTCGTCTTCCAACGCATCGCTCAAATACCCACCAGCGTAGGTCAATAGGTCGCCAAAGGTTTCCTTGTCTTTCATTTCAAAGACGCCCACCTGCTTCACAGAACCTTTCACCTCCACGAGGTCACCAATAAACGGCACATACAAGATGTCATTGTTCTGGAGGTAATAGTCTTTCTGCTTTTTAGGATTGAAGAGGTATTCATACACATCCAACTCTTTGACCTTTCCTCCATTGATCACTTGGATGTTACGAACAGTCCCTAGTTTGGAAGGACCGCCGGCTGCGATTAATGCATTGAATGCGGTGTTATAGGCACTCAGTGTATAGGAACCTGGCTTTGCAACAGCGCCAGTTATTTGAATGGTCAACGTACGCGCTGTCGTAAGTGTCAACGCAAACTGACCACTTTGGAACTGGTAGAAATTGCGCAACCTGCGCTCCACAATCTTGCGCGCCTGTCCTAGGCTTACACCTTTAAGGTAGATTTTAGGAAGATTCCCAGGTTCAATAAAACCGTCCGGCTTGATAGTAAACTGAAGATCGGCTTGTGATTTACCGAAGATGCTTACGGTCACTACATCACCGGGACCTAAAATATAGGAGTCGTTAGGGATGTAGTCTTTACTCACTTCAAATGTGCCTATTGAGCCGTCGCGGAAGATGTGCTTACCAAAAACTAAATTCTCGTCTGAGCTATCTGCGAGCGCAACCTCAGCTTTACTTTCTTCAATCTCTTCAACGTTTACACGCTGATTGACAGATTTGGTTGTATCTAAAATTTCATCAACAGGATTTTCCGCAACCGGCGCATTTTCCATAGCGGCCTCGGCTTTCATCTTTGCAATCTCTTCTTCAACGATGGGTTGGATGCGAGGGATGTCGCTCATGCTCAATGCTGCAGTATTTATGCCGCGCGCCTCCAGCCTATTTTCGAGTTCTTCAGGGTCAACGTTTTGACGCTGCGCCTCGGCAAAAGCCATACGGCGCGCTTCTTGTTGTGTAGGCTGTGCTACAGCTAAAACAGGCACAAGCGCTAATATCCAGAGTAGATTTCTCAATTTCATGAGGTTTTATCTTGGTTTTTTGACTCCTCAAAGGTACAAGAATCCCAACAAGCCTATTGTATTTTAATTATTTGGTGCAGATTTCTCTCTTTTGCTTCCTATGTGCCTATTTAACTACCTTGCAAGTTCAAACCAACATCCCAACAGATGGAGCAAAAGATGCCACAAGAAAATAATTCACCCATGCAGGGTTCGTCAAGCATTGCTGACGATGAAATTACCCTTAAGGACATTATCCTGAAGATACAGGAGTGGTTCTCCATTGTGTGGCCAAAGAAGAACGTCATCATAGTGGTCTCCCTAACTATAGGGCTGTCGGCTGCGTTGTACACAAAATTCATAGCAAAACCCACGTATACAGCCTCTTACCAGTTGTTTTTTGAAGAGGATGGCGGCGGACTTTCCAGCGCTATGCGCCTTGCTTCGAGCTTTGGTTTTTCCATGGGGGCAAATGGTGGGTCATCTAGTGCGACCGTTCAGCAATATTTGACTTCTAGGGATAATATTGCCAAGGCAATGATGTCAAAACTAGATTCAGGATTATTGGTCGATCGCTATTATGAACAGTTGCTGCTAGACGATGCAGATTTTGCGGATGAATACCGTTCCAAATTCAATAAAAACCAACGTTTTACAGATTCTATCTTCACAGAAATCTTTGTAGCCCTGAATGAGGAGAACATGGTTAATGCTTCTTTGGATGAAGAAAGCGGTATAGTTTCATTCAACGTCGTATCAGAAAATGAATCTTTCGCTTTTGATTTAGCAAATGAACTCATTTCTAATACTGAAGAGAAGTTTATTTCATGGAAACGCACTAAAAGTCAAGATGCGGTAGATGCTTTCCAAGGAAAAGTAGATTCTTTGGAATTGGCCATAGATGCTACTCTAAGGAGGTTGGGAGAATACGAAGATCAAAATAACTCCCTAGTGAGTTCCGTTGATAAGATGAAACGCATGCGAATTACCATAGATATGGAAGCGCTTAAGGTGGCGTACGGGGAGTATATCAAAGGCCTAGAAATGTCTAAGGCAGAGCTGATGAATCTAGAACCGCCGTTCAAATATTTTGACGACCCGACCTATCCTTTGAAAAAGGACGAAGGCTCTGCAGCAAAAGCCGGCATATTCGGATCTGTCATCGCAGGCTTCCTGTTGATACTTTTCTTCATCGGGAGGGTAGAAGCGAAAAATATCATGGCCGATTAAGACCATGGCATCCCCAGACCTTCCTTGGTATGTCTTGTACACCAAGCCTAGAAATGAAAAAAAAGTAGCAGAGCGACTTCAGCAGGCCGGTTACACGGTCTATTGCCCTTTACAAAAAGTCTCTCGTAAATGGAGTGATCGCACCAAGGTGGTGGAAGAGCCACTTTTCAGATCCTACATCTTCATTCAAATTGAAGATGCCCGTAGAGACGAGGTGTTTTCTTTTCCAGGAACGGTGCGTTACCTATTTTGGTTGCGACGTCCTGCTCAGGTTCGCCAAACAGAAATTAACACAATTCAAAAGTGGTTGGGAGAATACGATCATGAACTCCTTTCCATTGAAGATTTTCAGTTAGGTCAAAAAGTCAAAATCACCTCCGGTCAGTTTATGGATGAGGAAGGAGTGCTCTTTGATACCGGTCGAAATTATGCAATTGTTCAGCTACAAACCATGGGAATACAAGTCCGTCTTGATTTAAAGAGAAATCCTTTGGAGCGAATCTAGTTCACGGTAGTAGTTTCCCAATCAAATGTAGTGGATCCGGATCCAGACGTTTTGCCCAAGTTCCAACCTGAGGTTGCGGTTCCTGCTGGCCAAGTGATTCCGTTTCCAAAGGTAGCAGTGGTATACGGCTTTATGGAAACAGTACCGGAGGTAAGTACTTTTGTGGAGAATCCACTTTTCCAGTCTCCTACGGTAATTTGATCACCAAGCAGAACAACATTGGCGGTAGAGCTTGTTACATCACTGCCGGCTAGAGCGCCAAACCTACTTCCATAGTCTGTGATTTTCACGCCGTTCACCCCACCATCTAGTGTTATGGTTCCTGATGAAGATAAGAAGTCTGTATTTTGACAGAATATGCCCCAATTTGATCCGGTTCCCGTACCATTGATTTCGATGGTTCCACCGCCATCGGCAATGATTTGTTTTTGAACAGGGAAATTAAATACGACGCCATAATCCGACGCTGCTGAACTGGTGCCGGAGATAGAAATAGCCGTTCCCGTTGTTGCGGATGATTTTATCGACCAAGGCGTCGAAGCGCTCATCACGAGGCTGGCGAAGTTAATACCATACCAGTTGGCGCTTTGTCCATTGATGGTTACTGATCCAGAGCCAGCATCGATATCGATGAGTCCATTTTGGTTTAATCCATGGCCCGTGGTTGCGGTTGTGCTCGTGCATTTGCCTTGAATTAAAATGTTGCCACCGCTAGTTGTCATGGTGGTGGTGCTGGAAGCTTGGGTGCCGAGCTCTATCCCGTGTGTACTGCTGCTGGTAGCGAACCCGTTGGGCAGACCGTCGGAATCAGTATCTGTGCCACCGGCAAGGTAGATGTTGCCGCCACTGGTGGTGAAGGAAGTATTGTCACCAGCGCTGATAGAACCTGAGCCGTCGTTGTCGTAGTCCGACCAAAGCACTAGATTTCCGCCGGTGGAGGTAAGCGTTTTGCTCGAGGCAATAGTAATATTCCCTTTAGCATGACTATTTAGGGAGCCGCCTGCGGAAAGGTTTCCGTTTAAAGTCAAGTTACCTCCAAGAATATTGACATCTCCATTTACATTAAGGTCGTTCGCTACAGTTAAATCCCAATTGTTTGAAGTTTTACCCAGAGTAAACCCTGTTTCGTTACCGCTCATAGAAAGCCCACTTAATGGCCAAGATATGAGACGTTCTTCAAATGAATTCGAATAGGGCTCAATAATTACACCCCCAGCAGTTTCTATGCTAGAAGTGTTGGTGCCGTTAAAGTAAAGAACATCTCCAATAAGTGTTATATCACCAGATTGACCGGTGCCCCCTAGGGTCAAGCTGTAATCTAAAGCGATAGATTCACCATTTGCGCCAAAAGGATTTATACCCCCATTTAAGGTAATGGCACCAGAACCCGCGTTAATATTGTTTCCATTACCTGCAGATTGAATACCATCATTGTGATTTGAACTTGAGGAGCCACCGCCATAACCGGTGATACTTATTGCGCCTCCAGCTGAAGTAATAGTATTACTGCCGCCAAATACAAAGCCACGACATTCACTGCCGGTACTTGAACCCCCTTGGCCAACCGCCGTGATTGTCCCTGTTCCGGAGACTGTAAGGTCTGTATTTGGGTCTAGATAAATGCCGTGTTCGGCACCGGTTGAGCTATTGCCCCCTCGGCCTAAAAGTGTTATTGATCCGTTACTAGTAGCTGTAATGTCGTTATATATTCTAATGCCAAAACCGTCGTAGGATTGCTGCGTACCAAGGTCAGCGTCTATTAAAACGTCTCCAGCTGCTTCGATAGTACTCGCTATAACTGCATATCCTCCAAGAAGCTCGACAGGGCCATTGATAGAGAGGGCATCATAAATACGAATACCACAAGTTTGCGTTGAGTTCCCTAAAGTAAAACCTCCAAAGGAGGAAAAGTTGATGAATTGGAAATCGTCAAAATCAACCACACCTGTATAATTTGCCCCAGAGTAATTTCCATCTACATCTAGCTGATTGATGTAGGTGGTTGCCCAGCCGTTTGTAGTATTGGGTTCCCAAGTAAAATGGCCAGTGGTTGTTATTGGACATGGTGAGGCATTTGATATTTGATCTGTTACGATGGTAATATCACCACTTCCAGAATTTATCGAAGATCCGCTCTGAAAGAATAAATCTGCGGCCGATCCATATCCGTTTCCAGCCCATATATACACATCTCCGCCATTTGTGGTAATAGAACCTGTAAAGTCCATGGCATTGTAATTGTAGCCATAGGCGCCCACCGAAGGGCCATTCCCAACCGTAAGGTTGTTCCAAGTGCTTGTACCTCCGTCGGAGTTAGATCCGCCCAGCCAAACATGACCGCCGTTAGAAGACAAAGTGCCTGATCCACTAATGCCTCCTAGATCGCCATGGTTGTAATCCGACCATAGGATAATATTCAATACTCCAGAGCCAGTAGCTTGAATAGCTCCAGCATTGTTTATACGTGACCTTGATTGAAGTGTTGCTGTACCCGTCCCAGAAGATTTGGAGATATTCACACCACTAGCAATTTCTAAAGCGTCATTTGCCGATGAAATAGCCTTAAATAAGATATCTCCTGTGGCCGAGCTCGTTAAACTTGCATTGATATCTACCAATGAACCATACAATGAAATAGGGCCTGCAACGGTTTGGGCTACATCAATTGAAATTTCAGTGTTGTTATCAGCTGCCCCCATGGTTAGCGAAGACGGGAACTGAGTTGAGCTCCAAGTAAACCAGTCATTACTTACGGCTTGACCAAAAGAAGTACTTCCATTCGCAGGTCGGATTGTAAAATCCCCCGTACAATTTACTTGCTGACGAATATTACTGAAATTATAGGTGTCAAATCCCAATTCAATGTCTGACGAACTTGCGGTAATAGGTGTACCGGCTTTTGATCCAAGCACAACTTGTGACGATCCAGAATTCACATATGCTTTGTTGTTTGTAGAAAATAACGTGATAGGTCCAGAAACAGCTAAAACATCTGTGTTTCGAACAAAGTTGATGGCATATAAAGTTCCCTCAGCCTCCATGGTAATGCCACCACCTGCACCTGTAGCGTAGATTTTTGTGCCTAGCGGAGCATCGAATATTATACCCTCGTCAGCTACCGAGGAGCCCTTAAATACGATGGCATCAGAGGAGGTATTTGAAGACAAGAATTCGACGTAACTATTGCCGCTGTAAAACCCTATTCCGGGATCAATTCCGCCGCCATTACGAGCAATACCTTCAATATAAATTTTTCCTTCCCCAGCGTCGAAGGACTTGTAGCCGTTATTCCAACTTCCTACACCCATGTTCCCGTATGCAGCGCTTACTGCATTTGTGGTATTTCGTCCACGCATGGTGATGTTTCCACCCTCTGAGTCTATTTCTATCGTATGTTCAAAGCGGATACCTTCATTTTCATAGGGAGAGTGAATGTAACCTGATGCGAAGCCTGTGCCATTAGCATCTCCCCCTGCAAAAAGGATGTTCCCTCCGTGAGAGTTCATGGCGAGACCAAGACTGATAAAAATGTTTCCTGTACTATTGCCATCTACATCAGATAGGAATTTAATGTCACCACCGTTGGCGGAACTAGAACCTGTGGTGATGGAAATATTTGCTGTAGTCAGGGTGTGGATATTCAGCTGTGCATTGACGGAGATTTCAGACCCTGCGCCCGTGGCGTTGAGGTTATTATGGATGTCAATATCACCGCCGAATAAGGCAATGTTACCACCTGCAGCTAAAGGACGCCCAATATCTAAGTTGCCTGTATTTCCTGTTTTCCCAATAGTCAAATCTCCGCCTACTTCCAAGTTCCATGCGGTGGGTAAAAGGAAGTTATCTGCCGTTTGGTTTTCTACGCGGTAGTAGGTAAAAGAACTGCCCGAAGGCTGCAATGTAAAGTTCCCCGAAGTTTCTACGTCAATGGAGTTGGAAGCCCAATTCTGCACCCTCAAAGAATTTGCATTTATCGAGATATTCCCGCTGTACGCTGTCGAACCTTCTTGCCCAATTTGAATACAATTGGCCGTTGCATTCGGGGAAAAACGAATTCCATTCGAAAATTCATCGGATGCTTCACGTGTATTCGTTCCTGTCAGGCTAATTGCGCCCGATTGTGATACTACACTTATGATCTGGCCAGAAGATCCGTTTTGGAGTTGCAAGCCACTGTTGTCATAATTGTTGGAATTGGTTATCGACGAAGTCCCTGCGATCGAAATATCGCCCTGTTCTGAGCGTATTGCCACAGGTTGGGTGCCACTCCACGCGGTTATTAATATACCGTGTCGCCAACCGTAGTAGTTATTTGCGCTATCCTCTGCACTTCCGCTTATGTCTATCGTTCCAGTTCCAGAGGTTTCAATGGTAGTAGACGAACCGCTCGTTCCAACCATTACCCCAACACCGTATTGATAATCACCACGCATGTAACCAGTAATAGATATATCTCCACCATTAGCATTTATGGACGCATCATTTATCTCCACAGCATAAAAATGCCCCGATGCATTGTTTCCACTTACATTCGTGTTGGCTTTGATTAAGACATCACCACCACCAGTGTTAATAGCGGCTCCTGAAATTTCCACGGCATCTCTTCCATCGGTATAACTAGCGGCATTCCCCCCTGCAATGGTCAACCCGTTCCACGCCAACGTCCCTGAATTATAGCCGCCACCTATAGCTAAATGACCGCCATTAGTACTCAAGTTTGCATTGATATCTACGCCCCCGGTATTGTAGGCATAGTTGGTAGCCAGAACTAGAGATAGCGCTGCGTTTGTAGCGTTGACGGATTGATTGATGATTATTCGATTCTTCGTATTAAAGGTCAACGATTGAGGTGAAGTTCCGCTATAAGTAATGGCTTGATCCACAACCAAATCTCCGGGTACGGTAACTAGCAGGTCATTCCCGTTTGAAAGGTGGTTTTCAATCACTGAAGCTTGTATGGTCGCAGCTCCACCAGCTACGGTCAAAGTTCCATTGCTGATGGACCAATTCGTCCCACTGGTGCCTGTTTGTCCGTTTGAGGCTATAGTAAGATTCTGGGAAAATAGTCCGTTAGAATAGACTAATAAGATCAAAGAGAAAAAGCGCAGTAATGAATTCATTCTGTAGGCCTATTGGAGTTAGATGCCTCAAAAGTAATAAATACATTTCGCCCAAGTAAATGGTTTATCCAAGCAGCTGTTATCAAAAAGTATTAAGTAAAAAAATTACTCAATATTGAAAAAATGGCTCGAGACACTTAGTATCTTTGCAGCACTAACCAATCCGATTTTAATGTGCACGAGGTGCACTCCAAATCAAATTGGGCCGGTCCAGTGAACCCAAACTATTTGAAAAGACAACATGGGACTCACTGCGGCGAAGCCGTTAAAACCAATCCAAATTCAGGCAGTGTCTACCAACCTCTTAGGTCCCCTTATCACTTCTAAAACCCGCTTGAAGCTGCTTTTGCGCTTCTTTGTCAATCAAGACTTAAGTGGGTACCTCCAAGGACTTTCTAAAGAGTTGGATGAAAATTCTAACAGCATTCGCGTTGAGCTTAATAGGCTTGAAGAGGCAGGAATACTTCATTCAGAACATGAAGGACGCCGTAAGCTCTACCGCGTCAACAAAACCCACCCGCTTACTTCCGACCTCACTTCCATGATCCGCAAAGTCACGGGCATTGAAGACCTC
>Ga0255774_10002853_pt1 | contig 12951 bp, 5 predicted proteins | sample 101ome_17_FD_179972 | JGI IMG/M metagenome (GOLD analysis project Ga0255774, IMG submission 179972) | Coastal salt marsh microbial communities from the Groves Creek Marsh, Skidaway Island, Georgia - 101407AT metaG (version 2) | ecosystem: Environmental > Aquatic > Marine > Intertidal zone > Salt...
AAGCGAAATCTCTCGACGCGCACATCCACAATCCCTCGTACACTTTCAAACGATTCTTTCTCTCCCAATCCGCGCCTCCAGGCATCTCTAACAACTTCTTGATTTCCTCGATGCTCTTCTTCCACATACCGAGGTCCTCCCAAAACAACCCGACTCTCGCTTTGCTAAACTCAATCTCCATTTTCTGTCCAATCGTAGCGTTCGTTTCCTTGCACTTTTCGTACGCCTCCACGCACTTTTCTTTGTATCCCATCTGCGCGTATTTATCCCCCATCTCTCTCAGCGCCGACTGCACGTCGTCGTCGCCCAAGTTTTCCTTCGCGTCTTTCAAATTCGACTCGATCTTCGTCATCGTTTCCGTTTCAAAAGCTCGCATTCTCTCCAACTCTTTCCCATCAACCTTCCACGAAAACTTCTCGCAAAACGCCTCGTAGCATCCAACCATGTTATTCTCCGATAAAATCGTCCTCATATCTCGCGTTATCGATTCGACTTTAGCGCTCAAAGCGTCGTCGTCCGAAGAAGAAGAAGAAGAAGAAGAAGAAGCGACGGCAATCTCCAACGCTCGGGAAAGTTTTCGAAGTTGGACTTTGTGGTCCACTTTTTCTTCCTGTTGTTGTTGTTCTTTCGCGATCATTTCTTCTTCCGCGTCGGTTTCCATGTCGTCGTTCGTCATGATGATGATGATGATGCGTTTTCTCTTTCACTCTCTTTTTTAACTCTGCCGCGTGTTGCTGCTTCGGAGACAAAAGAAGAAGGATCACGCGCAGCGCGTTTGTGTGCTTCGTTCTCATCACGCCGCGAGATCTCTTTTCGTTTTTTTTCTGGCAACACCCTAAACTTAAACTTGCCAAAAGTGGTAGTTAAACATGTGCGCGATATTAAGACGTCTCTCTCTCTCTCTGCTCTCTCTGCTCTCTCTCGCGGCGGCCGAGACAAAACAAAAGGACGCGCCAATAATAATGGCTGCTGGAAACGACGAGCGCGAGATTTATCTTCGGATGAAGGGGGAGGAAGAAGAAGAAGCTCCAGCGTCCTCAACACCATCATCGCTAGGGGAAATCACGAAAGTTTCGAGAAGCGCGTCGCTGAAGAGCGAAACGGAATCGTCCGGGAGCGAAACGGAGGAGGAGGATGACGACAACGACGACGATGGGTCGAGCAGCAGTAGTAGTTCAGAAGGCGTGCGGGAGTTACTCAAGCGGCTCGCGCTCGACGACGAGGAGAGGGAGAAATCTCTCGCCTCGCGACAACCAAAACTGAAATCGAGAGATTTGGAAGGCATCGCCGAGTACATGCGATCGGACGCGTGTAAAAATATCGTCGTCATGTGCGGAGCGGGCGTTTCTGTGAGCGCGGGGATACCAGATTTTCGAACGCCGGGGACGGGTTTGTACGATAACTTAGCCGCGTACGATTTGCCGTATCCGCAAGCGGTGTTTGAGATTGGATTTTTCAAGTCGAATCCGGAACCGTTTTACTTATTGGCGAGCCATTTACAGCCGGGGAAGTTTGAGCCGACGAAAACGCACAAGTTTATTAAGCTGTTGGAGACGAAAAAGAAGCTGAGGAGGTGTTTTACGCAAAATATTGACAGTTTGGAGACGAAGGCTGGTGTGAGCGAAGAGTTAGTCGTCGCCGCGCACGGGAACTTTGACACGGCGAGGTGTTTGAGAGGACATTCGCAAAATATCGAGAAAGTTATGGAACACGTGGCAAAAGGCGAGCCGATGCGGTGCGAGCAGTGCGAAGAGTACGTGAAACCCGACATTGTGTTTTTCGGGGAAAATTTGCCGGTTCGATTTGGACAGTTGGCGAAAGTTGATTTCAATCGGGAAAATTGCGATTTGTTAATCGTCATGGGAACGAGCTTGCAAGTGCAACCGTTCGCGGGCTTAATCGAGTACCCCGATATCGATTGTCCAAGAATTTTAATCAACAGAGAGAAAGTTGGCGAAGTTCCGAGTCGGAGAAGTTTCTTTGAAATGGGTATGAGTAAAGGCAGAGGGTTTGACTTTTCCGAGGAAGGGAAGAGAGACGTTTTATTTTTAGGTGATTGCGACGACGGCGTGATTCAGCTATGCGAGCATCTCGGGTGGGAATTAGAATGAGTAGAATAATAAATTGGTAATATATAGTAGAAATAGAAATACACGCGTCTTTTGTTTATCTGCTGTTCTTATTTGTCTATGTTTTATGTTTGTTGTCTCTCTCTCTCTTTCACTCTCTCTCTCTCATAATCTGTTCAAAAATCAACCTTCTGCTTCAATCTCCTGTCTCGCTCGTTTCATCTTATTCGCCGCTGCGTCGCGAGTTTTCTTCGTCACTGGAGTCAAGACGCTTTCCGGCACGCCTTCGGTGGTATCGCCAACAAATCTCAACGCTTCATTCACGTCTACCTTTTGCGTGATGGAAACTTTGTTGACGTGAGAAACGCCGATTAACTGGTTCGCTTTGCGCACAATCTCTGGTCGAAACGTCGTGCAAACGAACTGCGTCCCTTTGTCGGCTTGCTCGCGAATCATCGAAGCAACAGATGTGCGGTATTGCGGATCTAATGCCGCGTCGATTTCGTCGAACAAGTAGAACGGCATTGGGTCGCACCTTTGAATCGCAAAGATGAGCGCCACGGCGACGACGGTTTTTTGACCGCCAGAGAGTTGCTTCATTTGCATGGTTTCACCACCGCCGCCAAAGTGAAGCTTGATTTTCACGCCAGAGTACTTATCCATGAAACCGGCAGCCGCGTTAACTGCCGCGGCAGCTGGGGCATCTGACGACTTGCCACCATCATTGGCGTCTTTCCCACCAACCTCTGGAACGACCGTCTTCTTTCTCTGCATGACCAACTCGCCTTTTCCTCCAGGCACGAGTTGTGAAAACACCTCTTTGAAGTTCAAGCTCGCTTGTTTAAACGTTCTCTCAATCGCTTCGTCCTTTTTGCGGTCTAAATGTTCCATCAGCTCCAAAATTTTCTTCGAAGCCTCTGCGATTTCTGTTCGTCGTTCTCTCAATTCATCTCTCTGCTCCGTGAATTGTTCCCATTGATCGATGGCTTTCTTATTCACGTGCGACAATTGGCCCAAACCTTCGTTTGTTTTACCGAGCTCTTTTCGCAATTGCTCTGGCGTGTAGCTGTTGTACTTCTCGAACGCGTCAGCGGGTAAGGACCCGACGTCGCGGATTTTGCGTTGAATCGCATCTACTTTCGCCGCGTAGTTGGCGCGTTTTGACGTTAAAGCTTCCATCTCGCGTTCTTCGGTGCCCAAGTTTCCTCGAACGTCTTCGACTTTCGCTCGCAAGTTTTCTAATCTGACCTTTTGGCTATCAGCGTCGGATTTAGCATCCGCGAGCGCTTTCATCGCTTTCTTGTGCTTTTCGTTGATTTCAGTCTCTTCCGCTCTCAACGCTTTCAGTTGCGCGGAGAGTTTTTGAAACTCTCTCGTTTTTGCCTCGACGTCAACTTCAGTCGTCTGGTTCGCCAAACGTCTCAGCGAGCGCTCCAAGTTCGATTTCAAGGTTTCTTCTAACGATTCACACGTGGCCTGTAACTCGACTCTCGCCGCGGATAAGTTGGAAAGTTCTTCCTTCATAGAAACCAACTTGGGATTGAGTTCCTCGAACTCTTTCTTCTCCTCCGCGGTCAATTGAACGTCCAACTTCGTTCCCTTCTCTTTCGCTAAATCTTTCGCGTCCAACTCTGCCAACTCGATTTCGTCTCGCAAGGCTTTTATCGCATCTGCATTTTGTCGGGTGAGTTGTTCCGATCGAGTAGCCGTATCAGAGAAGTGTCTCAACTCCGTCTTCAATCGGTCGACGGTTTGCGCAACGTGACGTCTGTTTGATTCAACTTTTTGGACTTCACCGACAGCCACCGAGACGGTTTGTTCTAACGCCGATAACTCTGTTTTCACCTTGCCGGCTTCCTCTTTCAACGCGTCGCGTCGTTCCACGCACGTTTTAACCGCTTTCACGGCTTGTAATCGGGATTTGTTCGTGTCTCGGTGACCGCCGCTCATGACACCTTTGGAGGAAACGGTGTCGCCATCCATGGTCACGCAGTTCAAGTTGGTCGTTTTCGACATGTCTGCCGCGACGTCGATGTTTCTACAAATCAACACTCGAGAAAAGACTTGGCTAAACGCGACGTTGTATTTCTCGTCTCGAGTGATTTTGTTCAACAACGGGAACGCGTTTTTATCCTCGGGATATTTCACGTTTTGCATCTGTAAACGATTCAACGGCAAAAACGTCACGCGTCCAGCTTTTTCTTTGTTCAAGTGCTTGATAATTTCACTTCCGATGTCGTCGTTATCAACGACGATTTGAAATAATTGGTTCCCAGCGGCGGCTTCGACCGCAGAGTTGAAGCGACTGTCGCATTCCATCAACTCGATCAAAGGTCCGTGGACGCCCGTAATCCCGCGTTCTCTCACGATTCTTTGCACCGCGGCTAAACCTCTGTGCAAATCTCTCGCCATGCTGTATTCCAACTGTTTCTCGTATTTCTGGACGTCTTCGCCCAACTTGGCCAACTCGCTGTCGAAATCGGCGTCTTTTCGTTGAAGCGTCTTGCGCTCGTTTTGCACTTTATTCCTCTTCGCGAGTATCTTTTCGTGTTCCTCGTCCAACTTTTGCAGCTCTTTCGACGCGGACTGTAACTGTTTCTCTAATCGCTCCAACTCTTTCGTATCTTTTTCTTGTTCCTGTTCGATATCTCTGATATCATTTTCGCTTCGTTCGATTTCTTTCTTTTTCAATGCGATGGTCGCCTCTGCATTTTTCACCTGCTCGTCGATCCACTCGTCTCTTTGCTTTTCCGTTTGAAACTGCGCCGATCGTCCGCGTTTGGCGTGCAGCGCGTTCAATTTACGCTCGCATTGCAACACTTCCGATTGCTTTGCATCTTCGTCTTCCTTGGCTTTTTCAAACTTTGGTTTCGCTTTGCTCAATTTGTCGCGAATTTCCTTCGCTCGTTCTTCCACGGACATTTTTTGGTCTTCCGCGTCCGCTTTTTGTAACGTGAACCGCTCGATTGACTCTTGCAAATCTTGCACGTCCAACTCTTTCGTCGCTCGTCGCTCGCTGATTTCTTTCCTTTCCACGTCGATCCCCATCGCTTCTCTCGATAATCGCTCAATCTCTCTCTCCGCGTTTTTCGTCGCTTTCTCCAACTCTTTCACTTCCAATTTCGCGCCAATCGTTTCCTCTTCGGTCATCCTCGCCCGCTCGCTCGCGTGTCTCCTCCTCTCTTCCACGTCGTCCAGCTTTTGTCTCGCCTCCGATAACTCTTTGTCGTAAATCGCGTACTCGATGCTCCTTTTCGCCTTGTCCAATTTCACGTACTTCTCCAACTCCTCCTTCTCTTCGTCCAACTCTTCCAAGCGACTCTCGATAAACGCCACGGTTTCTTTCACCGCGTCTTCTCTCGTCTTTGTCTCCTTCATGATCTTCATCGACTCTTCTCTCTTCTCTTCGTACACCGACGTCCCTCCGATCTCCTTCAACAACTCCAACCGTTCTTTATCCGACATCGTCGCCATCTTCGTTATTCTCCCTTGCTGCACGCAATAATACGGATTCGTCCTCGAAAACCCCGCCGACTCTAATAAATTCACGATTTCCGTCTTCGACGCGTGTTTCTTGTCCAAATAATACTCGTCTTTCTTCAACCCGATGTTTCGTCTCAACCGCACCTCGTCTCTCTCCACCGGCATTCGACGATCTTTGTTACAAAACACAATCTCCACGTACGCGCTCATCACCGCGTGCCCGGCGCCTTCGTGCAACAACCTCTGCCGCTCTTCCGCTCTCAGCGTCCCGAACACGTCGCTCAGCACGAACCGAATCGCGTGGAAGAGGTTCGATTTCCCGCTTCCATTCGCCCCGACGATGCAGTTCAGATTCGGCGTCAAATCGACCGACGTTTGGTCGCGGTAGGTTTTAAAACCTTCCACTATGACCGATTTAATGTGCATCTTTAATTATGTGTGCGTGTGCAACGATTCTCTCTCTCCTCCTCTTCTTCTCGCGCGCGTTTACGAGCGCGCGTTATTCTCTTCCGATTATTCGAATATATATAGAACGCGTGTTGCGTGCGTTTAAATTTTTGAAGATCTTCACTCAGCGTACTCTCTCGATTTGAATTTTTGGCGGGAAAATTTCAAGGGGAGAGACTGACTTCCTTTTAAACAACGGGGTGGATTCTATGCGTGTTGTTTTGTTACTCGTTACAATCGCTTTTGCGCGCGCACAAATGCGCTCTTTACATTTTGAAATGAAACTAATACTCGCCAAAGTTCTGGTGCCCGGTACTCTTGGCGTGTTCTCTGGCTTCGTTTTCGCCGATTAAACCGGCGCCGCAGACTAGACACCGGAGCGAAAAATTAGCCGTGTCGGTGAATTGGCGTCGGTCGCGGTCGTTTTTGGCCAAGTTTCGCGCTTTGAGATCGAACGAGGCGGTTTTGGAGCTCGGTTGCGAGCAGTCGACGACGGTTACGTGCGTGTCCGGGACGTCTTCTAAACCCGGGTAGGCGAATACGACGGCGTCGTAGTGCAAACCGTCGTAGATGAGGTGGCCTCGTTCGGCGAGCGGGAATCGGTCTTCGCCATAGATGTCGACTCGACCGGTTTGGACGTCGTACGCGGCGATTTGTTTTTGTAAGTGCATGGATAAGACGAAGAGTTCGACCTGTCCGCCCCACGATTCGGGTTTCAGCACCCACTCGGCGTACTCTCGAGGCGGTTTACCCAAAGCCGCTTCGGAAAACGTTTCAGAGTCGCTCAACACGGCGTCGTGGACGACTTTGCGCAACTCCTTCGCTTTTTCTAAACTGCGAAAGAAGACATAGCCGATGGCGTTGAATAAACACGAGTTATCCGCGTCGATGACTTTCCGAACGGCGATCGTTCCGTCGTCTTCGTCGTCGACGTCGTCGCGGACGTATCCCGCGCTCGCGCCGGCAACTGCGCCGTCTCCCCTCCGTTCGTCCAACATCGAAGCCTCCACCGCTCTCGCCAACGCCTCTTCTTCTTCAGTCATACCATTAGTGTTGTTCGTTTCGATGCTACTATTTTGTATCGTCGGCGCTGTTCGAACGGTAGCATCCGCGACGTCGCCACTACCTCCGCTCTCTCTCCCTTTTGTAACTGTTTCTTCCTCGTGCACGTCACCCGCTTTCTCCTCTTCCTCTTCTTCATCGCGCTCTCTCTTCCTCTTCGCCTCTCCGTCTTCCTCCTCCTCCTCCTCTTCTTCCTCGGCAAACTTCACCGTGATCGTCTCCCCGTCGCGAATACCGAACGTCGCGGACAACGTCGCCTCTCCGTTCCAATCTTTCAGAACGAACGAATTCGATTTCGGAAATCCAAACTGAAACGATTCGACGACGCGCTTCTTCTTTTCTTCTTCTCTGTCGTCGTCGACGACGATGCGAGCGTTCTTCATTTCCGAGAGAAAATCGTTCAACGTCGGCTCGTCCGACGAGAGGTTCAGATTGACGACGCCAAAAGGCGAACGCACGCGCAATCGCATTCTTCTTTTCGTTTCGCGCGTGCGTGTCGTTCGTGTGTGTGGGGAGAGAAGAGCGAGGCATCGAGTTGACTTTACTCGTCTCGAGAAATATGAGAATTACAACAAGTGCTCTAAAAATGATGCGTGTGCATGCGGATGACTCATTCCTAAACGCAAAACGCTCTTTCTAAAAGAAACCAGACCATTTACCGAACAAACCACCGCCGATGGATTGATTCGTTGGACTGCGCAACGGATCTGCGCCGTCGTCGATTTCGTCGTCGTCCGAGAGGCCTTCGAGCATGGACATGACCAAGTCGTCTTGATCTTGCGCTCCTGGAGGCATCGGAGGTGCAGGCGCGGTAATTTTATTGGTGATGTTCGAGCTACCGATGGGTCGCGTGGAAATGTCGTTGCCAAATTGAAAGCGGCGGGCGGGTGGTGGTGGCGGCTCGTCGACGCCTTGGCGAAGCATGGCCGGGGTGATGAGCATCGCGCCTCCTCCGTTTCGCTTCTTAGGTTGATTCAACGGTGGTGGAGATTTCGGTAACGGTGGTGGTAAAGGTTTGCTCGCGTTGTTGTTCATGCTGTCTCGTTTCTTCGTCGGCGAAAGAGATGGAGGTAAGCCGGGAGGAACCGGAGGTGGTATGGTAAAACCCGGTCGCGGTTGTTGCGTCGCGTTCGCTTGCGCTCTCGGCGATAGGCGCTCGAATCCAGGAGGAGCATCACCCGTCGCCGTCCGCGGACTCGTCAACGGAGAGTTGGACGCGCTTTTACTCTTCAACGCTTTTTGCGCGGCTTTTTCTGCTTTCTTTGCTTCTTTCGCTAAGCGTGCTTTTTCTTCCTTCTCTTCGCGCTCTAGTCGAGCCTGTTCCCGTTCTTTTTCAATCGCCGCGTCGAGTAAACGCTTTTCGGACATTCTCAACGCCGCGTGTCGACGCATTTCTTCTTCCTCTTCGCGCTGACGACGCTCTTCTTCTTCGACCTCCCATTCAGTTTTGACGCGAGGCGTATCAGGGTCTACCGAAGAAGCCGTCGGTGAATTGTTTTTACTCGACTCGTCTCGAAGAAGCGCGGAGGGCGATTTGCCGTTGTTGTTGCCGTTATTATTGTTATTACCCGCTTGTTTCTTCTTGCCGTTGACTTTTTTCGAGGACTCACCGTTTGCGTGTTGCGCCTCGGCGTTGTTATTGTTGATGTTATTCTTTTCAGAATGCTTCTTCTTATTACTGCCAGTAGCGTTACCATTCTTGTTATTCTCGTTGGTGCCACCGCCAAACACTTTCGCGTACGCTTTACTGTCCCTCACGAACACTTTAATCGAACGGACAATCTCCTCCGCAAATAGTAAAAGTGTTCCGAGCGCAAACGAAATCGTCGGTTTGAGCAAATCGAACAGAAACTTTGCCGGCTCTTTCGCCATCATCCAACCGGCGGTAAACGGTGACATTGCCATGGTGCGCAAACATACTCTTAATTGAGGCGATACACCGTGATGGTGATGATGTCCGGACCCCGGGCCGTTCTTTTTATGCGCGACGTTTGGACCGGCTCGGTTAGAGGACGCTTTGTTGTACACGCGAAAGGCTCCAGCGCAGAGATACAAAACGAGAAGCACGTATGCTGTCGTACCAACAATCAATGCGAGTTCAGCTGCGGTTTCCGAAGAAGATGGTAAGAAGTTTGCGTTGACGAATTGGTTCAAAATGAACGCCGTCTCGGCTTGCTCGTCCAGCGTCTGCGCAAAACCACCGCCATTGGCAAAGAAAGGGTTTCGGTGATACCCTTGCGAACTCGACTGGCGATTGTTTTTATTACTCGTCGAGTCTTTCTTACTGTTTCGATCTTTGTGGAAGTTGTAAGCGGATTCTAAGCCACCCTTTTCACGAGCATCGACTAATGCGAGGACTAAATCGTCCGTGCTCGGCAAATTCGAGAGACCTCCAATTGTCAACTTCGATCCGTTTTCAGTAGCTTTGGTTAAATACGATCGCACTTGGCTGACGTCGCACCGTAATCGCTCTTTCGAGTTTTCTAGCTTTTCGCGCTCTTTTGAGGAGTCACTGCTACCTGCGAGATCTCTCAGTTTTGCGTATATTTTTTCGCACTTGGCGTCTTCCGCGGGATCTTCCACGTTGCGCTTCAGATTCGGAAGCACGGTACATGCATCACCATCACCAAGTCCCCAACGCCACGCTGCGGTAGCGTTAAGATTTCTTCTCTCTTCAGGGCTAATACTCAAAGAAGCTGAAACACCAAGTAGAGCCGCGGCGTACAACATAGTCGCGTCCGGATGCCAATCGTGAGGTAGTAGCACGCCGTCAACCGCTAACGCTATATCCGTCGGTCGAACGATTTTTCCTGAGCTCGAAGAGGCTAACCCGGCAGCAGCCCCAAGTAGCTTCGCGGCGTTGTCCCATGGATTCACCTCTACCCACGCGATTGCGCACGGTCTTTCCGCTTGAGGAATCTCAATCAAGGAATTAGATGTCGTTCCGAATCTCTCCGCGGCGGCTTTCGCCGCTTTCCTAGTGTCCGCATCGCCGTATTGATCTAAAGGCAAGCGCAATGCGACTCGTCTTGGCCTCAACTGTCTCGCTTGAATGGTCAGTTTAAGTTTGCGAGTGACCTTTGAACCACTTCCAAACGAACCTTTCTTAGACACTTTGACGAACCCGGAGTCTTTGCTCGTTTCCCAGGGCAAAATTCGCATAATCATAGGCGCCGACCACGACTCTTCTAACGGCGGAACCGTGGCTTCACCAGCTACGACTACGTCTAATTCAGAATCTTCTTGATGTAAAAGGACTACTCGTAACCACAAATCATGAGTTCTATCTGCTGTCGATGAATATGCCACGAGAGCAATACCGCCTTGGTCGGCGCGACATCCGTGCACGGTGACTCGATGCGCCGCGCGTAAACTATCTGGCGCAAAAGACAGAAACATGGGGCCTAAATCACCCGTCACTGGCGCGTCTGTACACTCTGGTAACTCCTCGTCTACGTCTATTGATATTTTATGGTGCACTATTGCCGTTTCGTTTCCGCGAGGCTCGGCGAGGTTCGTGGCGACGACACTCGTCATGTGATGATTGTTCGTATTTGCTTTTTTAGCGCCGTGGGATGAGGATTGATACAAGTCTTCGATGTCCATGTCCTCGAAGAACGTGCTCTTCTTTCCTGGCGTCATATCTTCAAAATCATCATCTAACCAAAGGTCGTCGTCGTCATCGTTATCACTGGTATCCGCGTTTTTACCTTTGTTTCCATCTAATGCGGCGCGATCTTCACGAAGTCTCGCGTTTCTAGAGCGTCGCGTTTTCCGTTCCGAAATGGTCCCCAAAGGGCCGAGTTTCTGAAACGAAAACGACGGTGCTGTCTTACTTATTCCCGATGCACGAGGATGAACGCCACCTTGTTGCGTCTCTTTTGCATACAGCGCCTCTCGAAACAAATACGAAGCCGTCTCTTTTGAATCTGTCGGCAAAATCCATGCCACCGCGGATTTCTCTCCGGCGTTGGAATGCGCTCCGTTACCTTCATCCCGTTTCCAATCTTCTGGTTTCATAAATCTCCTCACGGCTCGTAAAGACCACGCTTTCTTTGGCGCGTCGTGTATAACTGCTCGAATAGGAACCGCATCCGGCGCATCCTTCACCTCTTTCCACGCTTTGATATCGACTTGAATCTCCAATTTACCTCCGACGCCAAAATACTTCTTCGGCGACAGTTCAAAGTCGTACGGCGAGGCGTTCAGTTCCTCGAAAGCTATTTTTCCATTATTCACTCTATGCGTCCTCGGCTTTGAGTTTTGCGCCGATTTCTTTGAACCTTTCTTAATTCTCGCTAAATATTGATACGCGGAAGGCGTGAAATCTTCCTCGTCTCCTACCGTCGTTTCGCATCTCACCTCCACCTCCATCGGCGCTTCCCACTCGCCCGCTCGCAACCCGCTCAACTCGAGCGTCCACTCGCACCCTCCGAACGATCCCAACGAGTGCGGCCCGCAGAATTCACAAGTAAAAGGAGAAAGCGACGACGACGCGGATTTCTTCCCGGGGTCCTCTTCGTAAAACTCTTCCTCGTTTTCGTACGCCAGCCTCGCGGCTTCCTTCCACTGCTGAAAGTCTCTCTGGAAGTTATCAAAAGTAGCCAAGAACGTCGCTTCGCGGATTCTGGAGGAAGACGGAGACGACGACGTCGACGAACTCTCGCTCTTCTTCGCGTTCTTCTTCTTCTTCGATGCGTCTCCGTCGGCGTAATCGCCGCCACTCAGTCGCTGCGAAGAAAACGCAACCTTCGACGTTGTTGTTGTCGGCGAGGAGGAGGATCTCCCGCTGCTCGCGTCCGCGTCGACAAAAATGATGCGCTTCCCACTCGTCGTCGTCGTCGTCGTCGTCGTCGTCGTCAGAGACAACAGCGAGAGAAGAAGACAAAACACCATCATCGCGCTTCTTCTCACTCTCGTCGTTCTCATCTCTTCCGCGCGTCTCGTTCTCTCTTCTTCTTCTTCTCTCTGTGCTATTATCTTTTTCCAATTCGAAGAGAGGAATCAATTGAATCTCAAACGCCGGCTTTTTATGTCACGCTCTTCGCGTTCCCTTTCTCTCTGCTTTCCTGTGTATATAAAAACGCGCGCTCTCTCTCTCAAACCGGTCCTCCGAACGATTGCGCGCCGGATTTTTGCGTCCGATCGTCCGGTGCAGACAGAGAGAGTACAAAACGAACGCCCTCAGGGGCTGCAAAACGCGCTTTTTCTTCTTGAAATGTGCGGAAATTTTGTTTTTAGAAAAGCGGGGGCAAATATCGATTTTAGGACAGTTTTTTAGTTACGCGTACTCGATGGTATTTAATACTTGATGTTATTACATTTTCACACACACACACACACACATATGATAACGATAATGTTGAGTCTCTTTTTTTTGTTACGCACACGCGCACACTCTTCTCTCTCTCTTTTTATCGGTTCTCCTCGTCGTGTTCTTCTTTATCGCTGTCTCGAATGGTGTCCATCGGGAGGCGGAAACGATTGGCGCTGATGACCATAGTCGCGGCTCTTCGGAAGGATGGACGCTGTCTGCCGAAGGAAGATTCGCGGGAGAGTGACGGTGAGATGCGACTTCTGTCTTCGTTGTGCGAGGCGCGACGGGAGGCGATGACCGCTTCCGAGGCGGCTTCGAACGCGTGGGAGATGGAGGAGGAGACCAAGTCGACGGAGACTCTCCTTTCTCGAGCGGGGGATGCAGATGGTTGCGCATCTGATAAACCACTACCGCCAACTTTCTCTCGATCGGCGAGCGCTTTTGCCGCTACTTGCGCTTTGTGCGCTTCCTCGGCGGCTTGCGCCATGGCTTCTTCGTCCGTGACTCCGGGGAAGAGCGAAAGCGGTAAACACCGCGTGAGCGCGCCGACTGGTAAAATGACGACACCTAAAA
>Ga0255774_10002863_pt1 | contig 12932 bp, 8 predicted proteins | sample 101ome_17_FD_179972 | JGI IMG/M metagenome (GOLD analysis project Ga0255774, IMG submission 179972) | Coastal salt marsh microbial communities from the Groves Creek Marsh, Skidaway Island, Georgia - 101407AT metaG (version 2) | ecosystem: Environmental > Aquatic > Marine > Intertidal zone > Salt...
ATATCAATAAACGTGCGGTACCGCCCCTCATCATGCAAACGATTTAATGATTGATCTAAGAAATCATTATAAGTCAATCTATGGCCTTCCGTCCTTTACCAAACGCACTTTGCGCTTTTACAATCACAATTACGTAAACCTCATCGGCATGAATGCACCTAAAGTCAAGGGTGACTGGACAGCGCAGGAACACGTGTTAGGCTTAATACACGATATCGATATAGAGTGGTTTGAAAATGTCGCTAGCCCCAGTTCTTGCGCGGATTGACGCAGATCTTGAAAACGCAACGCAGCGCTTGTTAGAATTGTTACGGATCCCTTCCATCTCGACAGATCCCGCGTTTGATACGGCGTGTGAGACTGCCGCTGATTGGCTTGTGGATCAATTGCGCGCCATAGGGGCAGAAGCGCAAAAACATCAAACGCCCGGAAAACCGATAGTTATGGGCAGTTTTACAGGATATGCACATCCAGATGCGCCGCATATTCTGTTTTATGGCCATTATGACGTACAGCCAGCGGACCCACTTGATTTATGGTATCACGATCCGTTTGAACCAGCCGTCGAACAGACCGCGCAAGGTCGGGTTATTCGGGGCCGCGGGAGCTCAGACGATAAGGGCCAATTAATGACCTTTGTCGAAGCCTGCCGTGCGTGGAAAAACGAACATGGGCAAGTACCGTGCAAAATAAGTTTTTTCTTTGAAGGCGAAGAAGAAAGCGGGTCTCCAAGTTTGGTTCCCTTTATGGAAACGCATAAAGAGGCGCTGAAGGCGGATGTGGTTCTAATTTGTGATACTGGTTTATTTGATGATCGGGTTCCTGCAATCGTTACGATGTTGCGCGGCATGGTGAGTGAAGAAGTGGTGATACGCGCTGCCGACCGCGATTTGCATTCCGGTCTTTATGGCGGGATGGCGCGCAATCCACTTCATGTGCTCAGCGAAATTTTAGCCACGTTGCATGATGGAAATGGCCGCGTGCTGCTGCCTGGATTTTACGACGGGGTGCGCGATATACCGCCCCAATTGTCAGCGCAATGGCAGAGCCTAAACTTTTCGCATCAAAGCTTTCTTGGCGAAGTTGGCCTACGGCTGGCCGCGGGCGAAACAGCCTATAGCCCCCTTGAACATATTTGGGCGCGCCCAACCTGCGAAATCAACGGTGTCTGCGGGGGGTATACAGGCGAGGGCTTCAAAACCGTTCTGCCAAGCCAAGCCTCTGCGAAAATCAGTTGCCGTTTGGTCGAGGGGCAGGATCCAGAAAAAATTCGCGCGGCTTTGCGCGAACATGTCTGCGCGCATCTGCCGGCGGATTGTACCGTTGAATTTACTTCCTTTGGAGCCTCGCCCGCGGTTGTTATGCCAAGTGCGGCGCCGCAATTTGAAATAGCCCGCGCCGCGCTAAGCGCCGAATGGGAGCAAGAGGCGGCCTTTACCGGCTGCGGCGGGTCGATACCGGTTGCCGGTCATTTTCAAGATATTATTGGCGTTAGCCCAATGCTGATTGGGTTTGCAAAGGACAATGATCAAATTCACTCTCCAAATGAAAAATATGATTTGCAAAGCTTTCACAAAGGCATTCGCAGCTGGGCGCGGATTATAGAGGCGCTCTCGGTTGATAAACGTTCTCGACAAATGGCAAAAAAATAATGTTGGACGGATTTCAGCATAAGACCTGCGATTTGAACGGGGTAAAAATTGCCTATTCCGAGCTTGAAGAAAGCAAAGGGAAAGCGCCGCTTCTTTTGCTGCATGGGTTTCCGCAAAATCGGTTTATGTGGGGCCGGATCGCGCCGATTTTAGCCGCACATTTTCACGTGATTTGCGCTGATTTACGGGGCTATGGTGGCTCGTCTAAGCCTAAAGGCGTAGCCGAATATAGCTTTCGAAAAATGGGCCAGGATCAACTGGGTCTTATGACATACTTAGGGTTTGACCGCTTCCATTTGATTGGGCATGACCGAGGTGCCCGCACCGCATATCGGATGGCCCTAGATGCCACCGATCGCATTAAGTCTTTAACGGTTATGGATATTACGCCCACCCATTTTTTGTTGGATGCGCTAAAGTCAGAGGTTGCGCGGGCCTATTATCATTGGTTCTTTTTGGCGCAACCCAGCCCGTTTCCCGAAACTTTGATCGCCGCCGATGCCGATTATTACTTTGAAAGCTGCTTGCTTGGCTGGGGCGGCAGTACATTAGAGCAATTTGATCAACGCGCGCTTGAGGCCTATCGCAAAACCTGGAGGGATCCTGCAACAATTGAAGCGATGTGCAATGATTACCGCGCCGCGCTTGAATATGATTTTGAAATGGATGAGTGCGATTTATCCCGCCAGCTGGATTTGCCCGCCTTGGTGATGTGGGGCGAGGGTGGCGCAATGGATAAATCTTTTGATCTGCCAGAAACATGGCGCGCAAGGCTGAAGCAGTTTGACTGCAGCGCGATTCCCGGCGGGCATTTTTTTCCAGACATCCATCCAAAAAATACGGCGGCAGCGTTGTTGCGTTTTTTGAAGCCATTACGCAATCAGTAACCGCAAAGGGGGCGCTTAACCTCTTTTGTCTCGCAGCATGGCTTGCATCGATTCCAAGGGTAGGTACCCGCGCAACATTTCATCTTGCATCACGAATGTAGGCGTGCCGCTGATTTTCATTTTTTGCGCCAATTCAGCGGTTTTTGAAATTTCCTCTGCGACGTCATTGGACGCCATATGATCCAAGATTTTATCCCTATCCAACTGAAGCTTGCGGGATATTTTACTGAGCGCGGCAGGGGTTGGTTGGCCCGGTAAACTGAACAATGCATCATGCACCTGCTTATACGCATCGGCGCCGTAAAGCTGTTTCACGGCAATCGCAAACCGCGACGCAACAACCGAGGCTTCGCCTAAAATCGGCAACTCTTTCAGAATCAACCGGACATTCCCATCGGTTTCAAGAAGCTCGTTCAAATCTTGAAAGGCTTTTTTACAATAGCCGCAGCGATAATCGATGAATTCAACCAAGGTGATATCGCCCTCTAAATTTCCGCCTTGATAGGAAAAGCCATCGTCAAACAATGCAGCGCTGTATTGTTGCACCAATGCAAAATCGTTTTGGGCTTCGCTGGCCGCCTGCTGGGCTTTGAACGCATCCACCGCTTCAAAAATCACTTCTGGGTTTTCCATCAGATAGCGTTTCACTTCTTGACCAAAAGCTTTGCGGTCTGTTTCAGAGAGATTAGACAGATCCCCAGCCGATGCGATTGCGGCTGCAAAAAGCGCCCAGAGGGTAACCCATATTCTTAAAATTTTGACGTGCATTATAAATCCTTGTGATCTGTCTACTTGGTGCTGATATTAAGTATGTCTTGCGCTTTTTGCCATGCAGGAGAACCGGTTGGCAAACCCAAAACAGCACGCCGAGCGTGAACCTTTGCATCTTTTAGCCGCCCCTGCAACGCAAAGCGCTCTGCTGTCACCAAGGCAGCCATTTCTGGTTTGTTTGATCGCGCATAGGCAACCGCCAAATCGCGCAATAATTTGGTGCTTCTAAAGTCGCGAGCGCGAGCGTTTTCGAGCGTTTTTAACGCCTTTGATATCTGATTATTGGCCAGCAAGGCGCGTCCATAACCTGCCAAAATCAACGAATCCTTGGGGGCCATTGCCACCGCTTTCTCATAGGCTGTTACAGCGGCTGAAAACTTAAGATTTCGCATTAAAAGCTCAGCGTAAAGCTCTTGATAATACGGATCTCTTGGCCTTATGCCTTGCGCAATTCTTAACTGGTTCAGCGCCTCTGATAATTTGCCTTGCCGCGACAGTGCAATCGCCAGACTTATTGCTCGAAGATCCTTAGGAAGTTTTCGTTGATCTCGCGCCAAAATCGTTGAAGGTGGTCTCAAAAACGCCGCCAATTTGGCTTTGGCTCTTGCGTGCCAATATTCTGCGGATAAATCTGGCTTGCTCGGGGATTGTGTTGCCGCATTTGAGCGTGCTTGGCGCAGCCGTTCGCGGCTGAGCGGATGCGAGCGCAGGTAGCTGTCTTGGCGCGCTGGTAATAAGCTTTCCTGACCAGAAAAGATTTCTAAAACATCCGCCATCCCCTGCAGGCTGACGCCTGCGCGGCGCATATATTGCATGGCGGATTGATCGGCCGAGCTTTCTTCGCTGCGATTATAGGCTAGAAAATTCCGCTCTGCCGAGCTGTTTAAGCCAATGGCCAAACCAGTTCCAAGCGCAACATTCCCACCCGCGGCGCCAGCCGCTATGCCCAGCGCCATGCCAAATCCGGCGGCGCTGCGGGCCGTTTTGATATTCTTTGCTCGTCGGGCGATGTGACCATTTGCAATATGAGCCGCTTCATGTGCGATGATTGATTGCAGCATACTGGCCGAGTTTGTTTTCAAGACCATGCCCGCATTAAGAAATATGTGATGATTGTCGATAACGAACGCATTCAATTGAAGATCATCGACCACCAATACCTTCACCCATTCGCTGGGCAGATCTGCGGCCTGCAAAATGGGGCGGGCCAATTGCTGAAGCGCGTGCTCAATATCAGAATCGCGTAACAAGGATATTGCTGTGGCGGGGGCTGGTGTTAAAAATAGGACTATTAACACAATGAAACTGTTGATTATTCGCATCGAAGCCGCCTATAGATCAGGAAGTTCACTCACTAATTAAGAGTTTGGATTGATACGATGAAAAACTCAACCCGTGGCGCCGTAGATCCCTTTATTGTGATGGATGTGATGGAAGCTGCGCGTCAGGCAGAGGCGGCGGGACGCCATATTATTCATATGGAAGTCGGGCAACCCGCAACTCCGGCGCCCTTGGGGGCCAGAAACGCGTTGCGCGATAGTTTGAATGCAACCGCGATGGGTTATACGGTTGCGCTTGGTTTGCCCGAACTGCGCGCTAAGATCGCTGATCTCTATGGCGAATGGTATGATGTTGATTTGGATTCAAACCGGGTGATTGTAACCTCGGGTTCATCTGCTGGGTTTTTATTATCCTTTACATCCCTGTTTGATGCTGGAGAGCGGGTGGGTATTGGCGCGCCGGGCTATCCCAGTTACCGGCAAATTTTAAAAGCGCTTGATTTAACCGCGGTGAATATTCCAACAAGCGCTGCAAATAAGTTTCAACCGCATCCTACCGATCTTGCAGATTTAAGCTTGAACGGATTGCTGGTTGCCTCACCGTCGAACCCAACCGGAACGATGCTATCGCGGGGGGAATTGGGCGCATTGATTGAGGCTACTGAGGGCAGTAAAGCGGCCTTTATAAGCGATGAAATTTATCACGGAATTGAATATGAAACCAAGGCGGTAAGCGCGTTAGAGATAACCAATAATTGCTACGTGATAAATTCATTTTCGAAATATTTTTCGATGACGGGATGGCGCGTTGGTTGGATGGTGGTGCCCGAAAACCACATTCGTCAGGTTGAACGTTTGGCGCAAAATATGTTTATCTGCGCGCCGCATGCCAGCCAAGTTGTGGCGCTTGCTGCAATGGAGTGCCGCGAAGAGTTGATCGCATATAAAGCCGTCTACGAGAAAAACCGCCGCCTGATGATTGATGGCTTGCCGGAGGCCGGATTTGATCGCATCGCGCCTCCGGATGGTGCTTTTTATATTTATGCTGATATCTCGCATCTGACATCCGACAGCCTGTCTTTCGCCCGCGAGATTTTGCAGGAGGCAGGCGTGGCCGTTACGCCGGGTTTGGATTTTGACACCCAGCGCGGGGCGGGAAGCTTGCGGTTTTCTTACGCCGGCAGCAGCGAAGATATTCAGGAAGGGTTGCATAGATTAAGGCAATTTATGCAGAAGAAAGGCTTTGCGGCATGATTTGGTTTCTTCGCAATCTGCTGGCTTTAACAACGTTGCTGGCCCCAGTTACCGGTTTCTGCACGGGCATGACGCAAGCCAAAGAAACCGTGGACATAAGCGTGCCGGCCATCCAAGGCATGGCCCGCTTACGCGTCAGGGACAGCAGCGTCGAGGATCTGTTATGGGATGGCGTACGGATAAATTTAAAACTTAGCCAAGGCGTGCCTTATCGGGTCTATTTTCTGCAAGACCCACTGCGGATGGAGGTTGAATTTAACGCGCTTTATCCCATTGATACAAGCAGTTATGACTTTAATAAAAGCAAAGAAATCAAGCAAGTTACCTATTTTGAATCCCCTTCGCAGCGTTCAGTCCTGCAGTTCGACCTGACATCGCCGATGCGCCTTGAAACGGCCGATTTGAATGTAAACACATCTGATGGTTCTGCCGTGCTGAACTTGGTGTTAACGCCGGTCACGATGGTTGAATTTTCGCTTTTTGCGCTGCAAAAAGCTACAAATTCAGAACTAGAGCTTGCCTTGAAATCCGCAGTGAAGGCGCCGGCTTTAACAGAAAATCGATTGACGGTTCTGATTGATCCGGGCCATGGCGGGATCGACCCAGGGGCTATAGTTGGCGATGTGAATGAAGCTGGCTTGATGCTAAGCTTGGCGAAAGAGTTAAAAGAAAGTTTGCTACGCGTTGAGGGCGTAGATGTCGTTTTGTCGCGTTTGGAAGATAAATTTGTACCGCTCGAAGCGCGCGTTTCGTTGGCGCAAGCTGTAAAAGCGGATCTGATTATTTCTTTGCATGCGGATGCGTTGGTCGAGGGAACGGCTCGTGGAACCACGGTCTACACTTTGCCAGCACTTGCGTCCGAAAGCGCCTCGCAATCTTTGGTGTTGCGTCACGAACCCGATACTGTGCTGCAGGGCGTGGATTTAAACGCGATTGATGAAGATGTTGCGATGGCGCTTTTGGATTTGAGCCGCTTGGAAAATATGCAAAGCTCGGAAATTTTGGCAGAATCTGTCGTGAAAGGATTGTCCCGCGTCTTGGGAGGGCTCAATGCAAAACCTTTGCGTAAAGCGGGATTTTCGGTTTTAAAAGGCGCTGATATTCCGGCGATTTTGATTGAAGCGGGTTTTATGTCCACAGAAACGGATCTGGCAAATCTTCAAAATGCTGAATGGCGGGCGAGATTTGCCGAAGGCGTTAGGCTTGGCGTGATGATTTGGTATGCGCAAGAAAAGCAAATCGCGCCTTTGCGTAGGCGGTGAATTGAACGAGTTTGATCGAAGCCTTTTGACCCCAGGTCAAAGCCTGCTTATAAGACGTGGACTAATTTAGGGCGGGCAATGCTACGTATTGTTTTATCTTTTTTTGGGGGTGTGTTTACGTTCTTGACGATGTCGGTTGTTGCTTTTGCGTTAACAATCGGCGCAGTGTTTTGGATTTATGGCCGTGATCTTCCTTCACATGAATCATTGGCGCAATATAAACCGCCCACCATTAGCCGGATTTATTCTGGTGAAGGCCGTATTGTCGATGAATTTGCGCGCGAACGTCGGTTGTTTACCGGAGCCCAGGATGTGCCGCTTCTGATCAAACAAGCCTTTATTTCTGCCGAAGATAAGAATTTTTATTCGCATCCGGGCTATGATTTGCGTGGCATTCTATCTGCGGCAGTTGATGCTGCGCGCTCTGGTGGGCGCCGGGTCAGGGGGGCCTCAACCATCACGCAGCAGGTGATGAAGAACTTTTTATTGGATGGGTCGCGCCGCGCTGAGCGTAAGATCAAAGAGATCATTCTGGCCACGCGAATTGAAAACACCTTGGATAAAGAGCGTATTTTAGAGCTCTATTTAAACGAGATTTTCTTAGGCCAAAACTCATATGGCGTGACCGCAGCGGCGCAAACCTATTTTAATAAAACCTTGGATGAGTTGGCCCCTCATGAAGCGGCTTTTTTAGCCTCTCTGCCCAAAGCCCCGTCCGATTTTCATCCCGTCCGGCGCAAACAGCGCTTGCTTGATCGTCGCAATTACGTGTTGAAGGAAATGTGGCAAAATGGCTTTTTGGAAGAGGCGGCCTATCGCGCGGAGGCGGCGCAACCTTTGCTGTCGGTCCAAAATGGAGATTTTAAAAGCTTTCGATCAGCTTTGCCGCGCCGAGGATATTTTAGCGATGAAATTCGACGCCAATTAAGCGCTGATTTTGGCGAAGAGGCGTTTTTCTCAGGGGGTATGACCGTCCGCGCCACCTTTGATCCTGAATTGCAAACGGTGGCGGAAATTGCGCTTCAACGCGCGCTTGAATCCTATGACCGGGCTCAAGGCATTTGGCGCGGAACCGGCCTTTCAATTGAGCCTGAGCGGCTAACCAGCGAAGACCAGTGGCGCGCAGCGCTAAGCGATATTGAGGTGCCACGCGGAATAAAGCTGGATGGCCAATGGTATCCAGCTGTTGTTCTTCGACTTGGCAAAAAATCAGCGCAAATCGGTATTGAAGGCGTTGAAGATGATGAAGATGGGCATTGGATTCCCTCGCGTGACGTCACTTGGGCCAGCAAACAAAAGGCCGATGGCAGCCTCGGCCCAAAAGCCAAACGCGCCTCTGATCTTTTGTCGCTGGGCGATGTGGTTTTGGTGCGGGCGCTTCTGGATGAGGAGGGCGCGTTTGAACGATGGTCCTTGCGCCAAGTATCAGAAGTGCAGGGGGCGTTTATGGCCATGGATGTCAATACAGGCCGGGTTATTTCAATGCAGGGCGGGTTTTCTTATGAAGCGTCGGTTTATAACCGCGCGACCCAAGCAGACCGGCAGCCAGGGTCAAGTTTTAAGCCCTTTGTTTACGCCGCAGCGCTTGATAGTGGCTATTCACCCGCAACAATCGTGATTGATGCACCGATCGAAATTGATACGCCGCAAGGATTGTGGACGCCGCGCAACTCATCAGATAAGTTTTACGGACCAACGCCGTTGCGCACTGGCATCGAACAGTCGCGCAATTTGATGACCATTCGTTTGGCTCAGGAAGTTGGGATGGATGTGATTGGTGATTATGCCGAGCGCTTTGGCGTTTATGATCGCATGAACCCGTTTTTGGCGAATTCTTTAGGCGCGCAAGAGACAACCCTCTACAAAATGGTGGCCGCTTATGCGATGTTTGCCAATGGCGGAGAACGCGTGCAACCCACCTTGGTGGATCGGATTCAAGATCGGTATGGAAAAACCATTTACAGCCATGATGAACGCGAGTGCTTTGAATGTGGGTTTGAGACAATTCCTGCAAATCGCGCGCCGCTGATCGTTTCGAATCGCGAGCGTATTATGGATGCGACAACCGCGTATCAACTCACCTCGATGATGCAGGGCGTTGTAGATCGAGGGACAGCGAGCAACAGCATCAACTTAGGGGTGCCTGCAGCGGGTAAAACCGGCACAACGAACCAGTCAAAAGACGTTTGGTTTGTTGGGTTTACCAGTAATTTCGTGGCCGGTTGTTATATTGGACATGATTTGCCCAAACCGCTCGGAAAACGCGCTTTTGGCGGCGGCATGTGCGGTCCGGTTTTCAATGAATTTATGCAAGCTGCCACAGAAAAATTCGGCGGCGGGCCATTTATCGTGCCAGAGGAAGGGCAATTTATAAATATTGATCGCTTCACCGGCGCGCGCCTTGCTGATGACGCCGAAGGGGACCACGTTGTTGCCGAATTTTTTCGTGACGGCGAAGAGCCAATATTTGGGGTGGCTTTTGACGGGGGATTCGCGATGGGCAGCAATTTTGAGCGCGTAGATACCGAAGAACAAATCAGCCGCGAAATCCAGACCTCGTCAGGAAAAAGCGTAAAGGTTGGGCCCAAAGCCAGCATCGGCACGCTGAGCTCTGGGGGGTTGTATTAAAGGTAGCAACGACGGTTGCCAAAGCAAAAGCGTTCACCTTGTCAGTTCGGGCTGGCTTCTGTAAACCCTAGCGCAACGCTTTAAAACTGGGAAACCTATGCGCGCTGACATCGTAACAACTGTATCTGAAATTAACAAATCATTGGCCTTGCTTCGGCAACGCTTAAATTGGGACACCGTTTCGCATCGACTGGAAGAATTTAATGCGCGGGTGGAAGATCCTGACCTCTGGAACAATCCAGAAAGCGCGCAAAAATTGATGCGCGAACGCCAAAGCCTTGTGGATGCAGTGGCAGTTCATAATAGTATCGCGCAAGATCTGAATGACAATATTGAAATGATCGAATTGGGCGAGATGGAAGACGATCAAGAAGTGATTGCTGATGCCCAAAACGCTTTGGTAGAACTGGCTAAGAAAGCCGCGGCAAAAGAGCTTGAAGCCTTATTGAACGGCGAAGCTGACAGCAATGATACGTTTCTCGAAGTGCATTCGGGCGCGGGAGGCACTGAAAGCTGCGATTGGGCCTCGATCCTGGCGCGGATGTATCTGCGATGGTCTGAAAAAGCCGGATATAAAATCGAAATGCAATCGGAAACGCCCGGGGAAGAAGCTGGCATTAAATCGGTGACCTATAAGATTAGCGGTCAAAACGCTTATGGATGGTTAAAATCTGAAAGCGGGGTGCATCGTTTGGTGCGTATTTCTCCTTTTGATTCCGCCGCCAAGCGTCACACATCTTTTTGCTCGGTTTGGGTCTATCCCGTGGTGGATGATAATATTGATATTGAGGTCAACCCTGCAGATATTCGCATAGATACATACCGCTCGTCCGGGGCCGGGGGGCAGCATGTGAACACCACCGATTCTGCGGTGCGCATCACCCATCACCCAACAGGCATTGTGGTCACCAGCTCTGAAAAATCGCAACACCAAAACCGTGATATCGCGATGAAAGCTTTGAAGTCTCGGCTTTATCAAATGGAGTTAGACCGCCGTAATTCTGCAATTAACGAAGCCCATGAGAATAAAGGCGATGCCGGTTGGGGCAATCAAATTCGATCTTACGTTTTGCAACCTTATCAGATGGTGAAAGATCTGCGCACGGGACATGAAACCTCTGACACAAAAGGGGTTTTGGATGGGGATTTAGACGCATTCATGGCGGCGACTTTGGCGCAGGACGTATCAGGAAAAACGAGGGCAGAGGCCAGTGATCTTGACTGAGCGCGGCGTTGTCAGGTGCATATTCTTGCAATCTCGGAACGCGCAGTAAATGCGCTGCTCTGCCACAACACTAGGGTCTGGCAGCCTGAACATGCTAGCTGTGTTTTTTCCACGTCACGTCTGCGCATATAGCCAAAACAGCCGCCGCGAATGAGCGCCCTGTTCAAAAGCGCGCTTGCGCAGGCAGAGCTGTTAAACAGGCGCGAAATTAGCGCGGTTGAGCTTATGCAGGACACCTTGGCCCGCATCAAAACGATAAATCCGCAGGTAAATGCCATAATATACCTGCGCGAGGAGGCGGATCTGCTGGCCCAAGCGGCGCAGGCGGATAAATCAAGCCGCTCAGGTTGGATGCATGGGCTGCCAATTGCGATTAAAGATCTGCATGATGTCAAAGACATGCCCAGCTCTATGGGCTCTGCGATCTTTGCAGATTACATCGCAGAAAAAGATGATATTGCGGTTGCACGCGTGCGCGCTGCGGGGGCGATCATCATTGGAAAAACCAATACGCCCGAGTTTGGCCTTGGCAGCCATACATACAACACGGTTCATGGCACAACCTTTAACCCGTATGATCTGAGCAAAAGCGCGGGGGGATCCTCTGGCGGAGCTGCGGTGGCGCTCTCTACCCGCATGCTGCCTTTGGCAGATGGCTCGGATATGATGGGATCTTTGCGCAATCCCGCGGCCTGGAACAATGTCTACGGATTTCGGCCAAGTTTTGGTTTGGTGCCCTCTGAGCCTGGCGCTGAGATGTTTTTGCAGCAAAACGCCACGCAGGGCCCCATGGCGCGGTCACCGCGCGATTTGGCGGCGTATTTAAGCGTGCAAGCGGGGCGTGACAAGCGGCAACCTCAAGGTTTAGAGGCGCAAGATTACTTAAATCTGATGCAGCCCGATTTGCAGGGAAAGCGTCTGGCGTGGCTGGGCGATTGGTCGGGGCAATTGCAAATCGAACCCGAACTGATTGGCGCATCAGACACGGCGATTTTTGCGTTTAAGGAACTGGGCGCGGATGTGGACAGTCTTGAGGCTCCGTTTTCCCTAGATGATATTTGGCAAAGTTGGACCATCCTTCGATCCTGGGCAATTGCCTGTTCAGAAGCCGCGCATTATCATGCGCCTGATCACCGCAAGCTGTTAAAACCCGAGGCGATTTGGGAAATAGAGCGCGGTTTAAGCTTTACCGGCCAAGAGCTGCACGCGGCCAGCGTTTTGCGCACAAGTTGGTTTCAGAAATATATGAAACTTCTTGAAACCTATGATGCAATTATTTTGCCCTCAACGCAGATTTGGCCTTTTAAAGCCAACCTAGCCTATCCAAGCCATATAAACGCGCAACCTATGGACAGTTATCATCGCTGGATGCAAATCGTTACGCCTGCCAGCCTTTTGGGGGTGCCAGTGGTTAATCTTCCTGCTGGCTTTGGCGCTGCAGGATTGCCCTTCGGGTTGCAGCTTATGGCCGCAAGAGGCGATGATTTAAAGCTATTATGCATGGCTGAGGCTTGGCACAGACAATGTGATTGGCCCTCGCTGAGGCCGCCCAGCCTTTAAAGCAATGGTGCTGGCTCAACGGGTTTTGGTGAAAAGCATTGCACCGCCCGCTTGGGTTGGATATCTCGGTCAAAAGCAAAAAAAAGGAAAAGAACATTGGCACGCGCATATGTTTGCCCAGGGCAGGGCGCTCAAACGATCGGAATGGGGCGAGCATTATCTGAGGCCTATCCCGAGGCAAAAGTCGTTTTTCAGGAAGTTGATGACGCGTTGAACGAGAATCTGAGCGGGTTGATCTGGGAGGGAGACCTGAACGAGTTAACCCTGACGGAAAACGCACAGCCCGCGTTGATGGCCACGTCTTTGGCGGCGTTTCGAGCGTTGCAATCAGAGGGTTTGGGCTTAGACGGTGTTGATTATGTGGCCGGCCATTCTTTAGGGGAATATTCAGCCTTGGCGATTGCAGGCGCTTT
>Ga0255774_10002866_pt1 | contig 12922 bp, 16 predicted proteins | sample 101ome_17_FD_179972 | JGI IMG/M metagenome (GOLD analysis project Ga0255774, IMG submission 179972) | Coastal salt marsh microbial communities from the Groves Creek Marsh, Skidaway Island, Georgia - 101407AT metaG (version 2) | ecosystem: Environmental > Aquatic > Marine > Intertidal zone >...
AACTCGCCGCGAAAGGCGCCCAGGACGCATACATCACGAATTCCGCGGGTGTTTCCCTCTTCAGAACCAAGTACACGAGACACAAAAACTTTTCCCAAGCGCCAAAGCTCATCAAGGTCATCACGAACAAGGATTCCACCGTAATCATTCCGTCCTACGGGGATCTTCTCGACGGACTCTGGCTCGAGGGTGAAGACATCGTATCAAAGTTCACGGGTGCCACTTTCCATCTCTACATCGGTGGAACCAAAGTTGATTCCCAACCATTCGATTTCATAGCCGATATCTGGCAGAACTACATGGCCGAGACCTACACGAAGTCCCAGGAAATTAACAACGCGACTTCGACTTCGAACACCCGGTTCCTTCCTCTCCACTTTTACTTTTGCGATCACGAGATGTTCTTACCCCTCATCGCGCTTCAGTACCATCAAATCGAGCTCAGAATAGATTTTGCGGATGCAACGCAGGCCGTCGACATAAAACTTTACGGAAATTACGTGTATCTCGACACAGAAGAACGCAAATTCTTTGTGGACACACCACACGACTTCATCGTCACCCAAGTTCAAAAACAAACGTACGACACGTCCGATAATCTCGACATCTCGTTCTTCAATCATCCCGTGAAGTCCCTGTTTTTCGGGCACCCCACGAAGAGTGGTATTCTTCTCAACGATAAGTTTACCTTCGACACCGCCGATATCTACCTCAACTCCACACCTCTCGTGGAAAACATGTCCCCACTCTATTTCCACTCCATCCAAAACTACAAACACAGTAAGTTCGGGATCAACCAGTTCGATGAAAACGAAAACTGTCCGTTCTACACGAGATACTACGCCTTCCATTTCTGTAAGAACGCCTCGAGTTACACACCTACGGGTACGTGTAATTTCAGTCGCCTCGATGATGCGAAGATTGTTTTGAGAAACGTTCGGCGCGGTGCGACTAGAACAGGGGAAAAGATCACCGTGTACGCGGTCAACTATAACATTCTCAAGGTGAAGAATGGTATGGCTGGTATTTTATTTGGTAATTAATAGTAGTAGCGATGCCTTACCTAGGCAATTCGGGACAATTTTCGAATATCTATGAAAAAAACCACGCCACCAGCACACTGAGAATCATAGAAGGTTCCGCCGGATATGACCCGGTGGGTGAAGACTACACACTCAACGCCACTTTACAAGAGGTCACGGACATAGGTGCTACGACCACAAACACGGTTAAATTTAACAACACGAGCACGTCGCTCACGACCTTGTCTCGTGTCGGTATAGCGAATGCGACGCCCTCGTATAAACTTTCCGTCGGTGGGGCGGTACACATGGATGATGCGAGTTCTAACGTGATCATAGCAAATGGAAGTGCATACATCGAATCCAATTTGGTCGTCGGAAATTCTAATCTCTCTGTAGACACGGTAAACGGTTACGTCGGTATAAACAAAGTTTCACCGGAATATGAATTAGATGTGGTTGGAGACATACAGATCACCGGTACTATTTACCAAAATGGTATCGAATACGGTGGAGGTGGGGGTGGTTCTTCGTATTGGCTCAAGGATCCAGACACGCTGTACTATAACACGTCAAACGTCGGTATAGGTACAACGGATGCATCGAGTGAATTGCACGTGGTTGGGAACGTACAAGCCACATATTTCTCGGGCGACGGCTCCGCGTTAACAAACATCCAATCTTCAAATGTTTCTGATTTCGCGTCCAACGTGTCCAGAATCGATAATCTCACCACGGATTTCGCGTCCAACGTGTCCAGAATCGATAATCTCACCACGGATTTGTCGTCTAATTCGACTAGAATCGATAATGTCATCACGGATTTATCGTCCAATGCGACCAGAATCGATAATCTCATCACGGATTTGTCATCTAATGCGTCCAGAATCGATAATCTCACCACGGATTTGTCCACCCTCACCACGGATTTATCATCCAACGCCACTAGAATCGATAATCTCACCACGAATTTGGATTCTAATGTGACCAAAATCACCAATCTCACCACGAATTTGGATTCTAATGTGACCAAAATCACCAATCTCACCACGGATTTGTCATCTAACGCCACGAGAATCGATAATCTCACCACGGATTTGTCATCTAACGCCACGAGAATCGATAATCTCACCACGGATTTATCATCTAACGCCACTAGAATCGATAATCTCACCACGGATTTATCATCTAACGCCACTAGAATCGATAATCTCACTACGGATTTGTCATCTAACGCCACGAGAATCGATAATCTCACTACGGATTTGTCATCTAACGCCACGAGAATCGATAATCTCACCACGGATTTGTCATCTAACGCCACGAGAATCGATAATCTCACCACGGATTTGTCAGATAACGCTTTGAGAATCACTGCCATCTCGAATGATTTATCATCCAACGCCACGAGAATCGATAATCTTACAACAGATGACGTTTCCGAGGGCAGTACGAACCTTTATTACACGGATTCTCATGTAGATACACATTTGAACACGTCCGGAGCAACCACTAACCAGGTTTTATCTTGGAATGGTTCCGACTATGCATGGGTGGCTCAAAGTAGTGGTGGCATCGCTCTAGCAGATCTGAGCGTTGGAACCGAAGCACCTGCATCTGGGGACGGTGGAATTTCGTACGATAGCAGTTCGGGTGTTTTTACCTACACACCACCTACACTGGTTGGTATTTCGGGAGTTGATAACGTCAGAATAGGAACCTATGCAGGTCAAACTTCACAAAGCAACTACGCCATCGCTATAGGGCAAAATGCGGGTAGGCAAAATCAAGATTTCTACAACATCGCCATAGGCGCTTTTTCGGGTTACTTCTCTCAAGGCTACACCGCCTGCGCTGTGGGTGTCCAAACGGGTGAGTCCAATCAAGGCACCGCCGCCGTCGCTTTGGGGAACCAGGCGGGTAGGTACAATCAAGGCGACTACGCCATCGCTTTGGGGACCCTGGCGGGTTATACTGGTCAACATGACAACTCCATCGTCCTCAATGCATCGGGGTCTCAACTCAACACCGGACAAGCCTCCTCCTTTTATGTGAAGCCTGTGCGTGGCGGGAACTTTGCAGCGAGTGCTCTCGCGTACACGAGTGCTGGGGAAGTTGTAGAGGAGACGAACATGCACTTCACTACGTCTGGATATGTTGGTATCGGGGTGGTTTCACCAACTTACGAACTTGAAGTTTCAGGTAATATTTATGCTTCACAAAGCATAACAGAATTCTCCGATGCGAGATTCAAAGAAAACGTGGAACCTATTGAAAATGCACTCGAAAAGGTGTGTTCCATCGGTGGATACACGTACAATAAGATAGGAGATTCGCGGAGAAACGCGGGTGTTCTCGCGCAAGAGGTCATGACCGTGCTTCCAGAGGTCGTACACGGATCGGAAGACACGAATTACTCCGTGTCCTATGGGAACATGGTGAGTCTTCTCATAGAAGCCATAAAAGAGCTTAAACTCGAAATGGAAAAAATATCCCAATCTAAAACATAAGAAGTTAGACGATGAGTATTTCTTTAGATTCAATTGGTATAGCAGCCGATGATACGGCTCCATATAGTCTAAGTGAATATTACGGAGTCCAATTCACAGATGGTACGACATCACCAGCTTCGGGGGAAATAAGTTTAAATGACTTCTTAAACAAAACAATAGGTTCTGCATGGAATCAAAGTTACTACCGTTATCTCGGCAGTTATCCACAAACCAATGGTATGTCGTATGATGGCACTAGAATCGCATACCCGGCTTCGAATAATTTGTCAGTTTACGTATACGAAAAATCAAATGGAACGTGGTCTTTAATAGGTACAATTAGTACTCCAGATGGTGTGTTTAGTATAGGTTTATCTGGTGATGGTTCTAGAGTGATGGTAAGTGAACGTACGTATAATAATTATCAGGGTCGCGTGAGAGTTTATCAGTATGCAAGTGGAACAACCTGGAATCAAGTGGGTGGAGACATTACAGGGACTGTATACGTCAGGTACGATGGTCTTGTTACAACAGGGAGTTGGGGTGGCTGGAGTGCAGATATTTCGGGTGACGGAAACTCGGTAGTAATGGGGGAAGCTAACTATGATGACCCAAACATAAATTTTGTTACCACGGTTGGACGGGTAACCGTCTGGCATTACTCCGGTGGTTCGTGGTCACAGAGAGGTACGGGACAAATAGGTACACATTACCACCCAAAAAATCTTTCAGAAAGATACGGTTCTCATGTTTCAATATCACACGATGGTACCGTATACGCCGCGGCTGGTGCTGGATATTACAATAGCTCGGGTGTAAGGTCTGGCAGAGCAAAAGTATTTCAATACACAAATGGATCTTGGAATCAACTTGGTCAGGATTTAATGTTTTCCAATGAAGCGGTAAGACCAAGACTTTCTGGTGACGGTATGAAACTAACATTATGTGATAATGGGTCATATGCATATCAAACGGTAAGTGTACTTGAATATTCTAATAACACATGGAACCAGACGTTTAGTGCATCTAATACCACCCGTGGTTCAATATCAAGAGATGGTTCAACTATAACCATATCGCGTTACACATCGAATGCTACTTCTTCATACACGGATGTTTATGAATGGGATGGGTCTAATTGGGTACAAAAGGGTAGCAGAATTGATGGAATACCTTATATTGGTCTATCCGCGAGATTATCCGAAGATGGTTCGTCTTATATAATAAATGGTCGATATGGTGTATACGTATATGAATTTCTGGGTTAAAAAGTAAAATTGTGAATTAAAGAAGTCGAAATGAACATCATAGATGTGTTTGGGTTTGTGAGTTCGATACTCATAACCATCATGTTTATTCCGGAAGTCACACACGTTTATAAAAATCACGATGCGAAAGCGATAAACTACACTTTTTTACACTTAAATCTTCTCGCGAGTGTGTTTGCACTCGTATATTCTATACATTACGAGGTAGTACCCATGACCATCACGAATGTGGCGGCGGGGTTATTCTCATTAGTGATGTATCATTTTAAATATACAAAAGAGCTTAAAGAAAAAGAGAGTAATAATGATATAGCTCCTATAGTGTAGTGGTCTATCACTTTGGACTTTGAATCCAACAACCCTGGTTCGAGTCCAGGTGGGAGCTTTATCCGGCCTTAGCTCAGATGGAAGAGCAATGGATTGTAGTGGTATGAAATGAATCCTCCATGGGTCACCCGTTCGAATCGGGTAGGCCGGACCATTCCGCCCTAGCTCAATTGGAAGAGCATACGGCTGTTAACCGTAGGGTACTGGGATCGAAACCCAGGGGTGGAGTCCTTTTTTGAATGAATGTTCTTCATTCAAAAAAGCACCAATAGCTCAGGGGTAGAGCGCGCGTTTAGTAAGCGCGAGGCCAGGAGTTCAAATCTCCTTTGGTGCAAACGGGATGACGCAGAGGTTTAGCGTGTCGGGCCCATAAAACGCATGTGTTTTATCAGGTCACCCGGAAGTCGAATGTTCGAATCATTCTCCCGTTAATTTTTAGAATCTCTCCAGATTGTAAAAATTATACTTTTCTTTTCAACTGAAACACGTGTTCGACGACGATACTCGCACCCATGAACGTCAAAATCGCGTTATCGTATTGAAACCCATACGCCACAAGCACGAAACCCCAGATAAACGCCAGTAGGTCCGTCACGGGTGCTGCCATGTAACTACAGTTCGCTTCCGTAGGCAAAGACGCTTCCATGATTTGATAATATGCGTACCCAGCGATGGTGGACAGTGCCAATGCGTACGTGTGCTTACTCATGTGATAACCTCACATAAAAAAATAACCTCAATATATATAAAATGTCTGGTGGTATTGCCCAACTCGTCGCCGTCGGTGCCCAGGATGCCCATCTCGTCGGTCAACCCGAAGTCAGCTTCTTCAGATCTAACTATCGTCGTCACACGAACTTCGCCCAAACTGTGGAGCGCCAAGTGCTCCAGGGGACTCCAACCAATGGTGGTATCTCTACCGTTCGTTTCGAACGCAAGGGTGACCTCCTCGGTTACTGCTACATCACGCGTCGTACCCCACAGGCACTCGCAGCGTCCGATTGGATCAATCGAATCAAAAAGGTTGAACTTTTGATTGGGGGTCAAGTCATTGATGAACAAACCTCTCACTTCTCCCAGTACATCGCACCAGTCACGATGGCTCAAAGCTACTCCAAGTCTGCCCCTGCGGGTGTCGCCGCCCCATGGTCTTTCTACCCACTCCGATTTTCGTTCTGCGAAAACTGGCAATCTGCGATTCCATTGATTGCGCTCCAGTACCACGATGTGGAATTGCGTATCACGTGGGATACCCCAGTTGTCGGGGACTATGAAGTCCACGCGCAATACATCTACTTGGATACCGATGAACGCACTACTTTGGCGTCCATGCCACAAAACATGGTAATCACCCAAACCCAACGTTCCATCCAATCCGGTTCCGCCATCCAAGAGGTGAACTACAACCACCCAATCAAGTATCTCGCGGCTTACAACCCAAACAACCTCGCTTTCATTAACAGCAAGCTTCGATTGCAAATCAATGGTACCGATGTGACCGACGCCAAGCCAGTGAACCCACACTACACCGCGTGCACCAAGTACTACCACACCACTTCTTCTGAAATCCGTGGTAGCGATGAAACCATGTTCTTGTACCCATTCTGCCTCGAAACCTCCAAGCTCCAGCCAACGGGTTCTCTCAACTTCAGCCGATTGGATTCCGCTCGTTTCATGATCGATTCTGACACCTTCGACGCTGATATGTATGCTGTCAACTACAACATTCTCCGCATCGAAAACGGTATGGGTGGTTTGATGTACTCGAACTAAATTTATTTACACGCTAATAACAAATGTTCTGGAAGTATTTGTTTCTTCTAGGATTCGTTTTCGTACTCACGTACGATCCAAAATCCAGGACACTCGAAACTTTCATCGCACCCAATGCCCCGTGTAAAGAGGGACATTACCAGGAGGTGCAATTCGCGGAAAAAGGTTATCCATGCCCACAGAACAAGCAAACACATATGGGCGCAATTATATCTACTTAAAAAGATTCAACGTTTCTATTACATAAATATGTTGTCCTTCGACCGAGAGACTCTCACGATCGTGGCCATCGTGGCGTGCATCGCCGCGACTGTGTACATCTATAAGGAATTCTCCAAAGCTAAAGATGATATCGAAGGTATCAAAGGTTTCTGTAATAAACTCGTTCAAGCGCACACCCCACCCCAACCCCGTCCAACGACCTCTAAAACCATTGCCGTAGAGGAAGACGACGAGGATGATGAACCAACTCCCGTGACTGCCGAGTCGGAGGAAAATTAACATCTCCGGAAATTATAACTTGCGACCAGCGCAATGAAAAAATACAAAGCCATCGCGATACCGGTAACATTTACGGGAGATAAACCAAGGTTCCTCACAGTGAGAGATAAGCGCTTCAAAGATTGGATATTTGTCACGGGAGGGTGTAGACGACGAGAGATTTTTAATCCCATTCGTTGTGCTCTCCGTGAACTCGAAGAAGAGACGCGTGGGGTCGTGTCTCTTAAAAGAGGTGAATATACAGAATTTAAATTTACAGTCAAAGAGAGTCCCACAGTGGACCTCGAATATAACGTATTCGTATTCTTTGTGAATTACACTAAACCGGAACAATCCGAGCTCGTTAAGAAGTTTAACGAAGAGAAACAAAAAATGATGATTAAAAAAATACAAAAGCAACCGATCAAGCGCACACACGATGAAAATGATTTCATGGCGTTCGAAACACTCCAGGAGTTTCGATCTAAGAAACAGTGGGACAGGATCACTAAAAACATCCTAGAAAACCCAGAATTCTATGCGTGTGTGACTTCTTTGAATAGAAAATCCTTTGCTATAAAATAATGAAGTCCAAGAGTTACATTCTCATGCAAATAAAGGACTTGCTTTTGAATAAAAAGAATTACACAGAAAGAAAAGCATCTGCATACATCGAAGATGTTCAGGAAAAAACGGTCTACGAACTCTTGACCTTGAAAAAGGAACTCAGTGAATCTGAACACATTTACCCAGACGTGTCACTCATGCGAACCATTAGACACGGTTTGGAAGATGAAGATGAAGATGATTAAAAAAATGAATCAATGTATTGGTAAGTAAGCATGTTCAGAAACTGGTGCAAAAGCAATGGTTTCTGTAAAGCAACCAATCTATCACATGTGCTCATGGACGGTGGCGTCCTATCCGTGCCTTTTGATAGATTGAATGACTTTTATGAAAAGTACGTGGAGTGTATACACTCGGGCGAAAAGCTCTTCGTGGTCGAACAAAAGACCGTGGACGCATACAACTTTTTCGTGGATCTCGACTACAAAGATGACGACGCGATGACCATCGAAGAGGTCGAGCGCGTGTGTCGTGTAATATGTGACAAAGTGTCTAAATACGGTGGAAAAGACGCACTCGTATCCGTCGCGAAACCAAAACCTGTGGGTGACCTCATGAAAACGGGGGTACACATCAATTGGCCGGATTTTCCGGTAAACAGGTCATCCGCGATCGCACTCCGCCAACACATCATCTCGACGTTAACACTCGTGTATGGATCCAAAGACTGGGAAAACATTGTGGATTTATCCGTATACGGAAGCAGTGAGAGAAACACGAAGGGGAGTGGTTTCAGAATGCCTTGGTCCCACAAGAAAGGTAAACATGAGGCGTGTAATGGTACGGGATGTGCCGCATGTGATAAAGGGAAGGAAACACAGGGTGAGTATTTGCCCGTGTTCATCTACAAACACGGACCACTTGCCATGTTTCAAAAGGTTTCCCCGGAACCGAGTGTAAAACTCATGCACATGGCCACGCTCCGAACACAAGATGTGGAACCAAAAATCATCGAAGGAACAAAGAAACTCGAGGGTACGTTCACAGCCGCACAGACCAAGAATGAATTCACGGATCCCGAAACGATGGCGCTTCTCGAAACATTCATACGCCGAAACATGGACGGTCAAGCGAATGCGAGGGTCACAAAGATTTACAAGGAAAAGAATAGTTATCTCGTGGCCACCACGTCCAGGTACTGTGAAAACACAAAGAGACAACACGGCTCAAATCACGTGTGGTTTCACATTTTAGGGGACACAGTGTGCCAAAAGTGTTTCTGTAGGTGCGAAACCATCCGCGGGCGTCACTATGGATTCTGTAAAGACTTTTCAGGCAGAAGACACCAACTCCCAGAAAACATCGTGGAAAAGCTCGATGTCACGAAATATAAACCCATTCCAAAAAAGAAGGTGGAACCGAAACCTGACAACGACGTAAAAGGTGATCTCAAAGGGTACATCCAGAGACACATACTCAAGGATACAGAATTTGACATCACGGATATCAAGAAACAGAAAGGGATCAAGAAAAGAACGATCGAAACGAATCACACGTGTACCGCGTGCTCCAAAAAGGTGTCTTTCAATACAGACAAGGCAACCATTAAACAGGTGTGTGCGTGTACCACCCGCGCACACTTACTTATAGATAAAATAGCAAGTAAGTTATAGATGCTAGCAGTTGTATTCCTCATCGCAGTCATTTACATGTCTTCCAAGCTCATTACGAAGGGTGTGGAGCTAGACACGCTCGATACTCTCATACGCGAAACGCATAAGTATTCAGGACTCAATGAAGTGCTTTACCGTGAATTCCTCGCAAACATAAACATGGCGAGAGAGTACAAGGGACATGATGATATCTCCAGAAAACTCCTCGAACGTGCCATCAAAAACATGGAAGAACTCGCACTTTACGGCCCTTCTTCCGATTCTACACTCATAGAAGAGATTGATGACATTCTCGCACGCATAACGCTCGAATTTGAGCTTTTATACAGAAGAACTTAAAGATTACACACATTTTAAACATAAATGGCTACCAGAACACGCTCAGGGCGAGTTTCTAAACCACCGGAACGTCTCGAACTCTTCGAAGACGTCGAGGATGATTACACCGATGACGACGAAGACTACGAGGATGATGAATCTGATTTCTATTCCGAATCAGACGACGAATCCGAAGACGAGGACGACGATGAAGACGCCGATGAAAACGGCAATCTACGTGGGTTTGTCGTAGACGATGACGACGACGAGGATGAAGATGAGGAATAATCTACTTAAAAAAATAGTCCGCCATTTTATAAAATGGAGAGCGATATAGGTAATCCAATTGAATACAGTCCAGATCTCATGGATAAAGAAGGCTCTTCGTCTATTAGAGACGCACTAGAAGAACCTGAACAGGAACAGCCCGTGTACTATTACGCGCCTCCACCTCCTCCACCTCCTTCACCTTACCCGATGCAATCTGAAAAGATAGATCTATTCAGTAACCTCGACAAGACTGCCTACATCGTCATCTTCGTCGCCTTCATTCTGGGATTCTTCATGGGGAAAACCATGCAACCAGTCATCCTTCGTCCAGGTTGAGAATCCCTTGAAATCAGTCGTGGGTTCTTCTTTTGATTCCAAAAAATACGCTCTGCTCACTACGAGTGGATCTTTAGAAATAGCGTCTCCGACCTCAGTCGCAGATACGTGACTCGGTTCCTCTTCCATCTTCCGTTTAAGTTCTCTGACATCTCTGTCTTTCAGAATTAAACCGAATATGTACAACACGATAAGAATGGTCACCACGTTGAGTGCGATGGTCAACATACTTATTATATGTGTGATTTTAATTTTTCAATTTAGTTCGAGGTCGCTTCTTCGCCTTCTTCCACTTTACCTTCATTGATTTGCGCTTCCGTAGACTCCGTTTTCGCTTCCGCTTCACGCTTCTTCTTACGTTCCTCGATTTCCTTCGCCACGATCTCGTCGGCTTCCTTCACGAGTTCTTCCATAGGAGCATCTGGCTTCTCCTTCTTGAGGCGCTCGATGACTTCGGCCGGGTGAGAAATTGGGGCTTCATCTGGCTTCGTGTAGTACTTGGAGTTCTCGTCACCAGGCTTGATGAATGTGTTCGTACCACTCTCCATCATGTCTCGCTTACGTTCTTCGAACATCTTCGCCGCCATTTGTTGGTTCTCTTTGTATCCACTCATGAGCTCTTCGAGCTTTTCGTTGGTATAGTGGACGTCATCGATGGCCGAAGGATCCGGTGGAATCAAGAGCCATTTGTACATGTCCACGACGTAGATATCGAAAGTGGCATCTTCCTTTTGGAGACGCTTGGCGTGAGACGCAGCTTCTTCACGCGAGTTGAAAGCACCTCGAATCTTGATGCCAAACTTGTCATTCTTTTGTGGACACTCTGGACCCACCACGGAGAGGCAGGCATAGAGTTGACCGGGAACGGTGGTATAATCTTGCTCGAGAGACATTTTTCTGTGTTATACGCGTGTCAAAACTTTAAGCCAACTTAAAACTAAGGTGCGCGTATACACAAATGCACAAGTTTTGGAACACACAACCCGTGCCAGATGATCACAGTGAATACACGGGGGAAGTAGACACGTCGAGAGACTATGACCCAAACCCGGTGCCTTTACCTGAACAGTTTGAATGGTCCGAGTGTACCGTAAAGGAAGCTGCGGATCTACTGAGTTCACACTACATTCGTGATGAACACTTTGCCCTCGAGTACGGTGAAAAGTTTGTCGAGTGGGCGACGACACCCGAGTGGAATCTCGGGCTTCGAACCAAATCGGGTGGTAAGCTCGTCGGGTTCATCTCGGGTATGCCGTGTAAATACAGGGTCAAGAAGGACGTCTTCGACGCACTCCAGATCAACTTTTTGTGTGTCCACGATACGTTACGGAATCAACGACTCGCACCCTTGCTCATATCCGAAATCCGGAGACGCGCCAACGCTCGGGGCATTTGGCAAGCCGTGTACACGGCCGTCGCCGAACTTCCCGGGGCGGTGGCTAAGACCGGGTATTGGCACAGACTTTTAAACGTACCCAAACTGAACAAGGCGAAATTTTCCAACGAGCGGGAGAGACCACACATGGTACACGGAACATCGGAATACACGGTCATGAAAAGTTCAGACATACCTAGGGTCACCAAAATGTTACGTAAACACATGGAGTCCTACGACGTGGCACCGGTCATCGACGAATCGTGGGTTCGGCGATGGCTCATGCCAAAGGAAAACATCATTTATTCGTACGTGGGTCAAAATAGTTTCACATCCTACTACGAAGTTCCGTATACCTCCGTGAAAACAGGAGTACACATACGACAAGCGTACATGTTTTTCAATACATCCGTTGATTTCAAGGACGCATCGATCCTGGCGCGGAACGCTGGGTTCGATGTGTATAACACGATGGATGTAGGATTGAAACACGAAACGTTAGAGTCCAATAAATTCATGCAGGGTAACGGACATAATCACTGTTACGTTTACAATTGGTCTTGTGGTAGCTCGTCATTTTCTGATATTTATATGCGGTTTTTTTAATCTTAAGTATAGGTGAAATTTAAAAATTTTATAAACTTTTTGTCTCTAGAAATTTTTAGAAAAAAAAATATTTTTTACATTTCTTTTTTCTAAAAAAAGTTTCAAAAAAAATATTTTTTTTATTTTGTTTTTAAAATTCTAAAAAAGTATGGTGTTACTTTAAATTCATATCCACAAACCATGTCTAAATCAAACTTAGTACCTAAGTATACACAAACCATGTCTAAAACACCCATAAAGACGAAGTGAGTGTGATAAGTAACGATGATCGAAGGTGGTAAAGGTGGCGCTAATACGAATGCAAACGGTCTTCCGTTTGAAAAGTGTGTCCTTCGTGGACACGTACCGGGCAAGTCCTACTTGATCGGTGACAAGAAATTCGTATACCTAAAACAAGGACAGTTTACGAAACACA
>Ga0255774_10002890_pt1 | contig 12862 bp, 13 predicted proteins | sample 101ome_17_FD_179972 | JGI IMG/M metagenome (GOLD analysis project Ga0255774, IMG submission 179972) | Coastal salt marsh microbial communities from the Groves Creek Marsh, Skidaway Island, Georgia - 101407AT metaG (version 2) | ecosystem: Environmental > Aquatic > Marine > Intertidal zone >...
ATCTTAGATATACCACCGGATATGTGGCTGTGGTCAAACTCAATCTCTTCTACCGAACTTCTATTCAACTGCGATGCTGTAACAAACACAGTGTTCAGTTCCATAGCCAAGTTACGTAGTTCTTCTGACACATACTTGTCTTTAACAAACAAGTTCTCTGCACTAATCTTAACAGCGTTTGGATGCATCAAGTCCAAGTAGTCTACAAGCACAACATCAAGTTTACGTCCAGTTTTAATCTCATACTCTTTGATGTATGCACGTAAGTCATTTGCGTTCTTGCCTGTGGGCATATACTTGACTTGGAATGCACCAGACTTCTTGCCAATCATCTTAACTTTCATTTCAACATCATCAATGCTTTTGAAAATGTCTCTACTTGCAATGTCGGTTGTCATTGAATCTACACGCATACTAACCAGTGCTTCACTAAGTTCAAATGTTAGATACAATACATTCATACCTGCCAAACACCAGTTCACACCCAAGTTAGCCAAAAACAAACTCTTACCTGAACCTGATCCGCCTGCAAAGATATTAAGTTCGCCTCTGTTAAATCCGCCAAACAGTTTCTTATCTAAACTTGGCCAGCCTGTGCTTACCTGTCCGTTCTTGTCTTTAATACCTTCTAGTCTAGCCCTTGGATCTGCAAAGTAGTCTGTGCCTAAGTCTTTTTGCAAACCAATTTGCACAGCCTTCTTAACCAAATCTTCAACCGGACCATATTCACCTTTTTCAAGCAAGTCAGCACTCTTAAGGATAGCTGATTCTAGTGCCTTGTGTCTACTAAATGTTTCGAACTCAGCTAACAGCCAGTCATAATGATTTTCTTGTAATGCACCTGGGTCTTTTAAATTACTTTCAGTTGCAGCATTGACCATATCAAATGTTGGAAGTGCATTGTGTTCTTCTACATATTCTTTTACAAACTTTGCTGGTTCTTGTAAACGTCTATCAAACGTTTGTGGATCAAATACACCTTGACAGCGCACAAAACTTTCTGCGTCTGTCATAAACATTTCTAAATATACTTTTTGGATATCATATCCATAATCAGTGTTCTGTCTTGTTGTCATTTCTCATGTGCCTAACGTTTGTTGTTGTCTTTAGACTGCCACAATTTTTACAATAATGTATTGTAACACAATATGTATGCGTGTCAACTTCAATATAATCTGTGTGCATTTCAGGTTTTACTTGGTTACAGCAGCCTTGCAAAATACTTTTACTCCGTAATGTTTTTCGAATTGTAATGCATCCATTTCATCATTTACAATAGGTTTGCCTTTTATATTAAGGCTGGTGTTTAGCAATATAGGACATCCTGTTTCTTCATACCACCGTTCTAGCAGTTTTCTAAAGCCCACGCTTTGATCTGCAGAAACTGTCTGAACCCTACTGGTGCCGTCCCCGTGGACGATAGCAGGTAGTCCAGGATCCTTGCAAGTTGAAGTGTATTGCATGAAAGGGTTGACATATCCGTCGAAATAGGTAGACGCATGTTCCTCCAATACTGCTGGAGCGAAGGGTCTAAAGAGCTGTCTTTGCTTGATGTTGTTGACTCGGTCTTTGATGTCTTCTCCTCTTGGATCTGCAAGGAGGGACCTGTGTCCAAAGGCTCTTGGGCCAAACTCTGCCCTACCATTAGCAACACCGCAAATACCAGTAGTAAGTAGTTCTTGTAATACTTCTTCAACAGGGTATTCTCCTTCAATATTGTAGCCTGTAAACATATGAGGTATATCCATACGTTCGTTTTTATGTGCCAATACTGCACCTATAGCAGATCCTGCGTCACCCGGATTAGGCATAATCCAAACATTGTTCCAATCACCTCTTATAGTGCTATTTGCTGCACAGTTTAATGCGCACCCTCCCATCAAAACCAAGTTACCCGATGGTGATTTCCATCTAGCCCAGTTGCTAATATACTTTAATATATACGCATATATTGATTGCACTGCCGCCGCTATGTCCATAAGATCCTGTGGAGTGTTTAATTCAGGTCTCCACCACAAGCACCCCCTATGCAAATTATGTCTAAGTTTTACTCTGGGTCTATCCCAAAACGTTTGTAACCATCCGTGATCGTCTATTGGGTAGAAAAATTCTTGTAGTATTTCGTTAAAGAACCTTAGGGGGTCACCATAAGCTGCCATACCCATAAGAATATATTCGTCCTCTTGTGGCTTTAAGCCTATTCTTTGCGTAAAGGCTGAATACCAGAGTCCGATACTGTGCGGATACGTTTGCTTATAGATGCATTTGAGGGTGGTGTCCATTGCGTCCCAGATTGTGAGAGTGTCAAATTCGCCCATGCTATCAACAACCATAATGGTAGCAGCATCCATGCCACTGCTATAATATCCACCGGCAGCATGGGATCTATGATGACCGCTATAATGGATAGGACAATCAATCCCATAATTTTTAAGATACGCTTTAATATTGTTCTTTTTCCAATAGCCAAATCCTTGTCCTGCTCTGATTTGTCTAAGTGTTTTAAGTCCGGGTTTTTCATACCATACTACCTCATCTGGTTCGCCCCATTGTTTTGCATATTCAACTAGTTTATTGTTTAAGTGTGCATCGTTTTTTACGCCACTGAAACGCTCTGCATGGCTTGCAAACTCCATACCATCTTCTGTAAACACTGCTAAAGCAGCGTCATGACTATTAGCACTTATACCCCAAGTTACCATTCAGAATCAATCGCCATTTGCATTAATTTTTGTGGTAGGCTACATAGCCAAATATATGGCACCCAAAACAGTATATTGTAAATTATAATCTCAATCATTTTGTTTTCTCCTATGCACCATATCCCAATAGTCGTCATTTGACATTGGTTCTCTTTTTGCTGCTTCTGCTTCTTTGCGTTTACGCTCTTTCATTGCTTGTCTAATACCCCACCAGAACCATAAACGCCAAAACAATTTGGTTTCCATTATACGTTTTTTGATATCCATATCCTATCCAATATAAAAAACCATACAGCATTTATCAACGGTTCTACTATTGCATCTGTAACTGCTAACCAAAAGTCTGCACCAGTAATGTACATAACACATCCTGCTGCAATTAAAAAGTGTCCTAATGTATAAACGGCTGTTCTAAACAGTGAAGCACTTAAATTTTTCATTTGTAAATAAACGGATCTTTCTTACGTAGTTCTTTTAATCTTTTTCTAAAACGTATTTCTTCTTTAATACGTCTATAGGGCCATGTAATAATATTAATTAACCAAACCATTTTTTTGCTTTCAACCTTATCTTTAACGGTGACGTTTCTGCAGCAGCTACAATGTTATATAATGTGTATAACCTACCATGCCTTTGCACACACTCACCAATATCATTTATATCTGCGTCCCAATCAGGCAAGCTAACACCCCAGCCTCTATCAATTGCTTGTTCAACCAGTTTGCTACCTGCTTTGTCTCTATCAGGCACAACATATATATCCTTACCAAGTTTATTTAATAACAAGGCTTGAGCATCTCCGATATCACTGCCTGTTAATGCACAGCCTTCGATATGTAATGCATCAATTGGTCCTTCGCATACTAATGTAAACACCTTATCAGGACGTTGTTCGTCTAAGCCATACACAAATCCTGGTTGGCTATCAGTTAGATACTTAGGCTTGCTTTCTCCTATTGTACGGGCTGTATATCCAACTATACGCCCCTCGTAGTAGAAAGGTATTATGATTCTGTCTCTGTATCCTAGTTTAGGAGACCAATAGTATTCAGTGTCTTCTATGCTTAGATTACGTTCTAGCATATACTGGAATACCTTGACTATGTTTTCGTCTAACTGTCCTGCTTCTGCCCATTGATGTTTGCTCAATGGTTCGGCACCTTCGGGTAAATGCACAGTGCCAAATGTAGGCATTTCAACACGGTGTTGTTGAACTTCTACACCTTCGTTCTCACGCATAACATCCAGTGCAAGTTTTGTAATATCAGCATCAGGTGCGTTCAACCATTCTAACAGTTTCTTAAACTTGTAACTTAGATTGCGTCCTGGTTGCCAGCTTGCTTTGAAACCACAATTAAAGCAATGATAACTTACCAAGTCACCTTCGTATATAACACCGCCACGTCCTCTTGTGTCTGCATTTTCATTGTTATGCACACAACAAGGCGCATTGAAACTGGTCCAACCACTTGGTGTAGTTTTACGTTTCGCAGGCAAGTATAAAGTCAAGGTGTCAGATACGATGCTCATACAATTATACTAGCATCGTATCTACTTTATGTCAATGATTATATTGAAGTCCAGGCGATTCTTTTCCAATCACCGCCAGGTGTTTTTCCATATAGGTAGTTGTTGTCCATACGTATTTCACCAGTCTCACCAGCTTCGCCTGCTGTTGCAGGAGCAATGCCCGGAGTGGCTATAATACTACCACGCACTGTTGTAGCGTAAAGATCGCCGTTAACATCAAGTTTACCTTGTGTTGGAACCTTACCAATACCTACTTTGTCTAAGCCTGCGTCTACAACAACCAAGAATGCATCACTGCCACCTGCAATATAAGTATCAACTTCTGCATTGTTTTGTGGGTTGATTGTAAGACCGCTTTTGCCTACTGTGCTACCTTTAATTTCAAATATCTCAGTCAAGCTACCTTGAACTCTTGTGCTCCAAGTAACTTCACCGTTGTCTGCAAATGTATCAGGACCTGTTTTGAATGTAATTTTATTGTATTCGTTTGAAGCAGTTTCTGCTATCAATGAACCAAATATTTCACCTGTTCCTGTTACTGCTTTCTCAATAGCAATGTCGCCCATTACAGTTTTGTCAAGATTGATTTTGTTTTGTAATCCATCTACAAGCACTGTGCTATCATCGCCGTAAACACTACCGGTTAAATCACCGTCAAATGTGCCGCCTGAATTATCATTCCAATGTCTTACAAAGATATATTCGTCACCTAATTCGCCAGTTTCTTTCCATCTTTCAATTTCGTAAACGTCAAATCTACCAGGTTCAGTTACTGGAGGTTTGCCGCCAGCCCAGTTAATTGTTTTTGCTACACCATCTATTTTAAGTGCAGTCATACCTACACCTGGTGATACATTGTTGTTAACTGCAATTATCCATTTGTTATACACACTTGTAACTGAATCAACACCAGTAATGTCAGCAGTAAAATTGTTATCAACATCTTCAATAACCCATTTACCTGAGTTACCATATACACCAGCAGTTAAAGCAAATGTTACATCATCACCTTCTGTAATTGTTAAAGGTGTATCATACATGTGCATCGTTTCTGTTACGCCTTGTCCACTAGTGCTTAAACCGTTACGATAGTTAATTTTATTTTCAATTTGGTTGGTATTTTCCCATTTGCTTGTTGAACTATTGTATGCTAACAGATAACCATTAACTGGTCCGCTGTTTGCAGTTACATCAACATCACTTAGGGTTGCTATTGTACCACTGAATCCGTTTGTTAATAGTGTTCCGTACCATGTTTCATCTGAACCGCCATCGCCTCTAAAGCAATAGAATTCGTATATATCATAAACATCGTCGCCACTGACAACTGGTAATGCTCCATTGGTCCAGTTAACAGTTTGTGTAACACCGTTACGTTGTATTCCTGAAATACTACCTTTTGTTACACCAGTTGTGTTATCAATAATTATTCTAAAATATTGTGATCTATTGATATTTACAGGTCCAGGAGTAATATTAGCAACAAAATCTGTGCCTGGATTATTAACTTCCCATTCCATACCTGCATCAGCACCTGAATCAGTTGGAAAATCTACAGGATCACCTGAACTAATTGCACCAATTGTAATTACAGCATTTCTATATTCGATAAATCTATTTGTAGCTAAACCACTTAAGAAATATTTAGTGGTTGAAAAATCAGTTGCAGCAGTTGACCAATTTGCGCCATCATATTCTAAATGAGCACCTGTAGATGCGCCTGCTGTAGATACATCTGATAATGCGTCAATAGAAGTTGTGCCAAACGCTGACTGAGTGATAAATGCGGAAGTGGTGTTATCATAGTTTGCTAAGTCTTGGTCTACATCTATTGTAATAACATCGCCGGCTGTGGTAAGTGTTACCTGTGTGCCTGCACCTAATGTAACATCGTCTGTAATAGCATCGCTGCTTGTTAATCTAATAATAGAATCACCACCACTAGCTACTGCACGGATGTCATATTCTGTATTTGCATCAGCACCACTTGGCGTGAAATAACTAAGGCTGGTCCATGCAGTTGTGCCATCCCCAATTTTCATATAGCCAGTATCTGTTTCCCAACCAAATTCACCTTCGGCTAATGTAGGATCAGCAGATGTCCAGTTTGCTGCTGTATCTCTTCTCTGTTGTATTTTTGTAGCCATTATGCGCCACCTCCGTCTAATTCTAGATCACCACTTGTATATATCGATGTTGCCGTTCCTCCGTCAACCAAATAGACATCACTTCCATTAGTGCCGTTTACCCATTCGCTGGTAGCATTATTCCAGATCAAAACTTGTCCATCTGCAATACTTGTTACATTAACATTTGCCAAGGTTTCGATGTCTTCACCTGTAATATCAAGCAAGTATGCTTGTAGATCACTAATTTGTGATTCTGTTATACTCAACGCTGCTTGGTGTTGAGTTACACTTGATTGTGTGATATTTACATCAGGCACATTTGCCCATGTTACTGATGCTGTTAAATCGTTTGTTTCACTTGTTAAGTATGATTGTAAATCACTTATTTGCGATTCTGTAATACTTAATGCAGCCTGATGCTGTGTTACTGCTGATTGTGGAACATTAGCATCTGGTATGTTTGCCCAGGTAACTGCACTTGTTAAGTCATTAGTTTCTGTGTAACTTGTAAGGTATGCTTGTAGATCACTTATCTGTGACTCGGTAATACTTAATGCAGCTTGGTGTTGTGTAACATTTGTTTCTGCTACATTGCTATCTGCAAGTTCACCTGAAATAACACCTGCTGGTATTATGTTGTTTACACCGTCAACTAGTAGAGTGCTGTCATCGCCAAACACACTACCTGTTAAGTCACCGTCTAGTCCTGTATCTAACAGTGGAGCAAAATCAACAGTAAATGTGGTTGCATCATCTCTTGTAAAAGTAGCAATATATGAATCTGGATTCATTTCTCCACTAACAAGTCTAGCCAAGTTAGTGTCGTCTAAGTATGGAGTTAAATCAATAGTAGTAACAGCGCCGTCTTCGTCTGTGTATTGTAATTCGTTGCCAACCTTAGCAATACTTGTTGTTGTTTCTAAACTTGGTATATCTGGTGGAGTGTATGTAAATGCTTTTGTGTTTGTATCATACGCTAGTCCGCCATTGCCGCTTGCTGCTGCCGGTGCTGTTACAGATATATCTGCTAAAGACCCTTCAACTACTGGTGCTAAACTATCATATGATGTAGTTCCGTCACCTACATAAATTTTGTTAGTATCTAAATCGAGTCCTAGTTCACCTTCTTGTAAGACAGTATTTGCTGCTGCCCATTGTGCGGCGGTGCCACGTCTTAGTTTAATTGTAACTGCCATTATGGAGCTCCTCCATCAAGAACCAAGTCACCACCATCTGTGAATACTTGTGGTGCTAAAGATAATTCTTGCCATTCACTTGATCCGCTATTGTAAGCAAGAACTTGATTATTAGACACTGCTCCTATATTAACTTCTGCCACATAATTAAAGTCAAAGTTAGATACAACAGATGTAGCAAAATCAACTGTAGATGTATTGTAGTTAATTGTAGAACCACCAAAGTCTACTGTGCTGCTGTTGTCCACTGTGATGTTTTGACTTGCATCTATGCTCAGTGCGTTGTTAAAACTTATATTGCTTGATGCATCAACTGACATAACATTTGTTGCACTTGCATCAATAGTAATTGCATTTGTGCCACCTATGCTTACATTTGAACTTGCATCAATATCAAACACGTTAACAACAGCATCAGCACTGATTGTCATGCTATCGCCACCACCTAGTGTAAGGTTACCATCAACATCAATTTCTATTGCTGTTACTGCTGAGTTAGCAATACTTAATGCACTACCGCCAAGCGACAATGTGCTTGAAGCATCGATGTCAATCACATTTGTTGCACTTGCATGAACACTTATTGCAGGGCCTGCGCCTATTGTAACTAGATTGTTTTCGTCAACTGTCATACCTGCTGTTGCAAGTCCGTCAATTGTAATTACACCGCCACCTATATCAATGTCACCATTGATAGCGATTGTAAATTCGCTTGCAAAATCAATAGCACCTGTAACACTAAATGTGCCTGTATTAGCATTGAATACAATGTCACCGTCTGTGTCTCCAGTGCCGGTAGTCATTGTAATGCTACCACCTTGAGCTATGTTTACAGCATTTGTAGCTGTGATACTGATACCACCGCCTGTTTGATTTCCGCCACCTATTACTGTTGGACCTGTAATTTGGGTGTTTATGTTTATACTATAATCGCCTAAGAATATATCACCAATCCTGAACGCATCTGCAGGCGGTGTATATGTAAACGCCATAGGTCCTGTTTGTGTTATATCTCCATTGCCGCTAGGTGCTGCTTGTGTAATTTGCAACCTTGGTGGTGTATACGATATTACACCGTTTGAAAATGTTAACGCTCCGTCACCACTGTTAGCATACTGAACAACACTGAAATTATTGTATATATTTGTTAAACTGTTAATAACAACATCACCGTTATAATCAATAATTGTTCCGCCTTGTGGCAAACGCAAGTCACCATCTTGTTGGAATATCCATGTATAACTGTTAGTGCTGTTATCTGTAATAACATTTAACGTTTCACTGTTGTCAATAATTGTATTTGTTGTGTTAATGTCAACATCTATTGCTGTAATGTTTACAGTAGTATCGCCACTGTTTATGTTTATGTTTACACTGTTATCAACATTTATATTAAAATTAATACCAATATTTACAGTTATACTATTAGTAATATCAATTATGAAATTATTGCTAATATCAATACTCATTGTAACCATTGTTACATTCACAGTATTTTGTATTTGTATTTGTTGTGTTATAACTAATGAGTTGTTTACATTAACAGTTATAACATTTTGTGTTATACCGATAAGTGTGAATATGTTGGTAAAATTATTATTAATTTTTACAAAGGCATCATAGATACATTCCCCGTCTGTTGCGAGCCTACCTGATCCTACATTTACTAATTCAAAACTCATATCTTATTCCTTAGTGGTTCATCTTTATACTATTAATTGTGCCATCTGTCCAATTGGTAATATAAGCACGTAGCCATGTGTAGTTTCCAGTAAAATTATAAACCAATATATCTGTTGTCGGTTCATCATACTCTAACTTAAACGGAACTTTACGTGATGCCCATAATCCGGTTGTAAGAACACAAGTAGCTTCTTCAATTACAACAGGCGCCCAGTCTGTGCCGTCGTTACAATTTGTATAGAACGGATCTTGTGGATCAACACCTAATGTGCCTTCAATTTCTATTGTGCCTATAAATCCAGTTAGGACTATTTGCACTGTATGCAAACCATCATCTCTGCTATAAAAGCCATCGCCTTTATATTTGTCACCTCTAACAACTTGAACGCTGCTGTCACCCGGGTGTGTTGTTAATGGGAGTAATGTTTCACTGTTTGCCATAGTAATATTTATCCATATTTATATTTTAGTTGCGGACCAGTATTTTTAACAATTTGTCTGTAGGATCTGCGTCTGCTTCAAATCTCAAATATGAAAATACACCTTTGAAATTGTTGAACACAGGTCTTTCTTCTGTGCCATCAAATGCAACAGTATCTATATCATACCAGTTGTTTTGTCCAGTTATTTGATTATCTAGTGTGCCTTGTATTTTTACATTGCCTATGTAGCCGTTGCCATTGACTGCATCTGTATAGAATTGCGCAGTATGCACAGCTTCGTTTTTGTTAATTTTTGGTTGTGCTGTAATTTTGTTTAGGCTATCGTAGCCAGCATACCAAACTTCGCCTACAGGATTAAATGTTGTAATTGTTTGGCTTGATCTTATAGTAGGTTGAGCACAATCGTCGACGTATATGTGTCCACATGCACCAAACTGTCTATCAGCATAAGACACTACTCTTTGGTCACATGTTTCTTTAAAAAAGGTTGTGTAACTTAAATATTGAGACGGTATGTTCAGCAAATCATTTTCAGTAATTGTTACATAAAACATTCCCTTTGTTGACTTGGTTGATCCGTCATCTTGTATTACTGCTTCATATTGTAATACTTGATCTTTTTCATCATCATATGCTGTAAATTCAATTACAGAACCGTTGATGTTAACAGGTTTTTGATCAGGGTTCAACATCCTAAATTGAACCTTATTATCTACACCTTTGTAAATTTTTAGATTTCTACTATACACTGGTCTATACTCCACAACGAATCCTATATCGTTTGAAATCACGTCGACTTGATTTTTGTATAAATATCTAGGTATTAATTGCATATAGGATCCTCATTTATATAAGTATTTATCGGCATGTTATTAAAAAATATAGAGAAAAACTTTCCATTCATATCAGTTGTCGCTTACGGCGGACAAGAGTATGTTGGAATAATCGTAAATCAGGATACTACTGTAACAACAATGTATATCTATACAAAGTTGAAAACTGACGAAGATAAAAAATTATTATTAGAACTTGGTGAAATTTGGTGGTGGGAATCTAATAGGATGATTCCTATTAACATATTCTTACGCAAAGAAATATCGCCACTGAATTATGCAATGATGACTATGAACACAAAAGATGTAAAGGTCAGTGTAGGGCATTGTGTAAATCTAAACAATTTAAGTTTGAAAAGAGTAAAACGCAAAAGCGTTCAAGTTATGAGACGCTCTCGTTAAGTTGTTCACAAATTAAATTCATATGAACTACAACACTGGTTGCATATGCAATGGCGTGTGCTTTTTTAAAGTAATAGCTATCGTCTTCTGGCTTAATCCAAACTTCTGTTAGTATCGTTTGCCAAGTTTCGTTGACAAGATGCCTCTTCGCAGGCCGTATTATCGCTAACACTGCTGCTAGTTGTTCCACCGATGTTGGCTTGAGCTTTCTTAGTATCTCCCCATGTCCGCTGACGTGAAACAGCAAGTTGGTAAAATCGTCGTGCTCTAGTAAATCCCATTGTGGTTCCTTCTCAATAAGTTGTTGTAAATGTATTTCGCTTTTTACATCGTTATAAATGCTAACATTCAAAAAATCTAATTTGAAGTAACCTCTTTCTTCTGCTTTTTTGTAATCAATAGTTGAAAGATTGTCTACTGGATTATGTGGACATTCAGTTACATACACCCCAGTGTTGTGTTTTTTACCTGTATCTAATTTTGCCACACGATGTTCTATCTTATCTAAGATAAGATTACGATCGGCAAAATCTATATCAATATCTGGCATACTAATCCTAAATTAAAAATAGTTGTATCATTGCAATACTGTTCATAACAACAAACCAGGCACACAATACTATTGCAAATGCTGCTTTTCTAATCACAGTGCTGATTACACCTAGTATACTACCAATCAAATACATTGGAATAAAAATCTCAGTAGCAGGATCTAAAACTGTAAATGTTAACACAGCACTTGCTGCAATTAATATTGATGTTTCTGCAAGTTCACAGTAAAAAGCTACTGGCGATAACCGATAACTTTCTTTGCAAAAATCTATAATGTATTTAATCATATTCCGGCACTCTTTACTATTTGTTTTGCTAATTCTACATCCTTAGGTTGCCGTTTAAATCGTAAAGCCCAGTGACTTGGATCTAATACTGATCCTAACATGCTTAACTGTTCATCATTTAATTTTGATAATGCTTGTTTTCCATTTGGACAATTTAAGACCAACCACGGTGAAATTTTTCCATCCTTGATATCCCAAGTCATTCTATTTGTGCTAACATATAAAAAATAATGATTATATGCTGCTTCTTTTTCTTTTGCCCAATCAACCATAGTTTGTATGCTGCGTTCTAATGCTGTCTCAACGCCTTCTTTGCGTATAAGTTCAACTGCATATTTTTCATACATTTCTTCTCTACACCAGTGATCAAGTTTTACATTACTTGTAACAACATAATCAATATACTTATCAGGGTAAAGAGGCCTAACGTTATTAACAAAACTGCCGAACTTAACAAAAGCATTGTAAAACGATGACTTGACAAAATCTTCATATGTTTTATCCTTTTTGTGTCCTGCACTTAATTTATAAAATCTTTGAAATGCATAAAACCCTACTTGCACACGTTTTTCATCTTTTTGCAACCAACGTCTTTTTGGCTCGCACATATGCGCCATTAACGTGCTTTCTTTCATGTAGCTTTTGTTGCAATATTCGCATGTATATTTAGATGTCAACTTTTTCGTAACCGTGCTCTTGGGCGAGTTGTTTGAGTTCTTTTTTTGTAGATATTCTAGCAAGTGTTTCTACCTCGTCCATTTTCATATCTGGATATATTTGTGCCAATAATTTTACTGCTTTGTTGCTGTCGTCTTTTTTCTTCTTCAGTCCAATCCAAGGATGGAATTGTTTTTTACCTGTTTTACCTGCAACACATAGTAGTTGCCATTGTAGTTTTACGTGATTAGTGCCGCCTAACACATTCCAATTCTTGTTGTAATATTCATTAACCTTGAATACTGCTAATGCAGTTTTTTCATAGTTGCCTTTTACACTGCTAATATAACGGTTCAAGTTCCATAAGTCAAGTTTAATATCTTTCTTGCCATCTTCGCCAGCAGCATCATACAGCTCTTTGAAACCCATATCAATGCTTGGAATAAGT
>Ga0255774_10002914_pt1 | contig 12807 bp, 8 predicted proteins | sample 101ome_17_FD_179972 | JGI IMG/M metagenome (GOLD analysis project Ga0255774, IMG submission 179972) | Coastal salt marsh microbial communities from the Groves Creek Marsh, Skidaway Island, Georgia - 101407AT metaG (version 2) | ecosystem: Environmental > Aquatic > Marine > Intertidal zone > Salt...
CCAATGTTCATGGCCGGTTTAAAACCTACGAAGGAACAATTGCCGTTGAATTTTCCGGTAATACATTTCCTTCAATACGTCAATGGGGGTTGGATTCTACGACCACCAAGCTTGTTTCCGATGCTCGGTTCGAGGGACATATAACAGGTCTTTGGCCCGACTTAAACGCTAGCTACACCGTCGCGAATAACTTTTTTAATGTAAAGGGCAGCCTCAATTCTTCCACTTCAAGTTATTCGACCGCTGGAGTTTTAGTTTTAAAGCAGGAACTCTACACTTCTTTAGATGGGTTGAATGGATTTGTAGAATTTGATGAACTTCATCCAGATGTTCTTCGATATGAATTCTTAGTGAAAGAAGACCTAAGTGATGTAGGCTTTGATATCACTGCGAGTTCGAATGATAACAATTTACGAGTGCATTCGCCATCGATGAACGATGTAGCCAAGATCGAGATTGATTTACCAAATTACGCAGTAGGGCCAATTCTCGGAGGTTCTGTTAAAGCTGCACTTAAGCCCAGTATTCAATCTGTCCTAGATGGAGAAAACTTCGAAATAGTGGGTCTTGCGCCGCATTTGAATTTCCAAACGCACCAAGCACGTGGTTTTAGTTTTGCGCTAAATCATAGTGGGCATGACTCCCTTTGGTGGTCTTGTTTAGATACATTGATGGATCTAGAAGGCCACGTTAATGCTATGGACGGCATTTATAAGGGAAAGGCAACAATCAACGCTTTGGGCCTTGTACTGCTCGATCCATTGGATACCGGTCAAATCGCCTCTGGAGAACTTGAGTTTAACGTTACGGATAGTTTTGAAGGGTTTGCGCGAATAAAAAATGCGCTATTAACTAGGCCTAATGATGTTGTTTTCTTCAATGAAGCAAATATTAGTCATCACCGATTTGGTTCAAAACGAAGTGTTGAAGTGAACAGCGAAGTGCTTTCAGGTTCATTAGAGGGCAGTTATGAATTCGCCGAGCTTTTTCCCATTGCTCAAACTGTATTTTCGGATCTAATAGGGCAGAAGCCCAAACGAAATTTTACCGAAACATCCTTCAATCTTAATGCGGATATAGGCAATGTTAACTGGCTAACGCAATTGTTCCATCTAGATATTTCACTGCCGGAAGGCGGCAGTATTCGTGCTGTCTATGAGGGTGTTGACAATTCTTGGAGCGTTCTTAGCGACCTACCTGTGATGACTATAGGAACGCAAAGAATTGATCAACTAAAGATGAATACTTCTGCCACCAATAATTTGATTTCAGGAAGTTTGAGCATTGAATCAGGTCATTTTCCAGGAATTGACTTGGCCGAGAGTTCGGTTGTGTGGAAGCCCAGCAATAAACAAGGCGCGACCATTCATATAGCGCGTCAGGACAGCATTTTGGGGAGTTTAGATGCAACTGTTGTTTACGATAACAAGACCTATGAAGTGGTCGACGGAATGATTCTTTTGGATAAGGATTCGATTCAAGTTGTCAACGGAGGTCCAATTTATTGGGATGGAGCAACTGTTCATTTTGATACCATTAAAATGGCAGGAACACAAGGCTCCATTAACATCGGCGGTGTTATCGGGGGTAAACCCAATGAAAGTTTATGGTTGACTTGGCAAAACGGAAATGCCCACATTTTCAATTATTTCTATCGTGATCCAAATTTAGTGTTGAGTGGCCCGTTAGCGCTGCAACTTGAGATTCCTTCGCTGCAAGAGGGCTTCGACTTAAGGGCATTTATGCAAAGTCCCAAGTTCATGGTAAACGGCTGGAATTATGGAAGTTTAAATCTAAATACGCGCTGGGATGGTTATCGAAGGGATTTGTTCCTGAACGGTTATTTGAAGCAGGGAAAAGCGGATGCGAGAATTAATGGCCACTATGATGCCATTAAGGACGATTTAGATCTTACTCTTAGTACGAATGAATTCGTAATTGCTCCCTTTCAATCATATATCCAAGATGTTTTATCACCTGTAAATGGTCGACTTTCAGGTGGGGTACAATTATTCGGTCCGCTTGCCAATTGGCAACTAAAAGGGGAGTTTTCGCTTGATAACGCATCGTTTGGAGTTCCAATTATAGGTGGTGCACTTGTCGCTTCTTCGCCATTGGACTTTAGTCTGAATGAACAATCCATTCGAATCGACACCAGTTATTGGCAAGATGAAAAGTATGGAACAGAGGCATTGCTATGGGGAACTATAGCTCACGACCGATTCCAAACCTTAGCTTTTGATCTTAAAATGTCGACCGATAGCCTATATGCCATGCAACTCGAGCGGCAATACGATTCATATTTCTTTGGTAAGGGTATCGCAGGAGGAACTATGGAGCTTGATGGTCCCATAGAACAACTTCACCTTGGTTTGAACTTAGAGACTAAAGAGGGAACCGCTGTTCGAATTCCTTTGGACAACCCTATGGCAGTTGAGACTCCTTCATTCATTCAATTCGTCCAAAACAATACAAGTACTTCAGAGCTGGACCGCTCAAAAAAACATGAATATTTCACTACCGATATTGACGTCCAGGTCACACCGGAGGCTCAGGTAGAATTGATTTTAGACGAAGTATTAGGGGATATCATCAAAGCACGTGGAAATGGAGCCATGCAGATGAAAATTCTCGAAGACGAATCCTTTGAACTTTACGGGCTATATACCGTGGAATCAGGTGATTACTTATTTACACTTCAAGGAATTATTAATAAGCAATTTGAGTTATTACCAGGTGGAACAATTCTTTGGAGCGGGGATTTGTATGAAGCGGAACTCAACCTAAAGGCGAAGTATTCTCTGAGTACTTCGTTGAACGGATTAATCACGAATCCTAACTATAATAACAGCAATGTGGATGTTGATTTGATCGTTGAATTGACAGGTCCTTTGCTATCCCCAGAAATAGGATTTACAATCGAATTACCCAATAGCCCACCTTCGTATCAACAAGAGCTAGAACGTCGAATTCTAACAGCAGATGCCATGAATTATCAAGCATTCTCATTATTGATGCTTGGAGATTTTTACCGACAAAATTTAGCTGTGCAGGAAGGTATTAACCTTGGTGAATCGTTGTCGAGATCGACATCCGAAATGTTGGTCAGCCAGTTTGGTGGCTGGATTACGGCTGGATTAGGAAGCTATGTGGATGTTGAATTGGACTATACTTCAGGTAACAATCCATACAATAGTTTAATCTCAAGTGGAGATGAAATACGTCTGGGTGTGAGCAAGAACTTCCTTGATGGCCGCTTGCGCATTAATTCTTCCGTTGACGTTCCCTTAGCACAAGATGGGAGTTCTACGTTGCTTTTAGGGGATACACAGATTGAATATGCCCTTACCAAGGATGGTAGAACTGTTCTGAAGGCATTTAACAGAAGTAATCGAAATGATCCTTTACTACAAAGTTCAGGGCCTTACACCCAAGGAGTGGGAATTCAATTCCGAAAGGATTTCGAAAATCTTAAGAAGGATTAGTCGTTTTGATGCACTAATGATTCAATCAGATCAACCGCTGCACTCAAATTTTCAACGTGGTAATTAGGTTGAACGGCACTTTCGGTTAAACCATGTCCAGTTTTAACGCGTATAGTCGTACAACCAGCGTTTTTGCCGGCCTCAATGTCCCTTTGGCTATCACCGACCATGAAACTTGATTTAAGATCAATGTTGAAGCGCTCAGCAGCGTCTATTAACATTCCGGGTTTCGGCTTGCGGCAATGACAATCGGTCTTAAGTTCTTTAACTTCTTCTGGGAATCCCCCATGTGGGTGATGCGGACAATAGTAAATGGCTTCAACGAAGGCTCCCTCATTTCCCAGTATCGTTTCCATCTTTTTGTGAATTTCTTCAAGATCGCTTTCTGAGCAAAGACCTCGCGCGAGGACACTTTGATTCGTTACAACAACCGCCAAGAATCCCAGTCTGTTAATTCGCTTAATCGCTTCTGGCGCAAACGGATATAGGTTAAAATCTTCGGTACGATGGATGAGGTCAGTATCAATATTTATTACACCATCTCGATCTAAGAAAATACAACGTTGCTTATTGCTAAGATTCCGGCGCGCAACCTTACCACTTTTGATCGCATGACTGACTTTATCTAAACGGTCCGGAGTGCCCATGTCCTTCAAGTATTCGGGTGTATTATAGGCATATACGTCAATGTACTGATGTAGGGTAGGGAAGATATCTTTTCCAAAGTCAGCTTTAACACCGGCCTCCATGAATTGGAATACTTTCGGACTAAAGACATAAGCCGCTGCATTAACAAGGTTCTTGTATTGCATACCCTCTGGATGAGGTTTGGGATAAAACGCAATTACCTTATCATTCTTGTCAGTATCCAATAAATCACTATCGTATGGATGATCATTTGGATGCACAACTAGCGTAGCCTCGGCACTTTTTTTCTCATGGAAAGCAAGTAATCGGTCGAGGTCCATATCTATCATGACATCGCCGTAAAGCACTAGAAAGGTGTGGTCCAATACTTTTTCTAAAGACTTGATTCCGCCAACAGTTCCAAGGGGCTGTTCTTCGACATAATACTGAATAGAAATACCGAAATCCTGGCCATCTTTGAAGTAATCTTCAATCTGTTCGTGCAAATGACCAACAATCAGCCACACTTGTTCGAAGCCATGCTTTTTTAATAATTCGATCTGATATTGAAGTAGTGGTTTCCCTAAAACAGGCATCATAGGTTTGGGAATATCCTTCCTAACTTCCGCCAAACGAGTGCCTTTACCTCCGGCAAGTATTACTGCTGTGCGCATCTAATTTGAATTATTGCCCAAACCTAATCAATGCATCTTAAATAGGAGCGGCCTCTGGTCAAAAAGCGAGGACGAAAAAATATTTGCTTTTTTTTCATCAGAAGTATTGGAAGAATGAAATTCCATTTTACATTTGCACTCCGCTAAGGAAAACTGGTCCGGTAGTTCAGTTGGTTAGAATACAAGCCTGTCACGCTTGGGGTCGCGAGTTCGAGTCTCGTCCGGATCGCCAACTACTTAGAAAAGCCCTCAGAGCAATGCTCTGAGGGCTTTCTTTTTGTTCTTCAGAAAAGTTGACAATCAACTAAAAGTTTACGAGTGCGATCTACCTCCGCTTGGTGTTCGCGCGATTTTCGTGGAGTTCGCAATAGCGTCCGTCATCGAGTGCGGGCCTTTCACACTTAGAGCCGCTTTTCGTTCGGAAAACACATTTCCTAAAAACCTTCTTCGGGCCTTTGTCCTTTTCGCTCCTCAAATAAGGCAAGACCTCTGGCCGATCTGGAAGGCAGACTGAACAGGGAAGAAGCCCTCGGCTAAGAGCCTGACGCTCATCAATCTTGATTTGGCCGTTTTTTAGGTACCTGCATCCATCAATATGATATCGGTCTCCAGAAGCATTAATCCCCCGTGTAGAAAAGGCGATGATTTCTTCTACGATTATAGAATCACTCACTGCTTGCGCCTTAACTTTAGGACTCAAAACATTGAGCAATACCAATAGACCAATGATGCTTCGAAACTTCATACGGGCAAAACTATTCATTCTATTATTCCTCTGCGAATTTTTAATTGGATTCTCGCAATCGACCAGTATAGATTTTGACTATTTGCAAGTTGTCGAGGCTCCCCGAGGGCCCATTGGTTTCATGGGTACAGCGGCCAACTATCATTTGAATCAAGGATCCAGCTATGTTGGTATCCGATTAAATAACGCTGCAGTTGGAACACGCGCGGGCTACTATACCTTTGGTTATCAAGCGGGTACAAGAATAGGTCTGGCCCAAGGCCTTAGCATTCATCCAAAGTTGATGTTTACCACTGGAGGTGGAGCTGAGAGCAATGATGGCTCGGGAGGCTTTTTTACCACTGCCACAATGCTCGATTACTGCACGGGCAATATAAACTTTGGCTTAGGCGGTCAGTACAGTTATGTAAGCACTGGAATCATTCAAGGATGGAGTCCAATCGTTAGTCTAAGTATAGCACAGGATTTTAGTCGACAACCCTATGAAATAGTCGAAGCCCAAATTTTTACGAATGCCAGGTATTCAGTTTGGAATCAACACGATCGCAACACTGCCTTTGTAGGTGTGGGTGGCCGATTATTCGATCAAAAAACCTACAAAAGCGTTTATCTCACCGCGGCCGTGACAGATTTAGGAGGGTATATGGATGTTTACGGTGGGTATGGGGTATATAATGATTTCGGATCATTCCGAGCATTAGCTGAACTCAACTTAGGAACAGGTGGTGGTGGCAAGGCTCCGGCTGGTGGTGGAGTTCTCACTGGCCTTCAAGGAGAATTACAATGGCATCACAATGGAAAGTTCGTGGGGCTAAGCTCTGGAGTTTTAAAATGGATTGATGGTCCCTTTTATTTTGGATTCACTGGCCTACACACTGGAATAGATTTTAACTACACATCATCACAAAATGAAAACGGGTTTCTTCCAATGAAATTGAGCATAGAGAATGGAATTCGAACCTATTTAGGTGAATCTGGCTTTTCTAATCTGGGTGTGGCCTTTAGGTTGTTTAAATACAATTTTATACAGCTTCGAGGCGAGAGTTACTGGGCCTTTACAGACGGCAGGGGTGCCTATGCAGAGGGCCTATTTGGATTGCGCCTTCAACCAAAACATTTGTTTGTAGAGACTCAAGTTGGCGCCGGAGCCGGCGGAGGGATTAACCTTTGGGGCGCAGCGGCCTTAGCTTTTGTCAATGCCGGATTTGAACTACCAATAACAGAACATTGGGATATAACTGGCAGGGGCATCTATAATCTTTACTCATCCCAGGCATTTCCTACTTATGGTTGGCAAATAGGAACTACCTTTTCCATACCCTTTAACGCAAGGTTTTAATGCGCCAGTTTTCGCTCATATTTCTTTTGATTACAGAGTCGCTTTGTTTTGGTCAAAGTACTTCCATGACGCTCATGTTTGAGCCGTTGGAGTCCTCTAATGATATGATGTGGGTAACCCAGCGCTTTGAGTTGGTCAAGGATTATGAAACGACGCATACGGCAATCACAGCTGGTCTTGAGACCCAGAGCGCCGTATTAGGTAATTACGGTGGTTTTTATGCTTTCGGATTTACCGGAAGTATGTATCAATACATACGACCCTGGGTATTTGCACGTTTAGGTGGGTCAATTGCATCTGGAGGCGGTGCGGGTGCACCAGACGGTGATGGCTTAATGTATAGAGGCTATGCTGGTATGAGCGTTAAAAGTAAGTTTGGGCTAGTCGATTTAGCGTACAATCACATAGATTTTCCTTCTGGCGAGATATCCTCGAATCATTTTTCTGTCGGCTTTACTCACATATTGCCCTATAACACGCAAATACAAGGGAATAGATACTATCCCGCCTATTTCGAATTGGTCACTGGACTCTGGTTCTTAGGGCCAGAAGACGCAAGTCGAAACAATGATCAGGTACAAAGTATGTATGCAGGAGTTCGTGTCGGACAATATTTAAACACCAATCATACCCTTGGGGGTGAGCTACAACTAGGGGCTGGTGCTTTGGGCAATATTGACGGATATATGAATTACTCCATGGGGCTACGATTTAATACGCCTTCACAACGCCTTTTCTTACGTACACATCTTGGGTCCGGCGGTGGGGGTGGTGTATACACAGGTGGCGGAATATCTACTATGTTAAGTGCTGGGGCTCAAGTTGGTGGGCATCAATTCAGCATAGGCCATTGGACGGCACTAAGTGATGAAGCTTCTATTCCGTTTGTTTCATACAGCCGTCATCTAGATTTTAAAAGCTCCTTAGGTTTTCATCATGGTGGTATTGACTACTCGTACAAAGAACCGCAAGAAGTGGCTTTAAAAGTACTTGCTGGGGCGGGACAGCAGCGTTCTCTTGGTATAGATCGTAACGGTAATCCATATAATCCTATGTCAGGAATAGCCATGGGTCTAGGCATTGAGACCTGGCGCAATGAGAACTATTCGTTGGATGCCTATGGTCATACGTTCTGGGCGGCCAGTGGCGGCTACGGCGCATATGCAGAGGGTTTACTCAGTGCAGCCTTTATGAAAAATGGCGAGACGCTTAGATACGGTGTTGACCTGACATCTGGAATAGCGGGTGGTGGTGGAATAGAGGTGGGTTCTGGCCTGATGATTGCACCTGGAGCACAGGTGGAATGTAAAATTGGCCCCTTATCAAATCTCAAAATGAACCTCAGACAAAAATACTTCCAAGGAGGCACCTACAGTCCCGTATATTTTGGTGTGGAACTAATTCAATCCTTGCCTGTTCACTTGTGGTAAGTGCGTAAATTTGCAATATGAAAAACATTCTATTCGCATCACTTTTCCTTTTGAGCTTTTCTTCAAAAGCCCAATTAAACTATACCGACGCACAAGGTCACAAACAGGGTCAATGGGTTAAAACCTATGAAAGTGGTAAAAAGCGTTATGAAGGAATGTTCAAAAACGATATACCAGTTGGCCACTTTAAATATTACTTCGAAGGAGAGGGTGGCATGATGTCTGAAATAATGTATCGTGGCACCACTGGAACCGGATATGCAAAGGCCTACCATAGAAACGGCGTAGTGCAAGCTGAAGGAATCTATCGCAATCAACTGAAAGACAGCACTTGGACCTATTATGATCTACAAGGAGTTTTGACGCAGCGCGAAGACTTTAAGGGCGGTGAACTTCACGGAGATCAGATCACTTACTATGAGAATGGCGCTGTGGCCGAACGTATTTCCTACGAGTACGGGATTGAACAAGGTACTTGGTTACGCAAGTGGGAGGACGGTACACTCAGAACAAAGGGGACATTCGAAGATGGCCAATTAGAAGGTGAGTGTAAGTATTTCGATGAAGAAGGTAAACTAATCGCGAAAGGCAATTACCACAATAACAAGAAACACGAAACTTGGTACTATTTCGAAGACAATAAAGTTGTTCGAAAGGAAACCTATCGATACGGAACCCTAACCGGAGAAACCCTCTACAATGAAGAAAGCGAAGAGTGATACTACGGTAGTTGTAGGCTTGAGTGGTGGCGTAGATTCCTCTGTAACGGCGTATTTGTTGCAACAGGAAGGCTACAAGGTCATCGGACTATTCATGCGCAATTGGGTGGATGAGAGCGTGACCATTCACGACGAGTGTCCATGGGTAGAAGATTCCAATGATGCCATGTTGGTGGCCGATAAATTGGGTATTCCATTCCAAGTCATTGACATGAGCGCCCCGTATCAAGAGCGTATCGTGGATTATATGTTTGGGGAATACGAACGAGGCCGTACTCCAAATCCTGATGTGCTTTGTAATCGTGAAATCAAGTTCGACCTATTCCTGAAAACAGCGCTTTCATTAGGAGCAGATTATGTGGCTACCGGCCATTATGCACGCAAATCTTCCATGGAAGTCGATGGTCGAATCGTATATCAACTACTAGGAGGAAAGGACCCCAATAAGGACCAGAGCTATTTTTTATGTCAGCTTTCTCAGGATCAATTATCCAAGGCCCTCTTTCCCATAGGCGAACTGTTGAAGTCAGAAGTGCGCGACATCGCCCGCGAGGCAGGATTAGCCACTGCTGAAAAGAAGGATTCACAAGGCCTTTGCTTTATCGGAAAAGTGCGCTTGCCAGATTTCCTTCAGCAGAAGTTAGAACCTAAAGAGGGGAACGTTTGGGAGGTAGCACGTGATGCAGCTTTTCTACTAGAGCCTCGAAACACCTTGGCTGAGCAAGCCAAACCTTTTGATTTCCATCCTAAGCACGCAACCAAGCGTGGAAAACACCGCGGTGCCCACTACTACACCGTGGGTCAACGGAAAGGCTTGAACATAGGTGGTAGTCCACTTCCATTGTTCGTGCTTGGGGTAAACACGCAGTACAACGCCATTTATGTAGGACAAGGCGAAGATCATCCAGGCCTTTATCGTAAGGCATTGTTCATTACAGCCAAGGAAGAACACTGGGTAAGACCAGACCGTAGCATGCAGCCTGGAGAAACGGCTCAGTATTCTGCTCGTATACGCTACCGTCAACCACTAGTACCGGTAACCCTGCATAAAGTAGAAGAGGGTTTATACTTAGAGTTTGATACACCTGAAAAAGCAATAACACCAGGCCAATTTGCTGCTTGGTACGATGGAGAAGAACTTATAGGCTCTGGAATTATCGCTGAATAGTATGAAGAAATGGGGCCTCATAGTTATCCTACTATCTTCTCTTGTTCTTCAAGGGCAAGAACAACAGGCCTATTTTGTATCCTTTAAGGCTAAAGAAAACCTCACCCTTCTTCAGCAACCTACTACGTTCTTATCTGAGCGAGCCATTGCACGACGAGAAAGACAAGGCATTGAAATAGGAACAATAGATGTTCCGGTTTCATCTATAAGAAAAGAAACTATCGCGAACCTCGTTTCATACGCCGGTCATTCTTCCAAATGGCTGAATGGCATGTATGTAGAGGCGACACCGGCCGAACTGACTCAAATCCAGAGCCTGCCTTTTGTTGCAAGCGTACGACCTATTAGAGGAGGTACAACTACACTTGGATTTTATGGATACGCAGAGTCACAGAATAATCAAATCAATCTAAGTGCAATACACTCTTACGAGGATAACGGGTACGACACGGAAATTGCGCGTGGCGATGGCATGCTTATCGCAGTCTTGGACGCAGGTTTTGTCGGGGCAAATTCTATCAATATCAACGACAATCTAAATATCCTAACCACTAGAAACTTTGTAGAAGGCGGAACGAATGTTTATCAAGGTTCTTCCCATGGTTTTAGCGTTCTTTCGACCATGGCTACCTACCAACCTGATGTTTATGTCGGAACAGCTCCAGATGCTTCTTATGTCTTGATCAAAACTGAAAAAGAGTTGAGTGAAACCCCAGAGGAAATGTTCAACTGGATCGCAGGGGCAGAGTTCGCTGATTCCTTAGGTGCAGATGTCATTAATAGCTCCTTAGGCTATAGCACCTTTGACGATCCAGACGACGACTATACGGTAGACGACCTTGATGGACGTACTAGCATTATCACCTTAGGCGCTTTAGCCGCAGCTCGCACCGGAATGCTTGTGGTTACCAGTGCTGGTAATGCAGGAGGTAGTGCTTGGGATAAAATTACGTTCCCAGCTGATGCCGATAGCGTTCTCACCGTAGGAAGTGTAAATCAGTACGGTATTGCGAGTACTTTCAGCTCTAGGGGGTATACTGTTGACGGCCGTGTTAAACCAAATGTTTGCGCCCGCGGCGAAGGTGCAGTTGTATTTCGACCAGATGGTCAAATCGCTTGGGGAAACGGCACCAGTTTCAGTTCACCCATTATGGCAGGTGCAGCTGCTTGCCTCTGGCAAACCCAACCCAATGCGACAGCCCAACAGATTATTAAAGCGCTCGAGACCAGTGCCTCACACTATTACAGCCACAACATTCGCATAGGATATGGGATTCCTAATCTCGGATTGGCAAAGCGTAACCTAGATGTAGTAGTAGGTGGGGAGGTACCTCGAACCTTGGTATATCCTAATCCCTTTGCGGATTACGTTGAACTCTTCCTACCCGACGGAGAAGCCTTGGACATCGAACTCGAATTGTATGATCTCATGGACCGTAAGGTTGCAGAGGGCATACTAACTGGAAAACGCTATCAAACCCTTTGGAGTCCAGGAGAACAAGTGCCAGCCGGAATGTACATTCTTCATATCTGGAGAGGCCAAGAGTATCAACGAATTCGTGTAATCAAGACCATCTAAGTATGAATCGACTTACGGAATTACTAGGAACTAAATACCCGCTTATCCAAGGTGGTATGATTTGGTGTTCTGGTTGGGAGCTGGCTTCAGCGGTTAGTAATGCGGGAGGTTTAGGTACTATTGGTTCGGGTTCAATGTACCCTGATGTGCTCGAGGAGCATGTGGTAAAATGCAAGAAGGCAACTGATAAGCCATTTGCGGTTAATCTGCCTTTGCTTTATCCTCAGATTGATCAACATTTAGAAACCATTGTTAAGCATGAAGTTCCTGTTGTTATAACAAGCGCCGGATCTCCAAAAAAATATACAGCATTTTTTAAATCTCACGGCATCAAGGTGTTACACGTAGTTTCGAGTAGTCTATTCGCCTTGAAAAGCCAAGAAGCGGGTGTTGATGCAGTTATTGCAGAAGGTTTTGAAGCAGGCGGGCACAATGGGAGAGAGGAGACCACTACGATGTGCCTCATTCCGCAAGTAATCAAAGCAGTTGAGATTCCTGTAGTGGCAGCGGGTGGAATTGCTTCTGGAGCCGCTGCGTTTGCAAGTATAGCGTTAGGAGCTGATGGATTTCAATGTGGTAGTGTATTTATTCCAACTAAGGAAAGTAGTGCCCATATCAAGTTCAAAGAAGCGATTATCACTGCAAAAGAGGGAAACACTAAGCTCACTTTACATGAGATTGCTCCTGTCCGATTATTACATAATCCATTTTATGAAGCCGTAGTGAAGGCTTATGACGATGGCGCAAGCGTTGAAGAATTAAAACTGTTGCTAGGCCGTGGACGTGCCAAAAAGGGCATGTTTGAAGGTGATTTAAATGAAGGTGAATTGGAGGTGGGTCAGGTAAGTGCCCAATTAAATGCAATCACCACGGCGAAGGATGTTGTGGACAATATGATGAAGGAATACAATGCCCTGGCAACATCAAACTTTCAGCGTTACTGATCGCCGAAAAATCCTTTTAAAACCGTACGCAATCCCCAAACGGCGAGAAAGACACCGGTAGCCATAATCAATAACGAGATCACGGTCCAATACCATG
>Ga0255774_10002915_pt1 | contig 12807 bp, 8 predicted proteins | sample 101ome_17_FD_179972 | JGI IMG/M metagenome (GOLD analysis project Ga0255774, IMG submission 179972) | Coastal salt marsh microbial communities from the Groves Creek Marsh, Skidaway Island, Georgia - 101407AT metaG (version 2) | ecosystem: Environmental > Aquatic > Marine > Intertidal zone > Salt...
ACTCGATCGCGTCGTACCACATCAGTACCGTGATCCGTGATCGGTCCAGACGTCTTCCAGTATGTATAAAGACGACACGCATGCATACAATACTACCGGACGATCGGACACACGGACACACGGTCGATCGCGCGCGACGGGCGTTGACGCGACGCGACGACACATCGACGCGCGAGCGCGCGACGGTGGAGAGGCGTCGAGAGGCGAGAGGCGTCGAGAGAAGTCGATATGTCGTCGTCGTCGTTCGAACGCGTCGTGCGGCGATTCGTTCGACGCGTGCTCGTGGACGATGATGACGACGATGTAAACGACGATTCGTCACGTTTGGTCGTCTCGAAAACGACGACGACGACCGATGACGACGATGGACGCGCGAGTGGTGATGATGCGAGCGGTGTTCGCGCGCGCGTGGAGATGGAGATGGTGGGAGAGATCGAGATCGAGCTCGCGCGACGCGTGTCGAGGACGACGACGAGGCGAAGGACGAGACTTGGGACGAATGGGATGACGATTCCAAACGACGCGCGAAACGACGCCGACGTCGTCGCGGACGCGCTCGACGTCGTCGCGGAGGCGACGCGCGATGCGAGGAGACGCGTAAAGGGGCGACGATGGACGCGACGTGTGGACGACGCGCGTGAACGACGGGTGATCGAGCGCGTCTCGCGCGCGTGTGAGGACGTGGAGGCGCGCGCGCGGTGGTCGGAGACGACGACGCGGCGGATGGCGGAGACCGAAAGGCGTCGGGGGCGTCGCGGGACGACGACGACGACGGAGATGCGACGGAGTCGACGCGCATGCGCGCGAGAGGACGCGGACGATGCGGTGGTGGAATCGCGACGAAGAATGACGACGACGATGGTGCACGAATTGGACGTGGAGGAACGGTACAACGCGAGCGAAGCGAGGTGCGAACGCGCGGGACTCGGGGACGTGGATCAATCGATGATGATCGTGCGTCTGTTGGATGATTTCGAAGTGACGCGCGAAGACGAGACGACGAAGACGACGAGACGCGCGGCGTTTCGAGAATCGACGTTCGCGAACCCGGACGAACGCGCGTCCATCGTCGTGCGAGGACGATTAAAAGCGTTCGGCGACGACGATGAGAACGAGAGTGAACATGAACAGTCAACGACGGGTAAAGGATTGACCCCGCGCGTCTCGGCGGCGTGCGACGACGACGTAGAGATTGAATTGCGAGACGTGCTCGAGTGTCGATGTGCGTTTACGTGCGCCAACGTCGAGGCGCGAGGCTTTTACGTCGTCACGGCGACGGCGATGTATAAACTGTTGCGACCGAACGCGGCGTACGCCATGCTGTATGAGAGGAGTTTTCAGATGCGATACGATTTAGCGCGTCGGTTGGCGCGCGGGTTGCGACGAAGTCCGCGCGCGACGTATGATTCCGTCTTGGGCGAACTTCTCGTGCGACAACCCGCCGAGGCGACGGCGTTACAGCGAGGGACGACGGATCGAGACGAGGACGGGGAGACGTGGACGAGTTACACCGAGCGGGACGTGTTGTCGTGTAGGGAGACGCTGTGTAACGTGTGTCTGCGCGAGATGGTGCATCTGCGACGTCGATCGGCGCAATTCGTCGCGGCGTTGACTCGAAAACAGTGCGTCAACGACTCGATGCGAGACGCCAGGGATGAATTCGTCATGTGTCCGCACGCCGACGTCGTTCACGTCAGCGATGAGGAACTGATGCGAATATACGGCGCGCGCGAGCGCGCGACGTGCGCGGACGCGCCGACCCGTCGAACGATCGAGACGGAGCTCGAGGACGCCGACGGCGAGGAGTGGACGCGGCGCGTCTCGTCGGCGAGCGCGACGTACGCCGCGGATGCGAGTCTGATCGAAGAGGCGATCACGGCGTGGCAATTTTGTGCGACGCACGCGGATGTTTTGAACGCGCCCGTCGTCGCGTTCGACGCGTTCGTGCGAGCGCTGATGTCTCCGCCGTCCAAAATGTCGTGGGCGCTGTTTCGCGATGTGCACTGCGCGCTCACCGCACAAATCATTCCAACGGCGGAAATCATGCGAGACGTCGTCATCGAGGTGCGATCGAACGAGGAAGACGCGCGCGTGAAACGATTTTCGAGGTACGAGTCCCCGCTTCACGTGCACTCGTGGCCGGACATCACACGGAACTTGATCGAATCGGACGCGTACAAGATGGACGTCAAGCTCGCCGGCTTTCGAGCGAGCGCGTTGTTGGCGCGCGTGGATTATTTCCAACTCAATCCCAGAATGCGGCTGGCGACGATCACGGCGCTCATAGCCATCGTGTTGAGACAATCAGATTTTCGTAAACACGTCGCGGACGCGCGTCACGAGGAGGAGGAGCGTCGGTTTCCGCCGAGCGCCGACGGCAGCGAGACCCGCCTCGAGGCGCTTCGACGTCTCGAGACGCGTTGCGAATCGACCAATGGATACGCGCACTTGACCCACGACACGATCAGAGATCACCCGACGCTCATTCAGATTCGCTCGGAGATGTTGCGATTTTTGCAAATTTCCTCAGATCACTGGAGGCGACACGCGTGGATGGTCGACCTCGTCGGCGCGCTCATGCGACAGTGTCAGACGTGGACCTCGTTCGCGGAGTTGCGTCTGATGACTTGGAACTTTGAAATGACCGTCAACAGATTATATCTGTTCAGAAACAAGACGTGGGAAAACTTTCGGGAAAAGTGGAGAGCCTCGCTGTGCGCCGCGAGGACGCCGGCGCAATTCGCGTCGACGGTATCCGTGCTCTTCTCGCACCTTCCGCGAATGTAATGTAACGAACGTCCACTATGGTTCATACTATGTTCTACATGCTTTTCTATCGCTACGTCTTTTTCTTCGTCGCGCTCGTGCCGCCCTTCTTTTTCCCCGCCGTGGATTTTGACTTTTTCGACGACGCTCTCTTCTTCTCCTCTTGCAGCGCGCGTTCGCGCTCCTTCGCCTCGATCTCCTCCAACGTTCGTCGCAGTTCCTCGTTCTCGTCGAGCACGCGCTGATGTTCCTCCGCGTGCATTCGTTCGCGCTCCGCGCGTTTCTCTTCCTCCTCGCGTCGCTCGCGCGCGCGCTCTTCCTGCGCTCGCCGTTCCTCTTCTCGCGCCCTCGCGGCGTCGGCGGCGAGCCGCGCCGCCGCCTTTACTCGGAACCGTTCGCGCGCGCTCTCGCCCTCTCTCTCGATATCACTCACGAGTGTTTTTATCTCGCCGTTCGCCGAACACAGCGTGCTCGGCAGCGCGCCGTTCGCGTTTTGCGCGTTCAGGACGCATCCTCGAAGAACGAGCGTGGCAACGACGTCTTCGAAACCGCCCGCGCAGGCGAGATGAATCGGTCGATTCGCCTGCGCGCCTCGCGCCTCCATGTCCGCGCCGTGCGCGAGCAAGTCCTCGACCACCGTCGTCTGTCCCGTCAGACACGCCAGGTGGAGCGCCGTATCGCCGTGTGCGTTGACGAAGCGCGAATTCGCGCCTCGGCGCAGCAAGTGTTTGACCATCTCCTCGTCTCTTCGACGCGCGGCGAACATCAACAAGTCTTCGCCGTCGCGCGTCTCGTCGATTCGTCCCGCAACGAGCGCGGCGTCGAAATCATCGATCGATCGTCGCTCGACGGCGTCAAACAAAATCATGCGCGTTTTCCCGCGTCGCGGCTCCGAATGGCGTTCGCGCGTCTATTTTTGGCATCCTTCGTCACTCGCCTCGCCATTGCTTGAAATAGCCACCGCCTATCGCGATGGCGAGATTCATGTGAGGAAGTAGCTCATCACTCGCGGATCGTAGAGACAAGCGTCCTCGCGCCACGCCTTTCATCGCCCATCGCACGGACGCCTCCGTGTCGGCGTCGAGCGGAAGGTCGACGCGCGCGCTCAACGCGTGAAACCATCGAAGACGCGTGATGAGGTCGTTCGCGTCCATGTCGTCGAAATTGTACCGAAACAATCCTTTGGCGATGTGTCTGAGCAAATGTGCGCACATCACGGCGTCCATGGCGAGCACGGCGCCGAGCGAGGGTTCGGGTTCGTCCTCGCACGCGCGTTCCCACGCGCGCCTGTCGCCGTTGGACGGATACGCCCCGCGCGTGGTCGACGATCTCGCCGCGATCGCGCGCGACACGCGCACCCGCAGATCGCTAAAATCTCCGACCGTTCGACGCACCCACTCTCGATCCGGCCTCGCCCACGACGGCGGCGCGTACTCAATCTCCTCGTCCTCGCGCGTCGAAACCTCGTCCTCGCCCGCCTCAAACACGCTCGGATCTAAATTCGTCGCTCGCATGATGTCCGGCGTCTGTTTCGCCTCGAACGCGACGCGACGAAGATACTCAAAACCATCCATGGGCGGTCCGGTGGAGTAATCCGGGTCACCATCCACCGCGAGCGCTTGCTTGCGCAACCCTTGGTCGTCGTCGCTCTCGCTCTCGTCGGCGGCCGACGACGCGGCGGCGTTCCGCATCGCGTCTCCGAGCCCCGAGCGAGCGAGCGGAGAGATCCCACGCCTGCATCGAACGAGAAACCATCGCGCGCGTCGCGCGACGCACCGCCTCAAACCGTCAATCATCGCGCATCCGTCGTCGTTTTGAAGAAACCCGCCGCCGCGGAGAAGAAGAGAAACGAAAAAGCGCGAAAACAAAGAAAGAAGAAATGTCCCGCGACCGCGTCGATCCGCGTCGGCGAGCGACCGAACGCGCGAATCGACGCGAAGGGTGATGATCATCACCCCGCGCGGCGCGGGGGCCTAATCCCGCGGTCGATGTCGGTGCGCTACAAGACGAACGGTCGGACGTGAGACAGCGTCCCCGTCGTTAGGATTATTGACACCTATGCGCGCGCGTCTCGCGCCGTCGAATCGTCGCCATCGTCTGACGAGCGACGCACCTCGTCACTCTCCGTTGATTCACCCGTTCGTCGCGCGCGGTCGCGCGGCGCGCGCGCGTGTGTGGGTCGAGACTCGCGCCGTCCCTCGAGGGCGCGTCAACCACCGAGACGAACGATCCATCGAGTTCGGCGACGTCACACGCGCGCGCGCGCATGGTAACGAGCGCGACGATACAACTCGCGACGACGAAAGCGTGCGCGTTCGCGAGATCGATCGCATCCAGAGGTGGACGCGTCGCGCGAGCGAGACGAGGGTGGGAATTCGCGCGCCGATCGAGAGGTGGCATGGCGACGAACGCGTCGACGAACGATGAGGCGCTCAAGGCGCAGGAGGCGCACCTGAAGGGATTGGACGATAAAGATGAGCGCACCATCTTCGATAAAATCATCTCTAAGGAGATTCCGGCGACGGTGATTTACGAGGATGAGTTGGCGTTGGCGTTTCGGGACATCGCGCCGCAGGCGAAGACGCACTTTTTGGTCATTCCGAAAATCAGGGCGGGATTGACGCGATTGTCCAGGGCGACGGAGGATCACAAGATGTTGTTGGGACATTTGATGTACACGGCGTCGGTGGTGGCGAAGCAGGAGAAACTCGACGCGGGGTATCGGTGCGTCATCAACGACGGCGTCGAGGGTTGTCAGAGCGTGTATCACCTTCACGTGCACGTTTTGGGCGGACAACAGTTATCGTGGCCGCCGGGAACGGATTAAGCGCGCGCGCGTTTCGGTTTTGTCGTCGCTCGCTCGTTCGCGCACTCGAGTCGCGTAGCGCGTGTAAAAAGATGATGGTTTACTGCTAAAATGTATCGGTTCGCGTTCGATCAATGTGATCATTCCTTCTTCTTTCCGAAAGAAAATTTGAGCTTTGGAAGCGTTTTCGGCGCTGCGGCGGGTTGCGCGGCCGCCACCGCGGCAGGTTGCGCGGCGGGTTGCGCGGGCGCGGGACCGCCGGGTCTCGCGACTCGCAACTCGTCCGCCGAAAAGTCGGAGAATCCAGATTTGATATCCGCCTCGTGTTTCTTCGTGAGATCAGCCATGTAGTTACACATGTCTGCCGCCATTCTCGGAACCCAATCGACGCGCATTTGCACGGCGCGATCGCTCATGTGATACGCCTTCGCGTTGGTGGCGATGAGCGAGACGTCAGAGGCCCAGTCGCTCGGGTTATCGTACAAGCCCTCGCGCAGACGCGCCATGATCGAGCTCAGATCCATCGGTTGGTCGACAAATTGCGAGTAATCCGCCAGCGTCACCGGCGGCGTGAACACCTGGCCGTACTCGCCGTGCTTCATCGCGCTCTCCGTGACTTTCATGAGCACCTTGTCCCACGGCATCTTGCGTCCGAGATTGGATTTCTTCTCCGGCGTCGCGCCAGAGCTGAAGACTCTCTTCATGGTGCGCTTGCTCACGCCGACCTTGATCTTGAGACCGCCCGGCATCGCGGGCACGGAAGAGGGAGATTTGATGGCGAGTCCGGGTGACTTTTCCGCGTCGGCGAGATTGGCGCCCTCGTCGGTGACCCCCATGGCTTGCAAGCGCTTCATCTTCTCCTCTGCGCGGCGAACGCGCTCCTTCGCACGCTTGCGTCGACGAAGCATCTCATACCGCGCCTTCGCTTCTGGCGTGAGACCCGTCTCTTCCTCGTCTAGTTCCTTCTTTTCGAGCGCTTCTTTTGGCGGCGGAGGCGGCTTGTCCTGACCGCACTCGACGAGCGCCGCCGTCGTCGCCGCGTTGGCGGCTTCGACGCCCTGCGCGCGCGCCGCGAGCCATGCGGCTCCAGCGTACTCGGTGATGTCGTCTTCAACCTTTGCGGATCGTCCATCGGGGAAGATGTGCGTCGTCACTCGCTTGAGCTTGAGCTTTTTACCGGGCACCAAAATACCCTGCGCCAACGCCTTCATCGGATCCACGGATGGCTCGATCGGTGCGCCATCCGTGAGCGCGGAACGCAAGGCCTCAAGCTCGGCGCGTTCGTTCTCTTCGTCGAGACCGTCACCCTCAGCCTTTTCCGCGAGCTGCTTCTCGAGCTCATCCGCCAGAGAATCGCTTTCGCTTTCGCTATCGCTAGATTCCTCGTCGTCATCGTCTTCGTCGCTTTCGTCGCTGGACGAATCCTTGTGCTTGACACGTCGCTGCGAGTACTCCTTCATCTGCCTCTTGAAGAGCAAGCTGGAGTTCTCTTTGATTTCCGTGAGCTGCTGGGCTTCGCTCACCCGCAGGCGACGCGCAAAACGAGCCATACCCGCGTGCTGGTTACTTCCGTCGGCGGTCGCGGCACCGGAAAGCTCACGAATCAAACCGATCCGCTTCCAACGTTCGAGTTGTAGGATGACTTCTTTTTCTACGCCGAAATTTTCGAGAATTCTTTGCGCTTGAGGCATCGTCAATTTACGAAGATCGGCATTCGTACCCGTCACCGTACCCGGCTCGCGTCTGGGACGTCGATCCTCGGGCGGATCCGGCACCGTCATGCGTCGAATGTAGTTGAAAAATTTACCAGTAAGTCTTTGAATTCTTCTCGACGTTTCCAGGTGCAAAATGCCCTTGTTACCCTGCGCAGCCTGAAGGAACTCGTGCGTCTGCGCCCACGGCTGAATTTGTAACCACAACTCCAAGTTTTCCAGCTGCCGTTTGCGCTTGCCTTCGCTGTGACGCACGAGGATGGTGACGGCGTTCTTCAACTGTTGAAGCGTCAGAGACGAGAGACGCAAGATGCGCTCTTGTTCGTCGCGATCGCGATCTTTGCACAAGAACGCAACCGAGTGACGGTAGGACTCGTACGCGCACACCTCCTCGGGCGTAGCCATGCGTTGAACCTCCTTTTCGTGCTCGAATCGGTACGAAGGATTCAAGATGAACTCGTCTTCGTTTGCGTTCACTCCACGACGAGGCGCACATATTTTTGAACGAATTTTTCGGCGAACATCTCGCACGGACATGACGTGCGAAAGCGTGGCGGCGATTTCGCTCGACTTGACCGTCGGCATCGTCCCCGGCTCCACCGCGCCGCGCGCTTGAAGGTTCAAAAAGTGCCTGAGCACCGTGGCGTTCACGAGACGTTCTTCAAAATCCTTCAGCATATCGCTTCCCGGACCCGGAACCTCGATGTGCGGCTCTTGCTGTCCGGCGAGGTGCAGCGGCGGCGCCTCGCGAAGCGTCAACCGTCCGTTCGGCGCTCGAATGAGTAAAAAGTCGACGTAATTCTCCGCTTTCGGTTGTTGGAACAACGGTGCTCTGAACAAGGACGTCTCTAACGCCGTGACACCTTGACCGGGCGGAAGTTCACCGAGGAACGGCGACGGTGCGTTCGGCTTGAGATCGACCACGGTGGTGGTCGCGTTGGCGTACGGACGAGCGCCTTGATCGCCCAACGTCTTTCTACGATAATAGACAACCTTCTTCGCGCCCATACCCGGTTTGGCGATGAGCGGCGGTCGAGCTTCCGTGTACTCGACGAGCATGAGCGTTCCACTTCTCGCGGACAAGTCGGAGGGCTTCTTGTACGCGCCCGGAGGCGCGAGCACGGCGTCCGACGCGAGAGGCGCCAACGCCTCTTGTTCGCTGATGAACGTAATCTTCGGTGCGACGAGGTACACGATGGGCAAACCAACCTGAGCCTGTAAACCGGCATCGGCGAGCGTCATCTCTTCGTGCAAAGGGTTGTTGGGATCGGGACTGCCCGGATAGTACAGATGAATCGGTCCCTCCAAATCCGTCCACCGCTTGCGAATACGCGGAGTCAGGCTCGCGACCGTGTCCGTGCCGCGCACCTTGAGATTGATGACGGCGCTGTGTAAGTTGAGTGATTTGATGCACACCTTGAACGTCTCGAGCTCCGCGCCCGCGAGCTTGATTTTCACCGAAGATGAGGCATTCTTCGGGAGCACGGTGGGCGGTCGCAACATCGCCTTCGGCGCGGGATAATCATTCACGGGATCGCGGACGAGATGCGGCACCGACGTGAGCAAAAACTCGGCGTGCTGGATACCGTCGAACCTCCCTTGTCTCGGCGCGCGTTCGCCCGTGTCGACCGTCTGTTCGACCTCTTCCTTGTACTTGTCGTCGATGCTAATGTTCAACGCGGCGTCGAAATCCTCGACGGGATCGAGATCCCAGCTCGGCACCATCATCGCGTTCGCCCACTTCCACACGGTCGCCTCTAAATCACCCTTGAACTGTAACACCAAGTTCGGATCGTTCGGGTTCACCATCACCTTGGGCAGGATGTACTTGCGATGCGGATCGATGACGCGCTCGGGTTTCCCTTCCCACGCGATGTCGTCCAACCATCGTCCATTCGCTAAATCGTAGTTTCGCATGGGAAGAACGGCGCCCGAGTACACATCCGCGTCCGTCGCCTCGGCCATGGTCGCGTCGCTCCCGTCGGTGGATTTCTCCACCTCCTTGGGCGCCACTCCGTACAGCGAGAGGTGTCGCATGTAATCCGAGACGTCGTCGTTGGAACGCTCACTCGAGGACGTTCCAGCAATCTCTCCCCACCTCGCGCGCGCCCCGGCGTCCGCGACGCCCTGAGACACGACAAAATCCGTCGTCTCGCGCGCGTTCGCGCCCTCGGCGTCGTCGTCGTCGCGACGCGGTTTCTTGAACGCGCCTACGGCGTCGATGCCGGCGGCGGCGAGTCGAACCTCCTCGTCCTCGTCGGAATCCGCGCCCCAAAACACGCCTCGCTCCCACTCACCGTGTTCGACCCCGCTCTCGCCTCTCTTCGGTTTCATTCGTCCCTCGGGTTCGCCGATGTCCACGCTCGGTCGCGCGTCTGCGTCGTCGTCGTCCGCCGCCTCGTCCTCGTCCTCGCTCAGCGTCGGCTGAAGCGCGGCGTACCTCTCGAACGGCACGTTCTCATCCACTTTCGCGAACCACATGACGTCGTCGTCTTCATCATTAGTCTCGTCTTCATCATCATCGTCGGCGTCGTCTTCCTCCGCGTCCTCGTCCTCGCTCGCGTCCGTTCTCGCCCCTCCCTTGACGGGCGTCTTGGCGTCCGCCGCCGCCGCCGCGTCTCCCTCTCGCGTCCCGAACACCGCCTCGTACGTTCGTCCATCGCGCGCGTTGTGCAGAATGGACGTAAACTTGAGAATTTCACCAGTCTCCGGCGTCGTGCTCGCCACACCGTACGCGAATCCACCGCCCCCTCGCGTCTGCGCCGCGCGTCCCAACGCGTCCTCGGCGTTCACCGACGCCACCGTCACCGGACCGACCCCGTCTCTCTTCGTCGGCACCACCACCGTCCCCACCGTCACCACCGGTACGCTCTGAACACTCTTTTTCTTCGCTTTGCGCTTCTTCTGACCCGTCGTCTCGTCGTATTCATCTTCCAAATCATCGTCTTCGTCGTAGTCGTCCTCGCCGTCCTCCTCGTCCTCGTCGTAGTCGTCCTCGGCGTCCACGTCGTAATCCTCGTCATCGTCGTGATCGCGCGCCCCCGCGTCGTCGACGTCGACGACGCGCGTCTTCGCGCCCCCCGTCGACGCGGTCTCGCGTCCCCGCGCGCTCGCGCCCGCGCGTTTTTTCGTCGACTTTTTCACCCCCGCATCCTCATCCGCGTCGTAATCATCGTCGTCGTCGTCGCCACCACCCTCGTGCGCGGCGTCCGCCTCCTCCTCGACGTCGTCGTAATCGTCGTCGTAATCATCGTCCTCGTCGCGCGCCATGATTCGCGTCCGCGCGTCTCCACTCGCGCGAGATCGCGCGAGAAATGAACGATCGACGACGAATGAGGTTTGCGCCTCGCGACGACCCTCGACGCGACTGCGCGCCGCGCGAACGACGCCGCGCGTTCATTTCGCGCGAGGACGCACGAAGGATGTCGTCCACCGTCGTCTCGTCGCGTTCGACGGTCGCGTCGACGTCGACGTCGACGTCGACGTCGACGCGAATCCGTCCCCGCGGTGTCGTCGCGAATAGACCGACGACGAGGACGCGCGCCGCGAGCGAGGGCGAGACGAGCGGCGGCGCGCCGATCGCGGTGACGACGGTGACGATCGCCAAACCCCTCGGGCTCACGCTCGAGGCTGGACGCGGCGACGTCGGCGCGTTCGTGGCGAACGTGGCGGAGGACTCGAACGCGGCGCGCGCGACGCCGACGGCGGCGCGGTACGACGTCGTGCGCGCCGTGAACGGACGAGACGTGCGCGACGCGTCGTTCGACGACATTCTCGGCGCCATCGTCGATGGGCCGGATCCGGCGACGTTGACGTTGGCGACGTGGCGCGGCGGTCCGGACGCGACGACGCCGAGGGACAGGTGCTGGCTCGAGTCGAAATCCGCGCTCGAGGACGTCGAGACGCTCGACTCTGGATTGATGTATCGCGTCTTGCGATCCGGTAGCGGTCCTGGGAACATCAAGATGGACACCGTGTGCGAGTGTCACTACGTCGGCACGCTCGCGGACGAGACGACGGAGTTTGATTCGAGCCGTCGTCGCGGCAAACCGCTCGCGTTCGCCCCTCGCCAAGTCATCCTCGCCTGGCGCGAAGCCATGCGTCTGATGCGCGAGGGCGACGAGTGGGAACTCTTCTGTCCCGCCGATCTCGCGTACGGCGGTCGAGGGTCCGGTCGGTTCATCAAACCGGGCGACGCGCTCCGTTTCGTCGTCTCCGTCGAGCGCGTCCCGTGATCGCGCGCGCGGACGCGTTCATCCCACACAGACGGTGGTCAGTCACACGCACTCGCAGGTTTGTTTGTATTCATCCATTCATGTATTCATCCATCCATCCATCGACGCACACGACCATCGAGCGCGCGACGGTTCCCGCCGCGACGGTTCCCGCCGCCGCGGTCCCGAGACGACGACGCCGTCTCGAGAAGAAAACCCCCTCTCGACACACACCGACACGACCACACGCCGACGCACCACCGCCCCACGGCCCCGCCGCCCCGCGCGCCGCCCCGCGCGCCGACCCCCTCCCTCTCTCCTTTTCTTTTCTTTCGGGCGTTCGTTCCACGGTCCGCGCGGGCACGTGTACCCCCCACACACCCCATGCGTGTACCCCCTCTATAATGTACCCCGGGTACACACATATACCCTCTATAGTGTACCCCGGGTACACACATACCCCCACACCCCCCACAACCACCGATCCCGACCCCTCGATGTCGTCCACGTCCACCCCCTCCCCGCGACCGCGAGTGGGTGTACGCACACACGACATAAAACCTCTCGATCGACACACACGAAAAGAATACTACCCCCCCTCTCTTTCCTCAACGCGCGGTCCCGCGCGCGCGAGACACGCGAGAGGTGGTCACGACGTGGCACTGTCGATGAGTCGTGACCCGTGTGATACACCCGACGCGCGCGCGCGGATGACGCGCGGATGCCCGTGCCGTGCCACGTCAGCGCGGTCGGGGGGACGTGTGTACCGGGTACACGTAGGGGGTCGCGCACCGTCCGCGGTCGTCGATCGACCCGTTCGCGCGCGGTCGGTCGGTCGGTCGTCGCGTCGGTCGACGGCAGTGCGCCGCGCGCGAGTGGGCGTCACCGTGCGCGCGCGTTCGGTCGTTCGCGCGCGAATAGACGACTCGACGACTCGGTGACGCGTGCGCGTGCGGGAAACGTCTGAGAGCGACGCGAAGACGCGCGCGACGGGGGAGACGGACGTCGCGCGCCCGGTGATTCGTCCCATCGTCGTCGCGCGGAGGGCGGTGATCGATTGAAATCGAACTCGCGCGCGACGAACGATGAGTCGATACGGACGTAAAGGCGGCGATGCGGTGCGTGCGGGCGAAGCGATCGATCACTCGCGCGATGCGCGATCGCTCGCGTCGATCGCGTCGTCACGAACGCGTCTTATCGACGTCTTATCCGCCGAGGTGACGACGCGGGACGACGTCGGTCGCATCCCTCGTTTGGGACACCCGGGTGTGTGAAAAATACAAGAAAAAGGGGGGGGGGCGTCTTCGCG
>Ga0255774_10002916_pt1 | contig 12806 bp, 6 predicted proteins | sample 101ome_17_FD_179972 | JGI IMG/M metagenome (GOLD analysis project Ga0255774, IMG submission 179972) | Coastal salt marsh microbial communities from the Groves Creek Marsh, Skidaway Island, Georgia - 101407AT metaG (version 2) | ecosystem: Environmental > Aquatic > Marine > Intertidal zone > Salt...
AATGTGGGGAAAAAAAAAAGTGATGATGTGTCCTATTTTGGTGAGGGAGGAGGGGGCGAGAGCGAGGGGGTGTTTTTGTTTTTCCGAGCGAGCGAATTTACGTTCGATTGATCGATCGATCGATCGAACGAACGAACGAGCGAGCATAACATCAGTAAAGAAAACAGAGAGAAAAGAGAAACGTACTCTGTATGCCAGTTTCGAGGATACCACCGGCGGCACCGACGGCGAGATTCTCCGCGTCCGAGAGCGTAGCTTTCTTTGTCGCCATTTTAGATATGTGTTTTTTTGGATTACTCTCTTTAACAAACTCCCGCGTCTGCTGTGTGTTTGAGCTTCAGTTTCGGCTTTGCAAATTACAAAGATATATGTGGAGATAGAGAGAAAGAGAGCGTTTCTGCGATTGTCTGGATGTGAATATTCAGACTCTTCGAAACGAACGTGTGACTCTGTGCGAGTGCGTCGCAACAAATTTTTATTGTGTTGAAAAGTTTGTTGTTTTTTTCTTCTCGTTTGCCGGGTCAACAAGAGTCCAGAGCCAAACACCACAAACGAGAAAGGGAGAAAAACGAAAAAAAGTGGGACGTGGCATTCCATCCAGAGAGAGAGAGAAAAGGTCGCTTCGTGTGAGAGGGGGCGCGAAAAAAAAGAAAAACATCTCTCTGCTTTTCTTCTTTTCTTTATCTTCTTCTTCCGAAAAGTCGTTATTAGTTCTCCCCGTTCAACAAACACATAAACAAACAAACAAACATCGTTTGCGAAAGATGCGGGAGGGAGGAAAAGAAGAAGAAGAAGAAGAAGAAGAAGAGAAAAGAGGAAGAAGAGAAGAGGAACAGGAGGAAAACCGAAAACGGATACAAATACTGATAGTGAATGACGACGGAATCGATGCTAACGGAATTAAAACGCTAATTCGAACGCTCGCGAAAGAAAAAGAGTTCAACGTGTGCGTCGTCGCACCGGAGCGCGAGCGATCGGCGAGCGGACATTGCATCACAGTACACGAACCAATTGGTGTTAAACGATTATCGGATTATTATCACGACGACGCGTACAATGATGATGATGATGATGATGATATTGATGAAAACGAAAACGAAAGACGTGGAGAAGAAGAAGGAGAAGAAAAGGTGAAGTGCAAAAGTTACTCAATTACTGGGACGCCTGCTGATTGCTCGATGCTCGCACTAGGCCCGGATTTGTTCCCAGAACTCATAAAAACAAATGATCATAGCACTAATAACAATAGCACCGGTGGAGCGGAATTCGATATTGTTCTCTCTGGTGTTAATAGGGGCGACAACGCGGGCAAACACGTCATGTATTCAGGAACCGTCGCCGGTGCCAGAGAAGCTGCGATGAAAGGTCAAATAGGAGTCGCGCTTTCTTTAGATTCGTACTCGAGAAGTGCGAATTACTCTGAGAGTTGTAAAATAGCCTTGCAGATTGTGAAATCTATCGTATCGAGCGAAGAAAGGAAGCGACTTTTGAGAGGTCTTGTCATCAACGTCAACGTTCCCAGAGACGGTGAAAAAATTAGAGGTGTGGAAACTTGCGCAGTATCGAAGTGCTCGACCATCCCGCTGTGGAAGAGAGTTAAAGATCCTAACCCCGAAGTGCTATACGTGACGCACGACGACGGGGAAGAGGATGCGCGAGCACCTTCTCCGATGCCCTCTCCACCATCTTCACCTCGAAACTCTCTCTCTCTGGAAAGGAAAAGTAGTAAAATTCTTTCGTCGCCAAAGAAGCGCGATAGTTCTGATGTCTCGGGTGCAGCGAGTGGAAATAGCAAAGATTTTGACACCTCCGACTATTTCAAAACTAATTTGAACATCTCCAAAGACGATGGAAACGGAACGTCGAAATGGAGAACGAGCGAGACGAGATGGTTTCGCAACGGTTTTGGTGGAACCGAACGCGACGACCGCTTTGGTATCGACTCAGAGCTTTTGAAGCAAGGCAAAGTAGCCATCTCGATATTAACCACGAATAACGCGTGTCTGACGGATCCATCGTATAGATTTGACATCAGTGAAGAGGAGGCGGCGAGAATCAAACAGATTGGCGTTGATATAGCGCGGGAAGTAGCGGATTCGTGCATTTAATTTAAACTTCCAAAGTAAAAGATATAAGAAGAAGAAGAACTGTGTACATGAACGAGTAAGGTTTAATAGTAGGAGTTGTCATGATTAGTACCAATATTTATTTATTTATTAATGTTGTCATTGTTTTACTGATGCGAACCGAAGGAGGGCGTCTCGCGCTCTTCGTCACCTTTCTCGGATTCCGATTTTTCGTGATGCCTCTGACAGCCTGAAGCTCACACAGCGATGATAATTTTACCAAACTCCACACAAACCTTTTCACATGAGGACTAAAAAGGTGCTTCTCGCGGCACTCGCGAACAGAAGGATCAGTCACCTTCTCGCGTGCTCCTCTTCTTCTCCTTCTCTTTCACACGACTCTTTTTTCGCTCCATCGTCGCGCGTCGCAACAACGAGAAGAAGCTTCTTGGATAAAAGTTACGCATTCTCGTTGAAGAAAAAGCGAACTTTCCACTCTGCTCCTGCACACTTGAAGGAAGGATTCGACGATCCACCACCGCAGAGAGCACACAACAGAGTCGTAGTTACTGGTTTAGGTTTAGTCACGCCTTTAGGATGCGGCGTAGAACACAATTGGAACGAAATACAAGCACGGAAAACTGGCATTCGAACTGTGCGTGAAAAGTACATCCACGAACAAGATTTGACGAGTGTAGGAGGCATTAAAGTAGTTGCGAATGTCCCGAGGAGAAGAAATATGAAAGAAGGTCATGAAAAAGGAAATACTCGATATGGTGATGATGATGATTTTCACGCGAGCGAATGTATCATAGAGCGTGAAAACATGTTCGATGATAGTAAATGGCACGACGATGCGAACCGAGTCGCCGCTTTTGTGGCTTTTAGCCGGGACGCGGCGTTTCAAGCCTTACGAGACGCAAACATCATCGACAATGAAGGTAAAATTCATCATAACGTCACCAGTGGCAATGAAAGTGATAGCAGCAGAAACAGATATAGCATAAATTCCGATCGATTTGGCACGTCCATAGGAGTCGGAATGGGCGGCGTGTCGGATATTTCCAACGCCGGAAAACAACTGCACGAGAGTCCAAAGAAGAAACTTTCACCACATTTTGTTCCAAAAGTGCTCGCCTCTGCGGCGAGTGGAAATTTAGCTTCAGCGTGGAATTTGCGTGGACCAACTCATTGCTCGTCCACTGCCTGCGCCGCGGGAGCGCACGCGATTGGAGACGCGTTTAGAACGATTCAAAGAGGCGATGCGGATTTGATGCTCGCCGGCGGCGCAGAGTCCTGTTTAGACGCGGTGAGTATTCTCGGTTTTCGGACGGTCAGAGCGCTGACTATGGCAGACGACACTTCAAAGGCGTGTTTACCTTTAGATCAAAATCGGTCCGGCTTTGTCATCGGTGAAGGTGCCGGGATGCTAGTCTTGGAAAGTTACGAATCTGCGAAGAAACGAAACGCAACCATTTACGCTGAATTGCGAGGCTATGGCACTTCAAACGATGCGTTTCACGCGACGAAACCTCCAGAAGATGGCAGAGGAGCGCGCCTTGCCATGGAAAACGCTTTACGTGACTCTGGGTTAGCTGCCACGAATATTGCGCACGTCAATCTTCACGCGACAGGAACGCCTATAGGTGACGAAGCCGAGTTCAGAGCTATCCTCTCGCTCTTTGGCGAGGAACATTTGAGAAAGGGAAACGTGCGCATCTCCGCTACAAAGTCGAGCACCGGTCATTGCCTCGGTGCGAGTGGTGCAATTGAAGCCATATTCACTATTTTGGCGTTAAGAAGTGGCATAGCTCCCGCCACGGTTGGTTTATCGCAGCCGTTGTCCGACATTTTACTCGGCTGCGCGTCGGGAGAGCTCCAAAATATTTCCTTTTCGTCGGAGGCGAAGAGATACGCGGCAATGAGTAACTCGTTTGGATTTGGCGGGACGAACGCGAGCTTAGTCTTCTCATTGCCACCTCCGTGTGTTTCTTCTTCTTCTTCTCAATAGCGTGATTAGCCATTTGTGTAGATGAATAGACAAACCTTGTAATTGTATGTATCATCATTTTTTCTTTGTGCTCGTACTCGTAGTAAGATTTTGTCGCTAGCACCACACTGTGTTGCTGCAGAGGTTGCGACCGCACCAATAAAGCGACGATGGAAACTATCGCAACAACCGGATTGCAAACAACAAGAACGTTTCTCGTGTCGTGCGGGAAAGCACGCCGTGTGAATAATCATTACCGTTGTTCGCATCATCGTCGCTGTGATCATCAATATCAACAACACAAAGTCAGTTTTAGTGTCGTTACAAAATCAACTACCAATTCGTCCTCCAGTTCTTCGAGAGCTGAAGAAGAAGAGGAGGACGAACAGGACGCTTTCGCGGAGACGAGGAGAGAAAGCGCGAATGAGACCGTGACGACGACGACGACGACGACGACATCCGAACAAGATGATGATAGCAATACTGACAACAAAAGTAAGAAACTTTGGGAGTGTTCGCAGTGCTTTGGAAACCAAAGCGTGTTGGTCTCACAGTTGCGAGACGTCTCGGAAGTTTTAGCTGATGGGTTCGGGAAACCAGCGGACGATTTACTTAACGGTTTGATGCAAAAAACAAGGTGGAGTGCGGGTAATTTCGCGTGCGTCATCGCTCGACCGTATGGCTCGCAACCGTACAAACCGTCCAAACGTTTGACCGCGAAAAGTGTGCGCAGAAAAGGAGCGACGCAGGGGGCTTCGGCGGCGAATAAAGACAAGCAAATGTTTCGAGACGGGAACGACATAGTAGGCGCATGCGACTTGACGCTCTTACCTGCGTTCGGCCCGAAAGCTTCCAGGGAGTCGCGAGTAAAAAACGGGGTAAAATTACTCCGACTTTCTAACGAGAGTAACTTTTTATACTTGACGGGAATGACGACGCGTTCGGCCAATCGTAGAATGGGCGTCGGTAAAGCGCTTTTAGAGGAGTGCGACGTCATCGCGCAAAAGATGGAGAAGAGTCGACCAAAATGCATAGCTTTGCACGTTGCAAAAAATAACGCCAGCGCAATTGGTCTTTACGAGAGTTGTGGCTATAGAATCGTTTCCGAAGCAACAACAACAAAAGTTGACGGTAGCGGTGGTGACGGTGATAAAAGTAGCGGGAGTAGTAACGACGAGAAGAGTCCTTCCTCTTTCGGCGATAAGTTTATGCAGTTTGCGAATAAGATGGGTAGCGTTCCAAAGATCGGCGGAGATGGCGGCAAAGAGGAAGTTCATTTCATGGTTAAATGGATACGACCAGACGTGATCGATGAGAAAGTGAAACTGTTGGACGAGACTGGAGCTCTGAAGGAGATTCCGACGTTGTAAAATATAAAACATCCACTGGCAGCAGCTGGTTGGAAGAAGTCAAAAACAGAAGAACTCGTTTCTCTTCTCACTTGTGTGCGTCTCTCTCTCTCTCTCCTTTTTTTTTGCTTTTTTTCACTTTTGCTTTTCACCCGCTCTTTTCCTCTCAAGCTCTTACTTCACTTCAAAACGCACGCGCTTTTTGGTCGTACATCGAACGATCGATCACGCACGTAACGCACACAGTTTTAATCATAAACGCACGCGCGCACGCAAGTCTTCTTCGTATCAACGAGTCGTAGTAGTTTGCGCCTCCGTTGACATCAATACTGCTGTTTTTCTGAGCACGCATTCGCGCTTCTCTCTAAAAAGCTCCGCGGCCCGGAAATCAGAACATCGCGCGGCCTCGTCCTGGGCGCGTTCTTATTGTAACAACACCAAAGCAACTAGGAGCAAAGTTTGGTACATTAAACAATAACAAATGTTTAGCAACAACGAATCTCAGTTTGATCCGTCATTCAAGCATTCGAGTCGATATTCTCAGACGGCGGCGAGATACGGCAAAAATGAGCCGCGCGATGTGGAAAACGGAAACTGGGCGTCGCAACAACAGGCGATGAACTTGATGCAAAACGCTCCGCCGGCAATTAACATCGGCAGAGGAAATGGTAACACTGGTATTGGCATGAACAGTAACAACAAAAGCTACAATCAACAATATCATCAACAGCAACAGCAACAGGATCACCACAGGAACAATTACGGAACGAATCACGGCGGACGCAGTCCAAACGGCGGGCGAATGGATGAAAGCTTAATCGACCGCGATTACTTGCGAGAACACCGCGAAGGTCAAGAAAGGTTTCGTCGCAACACCTGCATTGGAATTCTCGGAGCCTCCGTGGTTTCTGTCATTGGCTGTTACTCCTACTACAGCGTTTCGCAAGGGAACGCGGACGCAAGCTTTACTTCTCTTTTACCGTGGTCGTCTTCCGACGCAGCAGATGACGATTACTCAGCCGCAACGTCGTCGTCATCGAAGCACCACCATCATCACTCTTCATCTGGAGATGATTATGATAAAGCGCCGCTCGAAGATGACGAGGATGACGACTCCAGAAAGTCTACTTCCAGAAAGAAGCACAAGGAGCTCTTCTCGAAGACGTCCAAGCTCGTCGACAACGAAGAAGAAGAAGAAGAAGAAGGTCAAAGTGAAGGTGATTACGACGGATCGTCCTCTTCTAAAAAGTCAAAGAAGAAGAGCAGCAAAAAGCATGGCGAAGATGACTCGGAGGATGGAGAAGAATCGAACGAGGAGGAACCGAGTGAAGACGAACAAGCGCTAATTGATTCCGTCACGCAGGATTTGAAAAATTCCGTGAAGAGCGCTCAAAAAGCCAAGAAAGCCGCGAAAAAGATCGGAAAGACTGAGAAGGAAGAGGCCGTTGATCCGAGAACGGAGATCGACGCTACGAGGGCGGAGCTTCTCAAAAACGCCGGCATCCAAGAGGAAGAGGACGAGGAAACTGGAGAAAAGAATGAGAAATTGTTGGACGGTGAAGTCGATCCGTTAGTCGCTGGTTTGTTGACTAAAGACATGCAAAAAGCCGAAGAGCGCATTAGATTAGTCAAAGGCACGCACTCTCACAACAAAAAAATCGCGAGAGAAGCGGAGAAAGCTTTGTACGAGTACGATGCCAAAATTGAAATGGAGAAGGAAGAAAAGATTCGCAAGAAGCAACAAGCTGCGATTGATGCTGAGAAGGCAAAATACGAAGAAGCTGCCAGACGTGAAGTCGAAGAACAAGAAAAGAAGAACAAAATACACGCGGAAGAGGAGAGAATGAAGATGGAAATTGCCAAGGCGAAAGCGGACGCTGCGACGAAAATTGCCATGGCGAAGGCCAAGGAAGTTTCGAGCAAAGCCGCGGCGGAAGACAAAGTCATGCAAGAGATTGAAGCCAAAATGCATCCGAAAGATGAAGACGACGACGATAAGACACCTTCAACTTGGAGTTTGAGCTCTGATCCAATCGATGGTGCTCGCAGTGATGACGATATCGACAATTTTGTCGAGCAAGCTGAAAAGGAAGGCGCGCACGTTTCCAAAGAAGACAAAGAAACATTAGAAGAGGCACAAAGAGAGCGCATGGTTGCGGAAGAGCAGTTGATTGAAGCAAAGATGGAAGCAGCCAAAGTTCAAGCGCAAGCGCAAGACATCATGAAGGCTGCCGAAACCAGAGCGGCTGAAGCGGCCGCGGAAGCGAAGAAAGAAGCGCAAGCTGAAATTGAAGCCGCCAAGTCGGAAGCCGAGAAAGCAAAAGCTTCAGCTGAAGCCCTTTTATCTCACCAACAAGCGACCGAAGAAGAAAAGAACAAGTTACAGGCGGATTTGGAGAATGAAAAGGCTAAGGAAGGAGATATTGCGAGAGAAGCTGCTATTTCAGCTGCAAAAATGTTGCAAGAAGGAGAGGAGGCGTCGGCGTCAACTTCTGAGTCGACCTCTGAGTCAACCTCTGAGTCAACCTCTGAGTCGACTTCCGAGTCGACTTCTGGGTCGACTTCACCGGAGGAGCAAGAATCGAATGCAACCACGGAAACGCAAGCGGACACCGCATCGACAGGCACTGCAGAAAACGCGGTCGTAAATGACGAGAAGTTGCCGGAACCGTGGAAAGCTGTATTAGATAACGAATCCGGGAAGACGTATTATTGGAATACGGAGACGCAGGAAACTTCGTGGGACAAGCCATCGCGAAAATAAAATAAAAACGAAAATTGTAGCTCGAATAAAATAATACACACGTGCCTCAACGCGAGTCATGTGACATGAAATGAAATATGCACTATAAAATATCATAATACGAATGACAACACTCTATAAATCCTCGATTATCGTATTAAAATCCCGGTAAGACCGAGAAGTCAACCATATCCTTCGGCAGCGATGCAACCGAGTCTATGAGATCTAAGCGGTTTTGGCGCGTCGGTAAGTCTTCGCAGTTCACGAAAACATCTTCGAAGAATCGCGTCGAAGGTTCCTCCATTTCTGCTAAAGCTTCAATCAATGATGCGATGCTCTGATTGGCAGCTATTTTTTCGCACGCTCTTTTATACGCGTTAAAGAATTCGATTTCAGCATCCTCCACGAGCAAAGACTCATCTATTTTCCCACTCGGCGTGAAATCTTTCTTCCCTCTGATCAGTTTCGTTGGTCTAGATAAAACATTCTTCGCCTTGGCGAAGGTGTTTACGTCGTTCATCGCTGTCTGCAGTTCTTTCACCGAAGACGAAGCTCTCGCTGGGTTGAAACCGATATCCGTGTTCAAAATTGCACGAACGGATTCGACATCATTCCCCGCATCCACTAAGAGTTGTTCTAATCTTCTTTTCGTGAACTCGGCGCAGTCTTCCATCGCTTTGTCACTTACATCTACCGGCTGCTCATTCTTTGCAAGTCCAAACAACGCTCGAACATCTCCACCTTGTGTTTGAAGATCATTGTTCACTAACGTTTGGACGAGACCGTACGCAGTTCTACGTAAACCGAACGGATCTGCCGTCGCTTTTGGTGCTCCGACGACTGCAAATAATCCAACCAACGTATCCGCCTTGTCCGCTATCGTTGCCACGACACCTGGAGCCGTTGAAGCTATTAAATCTCCCGAAAATCGTGGTAAGTTTGCTTCAAAAATAGCTTTAGAGGTCGTGTCGTCGAGTTTATCGCATTTTTTTGCGTAATGTTCGCCCATCACGCCAGCAAGCGAAGTGAGCTCCATGACCATAGAAGACGCCAAATCGGCGCGAGCTAAACGCGCGGCTTTCGTCGCCATGTTCACAATTGAAGCATCATCGCCGTACCCCAACGCCGCAGCGACCTTCGGCGCAAGATTTTCGACTCTCTCTGTTTTTTTCAACATAGAACCTAGTTCGGTTTGAAACGTTATGCCTTCCAACTTTGGACGAAGCGTCTCTAAACTTTCCTTGCAGTCATTTTCGTAAAAGAATTTAGCGTCTTGATATCTAGCTCGTAATACGGCCTCATTCCCGGCTTTTACGGCCGAAACATCGCACGGTCCGTTCGCAAACGTCACAAAGTTATTAATCAGTTCCCCGCTTGATTTATTCTCAACTGGAAAATAGCGCTGGTGCTTTTTCATGACGGTGATTAAGACTTCTTTCGGTAAGCTCAAATACTCCGCCTCGAATTCTCCCAAAACCGGTTGTCCCGCCTCCAACAAATTGGCAACCTCGTCCAATAAGCCGCCACTCTCTTTGTTGGCTTCCGGGACAACGCCTCCAACTGATTCTGCTAAAGATACCGCGTTATTCCAAATTTCATTTTTTCGCGCGTCAAGATCTGGAACGATTCCTTCTTTCTCCAAAAACGAAAAGTAGTCTTGAACGTTGTTCAGAGCTTCCTCCACCGGCGCTTCTAACCCAGGTGGTCGCAAACCTCTCGTCTTATTACTTGAAGTAACACCGAGCGCAGAAAAGGGTATGATCGATTCACCGTGGCACGCAAATAACCAACGCATCGGACGTGAGAATGCATTGTCTTCGTTCAATTGCCAGCGCATGGTTTTGATAAACTTGATGGACTCTACGACTTTTGGCAACTCGTCGCGCATGACCTCTGAGGCAGACTTTCCGACTGTTTTCACATTTGCCCACACGTACTCGTCGTCCTTTTCGAGCTCTTTTTCGAGATCAACCACGTTGTTTTTATTGCAAAATCCGAGCAAAGCTTTGGTCGGAGTAACTCCGTCTTCTTCAAACGCTCTCGAGAGCGGTGGACCGCGATTCCGCGATTCTTGATCTGGCTGTTTTGGAGAGAGATTTTTTATCGTGACGGATACGCGGCGAGGCGTACCACCAACTGAAACGCTATCGTACTCCAGTCCAGATTGCTCTAAGATTGAATTCATGGCGAGCTCAACTTGCTGAATGCACGAAACAACGTCGTGAGGCGGCAACTCTTCTGTACCAATTTCAAAGACAAAATCAGCTTTCTCATTCGGAAGCTTTGATTCGTCTATGGGCGCAACTGCTTTCCCCGCGTCGTTTTGCTTGTCTTTTTTCTTCTTTTTTTTACCATTTCCATCTTCCTTTTCGCTGCTTGATGCTTCGACTAAGCTTCCGAGCGGGTAACCTAACTCTTCACGTCTTTCGACCCAAAGGGAGGCAATGTTCCTCGCCAAATCACGCATAGAGGCAAACAATTTCTGTCTCTCCGTTACGCCAACCGCTCCGCGAGCATCAAGAACATTGAACGCATGAGACGCTTTCAGTAATTGGTCGTATGCAGGCAGAGGAAGTCTGTTTTTAATCAACGATTGCGCCTCTTTGTCGGCTAGATCGAATCTCAATCTCTGATTTTCCACGGAAGCTACGTCCATGTTGAACACGGACATTTCGTATTCGTCTTGTAATCGCATTTCTCCGTACGTCAAGGAATCATTATATCTAATATCTTTGAAGTGGTCCACGTTTTGTAAAGCCATCAAGACGCGCTCTAACCCGTACGTAATTTCGACAGCAACTGGATTCACTTTCACACTACCGCATTGTTGGAAATACGTAAACTGCGTTACTTCCATGCCATCGAGCCAAACTTCCCATCCCAAACCCCACGCGCCTAAAACTGGACTTTCCCAGTTATCTTCTACAAAGCGAATGTCGTGTGCTTTTGTATCCACACCGAGCGCTTCTAAAGAGCCCAGATACAGTTCCTGTGGGTTTGCCGGAGCCGGCTTCAAAATTACCTGAAATTGGGTGTGTCTTTGCACTCGATTCGGATTATCTCCGTACCTAGAATCATCTGGTCTCACGGACGGTTCCGGATAGCAGACGTTCCACGGTTCTGGTCCTAAGCAACGCAAAAATGTTGCCGGGTTCATCGTTCCCGCGCCGACTTCAGTGTTGTGCGGAAGCCAAACTGCACATCCCTTCGAGGCCCAATAGTTTTGTAACCTATCGATGGCTTGTTGAAATGTCGGCGCGTCTGTGTTTACGCCGCTCGCAGCTGAGGAGACAGAAGGAGTTGAGGCTGCTGCTGCTGACGCATCCGGAGAAGAGGCAATCGCGCGCGTTCTGCATGATGACGACGGAGAAGAATAGGAAGCAGAAGAGCGATACAGACGACGAGTGCTATTGTGGTTGTTGTTGACGTTGTCGCCGACATCAAGTCTCGCAAACAAGAGTTCTTTTCCTCTTCCAGCTTTCGTTGACACAGATTTAGTAGTAGACGCAGCGCTGTTCGTGCTTCTCCGAGCGAAACTTCGTCGTCCTTCTCCTCCTCTTATGGTAGATAACATCGAGAGGTTGTTGCTCGAAGTAGACGCACCAGGAATTGCAGTTAATGGTGCGGTTGAGAACGAACTCATCATCGCCCGCATCGTCGTCCTTCCTCCTCCGCGGTTCCTCGAGAAAAGAAATGGGTTTTTACTCGAAGTTCGGGGAGAGACGACGGCAGAAGAAGAAGAAGAGGAGGAGGAGGAAGAGGAAGAGGAGGACGTTCTCAACACGCGATGAGAAGATTTCGCCGCGGCAGCTCCATTACTCTTGTTTACGAGCGCATAGTGCGCCAGGCGTAGCATCGTGTTTGACCCACGCGGCGGAATAGTGTCGGCAAAGGGTGCTCGGCAGACACGGACTGCGCGTCGAATTTTTAATATACTTTTTTTGTGACGTTGATTGGTGATGCGAGACGAAAGAAGATAAACTTATCTGTGAAAAAGTGAAAAAAATATATATTTGTGCATTCGAGTGCGGAGGGATGCTATTCGCTGCTACGATCTGATTATATCATTACATGCTACGAGGAAGAGGTTCATCACGCAGATCCGACGGTATAGCCAGGACCAGTTTTAAACATCGCCAACTTGTAAGTGTACACAGTCACGGGTTTTCCCGCGACTTTTATGAACGTTTCATCCGCGTTGCCGTTTCCGGAGGAAAACGGAGTCAAATAATCTAAAACAATTTGCGTGCATACGATGAGTGGCTGTCCGGCTTGCGCGTCTTTCTCGTCGCGCCACAACCATTTCGTATATGTGCGCGTTCTTTTCACGTTTGGGTCTGTCCCGCTACCTTCGTAATCGTTAAAAACAACTTCTGCGAGTTCGCTCGTTTCGAAGCGACGCTTTCTCGAATCGTCCTCGGTTTCTGACCGCGCGGTGACTTTAAAATAAATAGTCTTTCCATCCGCCAAAGAGCACTTCATGACGTTTGGATCATCTAAGTTCCAATCTATGTTTGTAAATACGGAGCCATTCTTTACGTTCATGGTATATTCAGCTAACTTTTCCGTGTTCCACGCCCGGTCTAATATAACTTCGTTCCTCGAGTTTCGCACGAAACGTAGAGGATATGAGGTAGGCCTGCCGACATCTTTCTTTG
>Ga0255774_10002929_pt1 | contig 12786 bp, 10 predicted proteins | sample 101ome_17_FD_179972 | JGI IMG/M metagenome (GOLD analysis project Ga0255774, IMG submission 179972) | Coastal salt marsh microbial communities from the Groves Creek Marsh, Skidaway Island, Georgia - 101407AT metaG (version 2) | ecosystem: Environmental > Aquatic > Marine > Intertidal zone >...
CCGAGTAAAATACATTTTGTAAATGAATGTAAGTTCAGATATGTGCTGACATTCACTGATGGGCGTCACAAAGGGTCTAAATTGTTCAATAAGAATACATTTCTAGGTATTTTAATGCACTCTGTTATAGAACATTACTTAAAACGGCAATGCTCTTCTGAGGATTATGATGACTTATGGAATGAGCTTTTTAATGAGATGATTCGCGAATATGGAATTGATACTCAAGATGTAGATGTGATAAAATATCATCTACCTTATTATGAGGTTAAAAAGAATAAGTTATTACAGCTACTTAAGACCTATAATTATGATTTTCCAAAGTTTGATTTGTCTCTGGAAAAGAAAATAACTGGAGGTGTTGTCAGTGGGACTTCAGACATAATCTTTGACAACCCAGGGGAAAAGAAAGTTAAAATCATAGATTTTAAAACTGGCCCAATCGCATCTTATGAAAATGCTGAGAAACAAGGAATGAAAGCTGGGTATTTATTTCAGTTGATAACATATGGATATGTTTACTGGCTTGATGGTTACCTTCCTGAGAATATCTGTTGCGCACTTCAAGGAATTTCAGATAATGAATACGAAGAAATAGTGTTCTCTCAAGAGGATTACGAGAATCACGAGAATTTACTGACAGGTCTAAAAAAAGATATAAACTACGCCATTAGCGAGGGTAAACAGGACTCCTTAGCAAGTCCTAGTTCCAAAGCATGCATATATTGTGAACATAGTTCTTCGTGTAATGCTTTACACCAATCTATGAATGACGAAATTAATTACCCTTCATTATCCTTAATACATCAAATAAATTCAGAATTTGATGATGTCGAATCCAAGATTAACATAATAACCAATGGAGGGAAGGTATCTATCTACAAGGTCCCTGCTAGAATGTATAATTCAATAAAGCAATCAATTAAAAATGGTAAATCCGTTTTTGTTTCAGGGTTATACGAAGAAGAACAAATTTGTATCAAGTATTGGACTAGATATACAAATTACACAGAGTTATAGATTGTCCGTCGGAGAGAGAGGGGAATGAACCAAACGCTCTAATACGCTCAAAATCAGTTATTTACGAGAACTCTTTTCGCTAAGTCAACCCGCTAAGCAACGAAGAAACCCTTTGAAGTTTCCTTCAAAGGGTTTCTGAGTAGACATTCTGGAGAAAAGGTCGAAGGTGAATCGAATGGATGAACAAGATCAGATTGAGTGAATTATTACCCCGTAATACCTTCCACTGGCCTAAATTTTTGTAGCTTTATTAAAACCCATAAGTCATGAAAAACCTTTGTAAACTCCTCTTCACAGCTTTAACTGTTCTAATTCTAATACCCGAACTAAAGGCTTCCCACAATGCAGGTGGAGATATTCAATATGAATATATAAGCTCAACCTCAGGAACACACAAATACAAGATAATCATGCGTCTTTATCGTGATGTTACAGGGATTACCCTCCCAACCAGCGCGACGGTATATGCCTGTTCTGCGAACTACCCAACTGTGAGTGCAACTCTATCGGAGCTTTCTCCCAGTACTAGTGGCCAAGGGGTTGTAGCACCAACGTTATTCGACTGTGTGAGCAGCACCAACGCCGGTGTAACTATTAATGTTGTGTATTACGAAGGTGAAATAACTTTACCGGGTAACGCCCCAGACTGGACTTTTGCGTTCAGTACTTGTTGTCGTAATCCGGCAGTAGACAACATAATTAATCCTTCTTCACAAGGCTTTTATATCGAGGCTAAGTTGAATAACCAGATTGGACAAAACACTTCACCTGAATTTGTCTCAGAGCCTGTTCGTGCATTTTGTATCGGGCGGACTTTTAATTGGAAACAGGGTGCCGTTGAACCGGATGGGGACTCCCTTTATTTTAGAGTATCCTATGTAAAAGATGGATCCAGTTGTTCACCATCTAATCTTTCTTATGCGACAGGGTGGACTTATGACCAGCCTATTTCTACATCAGCAACTGATTCATTATCAATTGATCATGCTACTGGCATCATTACCTTTAAGCCCTCGACAGTTGAGATAGATGTGATGGCAGTTATTGTAGATGAGTACCGTCTAGACACAGCCCTGAATGTTTGGCAAAAGATTGGCGAGATTAATCGGGATATGCAAATTGCAATTGCTTCAGCTTGCACCCCCCTTGCTCAAGCTGGTGTTCAATTGGACGTACAAGCACCCGGGTTTTCAATAGATTCCATCACCGGCATTCCCCATATAGAAGTGAATTGCTGGAGTGATTCTGCTTTTGCTTTCCCATTCAGCTTCAAATTAGACTGTTCCACAATAGCAGCAGACGGGAGCGATTTTGCAGTATATAATTCAAGTGGCGCTCTTTTATCTTTCGATAGCGTATACATCTTATGTGATGTAAATAATGAAGCTTTTGATTTAGCCATTTACAGTGATACCACATTTTATAACGGATCTTATTATATCGTTTATCAGCAAGGATCCGATAGCAATGTCGTTACCAATAAGTGTGGCTTCGGGCCTGCTCATGGTGATACACTCTGTTCAGTAGATGTAAATCTCCCCTTTGTCGGGGCCATTTTAGGTGTATATCAGGGGATCGATACAAGTAGTATTTATAATTATACCACGCTTTTAAACTCTTCCGATTCTACTTTTTGGACAATCAGCAATGGAGTTATTCTCACAGGTCAAGGCACAGATACCGTTTCTGTAAAATGGTCAGGACCTTCCAATGGATCGCTGAGTGCTTGGAGGAATTCTGCATTAGGATGTGGAGATACGGCACAAATGATCATTCAAACTAATATATCCGTTTCGGAAATAGACCTGATGAATGAAATTAAACTATATCCTAACCCGAATAAAGGGAGTGCAACTTTAGAGTTAGGAGAATTAAAAGTGGAACGAATAGAAGTCTATGATTCACGCGGGAGAAGCATTCTTATAGAGAATCAGCCTCAGCGTAAGACAATACTCAATCTAAGTAAGGCGCCCAATGGACTGTACTTGGTTAATATTTATACAAAGAACGGCGAGCTATTTGATGTAAGCCTTATTAAACAGTAGCCTTTGCTGAATAAAGTTCATAGCTCTACTAGTGGGACTACGCCTTACAATTACACCCCAGTAAAAACTGACAGTATTGACAGTAAATCGTACCTTTTCGTTGATTATTAACCCACAGTTGGTTTTTAAAAAGTTCTCTGATTATTTGAAGATTTTAAGGTCGGTTACCGCGGAGTGGTCACCGTCACGCCGTGTGATGTGGGGCTTTAGACCCAGCTGGCAGGGACTTTGAGTATTGCAACCAAAAAAGCCCCGATGCTGTGCATCGGGGCTTTTCCTTGTAGACATTCTGGAGAAAAGGTCGAAGGTTAGACCACCCCTCACCGAACTCCTGATTGAATAGATTCATGGTTCCACTAGTGGGATAAAGCCTCGCAATTCCTACCGACTGACATTTGGGATTTAATGACATATTATCTCCAACGTATAGATGTCTAATCTCATTTTTTTGAATAGAGTCAACTTTCGTAGTTAAATCGTTTGTAGTTATCTTTATTGTAAGCCAAGAACTTATGAAAAAGCTCAGCTTACTTTTTACATTACTTCTTATTAATTCGCTATCTGCTCAGGTACAGCTTGGCGGAGACATTGATGGTGAAGCCGCGGGTGACTGGTCAGGGCAGTCCGTATCTATATCTTCCGATGGGTCAGTTGTAGCCATTGGAGCTCTTTTTAATGACGGTAATGGCACAGGTGCAGGTCACGTTAGAGTCTACGAATACAGCGCTGGCAGCTGGACCCAACTTGGCGCAGACATTGATGGTGAGGCTGCGTATGACAATTCAGGATCTTCCGTATCTCTATCTTCCGATGGAACTATTGTAGCCATTGGAGCTCCGGATAATGACGGTAATGGTAGTTTTGCAGGTCACGTGAGAATCTACGAATACAGCGCTGGCAGCTGGACCCAACTTGGCGCAGATATTGATGGTGAGGCTGCGGGTGACCTGTCAGGATCTTCCGTATCTCTATCTTCCAATGGAACTATAGTAGCCATTGGAGCTTATAGTAATGACGGTAATGGCACAGGTGCAGGTCACGTTAGAGTCTATGAATACAGCTCAGGCAGCTGGACCCAACTTGGCGCAGACATTGATGGTGAAGCTGCGGGTGACAATTCAGGGCGGTCCGTATCTATATCTTCCGATGGGTCAGTTGTAGCCATTGGAGCTTCTTATAATGACGGTAATGGCACAAGTGCAGGTCACGTTAGAGTCTATGAATACAGCTCAGGCAGCTGGACCCAACTTGGCGCAGACATTGATGGTGAGGCTGTGTATGACTATTCAGGGCAGTCCGTTTCTCTATCTTCCGATGGGTCAGTTGTAGCCATTGGAGCTGTTCAAAATGACGGTAATGGCACAGGTGCAGGTCACGTTAGAGTCTATGAATACAGCTCAGGCAGCTGGACCCAACTTGGCGCAGACATTGATGGTGAAGCTGCGGGTGACAATTCAGGATCTTCCGTATCTCTATCTTCCGATGGAACTATTGCAGCCATTGGAGCTTCTCTTAATGACGGTAATGGCACAAGTGTAGGTCACGTTAGAGTCTACGAATACAGCGCAGGCAACTGGACCCAACTTGGCGCAGACATTGATGGTGAGGCTACGGGTGACCGGTCAGGCTCGTCTGTATCTCTATCTTCCGATGGAACTATTGCAGCCATTGGAGCTTATTCCAATGACGGTAATGGTTCTGATTCTTCTATCGGTCACGTGAGGGTATACAATGTTTTTCCTGTTGATGCTGGAGCTAATGATACTATTTGTGCGGGAGACGCAGTAACTTTAACAGCAACTGGTGGAAGTCAAAATGCTACCTATGTATGGACCGGCGGTATATCAAACGGAGTTGCTTTTACACCCACATCTAGCGGGAATTACATTGTCACTGCTTATGACCAACAAAACAATGTACTTGGGACAGATACAGTGTATATTTTCGTTCAATCTGTATCAGCACCAGGAATACAAATCACAGCGTTTAGTTATTGCCAGGGTGCAACTGCAATTCCATTAACGGCATATCCAGCAAATGGGAACACATTAATTTGGTACGCAATAGACGGTGTTACAGTACTTTCTTCTGCTCCGACACCTCAAACAAGTACTCCAGGAACTTCAACTTATTTTGTCAGTCAGATTAATGCTCAAGGTTGTGAAAGTCCGAAGGCTTCAATCACAGTTTACGTTGCAGCAAACCCGTCAGCACCGACTATTACTAATACAAATATTGAATATTGTCAAGGCGATAATCCTGTAGGGTTAAGCGCAACAGCCATCACCGGGCACGCATTAAATTGGTATAACGCCAATTATGCTTATTTGGCTTCTGGATCTACAGGACCTCTTCCTTCTACGGCCACCGTAGGCACCACCACTTTTTACGTATCTCAGTTAAATTCGGATGGTTGTGAAAGCAGTCTATCACCTATTGTTGTTACAATCCATTCTCGACCAAGTATAGGCATTACGGGAGGAAGCCCTCAGTCAGTCTGCGATGGATCTTCAATTACCCTCAGTGCTTTTGGCGGGGGGCTTGGCGCAACTTATCAATGGTGGGGGGGAGTTCTAAATGGAGTTGCATTTATACCACCCCCAAGTACCACTTCTACATACACGGTTACCGGAACGGATGCTAATGGCTGCCAAAATTATGCAAGCGTAAGTGTGATTTCCTCTAGCTGTAATTCCGGCGCAACAACTAATCACTTCATTCCTTTGCAAGCTTGTACCGGTAATATTTCAACCTATTCCTTTGACATTACTGGTAATTTTGATTCAACAAATTACTTTAGGGTTGAAATTTCTGATCCCGGCTCTACCTCTACCAATCCAACATTCAACGGTAATTACATTGAGGTAAATGAATTATACGCTTATGAAGTTGATACTAATTATCAAATTGCCGTTAAGATTCCTAAGACGCTTACTCAAGGAGTGTATTCTGTTAGATTAGTCAGCAGTTCCCCTGCATCTACAACAGGGATTATTGGAAACATTATTATCGGAAAAAGTTGGGACCTTATTTTAACATCAGATGTAAATGTCTTGTTAGATACGGTCAGCAATAATGATACACTTTTAGTTTGCAATTCAGAAGCACTTAAAGTTTTTGTTGAACCGGAAAACGGTGGACTACAAAATAATTCGTGGACGTGGTATTGGTACAAGAATGGAAATCAGGTTTCCCAGTCCCCTTACTCAGATTCACTATCGCTTACAGGGAGTAATCAAGAAGGGGCTTATTGGGTTAAAGGTGATGGCCTCCTTTGTTCTAGTTACTCCGACACCTTTTATTTTAAGGAGGAATCATACTCTGGTTTTTTAACATCTTCGGGCCTATACTATAATCCTCCTAATCCTATTACAGCTATCGCAACTGGAGGAACTAGCTACCAGTGGTCAGCTGATAAACCCATATTTATTGATGATGTAACCAACGACACGGTGGAAGTGGCTTTGATGTCCGACTCTACCATATTAGCTGTCGATGTTTCCTATGGTCTCAATTGTATTCACACACACTCAATACTATTAATGGACACAAGCACCATAGTATGTGATGTCTATGACACTACCATAGTCGTTATCAATGATACCAACCTTATTAACATTTATGACACCAGTTATGTAGATGTCTATGACACTACTTATTTAGTAGTCTATGACACAAATGTTGTTGATGTTTTTGATACCACTTTTGTAACACTTTACGATACTAATTACATTGATGTCTTTGATACTATATACATAGCTGTCTTTGATACTAACTATGTCGATGTATATGATACTACTTACATCAATGTTTACGATACGGTTCTAGTAACTCAAATTGACACTATCTATTTAACCGTTACGGATACATTGATCATAGACGTATCATTGATTGGTATTAACCCTCCAACTTTTGAGTACCAGCTTCGGGTATATCCTAACCCTACCAACAGTTACTTGTATGTAGAGGTGCCACAAAATATGATAGGTCAGTCCTATTCAATGGAGGTTAAGAATTCAATTGGGCAGTCAATGTTTGGAGTAGGGCTAAATCAGTCCTTAGTCCAGATCAACTTCAATAGTTTTGGCGCTGCAGGAAGTTATACATTACTACTAAAGAATCCTCAAGGAGCTGTCATTGACACAAGGATTATTGTGTTGCAGTAGCACAGCTGAAAACTCTTAAGAATCCCTGCTCCCTTTTGATGGGGGTAGGGTTTTTAATGACGTTTGGAGTGCCTGACATTTGGGATTTAATGACATATTATCTCCAACGTATAGATTTATAAGCTCAATTTTTCGGTGCAGTTGTTTCTCATCCTTGAATCGTTTGTAGTTATCTTTATTACAAACCAAGAACTTATGAAAAAGCTCAGCTTACTTTTTACATTACTACTTATTAATTCGCTATCTGCTCAGGTACAGCTTGGAGGTGATATTGATGGTGAAGCTTCCTATGACAATACAGGGCACTCCGTCTCACTTTCAGCAGATGGAACTAAGTTGGCCATTGGAGCTATTGGCAATGACGGTAATGGTAATGATGCCGGTCACGTTAGAGTCTTTGAATATAGTAATGGTAGCTGGACTCAAATTGGATCTGATATAAACGGAGAACCCTCCTATGAAGACCTATCAGGTTGGTCTGTTTCATTAAGCGGTAATGGAGATACTGTTGCCATTGGAGCTCCTTTCAATGACGGTAATGGTAGTAATGCCGGTCACGTGAGAATCTACGAATACAGCGCTGGCAGCTGGACGCAACTTGGCGCAGACATTGATGGTGAAGCTGGCGGCGACGTGTCAGGACATTCCGTATCTCTATCTTCCGATGGTACCATAGTAGCCATTGGGGCTCCTAATAATATCGGAAATGGTACTCTAGGTAATGGTAATAATGCCGGTCACGTGAGGATCTACGAATACAGCGCTGGCAGCTGGACGCAACTTGGCGCAGACATTGATGGGGAGGACGTGCAAAACTATTCAGGATATTCAGTTTCACTTTCAGCAGATGGATCTATTATAGCCATCGGTGCTCCTTTTAATAATAATAACGATACAATTAATTGGAGTCCGTATGGCCACGTTAGAGTCTACGAATACATAAATGGTAGCTGGACGCAACTTGGCGCAGACATTGATGGTGAAGCTCCTTGGGACCAATCAGGCTATTCAGTATCTCTATCTTCCGATGGTACTACTGTAGCCATTGGAGCTATTGGCAATGACGGTAACGACACCCTTAATTCAAATAGAGGCCACGTGAGGGTCTTTGAATACGTTAATGGTAGCTGGACGCAACTTGGGGCAGACATCGATGGTGAAGCTGCGGATGACCAATCAGGCTATTCTGTCTCCCTTTCTTCTTATGGGACTACTGTGGCAATCGGAGCCCCATATAATTTTAAGGGTGACACTAATAATATCGATGGTGAATACGGCCACGTAAGAGTCTACGAATACGTTAATGGTAGCTGGACGCAACTTGGATCAGACATCGATGGAGAAGATCACGACGAAGAACAAACAGGGTTCTCTGTATCCATATCTTCAGATGGAAATACTGTAGCTAATGGTGCTCATTGGGGTAACGCAGATTGGTCCGGCTCAGTAAGAGTATATTCCATTGGTGGAAACACTGCCGGAGTTAATTCAACAACCTTAGAGTATCAACTTCAGATATACCCAAACCCAACCAAGGGTTACTTGAATGTAGAGGTACCGCAGAATATGATAGGTCAATCCTATTCAATAGAGGTTAAGAATTCAATTGGGCAATCAATGTTTGGGGTAGCAATGAATCAGCCACTGATCCAAATCAACTTCAATAGCTTCGGAGCTGCAGGTTCCTACATATTGTCAATCAAAGACTCCGGAGGAAACGTAGTGGATACTAGAGTGATTATACTGCAATAAACAAGAACATTAAAACCAAGAACTTTATGAAAACGCTAAGCATACTTTTCTCACTATTACTCATTAATCCCCTCCTTGCTCAGTTACAGCTCGGTGGAGATATTGAGGGTGAAGCTCCTTTTGATAAACTAGGTAGAGCTGTTTCTATAAATGATGATGGTACTATTATCGCTATCGGAATACCACAAATGCCAATATCCGCCGATTCAGGTATGGTAAAAGTTTTTAGTTATATAAACTCAAATTGGACTCAATTAGGATCTGATTTAGTTGGCGAAGCTGAAGGTGATTTTTCAGGATATTCCGTGTCGCTATCGTCTGATGGAACTGTTGTAGCTATTGGAGCTTATAACAATGACGGTAATGGCTCTGGTGCGGGTCACGTCCGGGTATACGAATACAGCTCTGGTAGTTGGACGCAACTAGGTGGAGACATTGATGGTGAAGCTGCGGGTGACGGGTCAGGATATTCCGTATCACTATCTTCCGATGGAAATATCGTGGCCATTGGGGCTCCTTTTAATTTGGCTGGCGATACTATTAGTTATTCGCGTTGGGGCCACGTTAGAGTCTACGAATACATTAATGGTAGCTGGACGCAACTAGGTGCAGATATTGATGGTGAAGCTGGCGGTGACTACTCTGGATCGTCTGTATCTCTCTCGTCCGATGGTACTATTGTAGCCATTGGGTCTAACCACAATGACGGTAACGATACTATTGATTCCGAACGAGGACACGTGAGAGTATATCAATACAGCGCTGGCAGCTGGACGCAACTTGGTGCAGATATTGATGGTGAAGCTGTGTATGACGAGTCAGGATATTCCGTTTCTCTATCTTCTGATGGAACTATTGTAGCCATTGGGGCTCCTTATAATATCGGAAATGGTTATTATCCCGGTCACGTTAGAGTTTACGAATACAACGCTGGCAGCTGGACGCAACTTGGCGGTGATATTGATGGTGAAGGTGAAGGTGATTTTTCAGGATGTTCTGTATCTCTATCTTCCGATGGAACTGTAGTGGCAATTGGGGCTATATACAATGATGGTGACACCACTTACACTGATGCTGATTTCGGTCACGTTAGGATCTACAAATACGTTAATGGTAGCTGGACGCAACTTGGCGGAGATATTGACTATATTGATAAAGAAGATGATAGTTTTGGTCAATCCGTAAACCTCTCTTCTGACGGAACAACAGTAGTTGTAGGAGCACCGGATCGATACGGAAGCTGGGGGGCTTATACTGGTCTCGTGAGAGTGTATTCAGTAAGTGGAAACACTGCTGGGGTAAATTCAACAGCCCTTGAGTTTAATCTACAGATCTATCCAAACCCAACAAACGACTACTTGATCCTAGACATTCCAGAGAAGATGATAGGTCAACAATATAGCTTTGTGATCACAAATGCTGCAGGACAGTCAATACATAGTGACTTTCTCAATCAGGCACAGCTACAGATCAACCTGAAAAACTTTGCCTCAAGTGGCACATACACACTGCAAATAAAAGACTCAGGAGGAAATGTAGTGGATACTAGAGTGATTATACTGCAATAGAAAAGCTGTAAACGGTAAGAAAACCCTGCTCCCTATCTAGGGGGTGGGGTTTTTCTTTGGGTTCGGGTTCAAGGACAGCTAGCTCTAGTAAAGCATATTATCCCACACCCTTAATCATCTAAATATAAAAAAGGCGCACTCCCAAAGAAGTACGCCCACACTCAAAGTTGTTTTCTATTACAGCTTTTTTAAAGCTCTGCAACGTGTTAATTGACGCAATGTCATCAAACGATATCTGAGCGAATATGATTTTTGGAAGCACCGACACAACAAGGAGAAACAAAACCTTACTGATCGAGAACTGACCCAGCCGATGAAGAGAAAAGTCTAATATACTACTAATACGACCTAACCGCATTAAATTCAATTTTGATTGGAACTGCAATTGAATATGTGTAGGGCGAAACGCTTCTATCAACAAAATACAATGTACTCTGGTAGGATCCTTTTAAAGTCTCGCCATAACAAATAAGGTTTGGAGAGTTACATCCATTCTGATAGTACGTAGTCGATGTCCCTAAGTCTGTAATCGATATTCCAGAAATAGTATTAATTGATGAGGAGGAATATACGCCCTGAGTTTCTGAAAAGTAATACGGATATTCAACACCAATGGTTTCTAAATAATCGCCTAGCCAGCTGCCGTTAGAAGAATCAAAATAGAGTGACCCAGTATTTGTCCCAATCGATAAGTTATCGACAGATAGAATAACATATAGATTCTCACCAGACTTATAATTATCACCTGACTTATCAGAAATTTTAAATGTAATACCTGTCTGTAATCCAGCAAGTGAAGCATAACTGCAATTAGTCAACGTCAACACCTCATCATCAGCAGTATTTCCCCTTACTTCGTGAGTTTCGCCTCCAAATTCCAATTCAAAGAAGTAATCAACACCTTGATTTGTTGAACTGTTCCCACAGGAACTGAATAGTATTATTAATGGTATTGAAAGTAGCAGGTTTTTCATATTTCCATAGGTTTATTTCAAAAATATGAAAATCAAACTATTATTGACAAGACTACCTGTTCTCATCACCGAGCTCAGCATGGCTGTGCAAGCCTTAAGAGAAAAACTCATTTAAACTAAAATTAATTATGCTTTAAGGAAGATTTGCAATATCTGCATTCTAATGAGTCAGAGTCAATTTCCTCTAAACAGTTTGGGCATTCAACCTTATTCCGAAATTCACTCCGAGTTCGTTCTCGTGATTCCGTTTTTACCGTGACTTCACTTTTATGAAGGTTGTTGTCATTTAATAAAGCAAATATAATTCCTAAAATCGGAGAGAATAAAAGGGCTATCCAGAAACCACTAGCAAAACTACCCGACTTCTCTTTTGATATATTACCTGCAACAATACAAAGTATTAGGTAGAGGAATGCTAAAAAGAAAATTAAGCCCATTAGACAAATCGTTTCAACGACACAACAATTAAAGCACCTAGTAAATAGGCAAATAAGTCATAAAGGTCATATGTATTCGCTCTAAATACAAGCCCGAAGACCATTTCCACAAGCACGAAAGTAAAGCCAACTGACAAAAGTAAATGCCTCGTGTTAACCTCGTTGTATTTAGCCGGAAATAACAAGACAAACAATGAGAAACATATCGGGATAAACAGCACATCGTCTAAATAACTACTTAGAAAAGCTATATCCCAAAAGTAAATAACCGCAACTATTCGAACTAGAACTAGCGCGATCAATAGCAGTATTACTACAGGCCTGTTAATAAGGCAATTAGAGCAATTATTGCAAGAATAACTAAGAACTGTACAGCTCCACTAGATTTCTGCTCAACAACGATTTTCTCTTGTTTACTGCTTGATGCAGCTCTAGCTTTCCTTAATTCACCATCAATATACTCACCACAGTGTTTACATTTTTTGGCAGTTTCAAGGATCTCTTCCGAACAGTACGGACATTGTTTAGTTTCAGACATGTCTAGTTTATTGACTTGATATTATTTGGATAGGGATACACTAAAATAACAATTCAGATGAATCTCAAATAGGGTATAACTTATTATTCTTATTTGAAGTCAAAAAGTATCTTAACCTAAAAACGTTTATTTCAGGATTTACCTTATCTCTAGCGAGTAATAACTAACCATCAACACTAGAAAAGTAGAAACCCTCTGAAGTTTCCTTCAAAGGGTTTCTGAGTAGACATCCTAGAGAATAGGTCGAAGGTTTAACCCCTCACCTAAATATTGATTTAAAGGAGTT
>Ga0255774_10002934_pt1 | contig 12776 bp, 10 predicted proteins | sample 101ome_17_FD_179972 | JGI IMG/M metagenome (GOLD analysis project Ga0255774, IMG submission 179972) | Coastal salt marsh microbial communities from the Groves Creek Marsh, Skidaway Island, Georgia - 101407AT metaG (version 2) | ecosystem: Environmental > Aquatic > Marine > Intertidal zone >...
GGCAGGCGCGACGTTGTGAAGGATGCTCGTTGGCGTCGACGCGAGTTTGGCAAGGCGATGTGCCGCGCCGGAAAGTCGACGTGCGGCGGCGTAGTTGGTGTTGCCTCTCGTCTCTCTAGGGTGTGGTCACAACGCGGCCGAATGGCGATGTCGGAAGAGGAAAGTTGTGCAATTTTCGCGTCTTTGTGTCAAGGCCTCGGGATGGTTTGCCGGCTCGTGTCTTCGTTAGAGCCAGTGCCGATTCGAGCGAGCGCGTCGCGGCTCGAAGCCATGGGCGTGGTGAAATCTTCACGTCTTCCGCAGGTGCAACCTCTCTTGGCAGACGGTTTCGTCAGGCACTGGTGCGAAGTACTTTGCGCTCGGCATGGTTTGGAACCGGACGCGAAGGGTAACGCGCGCTGGGTGAGCGTCGTCCCATCAAAATCAGGCTCTGTTGACGCTCCCGAAATCATCTTTGGAACAAGAAAACGTGGAACCACGGCTGACGCTAGCTCATCCATGCCGTACGTGCTCGCATTTTATAGCGATTCAGGCGCTCGTGATGTGACGCGAAAGTATGCAATCGCTTTTTCACAAGCATTGCATCACCGCACCCCCGATTGGAAATGGTGGGAAAAAGTTACAAAGCATGTCGAACTGCTGCATCAGAATGGCGTTGCAAGAGACGCGTCACCAGAGCTTAGAAAATTGATCGAAGCCGCCGATGCGGCGGAATTATTTGAAATGGATACACGGAGTTCCAAGGAGCGCGTGCCGGGAACCATGACTGAGATAAAGAATCACCCGCTCTGGGCCGTCGAGCGCTTTCTGACAAAATCGCAGTGCATACATCCTCGGCATCCAGTGAAAGGTTTGATTGCCGGAGAGCCCGTCTTCCCGCGATCGTGCGTCAAAGAGTTGAAGAGCGCCGAGCGTTGGAAGAGCGAGTGTAGACGCCGCGTGTTAGATGAGCTGTTGGAGTCACCTGTGCGAAAAATTCATAGCAGAGCGTCGCAGGCTCGCATCAAAGCTTTGACTCGCGCTCGAGACGGTTGGTTCATGACGCAAGCCGAGGGCTCCAGAGAGCGCTTAGAATCTGAAGAGTGGAGAATTGAAATGGCTTCTCGAGACGATTGCCCGGCTGATCCTGCGCGAATGTCTGGGGACATTGCTTTGTACGGCGAATGGCAAACAGAGCCATGGACTCCTCCCGCCGCCGTAGGCGGTCTCGTCCCCAAAAATGATAGAGGCAACGTCGACTTGTACGGGAATGCGTTGCCGCCTCCAGGTACTGTACACATTAACCTACCGAGAATATACAAGACGGCAAAGATGATGCAGATTGATTATGCGCCCGCGCTCGTAGGCTTTGAGTACAAGGCAGGTGGTAAAACGCTTCCCGTTTTCAATGGCATTGTCGTTTGCGAAGAGTTCAAGAACGAGTTACTGAAGAGACACGAAGAAGTCGAAGAGGCTCGCAAAGCTGCCATCGAAGCCAAAATGTACAGAGAATCTTGCCTCAAGTGGCGTTTACTTCTCGGAGCAATTTGGACTCGCAGACGTCTGCGCGACGAATTCCAAAAGGACGCTCAACCTGAACTCGATCCCACTGCCGCTCGTATAGCCGCCGCAAAGAAATTGAACGAAGCATCCAAAGCAAACGACGATGCTCCTAGCCAACCCGTCGCCGTCGAACCATTGACTCTCGGCGCTACAGCATTCGTAGAAGAATTGTAAAAGTAAATTTGCTCCTCACAAATCAGCGACGCACGGACGATGAGCACCTCCAGAAGGAACGCTGTCGGCGAGTCCGATCCCATAAAGAGGACGTGTTCGTGCGAACCGAATGCAGGCGGCACAGTCATCTCGTTTTACAAGTACGTCAAGCTCGACCGAGCGGCAGAGGTTGCGGACGAAATCGTAGCTTTCGGTGCAAAACAGCCGCCGGGAGCGCTCACTGGTAAGATTCGAGTCGCGCGGGAGGGAATAAACGCCTCTCTCGCCGCCTCGGAGCCGTCGACGATGAAGGCTTTCACGGATTTCATAGAGTCTCTCGATGCGCTGGCGCTGAAAGGAGAGGGCGCGGTTGATTACAAACCAGAGCCTGGTTGCGCTCACCTTTTTCCAAACCTGAGCGTGCGGTTTGTCGACGAGCTCTGCCCGTTCGGGGAGCGGGAACTCGGCGTCAAAGAGTCTGAAAATATCGATAGTCTCACCCCGGAGCGTTGGCACGAAGCTCTGGCGTCTAGAAAGGAGGGTGAAAGCTATGTGCTCGACGTGCGCAACTTTTACGAAAGCCGCGTCGGCTCGTTCACGGGCGCTGATCTCGCCCCGGTCCGGCGTTTTTCGCAGCTCAAGGAGTGGTTTATCGCGCGTCAGGATGTTTTGAAGGAGAAAATGGCAAAGAAGGATTTGTACATTTATTGCACGGGTGGTGTGAGATGCGAAAAAGTTGCCACGTACGTAGCGACAAAGCTTCCAGAGGAACTGCGTCCTCGCACCATTCACAAGTTGGAGGGCGGTATTGTGTCTTACGCGAAGAAAATCGACAAATCTGAGAGTTTATTCAAGGGTTCGAATTACGTCTTCGACGCTCGAGGCACTGTGCAGGTTGGACCAGAAGATGAGTTGCCGAAGACGGCTTGGTGCGACGGCTGCGGCCATGCATCCAGTCGACTTGGAAAATGTTCCGGACGACTCTGTCACTACGTCCTCATCGCGTGCGATGCGTGCGAAACTGAGGGTGTTTTTTGTTGCGGCGCGTGTCGAGAGCAGACCGAACGCTCGCAGGGTGAAGAGAAATTTAAGAGGCGACCGTGCGACTGCGATTGCTTCGAAAGCCGCGAGAGGAGATGCAAACCTTTTTCCTTGGAGTGATGTTTCGGTATGAAAACACATACAAACAAATTTTTTTAGCTTAGATAGATAGGAGTGGGTGTGGTTCGCGATGTAATAGTATAGCTTAGACGGCGATGACAGGAGAGGTGATCACAGTGCCGACGCCAGTATCCGTCAGGATTTCCAAAAGCAACGAGTGCTTAGCGCGACCGTCAATAATGTGCGCGCTCTTCACGCCATTCGAGATTGAACTCATGCAGCACTCAACCTTGGGAATCATACCACCCGCGATGACACCCTTCTCGATGGCTTCCTTCGTCTCATCCATTGTCAACTCGCGGATGAGCGTGGAAGGATCATCCTTGTCGGTGCACACGCCAGGAACATCCGTCATGAGAATGAGCTTCTCGGCGCCAAGCTTAGCCGCAATCGCACCTGCCGCGGTGTCCGCGTTCACATTGAGCGCTTGACCGCTCGCATCCATGGCAACCGTAGCGACTACCGGGATGTACCCAGCCTCAACGAGGTTGTGGATGAGCGTCGTGTCGACCGACGTCACCTTGCCCACAAATCCGAGTTCTTCGCTCTTGACGACGCCGCGCAAAAGGTTACCATCCTTACCACAAATACCGACCGCCTTTCCACCCGCGGTGGAGATGAGACTAACGATACTTTTGTTCACCTTACCCGTCAGCACCTGCTCGACAATCTCCATCGTCGCCGCGTCGGTGACTCGCAACCCATTCAAAAACTTGTGCTCGATGCCAACCTTGTCCAACATCGCGTTAATCTCCGGACCACCACCGTGCACGAGCACGGGTCGAATTCCCACAGTGCTCAGCAACACAATATCACGAATTACCGCCGCCTTGAGTTCGTCGCTCTTCATAGCCGCCCCACCGTACTTGACGACGACGGTTTGCCCCGCGAAACGCTGCAAATACGGCAACGCTTCAGACAAAACCTTCACCCGCGTTTGGTTTTCGGCATCCGTGCTCGCCCGAACGACGACGGCACCCTAGAGACGATGATAAAATCAAACGAACACGCGAACACGCGTCAGTCATCACGATCTCGCACTCTCCCCTCTCTCTCTCCGCCCATCGCGCCCTCGACGTCTCGACTCAAACCGGTTCGACCACACACGAACGAGACGCGATCGACGCGTCGCTTCCCTCAACCGCGAACCGAACCGAACCGCGCGCGTCCCGCCCGTCGCCGCACCGCGCGCGCGCGAAATTCGCAAAACATCATTTATTTCCCACGCATTCATCCATCCTTCGTCGGCGCACCTTTCTCCCACGTCGCTCGACGCGGCGACGCGACGTCGGCGCGCGCGCCGATGCTCGAGCGCACGCCGACGCGTTCAAAGTCACGGAAGTCATCATCATCGTCCCGTCGAGACGCGTTCCGAGCGTCGATTCGAAACCGATCGCGGCGTTCGCGGCGGAGGAGTTTTTCTTTCGCTCCTTTAAGTCGTCTCGCGCGCGTCGTTCCCGTCGCCGCGCGCGTCGTCGTCGTCTGAAGGCGGCCGCGCCCGAAAAAGCGAAGAAAAAATGTCTGAAAAAGTCGTCACACTCCGACGCGTCGTCGGCCGACATCGATGGGGCGCGAGACGGGCGTCGACGCGCCGTCCATCGAACTCGACGCGTACATCGATGCGCTGAATTTTTCTTCGTCGTCTCGCGGGAAGGATGCGTCGACGTCGGCGCGCGCGAACGTTCGCGTGTTTCGGTGGAGCGGCTCCCCGCGCGTGTTCCTCTTGGCATTCAGCGATGCGGCGTCGCAGCGACGCGCGCTCGGACGGGTGTCGATGCACCTGGAGGATCCCGAACATCGCGGGTCCATTCCCGCGGCCCTTCCCAGCGGGGCCCGGGGCGGGGTGGCGAATTACAGCGGACACAACGCGCGGGTGAGGTCGGTGTGCGAGTTTTTCAACTCGATGCGCGACGCCGACGACGCCGAGCTTTGGGAGGACGAACGGATGATGATGGAGGCGTTGACCGCGGCGAGATTGGTGCGCAAGGAAAAAGATGGAAAGTACACCGATGTGTCGTCCGCGAGCGGTGGTAACGGCGCGAAGGGGGCTTGGGAGTGCGAGTGGTATCAATTCGACGAGTCGACGCCGCGAAACGAAGCGTGCGTCCTCGCCGTGTGCGCGAGCGGCGACGTTCGAGAGGTTCGGGACGCACTTTTACACGAAGCGATGCATGGATTGTGGTACGCGCGAGCGGATTTCGCAGAGTGGTGCTATGGTTTTTATCGAAGCGAGGCGTTGAGCGACGAGGAGCGGGGAATTTGGGTCGAGTTTCTCAGAGAGTTGAGGTACGACGTTTCGGATGAAGAAGTCGTCGTCAACGAGTTTCAGGCGTACATGGCCACAGAGCGACAGCTCTTCGGTCCAGACGCCAAGGGAAGCACCGGCGGCGGAGGCGGTGGTAATAATAAGAGGAATAGTTCCGCGTCGTCAAAGTCAAACGCCATCGACGCGTTGACGCGCATGCAAGAAAAGTTTGCCGCAGCCGCCAAGAGGGACGCCGTCGCCGGGGCGCCCAGCGTCGGTTCGCTTCGCGTCGTGTGGGAAACCGTCTAGTCGTGATTATTTCTAAACCTCAGTTAAACTCTCGTCGTCGTTATTGTCGTTATTGTCGTCGTTATTGTCGTTGTAAAGTTGGTGTAGATTACAAACATACCGGCGTAATGGTACACGACGCGTACGCGCGTCTCGTCGTCTGAAGCCGGCGACGAGAAAGAATGAAAGGAAATGAAAGAATGGTTTCGTGCGACGGTCACACCGCACACGACCCGGCGTACGCGTTCGGTCCCCACGACGGCCGAGACGACATCCCTCCCGAAACCCGCCTCGCCCCTCGCGCGTCCTCCGCTTCGAGCGCCAACCCGCCCGCTCCGACGCCGTCCTCCTCCTCCAACCCACCGGCGTAATCCTCGCCGTACGCCACCTCGCGCTCATCGATCGTCCGCGGAACAATCTTAGACATTCTCACCCGCGCGCTGAAGGAATCCTCCGCCTCGTCGTAGGCGTACCCGTCCAATCGAAGGTGCGCGGGCGGGTTGTACCCGCGCAAGCCCCATCGCGAGCGCGCGTCGTCGTCGCCCTTCTCGAGGCTCCGCCGTCCCGCCGCGCCGCACGCGCCGTTGTATTCGCTCGCGTAGTACGAATCCGTTCGTGGCATCGTCGCCTCCAGCGGGGTTCGCGCGTCGTTCGTCTTCCGGCTCTCCATCGATGGTGATTTAAATCAAATCAATCACACGTGTCACCGCTGGGTGGGGGCTCTTTTGCGCTTTTTCCAATGAAGGATTGAATGCGTGAATGAATGAATGAATGCGCTTTGTTCAAGAAGAAGAAGCGCTAAAGCGAACGCACGAACAGACGAAATAGAAGACGACGACTCCGACCAGTCAAAGTCAAACGCGTCGGTATCTCCCGCCGTCGACGGACGTAAAACGCGTTCACGTCATTTCATTAAACGAAACGTCACCCCTGTTGTTGTGCTGAGTCATCCATCCATCCATTCCATCAAAATCCAAGATCTCACACTGTTTACACAGACAGATGCATAGATCTATCCAAATCCGATCGCGTTCGACGCGGTAAACGCGCGGCTGTCGACGCGTCTTCACAGAATCCGATTCGGTTCGAGGTTCGACAAGAAAAATAAATAAGTAGATGCCGGTATTACTATTTTCTATATGGTATTCGTATTAATAGTATCATGAGATAGAAATCCATGTAGTCGAGTGTTCGTCTTCTCGCGGGTCGAATTTGGGTGCACCGCGGACCCCGACGTCGTCGTCGTCACAGTGTCGTCGTCACCGTCTGTCGTCGTCGGGTCGTCGTCCGCGTTTGCGTCCGCGTGTTGCGATGGCGGCGGTTACGACGGGGATGGCGACGACGACGGGGAGGAAGGGACGGACGGAGGGGGACGATGGGAACGAGGTGGAGATTTTAATGATTAAAAATCTGTTGCGCGAGGCAGAGGGAGGAGGACGAAGAGACGACGACGAGGAAGACGACGACGAGGAGGACGACGACGAGGACGACGGGGAGATTCGGGTGAAGATGGAAGAGTACGCGAACGCGTGGGAGAGACGCGCGAGGGTTTTGGTGGGGAGGTTGAGACGCGCGCGAGGACGCGCGGCGCGAGACGTCCGAGGACGCCCGTCGTCGTCCGCGAAGGACGACGACGACGACGATTCGGCGGTGGAGACGGCGGTTCGAGCGAGCGAAGACATTTTGAAATCGTTTCATCGTCGCGATGGCGTCGATGGAGGAGAGGGTGCGTCGGAATTATCGTCGTCGTCGTCGTCGCTTGAAGGCGAGGACGTCGAGCGAGCGCGTCGGTTGGCGGAGCTCGCGCGCGCGTGGAAAGACGCTCGAGTAGCGTTGAAAGACGCGCGGGCGAAGAGAGAAGCCGAGGAGAGAGACGCGGCGTTGAGTCGGGCGGAAATGGAAGTGCGAGATTCGTTGAAGACGTCGGATTTCGCGCGAGCGGCGAGAGGTACGCGAGCGGCGTTGGACGTCTTCGCGCGACGCGACGCGGACGCCGAGGATGCGGATTCGGTGCGCGCGCGCGCCGAGGGCGTCGCGACCGCGTTTCGTCAGCGCATCGAACGCGAGGCGCGGGAGAGTTTTGTCGTCGATCGGCACGAGAAATCCATCGGTATCGACGCGAAACGGTTCGCGCAGTCGTGCGAACACTTGCACTTTGTGGGACCGGATGAGACGCGCGAGCGGTTGCGCCAGACTTCAATCGCCCTCGTCGAAGAGTTTTTAGAGCCGATGATTCTCGCCGGGGCGACGGAGACGGTTCGCGTCGTCGCCGATGAGTCATGTTTACGTTACGATACGGCGACGCGAACGACCACCATCGATGGCGCCGAAGATGAGAGCGCCCAGGCGGCGCTCGAGGACGCGTTGCGATGGCTTCGCGCAAAGTTGCCGAATGATTCAGTCGCCGACGCGATTGGACGCGAAGCCTGGCCGCGCGTCGCCTCGGCGTGCGTCGCCGCGTGGCTTTCCGAAGGCACGGACGAGCGCGCGGTTGATCGGACGTGCGCTGTCGAAGCCGTGGCGTCGAGTTGTGGGTTTGTCCCACCGCCCCCGGACGGTTTGGCGTCGTACGCGGGCGGCGCGCTCGGTCCGCTCGAAGCCAAAGCGCTGGCGACGGAGATGAGCCAAGCGGAGACTCGACGCGCCGAAGTGCTCGCTCGGGCGAGAGAGCTCGCGATGAGTGATGATGCATCGCTCGTGCGAACGGCGGCGAACGAGCACGGCGGCGAACGACGATTCGGTGTCGGTCTCGGAACGGGTGATGAGACGGGCGCGTCGCGCAGAGAAACGCTTTTCGATTGCGCCCCGTGTACGGTGAGCGCCGCGGCGGATGCGTTGACTGAACACGTCGATCGGGTGCTCGAGTCGGCGTGCGAGCTCGGTCCACACGCGCATCGCGCGTCGGCAAACTTGGCTGCCGCGGCGGCGGATTGCTTGGATCTCTTCCGCGCGTGCGTCACCGCAACGCGAGCCGAGCAGTTGCGTTCGATTCACACGTCATCCGTCGTGTTTTACAACGATTGTCATCACCTCGCCAATCGCTTTTGCGCGAGCGTTTACGCGCGAGGTCCGGCGCTGAAGCGACAGATTGGACGCGAACCCGCACTGCTGTGGCCCGTCGAGCCGCTGCGAGCGCTCGGAGACGCCACGCGATCGGACGCGAACGAGCGAGCGCTCGGGGAGCTTCACGCGGCGCTCGACGTGGCTGATGGATTTCTTCGATCTGGCGAAGCCCAAGTCAAGGCGAACATTGCCAAGTCGATCGCGCGAGCTCGACACGTCATTCATCGCGCGGGTACGGTGAGCATGTACGCTTTGCCGCACCCGCTAGGCACGCAGGATGCCGCCGAGCTGGCGCTTCATTACGCCCGTCGCGTCGCGCTCGAAGTTTTGTCAATCGAAGACATCTCCGTCGAAGAATCTGAAGCGTTGACCGAGCTCCTCGGCGCCGCCTTCGCGACGGACGGGCTTGTCGGCGCAAAGGGTGACACCGCGGCTTCGCGCGCGCTCGTCGATGCCGTGGGCACGGAGTGGTTCAAAGCGAGAGAGCTCGGGTTGATGCTCAGCGCGCCGCTTCGAGACATCACCGCCGACTGGGAGCAAGGACGCTCGCGAGCGCTCGGGTTCACAGCGGAGGAACTGCGCGGGTTAATCGGCGCCTTGTTCAGCGAGACGAGTCTTCGCGCCGAGTGTTTGGGGCGAATTCAATAGCACCGTAGCAATGATTGTTTGATACACAATCAGAATGTAATAGCACAGATTTGTAGACGTCTAAATTATTCGTCGACTTTTTATTTGCTCACAATTTTCATCACAACGACGCGGCGACAATTCCAAAAACACGATTGGTGGTCAAGACGAGACAAGTCTTCTAAACGCGGTGGTGCTAGCGGTTGATTTCGTAATTTAACGAGCGCTCGGCACGCGGCCGACAGCCTTGTAGTGGATCGCCGAGGCGTTGCAAATCTTCACAAAGTCAGCCCCCTTGAGACTGGCGCCGCCGACGAGAAAGCCGTCAATGTCGGAAAGCTTGGCGATTTGCTCGCAGTTGTCGGCGTTCACCGAACCGCCGTACTGGATGCGCGTCGCCATGGACACTTCCTCGCTGACGTTATCCGCGAGCCACTTGCGAATGGACGCGTGAACCTCTTGCACCTGATCCGGAGTGGCCACCTTACCCGTACCGATGGCCCAAATCGGTTCGTACGCGATGACCACGTTCGAACCCCAGCTCGAGTGTTCCTTATCGTCAATCTCGTCCGCCACGGCGCGAAGTTGATCAAAGATGACCGACATCGTCTCACCAGCCTCGCGCTCTTCCAGGCTTTCGCCCACGCACACGATGACGTTCAACCCGTGAAATCTCGCGTGCGCCACCTTTTTCCCCACAAACTCATTCGATTCGTTATGCGGCGCCGCTCGTCTTTCGCTGTGTCCAAGAATCACCCACGGCACGCCCAAATCCTCCAACATCTCCGCGCTCACCTCCCCGGTAAACGCCCCGGTATCGCTGTCGTAATGGTGCGTCGGGTCCACCAAGCCCGGCTCGACCCAGCAGTTTTGCGCCGCCACCTCGTACGGCGCCCCCAACGCCTCCATCGCCTCATCGATGAACAAAAACGGCGGCGCCACCACCACATCGACGTTTCCCCCGACGTCCCCAGACTTCAGCTCCTCCAACAGCGCTTTCACCGACGCCTCGGTGCCGTTACACTTCCAGTTTCCACCCACTATGAACTTGCCCGTGCCCGCGTTCGCGGGCATCCACGTCCCTCGTTTCTTCGGGTTCGTCGTCGTCGTCCTTCGCGGCGCCGTTCGTCCCGCGATGGAACCCATCGTCGTCGTCATCATCATCGTCGTCGTCGTCGTCGTCGTCGTTTCGTCGCGCGTCCGTCACTCGCGTTCGTCGCCCGTTTTATCCACATCGTCGTCGTCGATGATCCATCCATCCATCCGAGTCAGAGTCGTCGCTCGCGCCCCGGGTCGGTTACACATACGCATAACATTGAAAAAACACCCATCAATGTAGAAGTGGACCGATGTCTGTGACCCTGGACACGTGAATCGACGGTTCATGAATCGTCGTTGTCTCCCAAGTGGTAGAACGCGCGGGTCGGGCGGTCGGGTCGATCGAAACGGCGCGAGAGAGAGAGAGAGAGCGCGCGAGAGAGAGAGAGAGAGAGACCCGATGGTTGATGAGACGAAAATACATGGGTGTGTTGTGGATTAATAAACAAAACAGAAGCCTACGGAGGAAGGGAACGAACGCGGCTACCCGCCCGCCCGCCGCCGAGCGGCGTCCGAACCGCGCGTTCATAGCGCGTCGGGACACTCCGCCTTGATGCTCTCCCGCACGCTCTGGCACAAGTCGGCGGATAAACAGGATTTATCCACGCCGTCGAGTTTATCGCACATTTGCATGTCTAAGAGATCCATGACGTTGGATTCCACGTCGGCGCCGCACGCGGTCAAGCACTCGACGTCGTCCGCGGGACCGGGCGGCGTCGCCGGGTCCGCCTCCTTGACGCCGTCGTCGGTCTCCGCCGCGAGAACGGTTCCGAGCGTGGATACTTTTCCACCGCGCGAGGCGTTGATCACGGCGCCGCACGCCACGAGCGCACCGACCGCGACCGCGAGGCTGATCACTCGGAATTTTTGGTCTCTTCTTCGGTGAAAAGTCTCGGTCGACGGCGTGAACGCGTCCGCGTCCTCCGCGGTGGACTCGCAGTCTCGGGGCGCGGCACCGTACGCTCGCATCGCGTCGTCGTCGTCACCCGTTCGATCGGTTTCCAGAGCTCTGTTTTTCGAGGACGATCGCGGACGCGCTCGCGAGTGCGGACACCGGCGTGTGTAACACCCTTTTTCAACGCGCGATCGCCCGCATTGTCAGACGGCCCAGCGACGGACGAACGACGCGTGCGAAACATGGATGCGTCGACGCCGTTGCTAGCGTCGTCGAGGGACAAGGCGTCTCGCGCGTCTCGCGCCTGGGTCACCGTCGGCGGTGGCGTAGGCGTCGGCGTCGTGGGATTGCTCGCGTTCGGTCGGTTGCGCGAAGGATTGGGGACAAGCGGAGAGCAATGGCGCCCGGGGGACGGTCACCCGTTGCTCGCGCCGAAACCGACGCCGAGTCAGCAACAAATGACGCGCACGTTCACGCTGCACACGCAGTGCATGGACAGAGAGACCAAACTGGGGATGGCGGAGTTCTTTTACACGGGCGCGCCCGAGGGCTACCTCGTGCGCCACAACTACGGGTCGACCTCCTTTTTCGAACACCATGACGCGCTGCAGATGGAACGCGTCGTCTTGGACAGCGAAGAACGCGCGTGGCGCGTGACGACGAACGACGTAAACTTTGAGTATGGCTTTGCGTTTCGCAACCCGGTGACGGGGCAATGGAAAAAGGAGATTGGCTCTTACGACTCACCGCTCGCCAAGCAGCCGTGCGTTCAGATGTACGGCAAGTACTTTAACCGCGTGGCCACCCTGGAAAAGACAGCAGACATCCATTACGTCTACGGATTGTGCAATACGACGTGCCCCGAGGGCTTTGTCGAGACTCAATGGGTCGATCAGCCGCTCTCTGACGACGTGCCGGTGGGCGCGGACGAGCAAGGTCTCGATTTAGGGGAAGGCGACGATGCCCGCCTCATCACCATTCGCACTGCTTTACCGCTCAAATCTGATGGATACGGTCCTTCTGGGCGCGCCTTGGTGCAACGCGATAAACGCTTCGCGGAAACTGAGGATGTTTCTCGTTGGATTATGGCCATTGTCGATCCGTATCCAGCGAGCGAGATGAAGCTCGCAATGTTGGAGGTTGTCAAAAGCTCCACTGACCGCCTGTCAGTTCGTCAAATCGCCTCGAAACGCTATAGTTTTGGTCACACTTGCTCAAGGACGGAGTGCTCCGTCGCAAAGTACGATGTGAGCGCCATTTGGCACGATCACGATTTGAGTTCTTTCTCTTACAACTTTTGGGCGACAAAACTGCAGTATACCATCGCTCGAAAAGGTGACACAAAGGTACCGTCTTTCGAGCACGCGTTCCCCGATAGCGCGTTCATCTCAACCACAAACGTTTGGACGATGAAGAGCGCTGGCACGTGGGGCATGGATATCGACGTTCGACGCGTCGTGTTCACGTCGGCGGGCGTGTGCGGCTCCTCGTGGTCAGGACGATGTTTACGAATGGGTGCGGTTGAACGCGCGTACTTCCAGCCGCACACAGCGACTGAAGCCCACTGGATCGCCACTCTCGACGGCGGCGGTAAAGGCGCCATGGCTATGATCAAAGTGTACACCGACGCCGCCGGCAACTTGCTCGCCAAGGTTACGGCGGGTCGAGAAGGCTCTCAGTGCCCAAACCCACCGGGTGACATCA
>Ga0255774_10002940_pt1 | contig 12766 bp, 13 predicted proteins | sample 101ome_17_FD_179972 | JGI IMG/M metagenome (GOLD analysis project Ga0255774, IMG submission 179972) | Coastal salt marsh microbial communities from the Groves Creek Marsh, Skidaway Island, Georgia - 101407AT metaG (version 2) | ecosystem: Environmental > Aquatic > Marine > Intertidal zone >...
TGCCAAGGCTACGGTTAAACCGGATAGGATGTCATTTTTTGGATTGCCAACGAAGTTGTTGAAGAGTCGTTTCATGGAAAGGAGTGTCGTGTTGCAGCGGGCAAAAGTAAGGCCTTTAAAATGAATAAGAAGATTGGGAAAGGGGGAATAAAAAAGGCGGCCCGAAGGCCGCCTTTTTGTAGGTCTAATTTTTTACTTCTGGTAACGCTCTCTAAGATCGTCGGTTAGAAGTTTTGTTTCCTTAAGGTCGTTCTCATCACCACGGTTGAAATCCAATCGCAATGAATCGTTGAAGTGATCATCCGCCTTATCAAATTCGCCGATCATGGTGTAGGCCATGATGAGGTTCTTGTACAAATCTGGAATGACCTTTTTGTTGATGCGCGCCTTTTTGTCGTCCATATCGCCTTCCGCCAAAGCGGCTTCCCATGCGTCAATCGCGCTTTGAAGTTTTTCATGGGCCTCTTCAGGACGGCTTATAAGCATGTCATAGCCTTGTTTGGAATCGTACATGGCGTTTTCGAGGTCATCGTACGCACCTTTTTTGTTCTTGACGTAGATAATTTCAACGTTGCGCTTCTGCTCTGTGGTGCCCAATTTATCGTTGATCAACCACTGAATGGTCCCCATATTCTCCTCCACAACCTTGGTTTGCAACTGGTCAATGTAAGTCTGTGCGTTCGTAGAAGGGTAGCTTCTTTCTTCCTCCGCTGATGTAAAGGTCTTATAATCTGAAATAGAGTTTGGCACCTCGTCAAAGATGATGCTACCGTTTGGATGCACGGCACGAAGAGTCATGCTGTGGCGGTAATCGATTTTCCAGAAAGACTTATAGTATGTCGACTTCGCTTTGGTTTTAGAATCCACCTTCACGTATTCTTTCTTTTCAGCAATAGGATCATTGTTCTCGAATCCAAAGAGATGTACTTCGATGTTTACACCATTTGGGTTTTGGTCTAATCCTTCCACGCGGCAGTAGGTGCTCGCGAGTTGGACCGCGTTAAATAGCTTCTGGTGAGTGACCTGACGCTTGTATGGCTTTGAAGGAGGGTAATATGGTGAAGGAGGGGTAGGCTTAGAGTTTTCCAATACCTGCTTTTCTATGATTTTACCCACGGAACTCTTGCTGTTCCAGTCCTCAAGCGCTTTCTCATACTCTGCATAACGCTGGTCGTAGGCCGCTTTTGCTGCCGCTTCCTTCTCTGGATATTCAGCTAATGCTTGCTGGTATTCTTCCTCAGCTTTGGCTAATTCTGCATTGATTTCCGCTTCATAATCAAGAATAACGCTGCTGGTATAGCCCATGCCTTCTTCGAGGTGGATGGTTGGGGGTTGGAGATAACTAACGGTGATGCGCTCTTTCTTCATGTTCTGCGCCATGGCAGATAGAGAGAGTGCGAGCATCAAAAGTGTCGTGGTTTTCTTCATGGTGAGTTTTGTGTTTGCGAATCGAATATAAGAAGGAATATTCAGCAGGGACCAATTCTCCAAAGCAACTGCGCAAAACAAAAAAAGGCACCCGCGAACGGGTGCCTCCAATGTGTGAGTGGTGAGCGGACTATCGGCCGTCCATTTGTTGCCTTTGTTCGGCGATTTTAGGATCAGCAATGAATTGGTCGTACTCCATCAACTTGTCCAAATTCCCGTGAGGGAAGATCTCTACGATGCGGTTTGCCACCGTTTGGTTGATGGTGTGGTCATGTGAACTGAAGACCATAGAGCCCTTGAAATCTCGCATTCCGTTGTTCAGCGCTTGAATACTTTCAAGGTCCAAGTGGTTGGTCGGCTCGTCTAAGAACAAGAGGTTGGCTTGCTGGAGCATCATACGGCTCAGCATACAGCGCACCTTTTCACCTCCTGATAGGACTTTGGCGCTTTTGAATACTTCTTCCCCAGAGAAGAGCATCTTACCTAAAAATCCACGTACGAATACTTCGTCTTTATTTTCTGGAGAGAATTCGCGTAACCAATCGATCAAGTTGTCGTCAGTTTCAAAGAATTCCGCGTTTTCGTTCGGTAGATAGGCGTGCTTGATGGTCTGTCCGAAAGCGAAGGTTCCGGCACTAGGCTTCTTGTTTCCTGAGATGATCTCGTAGAAGGCAGTCAGCGCACGGTGGTCGTCCGCCAAAAGGGCAATTTTATCACCGCGGTTCATTTTAAAGCTCAAGTTTTGGAACAAGAGGTCGCCTGAATCGTCGTGTGCGGCCAATCCTTCCACCTCGAGTATTTGATCGCCTGCTTCGCGTAATTGGTCGAAAATAATGGCCGGATACATACGTGAAGAGGCTTGAATTTCGTCGATATTGATTTTATCCAACATCTTTTTACGAGAGGTAGCCTGCTTGCTCTTGGAAGCGTTTGCCGCGAAACGAGAGATGAACTCCTGCAATTCTTTACGCTTATCTTCCGCCTTCTTGTTGGCCGCTTGGCGCTGACGCAACGCAAGTTGCGAGCTCTCGTACCAGAAGCTGTAGTTTCCGGTGTATTGCTTGATGCGTTTGAAGTCGATGTCCGCGATGTGCGTACAAACGGTATCGAGGAAGTGTCTGTCGTGGCTCACGACAATCACGGTATTTCTAAAGTCGATCAAGAAGTCCTCCAACCAAGAGATGGTCTTAAGGTCAAGGTCGTTGGTAGGCTCATCGAGGATGAGGATGTCCGGATTTCCGAACAAGGCTTGGGCAAGAAGCACACGTACCTTTTTCGAGCCCTCTAAGTCCTTCATTAGGCTGTAGTGCTCGTCGGCATGGATGCCTAGCCCGCTCAACAAGTTGGCGGCATCGCTTTCTGCATTCCATCCGTCCATTTCTTCAAATTTCACTTCGAGGTCTGCTGCCAAAAGGCCGTCTTCCTCACTGAAATCTGGCTTCATGTAAATAGCGTCCTTCTCCTGCATCAAATCCCACAAAGGCTTGTTGCCTTGGATCACGGTGTTCAATACCGTTTCCTCGTCAAAAGCAAAGTGGTTCTGTGAGAGGACCGACATGCGCTTTCCTGGTTCGAGAGATATACCGCCGGTGTTTGGGCTTACCTCGCCACTCAAGATTTTAAGGAAGGTAGATTTACCAGCACCATTAGCACCAATAAGGCCATAACAGCGCTCGCCATGGAATTTTATGTTGACGTCTTCGAAAAGGACACGCTTCCCAAATTGAAGAGTGACATTATTTACGTTCAGCATGGTCAATGAATTTTGCCGCGAAGGTACGATGCACAGCCGGTTTACCCATAAGAATAAACCTTAGCGCGATAAAAGTGTTAAGGATCTAGGAATTAATTGGTTACAATTGCCGTATGCACATAACAGTCTTTACATACAACTTTCGCAAAACCCTCGGGAAATACGCCCTCTATGTGGCCATTTCCAGTTTTGTGATTCACCTACTTTTGCACTTATTACGCCAATATATTCCTGGAGGTATGGACGCCAGATTATTGGCGGATCCCATCAGCGCGATTTACACGCCATTCTCGATTCTCTTGGTATACGAGGCGTATTTGATGATTTATTACCTACGTCGAAGCACCACCTTGTATATCGCGAAGCAATACGAAGTGATCGCACTGATCTTGATTCGTGGGCTGTTTAAGGATATGGCGGTATTGGATTTAGGAGCGACGAATTGGCAAACGATGCATAACCTCGAATTCGGAGTAGACATCCTTTCGGTAATTGCCGTATTTCTAATGATTCTTTCGTTCTACAAGTTGAGTGGAACTTATAGGTACGCGGACTTTGAAGCGATGGAAGAGGAGGAAATAGGTCCCCAATTACAACAATTCGTCAAAGCCAAGCACTATCTCTCCCTCGGTCTATTTGTCGTTTTTATCATACTGGGATTACAAAGCTTTATTGAATGGGTCATTCCGACCTTCCAGCACATTGAATCCGCGAACATGATTGCCGTAAATGACATTTTCTTTGAGCAGTTTTATAACTTCCTCATCATCTCAGACGTATTGATATTGCTATTTTCCCTGCTATATACAGACAACTTCCCGGTCATCATTCGCAACTCGAGCTTTGTGATTTCAACGGTGCTTCTAAAGTTGAGTTTTACTGGTGAAGGCCTCTTGAGTCAAGCTTTAATTATCCTTGGCGTTGGGTTTGGCGTACTAATGTTGGCCATACACAACAGTTATAGAGCTCTTCAAAAACTTAATTGACCTGAATGACCTTTATTCGGCTTGGCGTGGCTTCGTCGTTGATGTAAAGGTTCAGCCTGTACGTGCCATACTCAAAGCCTAGACTCAAATCTGTTTCCAGCCCCGTACTAATAAAGGTTTGGGTCTGAGTGGTTTGGTCGAGGCTGCTGATGTTCCAGTTCTGCACGCTCGAAACCGAATAGAACCAACATCCGTATTGGCAGTTCCCAGAGATTTTTTCAATGACCAATTTTAAAGAGAGGCAATCGTTCGGTCTATTCGCCACCAAACTGTGGAAGTCCCATTCTGCATAGACGCTATCGGTGGTGTTGAGCAGGTTTAATCCGTTCAACCCGGTTTCAGGATAGTCGATGACCGTGCTTTGAGCTTGGTGGGTGGTGTAGTCGATGTAGTTCTGAATGTGCGTGCCAAAATTCGGTACGTTCAAAGTAATGCCCATCGCGGCATAACGGTCGATGATGTTTTGGCGGATGGCCGCTGTATCGAGGAGCTTGGCGTGAGAAATTAGTTCTGAGGCTAGGATTGTGCTGTTCAACACACCGTCTGTACGTAAGTCGGTTACCAGATTGGCCATCAGGTCTGAGAATTCACTTTCGCTGCGGTATCCCTGAAGGATGGAAGTGATGGCAATGAGTACTCCATCGGCAGCGCTAGAGCTGGCAATGCTCAAGACTTCCGCCGATGCGATGTTGATGGACGGGTCGATGTTGAAGATATTCAAGATTTCTTGTAATGCTTGCTGTTTGGCTTGTGCAAAGGTGCTGCCGTTGCTGACTAAATATTCGACTCTGGACTTCTCAAGGTGAGTGAGGGTATTGACATTGACCGCAGGCACTGAGTTTACGTTTGCGACAGCGTTCAGGGTGATTTGTGCATTACTTGGAGAACCGCATACCTCGTTGAAGTAAAACCCGTCTGCGCGCAAGGCGACATACGGAGAGGTAAGATTTGTTGATCCAAAGAGAAAGTACCCGGAATTGTCCAAGATTTGGGCGGTGTATGAGGTGCCCAATTGGTTTAAGTTGCTGTCCAGTACACTCAACAGCACCGAACTTCCGTTCAAGAACGGCCCCTTTTGCGCATGACCCTCAACGGAGTACGAGGCACATGGCGGACAATCTCCGCCGCAATCAATGCCCAATTCATTTCCGTTCTGAATACCATCGTTACAAAAAGTAGGGGTGCCTGTTTCACAAGATTGAGCGAAAAACAGAATACTTACAGCAAAAAAGAATTTCTTCATGGTTAGGTGCTTTGGTAAACTAACCACGAGTGGAACCCAAGGTTCAAAAGAGATTTAAGAAATCCGTTTATGCACTAGATGGAAGTATAGAGGAGGGATAAGACTGATGAGCATCATCCCCGGATATCCTGTGGGTAGCTGTGGGCTATCGTCGTGATGGTCCAGCTCCACATAATCCTTGTGGGGTAAGTAGTGGTGGTCGCTATGACGCGAAAGCTCGAATAGAATGGCCCGTCCTATTTGGTGATTAGAATTCCAACTGTGCGCAGGCTTCACGTCTTCGTATCGGTGTTCATTTACCTTTTCGCGTGCTAACCCGTAATGTTCTATGTATTGAACAGTCTCGAGCATGATCCATCCGGTTACCGATGCGCCAATAATAGCGATTAAGCCTATGGTGCCGAAGGTGGTAAAAATGGCTGAGAGCAGAGCGATTTGGACGAGTGTATACCACACCATTTCGTTCTTCAAAATATTCCCCTCACTGCGCGCGACGCCAATACGCCATGCACTTAGGTAAGCCAATACAATAGACCTGAACCAGAATAGGTATACCCATTCTCCTCTCCGAGCGGTGGACGGATCTTCTTTGGTGCCGATATGCTTGTGGTGGCCGTAGTTGTGCTCGAGGAAAAAGTGAGTGTAGAGTGTAGTGGTGAGGAGGATTTTAGCAAAAAATTGGTCAATCTTATTACGCTTATGGCCCAATTCATGTGCCACATTTATCCCCATGACACCACATAACATGCCGTACGAAAGGATTCTACCCACTAACGTTGTGGTATCAACATCGCCTTGGGTTTGTGCTAGAAACAAATATCCCATCATGAGTTGAACAGGCACGCACACGCGGAGTACAGTTTTGTAAAATGTATCGCTAACCCTGGCTTCTTTGATTTCGGGAGAGAGGTTCGTGGCGTTTGGAGCGAACAATAGCTCTAGTAATGGTATGAGCGCAAACGCCTCCAATACGGGAAGGTATGCTTTCCACCCTGTGCTGTGGAAGCTGATATATGCTAAGGCGGGTAGGGTAAAGACAAAAAGGTATTTGAGTTTTCCCATGTTCTTGTACTTATGGTGCAGTTGAATTTAAGAATTTCGGCGTAAACCGCGCCATCGTAGCCTGCTCAAAATCATAGGCATAGCCGATCAAATTCCCTTCGTCCCATTTGCGTCCCATGATGCTGAGACCTACAGGTAGCCCATGTATTTGCCCCATAGGTACAACTATGTGTGGATATCCTGAAATGGCCCACGCATTCCCGCTGTACACGCTAAAGTGGTCGCCGTTCACATGATCGGTTTTCCACGCCGGTCCACCAGCCGGTCCTACAATCGCATCAAGTGATAAGCTGTCCATGACGAGGTCAATGCCGCGGTCTTGGCTGAGGTAGCGAGCCTTTTCGAGCGCGGCCTCGTAAGCTTCACGCTTAACCTCGGGTTTATAGTTTTCTGAGATTCTTAGTAGGTCATGGTCGTGGTAGGCCATCTCGACAGAATCATCAATGATCGCTCGGTACAAACCCCACATATTTTCGATGCCTGCACTGTTGTTATTCGCGAAATAATCGTTGACGCCTTGGCGGTATTCGTACAACATAACCTCGTAGCTAGGACCAGAGGCTTCGTCTGCGATGGGTTCTTGGAGGTAAACAAGCTTGGCACCCTGAGCCTGTAGTTCGAGAATAGCATCCGCCCAAACCGCCTGAAGCAAGAAATTATCATTCATAGCGCTAGCGTACACGCCGATTCTTTTACCATTTAGGCTTGAGTCGTTTAAGAAGGTGGTATAGTCGTTATGGGCCATGCGGTCGGCTTGGTTGGTCTTACCATCCATCTCGTCAACTGCGATCATGGTACCCAATGACTTTGCCACATCGCTCACGGTGCGTGCCATAGGGCCTCCGGTATCTTGTGTATAGCTGATTGGGAAAATTCCGGTGCGCGAAATCAGACCTACCGTAGGTTTGAGACCGACGATACCGTTGTTGTTCGACGGGCAGGTAATGGATCCATTGGTTTCGGTTCCAATAGCAATTATGCACAAGTTCGCTGCCACTGCGGCACCTGAGCCCGAACTAGAGCCGCATGGATTTCTGCTGAGGTCGTAAGGGTTTTTGCATTGCCCGCCTACAGGACTCCAGCCTGAGGAGGAAACGGTGCTATGAAAATTGGCCAATTCGCTCAAATTCGCCTTGCCCAATACAATGGCCCCGGCATCGACCAGTTGTTGTGCCAAAGGGCTCGATTCTGAAGGGTAGTTCTCGCGTAATGCATTTGTTCCTACCGTCGTAGGCATGCCCAAGTAATCAATATTGTCTTTTAGCAGTACAGGGACACCGTGCAGTGGACCTATGAATTCACCTGTGGCTTCGTACATGCTATCGAGTCTATGTGCATCCGCTAATGCGTCTTTGTTTATGACAATTACTGCGTTAAGTTCAATGCTTCCACCGTTAATGGCTTCGATGCGGTCGAGATAAAATTGAACCGCGGCTGTGCTGGTTAGGTTGCCGTTATTGTACAATCCGTGCAGTTCCTCGATGGTCATTTCATCGTGGATCAAGGTAGTAGTCTCAGCAGGCGGGGTACATTGAAACAATACCGCAGCGCCTACAACCAAAAGGAGCTTCTTCATCAGTGAATGTGTTTGAAGTCTATCCCATAGACAGCGTCTAGGCCGCCAATGCGATAGTAATGCCCTTGAATTTCGCTATTAATAAAGCTATTTCCTAATACCTTCTCTAGTTCGAAGGGGAAGATGGTCGTTTTAGGGTCGAAGATGTGATTCGTTTCACCGTAGCTCGAGATGATGCCTGCACCGTAAATCTTGGTTGGGTCTTCACAAACGCCAAACTCGATGGTGAACCAGTACAAGTTTTGCAATTGACGGATGATGTGGGCCTTTTTCAAGTTAGCTACGCCGTGCTTGCCGAAATCTTCCATGAATTGGGCGTATTGAGGATCCAGGAGCAACGGAATATGGCCAAATATGTCGTGAAACATGTCCGGTTCCTCGAGATAGTCTAATTCCTCTGGCTTTCGCAACCAAGTAGATGCAGGAAACTTCCGCTGCGCCAAAAGTTCGAAGAATTCTTCCACAGGGATCAATCCCGGGACTACATGTATGCTCCAGCCAGTGGCGCCCCCGAGCGCTGCATTCAGGTCGTCGTAATTCGGAATTTTGTCCGCGTTCATCACCGGAAGTAGCTGGTCCAGGCACACCAAATATCGTGGATCGGCCTTGTCGCTGAGGTTCTCTCGTTGGCGAGAGTAAAGGGCGTTCCACACCTGCCTGTCGGTGGCGGTGTAGGCGTTGTAATCTTGGACCATGATGTAGAAGTGTTGTTGTCTTACAATCCTACTAACATTTTATAGAGGAATCAAGTTTTTCTTGGGTCAATTCTCGTTGTATTTTAGGACAGCTCTAGGACATAGGTCTTAGCACTTAAGCTCAATGACAACCTTATGCGACACATCCTCTTTTTAGCCACCTTATTACCCTCATTGCTCACTGCACAAAACCACCAGCAATTCTCTTTTGACGGACCGGTCATTCTCATTCATGGAGGTGCGGGCGGTATAGAGCGGAAGTACTATAACGATGAGCAAATCGCGGAGTACGATTCTGCGCTTCGGGCTGTACTTAGGGTGGGCTACGATATGCTGACGTATGACGCGAATGGGATGGATGTGGTCGTGGAGTGCCTGACCATGCTCGAAAACGATCCGCATTTCAATGCCGGTAAAGGGGCTGTCTTTAATGATCAGGGCGAAGTAGAACTAGACGCATCGGTCATGGATGGGTCCACTAAAATGGCCGGAGCTGTGGCGGGGCTGAAGCATATTAAGAACCCGGCGAAGTTAGCGCGGGCGGTGATGGAGGAGACCTCACACGTCTTACTCATAGGTGAAGGGGCAGAGGAGTTTGCCAAGACGCAGGAACATGAGTTTGTGGATAACGAATACTTTTTAACACCCAAGCGTAAAGAGCAATACGAGCGTTGGTCGCAGATGAAAAAGAACGGCACCGTCGGGGTGGTGGTTTTGGATTTACAAGGCAATTTGTACGCCGGGACCTCCACTGGGGGTATGATGGGTAAGAAATACGGTCGCGTCGGTGATGTGCCCATCATTGGTGCTGGGACCTATGCAGATAATAATGGTGCAGCAGTGAGTTGCACGGGTCATGGAGAATACTTCATCCGAAACAATGTTGCTTTCCAAGTAAATGCGCGCATGCAATATCAAGGCATGAGCCTCGAAGAGAGTGCCAGTGCCGTGATTTTCGGGGTCCTTAACTCAGATGCAGGCAATGGCGGTTTGATAGCGCTTGATGCCAAGGGAAATGCTACTTGGACGTTTAATTCCAGTGGGATGTTCCGAGGTGCAGCTGGTGTTTTAGAGGGTAGAAAAGCGCCCAGTTTTATGACTGAAATTTTTGGTGATTCTACCTGGCCGGAGGATTGTCACCCTAAACCTGTAGAATGAGAAAAGGTATTGTATTAGCCCTGTTGTTGGGAGCTTGGAGTGCTCAAGGACAGGAGATTGTTCGTAAAGATGGTGAGTCCACTGGTGTGGATGCTGAGGTGAGGGATTTAGCTTTTACCCCTGGATATGTGGCGAATCTAGAGGATTGGCGTTTTGGCCTTCATGGACACATGCTAGTGGTCAGTGAATTGAATCAGCCAGACTATCAGGGCGATGCCTTACTATTTCTTTCTCCACAGTTCACAGCAGGAAAAAGGTTAGGCGCGACCAATTATTTTCTCAATGGCTCCCTAGGGTTCGCTCAAGAGGAAATGGATGAGGGGTATTCCGCGGTCATTGGGACTTCTATACGCTGGGATGTGATGAATATTGATTACCTCTTATTTCAACGTACCACTGGGTTAGAGTTTGAGGTAGAAGGTTATGTAGGGGCTCATGATGTGCTGATGCCAAATCTCAGTATCTATGCTTCGTCACAAGTAGGGCGATTACTGTTGTTAGATTTTACCACAGGGGTAGGCTATTGTAAGCCCAATACTTTCGAGGAACCGGCTTTGGTTATAAGGGTCGGTCTTGGGATAAGTGTTGGGGGTGGAGTCTATTGATGCAATTCGACTGTGTCAATCAATAACTCAAATTCCTCGTTGCGCTTGTTGGCGATGAGGAAGGTGAATTCACAAATCTTTTCGTGATTGAAATTGGGCATATTTAGTCTGCGACCATGTCGTTCGGGGTACATACTGCCTATGGGGAACTCTATTGTTTGCCATTCGCCGGTGGTAGAGAAATCGTGAATGTAGCTTTGGTAGGCCATGGGTTGGTGGCGAACTCGGAACTGGTAGTTCTTACCGTCGCCTTTGATGCGCATGGAGATCTTTGTGTTTGGAGCTATGGCCGTTGGGGGCAGGTTGCAACGGATGGAGGTGAAGCCGCCGTTGTTCTCGAGGGAAACTGTGCCGGTGAATTTGCCGTGGCCTTCGGGGGTCAGGGCCAGTTTACCGCGGGAGAGACCTCCCATTACTCCGTCGTTGATTATATACCAATTCGACAGAGAGGTTTCCTTCGAAAAATCAAAGAGTACAGGGTTGTTAGAGACCATCATGAGGCTGAAGAATAGGGCGCGCATAAAGGTATAACGGCGAGTTCTCAGCTAAGTTCATTTGTTTCTTCCTAGTAAACTTGTTCTTCGTACCTTATCTGGTATGAGGAAGTTTTTGATTATCGTTTGGTTGAGTCTTTTATCCTCTTGTGCTACCCATTTACCGGAGTTTCAAGAAGTAGAATCTATAGGTGTAGGAAAACATCGAGTTGCTGGAGGAGTTTTTGGCGGGGTGCCTATGGCTGAAATAGGTGGAAGTCTGTTTCATACTACCGGGATTTCGGATAATGTTGATTGGTCTACTCAAGCGACCTATGCACATAGTGCTAGTGTTGATTTCTACAGTAATGCTTCCGTCTTGACAGGTCCGAAATTCCAGCTCAGTGATCATGTCGCTCTTTCATTACCCATTGGCTTGTATGATCCTATTTCATCCTCGGAGCCAGATTCCCCTTTGTTTACTACTCCAACCTTGTATCTTCAGGTAAATTCGAGACGACCGGAGATAGAGCACATGCTTTTCTTACGCACTGAGGCAACTTATGTACCCGTACGTGATTATGCAACTGCTTGGGCTACCATAGGTTATAAGAGATCCTTTATTCCCGAAAGTGGACTTCGATCCACCCTTAATGTTAACATTACCTATATCGCGATCTACGGTGGGCTGACCTTTGATTTATTTAGGTAAGCTCCGATTTATAGTCTTGATCGCCATTTGATTTGTTTGGGACTCGGACCCCATTTGTTGTCATTACGCTCGCTGTCCGTAAAGAGGATAATGAGCAGCCATATCCATCCTAGGATGGGTAGAAGAAGGATTAAGTACCACCATCCGCTGAGGCCGGTGTCGTGTAATCGGCGAACTGTTACTGCCAGTCCAGGAATTAAAGTGAATAAGGCGTACATAGGGTAGAAGAACTCCCAGGTGGTCTCCCATTCTGGAACGTCCATGATGAATCCGTAAAATGAATCAATGGCTGCGGCTAGTAGGGAGAATAGGAAATTGAAGAGCGTGAAGTACCAATATTCGGAGCGGCGTGCACGTCCTGTGAAGTCAAAATATTGTTTGAGAGCTTTTAGGTACCAGTGCATGGGTGGGGTTAGGTTTTTTGTGAAGGTAGGGGGAAATTATAAAGTTGTGCTATGAATTAAAATTCCCAAGAATAAATGGAATTACTTTTTTTTCTCATCGTCATAGTTATTGCATTCTGGATTAGAAATATTCCATTTAATTATCAAAGACAACTGAGAAAAGAATACTATGCTCAATTTTTACAGTCCGATGCCTGGCAAAGAAAAAGATTCGTTGTCTTACGTAGGGATAATTGGACTTGTCAAATTTGTGGTGCACAGGCAATGGAGGTTAATCACAAAAGATATGCTAAAAACATTGGAAGAGAGCCAATTAAGTGGCTGGTGTCATTATGTAGAGAATGTCATAGAAATCAGCATTAAAACAACCGATGATCTATTGATTTCTTCTTTAGATAAACGGATTTTTCTCGCTCTGCTCGAAAGAACCCTTATAGCTTGTCCTTGTCCTCGAATTTTAAAGCCGTTCGCAGCGCAGCTGCGTAGCGGCTTTTTCATTTCCCATCGCTCTCAAACAAGTTTGGATCGCTGTAAAATGAAAAAGCCGCTCATCTTACGATGAACGGCTTTAAACTTCGTGGGCGCTGAGGGATTCGAACCCCCGACCCCCTGCTTGTAAGGCAGGTGCTCTGAACCAACTGAGCTAAGCGCCCGAAGCGGGTGCAAATATA
>Ga0255774_10002949_pt1 | contig 12746 bp, 6 predicted proteins | sample 101ome_17_FD_179972 | JGI IMG/M metagenome (GOLD analysis project Ga0255774, IMG submission 179972) | Coastal salt marsh microbial communities from the Groves Creek Marsh, Skidaway Island, Georgia - 101407AT metaG (version 2) | ecosystem: Environmental > Aquatic > Marine > Intertidal zone > Salt...
CCATCTTCACAACCGAACACCTCGAGGTTGGAGGTGCCGGAGGTTGAAGGGCACGCATCGGGTTGCGAACCGTTGGGGTTGTCGCCGTAGCCGTCGCTGTCGCTGTCCGCCCACTGCGTGGGTTCGGTGGTGAAGGCATCGTTGAGATCGCTGTGACCATCGCCGTCGCTGTCCTCGCACCCAAAGCGGTCAACCGTCGAGGTGCCGGCCTCGCTGGGGCACGCATCGCCTTGGAAGCCAGAGGCGTTGTCGCCGAACCCATCCATGTCGCTGTCGTTGTGTTGAGTGGGGTCCAGTGGGAAGGCATCGGCGCCGTTGGCGAACGTCCAACCGGTGCCGTTGCCGACCGGTGGGGTCGCATCGGAACGACCGTCACCGTCGCTGTCAACGCAACCAAGGCGGTCGGTCGTTGAGTTGCCTGTCACAGTGGGGCAGTCGTCTTCGACATCGTCGAACCCGTCTTGGTCCATGTCGCCGCTTCGTGTGGGGTCGTCGGGGAAGGCGTCGCTGAGGTTGGAGACACCGTCGCCGTCGGAATCAACGCAACCAAACCGGTCGATGGTGGAGGTTCCGACTTCACCGGGGCAGGCATCGGGTTGCAATCCGCTGGCGTTGTCGCCGTACCCGTCCCCGTCCTGGTCCAGCCATTGCGTGGCAAGGCTGGGCAGTGCATCGATGGCGTCGTCCCAGCCGTCGCCGTCCGTGTCCACGCACCCCAGACGGTTGCCTTGGGTGGAATTGCCAGCTTGCGAAGGGCAGGCGTCCGGTTGGGTGCCGGCTGCGTTGTCGCCGTAGCCGTCGCCGTCCGTGTCGAGCCACTGTGAGATGTCGTTGGGGTGCGAATCGCCAGCGTTGGCCCAACCGTCGCGGTCGGTGTCCAAGCAGCCGTACGTGCTGTTTTGCCAGGAATCGCCGTGCTCGTTCACGCAGGCATCGGGGAGGTTGCCGGTTGGGTTGTCGCCGTAGCCGTCCCCGTCGGTGTCGTTCCATTGGGTGGCATCGGACGCAAACGCATCGGCACCGTCGGCGACGGTGTGACCCGCATCGGGATCGGAATAACCGTCCCCGTCCTGGTCCGGACACCCGAGCCGATCGGCGGTTGACGTGCCGGCGAAATTGGGGCACGCGTCTTGCGAGGCGTCATCGTATCCATCCCCGTCAAGGTCGCCCCATCGCGTGGGGTCGTTGGGGAAGGCATCGGCGCCCTCTGCAGCGGTCCAGGAGCCGTCGGGATCGGAATAACCGTCGCCGTCCGTATCGGTGCACCCTTGCCGATCGACCGAGGAGTTGCCGTTGGTCAGCGGGCAATCGTCGCCGTTGGTGCCGCTGGGGTTATCGCCGTAGCCGTCACCGTCAGCGTCCATCCATTGGGTGGCGTCGTTGGGCGCCATGTCCGCACCGTTGAGCACGGTCCACGTGCCGTCGGGGTCCGAGGACCCGTCCCCGTCGGTGTCGGTGCACCCGTACCGGTCGCGATCCGAGGTGCCGGCGGTGGCAGGGCACGCATCGGGCTCGTTGCCCACGGCGTTGTCGCCGTAGCCGTCGCCGTCGCTGTCCGCCCACTGTGTGGCTTCGTTGATGAACGCATCGTCGAGGTCGGCGTAGCCGTCGCCGTCGGTGTCGAGGCACCCGAGTCGACTCATTTCGGTTGAGGTGCCGGCTTGAGCAGGGCAGGCGTCCGGGTTGGTGCCGGTGGCGTTGTCGCCGTAGCCGTCGCCGTCGCTGTCGGCCCATTGTGTGTTGTCGGTCGGGAACGCGTCTGCACCTTCGGCGGCCGTCCAAGCACCGTCGGGGTTGGAATAACCGTCACCGTCGGTGTCGGCGCATCCGTACCGGTCCATGGTGGAGGTTCCGAGGACGGTGGGGCAACCGTCGCCGTTGGTGGCGGGTGGGGGGTTGTCCCCGTAGCCGTCGCCGTCGGTGTCGTTCCACTGCGTAGCGTCCGTTTCGAACGCATCCGCTCCGGAGGCCACGGTCCACACACCATCGGGGTCGGAATAGCCGTCACCGTCTTGGTCAGCGCAGCCCGCCCGGTCTTCGCTGGAGTTGCCGGCCACGGCCTGGCAGGCATCCGCACCGTTGGCCGTGGTCCATGTCATGTCGGGGTCGGAATGGCCGTCACCGTCCGTGTCGGTGCAACCGAACCGGTCGTGAGTTGAATTGCCTGCCGTGGCGGTGCAGGCGTCGGCTTGGAAGCCGGCTGCGTTGTCGCCGTACCCGTCGAAGTCCGCATCGGCCCATTGCGTGGCCACGGATGGGAAGGCGTCGGCGCCATCGCCGACCGTCCAACTGCCGTCGGGGTTGGAATAGCCGTCGCCGTCGGTGTCGGGGCATCCGACGCGGTCCAAGGTCGAGGTTCCGGCCGTGGCGTTGCAATCGTCGTCCTCGTCGATCACGCCGTCGAGGTCGCTGTCCTGGGTCAGGTTGGCGATGGTGTGGTCACCGGTTATGGCGAAGGCAAAGAATTGGGGTCCGGTGGGGACGTTGGTGCCCACGACGTGGACCTCCCACGTGCCCTGAGCAGGCGAGGTCAACGTGGTGCCGAGCAGGTTGTCGCGGTTGTTGGTGGTGTTGGTCCAGGTGCCGCTGGGGTCCTTGATGGCGAGGTTGAGGTTGTTCACGAGGTTCACCGAGGCCGTGGGGGTCGAGGCGGGGTCCGTCCACGACAGGGCGATGCTGATGTCCTCCGAGCCCGCACCCACGGAGAACGACCAACCGAGGTCGTCGCCGGTGTTGACCGAATGGCCTTGGATGTAGGAGGTGTCGATGGCTTGGGTCATGTTGACGCGTCCCCAGCCTTCATGGTTGTTGGGGGCCGCTTCACCCGCACCGTTGGTGGCGGAGCCGTACTGGCCGGCCATGTCGTGAGCGCTGGCGGTGAAGATGGCCTTGATCAACGCAGAGGTGGGGGCGGTTTCGCCTTCGTTCTCCATCAAATGTTCAAGCAGCAAGGCAGTCGCACCCGCTGTGATGGGCGTCGCCATACTGGTGCCTTGCATGTAGCGATAACTGCTGTTGTGGGCCCAAACGTTGCTCGGAGCGCCGGTGGCGGAGGATTTGGTGGACAAGATGAAGGTTCCAGGTGCAGAAATATCGGGTTTGATGCGGTTGTCGTCGGTGGGGCCGCGGGAGGAAAACGCTGCCATCCCTTCCGGGTCGTCGGCCAGTCCATCGTTGGCGATGGGGTTGACCCAGCCGTTGATCGAACCCCAGACGTATGTGTAATTGCTGCGGTTGTTTTCCGATGCCCCGACGGTCAGCACGTTCTTGGCCGAAGCAGGAGCGCCGAGGGAATCCAAATCCACCTCGCCGTCGCTGTTGGCATCGGTACCTTCGTTGGCCCCGGCAAAAAGGATGACCAGTTCGTCGTAGGTGCGGGCGCTGGCGTCGGCTTGTGCGGAGCGGGTGGTGTATGCTCCGTTTTCAGGCGCACCCCACGAGTTGGTGTGAACTCGGCTTCCGTTGTCCCAAGCGTCGGTGAACATGTCGTCGAGGTCTGGGGTGATCCCGATCAGCACCTCTTCGGAGCCATCGTCCACGGCGATGGCCTGGAACAGCAAGTGAGCTTCTGGTGCGACACCGACAATGTCGCCGTTGCTGTTGGTGCCATCGCCCAGCACCGAGCCGGCGACGTGTGTGCCGTGGCCGTCGGTGTCTTCTGCGCCGTCGCCACAGGGATAGCTGAGGCCGTAATACAAACACGCTCCGCTTGAGGGTTGGAAGGCGACGATGCCGGTGATGTGGTCGCGGAAGTCAGGATGCATGTTTGAGTTGTTCACGCCGTTGTCAAGCCCGGTGTCGGCCACGGTCACGATGATGCCGCTGCCGTCCAAGCCGGTCCAACTGCTGTCCACGGTCGACATGTAGCTCGTTTCGTACAGGTGGTCCGCCTCGATGACTTCGCGCCCTCGGCTGTTCATGGTCTGGAAGATCGGCGTGGCCTCAATCCATTCGACCTCGTTTTGCGAAGCCAGCCAAGCGAGGCCGGTGGGTTCGATGAGGAACGAAGCGAAGCGCCCGTCGTGGTGATCCAGCATCACGTCGCTCCGGCGGTCCAGGTCTACGGGCAGTTCGGTGCCTGCCAACATCACGTCCAACACCGCCATTTCGGTGTTCACCATGGCTTGGGGCGTTGCCAGGCCGAGAAGGCCCTCAACGAGGCTGGTGCGCACCTTGTCGGTTGGGTCCATCATCCCGATGCCGAGGACGTCGAGCTCGGCCAATCGTTCGGGAGACTGCCCGGAAAGGTTGCAGTGGAAGCCGGTCGGTGGCAGGAACGAGTAGCAGTCGATGCCGGCCTTGGCAAGGTCATTGACCCACTCGCTGGGCACTGGATAGGTATGGCTGAGAATGTGGAAACCCTCAAGGCTGGAATCACCTGTGTAACGTGCCCAGTCCCCCGGCGCCACCAAAGTGAGGTCGCGATACAACAACTGACTCATGTCCGACCCTGCATCGCTGGGCAACCACCCGTGGGCTGCGTCCGCCGTGGGGACAATCCCCAGGTCGCGGAGGGCATCGAGACCGGCGTTGGTTTCGGTGTCCAAGGCCACGCCGTTGCTTGCGTTGGCCGCAGCGAGCGGCAGCATCACCTGGGTCAGCATCAAGGTCATCATGAACAACGAGGCACGCACTTGCCGGGTCAGCATGCTTTTTCCACGACGCCCTACCACATGAAAGATTGCATTCAAACTCCCCGCTGCGAGCGTGGGCGAGGATTCAATTAGCCGGAAACGGGGCCGTCCCATCATGACCCGTGCACACGCAGCCGCAGCGGCCGCTCAAGCCGACGCCATGGGGCCCGAAGGGGACGACGAAACCTCGGCGCCGTTGGGACGGCAAATTTGGCGCGTGTTGCCCTACGCCAAACGGTATCCGGGCCGCGTGTTCACCGGTATTTTTGCCAACGCTGCCGCTCGTTTCTTTGACCTGATGCCCTTCGTCGCCATCGGTCTGGCGGTTGATTACTTCACCACGGACACGCTGTCGGGTCCTCAGATCGTTCAGGACATCGTCACGGGCATCCACAGCAACCCTGCGTACGGCTACGGCGTGCTCGTTTTCATCGGTTTCTTGTGCTTGGCCATCTTCCAAGGCATTTCCGAATACGCCTGGCAGACACTCGGGTACAACATTCAGCACGACCTGCGCATGGACGCCACGCGCTCTCTGATCGCCATGGAAGCCTCGTACTACGATTTGCGTCAGACCGGACAGATCATGTCGGTCCTGTCCAGCGATGTCAATCAGCTGGAGGACGTGGTGTCGGATTCATCCACGTCGATCATCCGTATCGTCATCACCTTCGCCACGGCCTTTGTGATCCTCGTCTTGATGTCGTGGAAACTGGCTGCGGTCCTCTTCACGCCCATCCTGTTCATCGTGCCGGCCGTCTACTGGTTTTCCACGCGCGTCCAGCGCCGCTACCGCAAGCAGCGGGAATCGACCGGTGACATCCACGCCGTGCTTGAGAACCTCATCTCGGGCATCGCTGTGGTTCAAGCCTACAACGCCCAAGGCTGGGAAGCCGACCGTGTGGCCCGCGAGTCGGGGTCCTACCGCGATCAAGCCATGGGTGCGAGCAAGGACCGCAACCGGTTCGTTCCGATGATTTACGCCATCGCCGGTGTGGCCTTCGGGCTGCTGGTCATCGCAGGCGGCTACCTCGCCAAGAACGATGAGATCACCACCGGTCAACTCGTGACCTTCCTGCTCATCAGCACCCGCATGACCATGCCGATGTTCATCTTCGGCATTCTCGTCAACCAGCTGCAGCGCGGCGAAGCCGCTGCACGTCGTGTGTTTGCAGCCGTGGACCTCGAACCCACCATCGTGGACGCCGATGACGCTGTGCCGCTCGAAGGCGGCATCCAGTCGGTTGAATTCAACGACGTGTACTTCACCTACCCCAAAACGACCATCAAGGTGCTCAACGGCATTTCGTTCAAGGTCACCGGTGGTGAATTCCTCGGCATCATGGGGCACACCGGTGCGGGCAAAACCACCATCCTCAAGCTCCTCATGCGTTACTACACGCCCGACAGCGGCGAGGTGCTCATCAACGGGCTGCCCATCAACCACTACACCCTCCACTCGCTGCGCAATGCCATTGGCTTCGTCAGCCAGGAACCCTTCCTGTTCTACGGCAGCGTGCGGGACAACGTCATCTACAACCAAACCGCCACCGAAGACGACCTCAAAGCCGCCTTGGAACTCGCCGGTGCTTGGGATTTCGTCCAAGAATTGGAAGAGGGCCTCGACACGATGGTCGGGGACCGCGGCGCCAAACTCAGCGGTGGTCAGCGGGCGCGTGTCTCGCTGGCACGAGCCCTCTTGAAGGCCCCCAGCTTGCTCATCCTCGACGAGGCCAGCAGCGCCCTCGACGCTGAAACCGAACGGCGCATCCAGAAGAACCTCATCTCCTCGGGCGAAGGGCGCGCCACCATCGCTGTGGCCCATCGCCTGAGCACCATTCGCAACGCCAACGAAATCCTCTCGATGGTGGACGGGGCCGTGGTTGAGCGCGGGATGCACGACGACCTGATCGCTTCGGGCGGTGTGTACGCCAGCCAGTGGACCATCCAAACCGGTGACATGGCCGGACTTTGACCGCTCCTTTCAGCGACAGCAACCCCGCCGAGCACGGGCGCCCTCAGTCCAATCCGCTGAGGTCGGCCAAGGGCACTTTCGGGGCCGTGCGGGACAGGGCCAGCAGGACGGTCGCCAACACGATGACCATCACGGATGCCCAGACCGGCATGAGCAACACCGAATCAAAGGACACGGGGAGCCAGGACAGCAGCGATTCCCCACGGGCGTAGGTTCCGCCCAGGGAGGCTGTCAGCAGGATGCACGCAGCAGCGAACACACCAGCGAGGGATTGAACGGCCGCCGAGGTTTTGTTGCCCCAGACGGTCCGACCTTGCGTCAGCCTGCACCACAGCACACCGATGCTGAGCCCCATGCCCGTCATGGCCAAGGAGAGTTTGTTGGCCAGCAGTGGATGGTCGATGCCATCGCCAGGGCTCGAGTTGATGCCGGTCAGGATGGCGAAGGGGAGCGCCACCAAACCGAACAAGAGCGCCATGTGGGCGACTTGGTCGCCGAAGAGCAGTTCTTTCCGGCGAATGTTGGCAACGGTGGCCGAAACACCGGCCACCACAAAGCCAAGGCCTGAAAGGGCGATGGAGCCGATGGCCAACTCCGTGGCCACCACGTGGAGGGTGTTGGCGCTGACCATCAGAACTTCACCTCCTGACGGTACACGTCTTCCAGCGCTTCGAGGGGGTCATGCGGTGCCGCTTCGGTGGGCCGACGCTGGAGAGCGATCACCAAGGCGGCGGATAGAAGGGCTAGCGCCACGGTCTGAAGGTACAACGGGGTGCCATCGATGTCGGGTTGGGGTGCCCGCTCGTGAGTTGGAACCAAGGGCTGGTCTGGGAGGGGCCTTCGCCGCTGAGGGTCACGCGCCATTCGAGGGTGTTCGCCGAGAGTGCGGCCGGGAGAGCGACCGTCCACACGCCCTCGCTCGTGGCTTCGACCGGCGCATGCTGAACGTGGCCCGATGCATCGCGCCATTCGGCGGTGAGTTGGTCGGTCGACAGCGTGGCCACCTGAACGGCACTGGTGACGCCAATACCCCGAACGGCGGGTGGGGTGAAAGCAGGGTCCAGCCTCGGCAGGTCGTCGGGAACCGGGACCACGCTCACCTCCATCCGCTCGCTTTCGCCAAAGTACGGCGTCCCGTCGGTGCCATCCCCGTGGTGAAGAGCAGCCAACAAGGCGTGCTTGCCTGCAGCGGGTGCCCTCAAGGTCCACGTCACGTTCACCGAGCTGCTCCCTTGGGGGAGGGTCACTTCCACGTAATTGGTGGTGGTCCCTGCGCTGTTGCTCACGATGGTCCAACCGTGTTGGGACGGGTGGTCGTTCACGCCGGTTGAATCGGCCAGCAAAAACACACCCACCAGGCCCGATGCGGTGGTGGTGGCGTCGTCAAGATGGACGGTCACGCTGGTGAACAGCCCTTCGTAGGCCACGGGTTCACCCGACAGGACGAGGTTCGCGGTGGAGGTGCCGTTCATGCTGGCATCACCGTGACAGGCACCGCCGCACTGGTAGTCAAAATCACCTGCACCCACGCCGTTGGGGTTGGCGGAGCCGAGGCTGGGTGCGAGGAGCAAACCGAACACGGCCAACACGATCAGCATACGTTGCATCAGGGGCGCCTCCACGTGACCAGCAGCACGGTGACGCCGCCCAGCATGAGCATCACGAACATGACCAGCCCGGCCGTTGAACCGGTGTCGGCGGTCACGGGTTCAACCGAGGCGTCCACCTGCGCTTGGGCTGCACCGGCTTGGTAGGTGCGGTTGTCGGTAAACGGTTGGACCGTGTACGTGTGTTGGCCTTCGAACGGTGGCGCATCGGTGAAGGACGTGGTCGTCGTCTGACCGATGATCTGCCCGTTTCGCAGGACGTTGAAGGTCACGTCTTCACCCGCCCAGGACCATTCAAGCCGTGCGGTGCTGTCCTGAGTATCGAACGTGGCGGTGACGTCGCTCACCAGAGGGCCTTGCTGGGCCGTGAGCTCCAGGGTGGTGGTCGAAGTGCCACCGTGTTCGTCGGTCACCGTGAGGGTGAGGGTGCCCGAGGCATCGAGCAGAAGGGTGGGTTGCTCACCGGTGGTCGTTTGTCCGTTCAGCGTCCAATGGCTCGTCAGTGGACGACCTTCTGGGTCCGTGGAAGCCGACGATGCCACGCGGAGATGTTCTCCAAACCAGAGGTTGTTGTCCAAGAGCGTGATGACCGCCTCCGGCTCAAGGTTGCTCACCGTGAAGGTCACCTCCAACGGATCGGTGCTGGCCTCCCCGTCGCTGGCGGTGGCGACCATGCGCCACGACTGAGCGGGAGCCAAGCGGTCGACCGGCACAACGGTCCGGTTGGCCAAGGTTGCATCGAGGAAGCCGTTGCGGTACCAAGCGGTCACCACCGTCAACGCATCGTTGTCGGCGTCCGACACGCTGATGTTGACCTCGGCGGGCTGGAGCGAGGTGACCGTGTCCGTCACACCCGCTTCAAGGTGCGGCCTTGCATTGACCAGGGTCACGTTGGCCGGTGGCAAGGCGGTGCTGTTGATGCCGTCCGACAGTGTCACGCTGGCCGACCACGTCTCGCCTTTGGCGAGGGCGCTGCTGGGCACGTAGGTGGCCCCGCGATGTTCAGCCACTTCGAGGCCGTTGCGGTCCCACACCACGTCCGCCACCGTGACGTCGTCCCCGTCGTGGTCGTGGGTGTTGATCTCAACGGCCAGGCCATCGGTGACCGTGGCGTTGGCATGGGCCAATGCGGCGGTTCCGGAGGGTGCGCTGTTGGTGATGTTGATGGGGTCGCTGGTGAACCACGCTGACCAGTTGCTGCCGTCGAACACACGCACCATGGCGTGCCAGCGTTCACCCCGCAGGGTCAATTCGGCCGGAAGCGGGTTGGCGTTGGTGCCGTCCGAAACCCACGAACCGTTCTCGTACCACGCCACGTTCACCTCGCGAACGAGGTCGTCTTCTGGATCGGTCGACGTGTAGGTCATCGTCACCTCACTGGACGATGTCACGCCGAAGCCGTCCGCCAACGTCACTGAAGTGACGACCGGCGGTTGGTTCTCCCCGCCCACCCTGATGGTGGGGCTGCTGGACCACGGCGATGCGTTGTCGCCGTCCGAGGCTCTGACCTGCCCCACCCAAGCATCGCCGTCGCGAGTGGCGAGGGACGGGAGGGTGAGTTCACCGTCCAAGGACGGCACGTGCGTGCCGTTGAGCAACCACCGTGCCTCCGTGACCGTCGCATCCAAGTCATCGTCCACGACCGTGAACTGCAGGGTGACGGCCTTGTTGCTGCTGGGGTTCTGATTGGAGGCCGTCAAGTTGACCACCCGCGGGGCGGCGTTGAACACCATGATGTTGGCCGAACGAACGAGGTCACCGGAGGTTTCACCGTCCGAGGGCGTCACCTCCACCGACCACCGCTCGCCCTTCGCTGTGGCACTGGAGGGCAGGGTGGCTTCGGTGGCTGAAGGCACCAGCGTGCCGTTGCGGTACCAGGCGTACGTGGTGCCGGATTCGTCGTCGCCGTTTTCGTCGTTGAAGGTGTAGGTGGCAACGAGGTCATCGGTCGTCGTGGGGAAGGCGGGTGCAACGCTGAGGTTCGACACGCTGGGGGCGTCGTTGGTGAGATCACCCTCGTCAACGGTCGTGCTCATCGTACCCTTGGCGTCCCCGCTGGTGCCGCCACCGTTGCCGGCGAGAACAGCGAGTTGAAACTGCACGGTTCCGGAGCCTTCGGCGGGGGCGGTCCAGTTTACGTCCCACGAGGTGAAGGTCGGTGAGGTGTGGGTGGCTTGGAACCCATTCGAGGAAGCCTGAACGCCCGGACCGGCCGGTGACAATTCGCCGTCGCTCACCTGGAGGTTGAACCCGCCACGGATCTTGGTGACCGTCATCGACACGGTGAGCGTGTAGGTGGTGTCGGGAAGGTAATTGGCGGGCAGGCCCGTGAGGGTGGGTACGGTGGTTTGGCTGCCGCCGTGGCAGTTGCACCCGTTCGACGCGTTGAACTTCCCGTTGGGTTGGCCCACCGCCAGCGTGCTCGAGGCAAGGAGGGCCAGCACCACCAGCACCGCCCATCGCCGTCGCATCAAGATGGACTCCCGTGGTGCGTATTTCACCCTTCGTCTGAGGCTGGGCCGGACGCTGGCGTCTTTCCCTCGTTCCATCCGGTTCGGTGGTCGACGTAGGCGATGAACATGGACATCACCACGAACAAGGGGATGCCGACGATGAGGCCCCACACACCGATGCTCAACCCTCGGTGAAACGTGTCGTCCATGAGTTCGCCCACGGCGATGATGACGAGGATCATCCCGAGGCGCACCATCACCAACAAGGGGCGGACGGACGCCCAGATGGCTTCGCCTTCGTTGGCGGCCGATGGTGCGTCGAACGCCGCCAAGCGTTCGGACCACGACGGTCGTGCCATGGGTGAGGCGGCACCTGTGCGAGCATCAACCTATCCGTAATCGCCCAGCTCGTTCGACAGAATCGAGGGTGATGGGTCTCAGGCCGTTCGGATCCGGTCGTCGATTTGGGCGCCTTCGCCTGCTCGTCCACCGGTTCGCCGAATCTCTCGCCAGGCCTTCATGACACCTTGACCGTACGCCCACTGAGCAAGGAACACGAACAGCGGTGCAAGGAAGACGGTGCCCAAGGAACGGTGCGGCGAGGTTCCGATGGCGGCGCCCAGCCAGGCGATGCCAACGTAGGCGCTGACCAGTCCAAGCGGGATGTGGAAAGCGACGCGTGCTGCGTCCCATTCACCGTCCAGCCGGAACCACAGGTCGCTGGCTGCGCCACCGTTGAGACCGCCGAAGAGCATGGCGGCGAGGGCGACCACCACGAGGGCTGGGAAGAAGCCGATGGCGGTGTGCGACCAGGTGGCGATTTCGGGCCATCGCTTGTTCGCCACCATGCGGGTGTAGCCGTAATTTCGCATCTGCTTCATGTAGGGCTTGAACGGGCGACGACGTCGGTGCGGCATCACGTTGGAGGGGTCGATGAAGAGCTTGTGACCGGCCCGTTGAATCTTGGCGTCCAGCACCACGTCCTCCGCACCAATGCACCCTTCTTCGAAGAACCCGACCTCACGCAGGTTGGCCATGCGATGGGCGCAGTTGACACCGGGGTTGTGGGTGATGGGCACCAGTTCGCCTTTGGGTTGAGCGCCGTATCGGGTGCCGGCGGTCATGAATTTGGTGCAGAAAGCCACGTCGGCGCACTTGGCACCGAAGGGGTCGTCATCGGGGGCGAAATTGGGGCCGCCCACGGCGCCCACCTCGGGGTTGTCGAACCAGCGCACCAACTTGGCGACCCAGTCCAGTGGCGGAACGGTGTCGTCGTCGGTGAACAGGACCAGGTCGTGGTCCATTTGGTGGAGGGCGTAGTTGCACGCATCGGCTCGGTTACGGGACGGGTCTTCGATCCACGTGGCGCCGTGCTTTTCGCACACCGATTTGGTGTGGTCCTTGGACTTGGAGTCGGAGATGACCACTTCGAAATGCGGGTAGGTTTGTTGGCCCAGTCTGCCGAGCACAATGTCCAATTCGTCAGCGTTGTTGATGGTCGGAATGAGCACGGCCGTTTTGTACGGCGTACCGTCCGCCTTCATCAGCACGGGCACGGTGCCATCGCTGTCGCCCATGGTGTAGGGAGCGGTTCGCCCTCTATCAATTCAAGGGCGCTGTTGGTCCTGCCCTCCCAGTTCCGAAGGGCTTCCTTCAATCGAGCCAGCCGGCCCCTCCGACCCGCTCCGGTCGGCCTTCATTCGGCAGGAACACCGGTTACTTCGTAGATCACCATGCCTTCATTCGTGTCCGTGATGGTCACGTCGATGGTGCAGCTGGCGCTGCAGAGGTCAGTGCCCGACTCCTTGACGGTCACACCGTCACCAACGGACCACACTTGGTCGGTGGTGGTGCCGAACTCTTCGAGCACGCACACGCCGCCGGAGCCGCCGGGGTTGTCGCAGGTCACTGGGGCGCCGCCGTCGATCTGGAGCTTCACAGAGATGGAAGCCCAGTTGATGTCGCCACCTTGGGTCATGGTCAGCATGATGAGGTTGTCATCGGTGCCGTCGGATGGGTTGCCCTGAGCGTCTTCGCCGGAGAAGGCGTAGAGCGCAAGGTTACCATCGGTGTTGCC
>Ga0255774_10002950_pt1 | contig 12738 bp, 15 predicted proteins | sample 101ome_17_FD_179972 | JGI IMG/M metagenome (GOLD analysis project Ga0255774, IMG submission 179972) | Coastal salt marsh microbial communities from the Groves Creek Marsh, Skidaway Island, Georgia - 101407AT metaG (version 2) | ecosystem: Environmental > Aquatic > Marine > Intertidal zone >...
ACAACAAGATCTCTAATAACAGGTAAACCAGGCAAGGGCCTAAGATCCAATTTATTGCCTTTCAATACCTGCGACAAAGGAGTAATGCACGCTAACCCATTCTTTCCATTAATGTTCATACCATCAGAACCGCAAACCCCTTCCCTACAGGAGCGTCTATATGAAATAGTTGGATCTTGTTCTTTAAGTAGATTGAGTAATTCAAGAACCATGATGTCTCTTTCAGGTTTAGCAAAGTTAAAAGTCTGCATATAAGGAAACGCATCAGTTTCAGCATTGAATCTATAAATATTAATCTCTAATTGCATCTTAATAAGTCCTGATCTTTGGAGGAAAAGCTTCAACCTGTGATGGTTTAAAATTTACACCTCTTTTGCCAAGTGACTTTTGAATAGGATTGTACAGAGAATGACATAGCCAATTCTCATCATCTCTCTCTGGAAAATCATCTCTAGCATGAGCTCCTCTGCTCTCTGGTCTTTCTAAGGCAGAAATAGCAGTTGCCTCAGCAACTTCGAAGAGGTTTTGTAATTCAAGGGCTTCTACTCTATTGGTATTAAAAGAATTACTCTTATCTTTTAAATGCAAATTATTTATTTTTTCTCTTATTTCGTTAAGAGACTGCACTCCTTTTTCCATAAATTCGCCTCTTCTAAATACACCAAAATAATTCTGCATTACTTCTTGGAGTTCTCTTTTGACTTCTGCAACTTCATATCCTGAAGCCGAATCATTTAGTTTATTGAACCTAGTTAGAGCTCTATCAATATCCTCTGAGCTTGGATCATCGCAACCTCCACCGGATTGAATATCCTCGTGAATAAATTTTCCAGCTGCTCTTCCAAATACAACCAAATCAAGTAATGAGTTACCACCCAGTCTATTAGCACCATGAACAGATACACATGCAGCTTCACCAACTGAAAATAAACCCTGAACAACTTGATCTTCGCCATTGCTTTGCGAGAAAGCTTGCCCATGAATATTAGTTGGGGTACCACCCATCATATAGTGACATGTGGGTACTACAGGGATTGGCTCGTAGACAGGATCTACATGAGCAAATGTTTTTGAAAGTTCACAAATGCCAGGGAGCTTAGCATCAAGGACATCCTTACCAAGATGATCAAGTTTAAGAAATACGTGATCTTTATTCTCCCCACACCCTCTTCCCTCGATAATCTCAAGAACCATGGATCTTGCAACAACATCTCTACCGGCCAAATCTTTTGCAGTGGGGGCATATCTTTCCATGAATCTCTCGCCTTCAGAGTTAACTAAATATCCACCCTCTCCTCTACAGCCCTCAGTAACGAGCGAACCCGCACCATAAATTCCAGTTGGGTGGAATTGCCACATCTCCATATCCTGAGCAGGAAAACCTGCTCTTAGAGCCATACCAAGACCATCTCCAGTATTAATTAATGCATTTGTAGTGGAGGCATAAATTCTCCCAGCACCACCTGTGGCTAAAACAGTAGCTTGAGCTCTAAGAAATGCAATCTCACCACTTTCTATTGAGAATGCAATAACTCCGCATACTGCATTGTTAGCGTTAGTTACCAAATCAACAGCAAACCATTCATTAAGAAAATTTGTGCCTTCTTTTACATTATTCTGGTAAAGAGTATGCAATAAAGCATGGCCGGTTCTATCTGCAGCTGCACAGGTTCTGGCAGCCTGGCCTCCTTTGCCGAAATCTTTAGATTGGCCGCCAAAGGGTCTTTGATAAATTCTTCCATTTTCAGTTCTAGAAAAAGGCAACCCCATATGCTCAAGTTCAAAAACTGCTTTAGGGCCCTCAGAGCACATATACTCAATAGCATCTTGATCACCAATATAATCTGAACCTTTGACAGTATCATACATATGCCATCTCCAATCATCATTTGGATCTGCGCTTTGAATAGCGCATGTAATGCCACCTTGAGCTGATACAGTATGAGATCTGGTAGGGAATACTTTTGATATTACTGCTGTATTAAGACCAGATTTTGCTAGTTCAAGAGAAGCTCTCATTCCCGAGCCTCCTCCACCAACAATCAGTGCGTCGAAATTTAAAACTTTAAGATTTGTAGAATTAACATCGCCCATAATTAAAACCAAATTAGCAGAAAATAAAAAATAGTTACAAAGACTCCTAAAGCAAAGAAAATTATCTCGTAAATCTTTCTAATTAGATTTGCTTTACTTGATAAACTGAGGGATAAAAACCCTAGCGTTCTAACAGTTAGATAATCAGTGCCAACTGCCCACATTCCAGCAAAACCATGAAGGGCTGCTAAAAAAACAAACATCGATAGGCAAGATTTAAAAAAATAACTGTTATTGAGAAATTCGAAAGAGTAGCTTCCAATAAAAAATAAATACTCTAAATATCCCACAAAAAATAAAAAATAAAGAGCAGAATATCTTTGCATCTTCCATATTAACCTTCCAAGTTTCATAGAAGCACACTCGCTGTTAGAAACCCATTTATCAAGAACAAAATTAATGCCACTTGAGAGGAGATATTTGAACTATTCAATGTTTCTGGTAACACATGAAAATCGTGTAAAAGATGCCGCAAACCAGCAAACATATGATATTGAAAAATTAAAATACAAAAAAGGACAAATGTTCTGAATATGAAATTATCTTGATAAAAAGCTAAAAATTCTAAATAACTATCCTCAGATGAGACAAGATAAGTAAATATAACAAGAGAGACAGGTATAACTAATAGAAATAAGGCTACCCCAGAAACACGATGTGTAATTGACATAAAAGCAGATAATGGAAGCCTAATCTTGAGCAAATTAATAAAAACTGGTTTTATAGACATTTGTTGATTTATGGGGGTAATTTATATTGAATTATAAATGAGATCTATGAAAATGTGTTACCTTTTCTTGGATTTTACATGTTTCATTAATCTCTTTTTCTTTTTAATTTGCCTATCGGTAAGGACTTGTTTTTTGTTACTGAATGGATTCTCAGATTTTTTGAAAATAAGTTTCAATGTAACGCCCTGCAAATGCAGAGATTTATTAAAGCTTTTTTCTAAAAATCTCTTGAAGTTAGAAGGCACGCTGGTATTTGTTACATTTCCATGCAGAATCAAGGTAGTTGGATTATTGCCACCAAAATTTACAAATTTTATTTTTATTTCTCTCCCCTTAATACCGGGAACATTAATATTTTCTAAAAAACCATTTAAAAGCTTATTTAATTTGGGCGTTGTAAAAGATTTATTTGCCCGCTGATGCAAAGCAGTAATGGCATTTAGAGCTTTGCTGATTCCTTGTCTTTTTAGTGCAGAAATTTCAATTAGCTCAATATTTTCAAATATAGGATGTTGCAATTCTTTGCACTTTAAAAATTCTTTCCTTTCATTACTGTTTAAAAGGTCAAATTTATTTAGAAAAATAATGCACGGCTTTCCAGTTTGTTTTGCCAAATTTATTATTCTTATGTCTTGGTCTACTATCCCTTCCTTAGCGTCTACAATAACTGCAGCAACATCTGCAATTTCAACAGCTTGAATAGCTTTTACAAATGAAAAATATTCTACTTTTTCAGTTTTCTTATTTTTCCTTCTAATACCAGCTGTATCAATCAGGCTAAATTTTTGATCTTTGTAGTCAAATTCAATTTCAATTGAGTCAATAGTTGTTCCGGCTATCTCAGATGTAATAAGTTTATTTTCTCTAATAATTGTATTTGCAAGAGTTGATTTCCCTGCATTGGGTCTTCCTATTAAAGCGAACTTTAAAGAATGGCTATCAAACTCCTCGGCTATATTTGGTGCCTGAGTATAAATAAGTTCGTTGACTTCATCCAAGTTGATAGAGTGCTCCGCGCTTATGCTTAAAAATGTATTTATTCCATTTTTTGCTAAATCAGCTATAGCATCCTTTTTCTTTAGATCTGCTTTGTTAGACAATACAAAAAATGGTTTATTAAGCTTCCTGAGATTTTGAAGAATACTAAGATCATAGCTATCTAGGACTTCTGAACCATCAATAACAAATAATACAATTGATGACTCTTCCGCAGCCTGCCATGCTTGTTGGGATACCTTTCCAGAAAAACCATCAATATTTCCAATGCCGCCAGTATCAACTAGAAAGAATTTTTTATTCTTGATAGAAATAAAGCTATAGTTCCTGTCTCTAGTTAATCCAGGGAAATCAGAGACAATAGACTTTCTGGAACGTGTTAGCTTATTAAAAAGAGATGATTTACCTACGTTGGGTTTACCAATGATTGCAATTGATTCAAGCATAATCTATCCATCACTAATTAATAGATATTATAGAGAGATCCTCATCAACAACAAAAACAGCATCTCCTCGATTAACAATGCTTTTAATTGCTTTACTTGAAATTTTCTTTCGACCCAGAGTAATACCATTGAGTGCATCAATGATATGAAGATAGCCCTCTAAGTCTCCGACCAAGATATTGCCATTAAACTCAACAGCGTTACTAAGCTTTCTTCGTAAGTATTCCTCATTTAGCCATGATTGTTGTAACGTTCTGTTTGAAAAGGAAAGGATAGATCCATTATCTTGAATGATTACAATCATATTATTAAGAACCAAGGGTGGAACCAAACTAGAAGCTTCTTCAGCCCATACTTGTCTTTGTTGCGCTAAATCGTATATTGAAATATTTCCTTGATAGTTTGTTGCATACATCAATGAATCAATAACTACTGGTCGTGAATGTGAGTCAATAAGATTTTCTAACTCTGAAGCTCCCTTTATGTAGGATATGGGTGAGTCCCATATTAAAAATCCAGTATTCAACTGAAAAACTCCAATCCTACCATTGTCAAAAGTAGAAATAACGCTACCTTGAGATAAGATGGGTGAGCTTGTCCCGCGGACTGTTAGCGGGGGTAGTTGTGATCTAAATGACCATGCTCTTTCGCCAGTGCTCATGCTATATGCTTGCAGCTCACCCCCAGAAGTTCTTGTAACTACAAATCGGGCATCAATTACAGGGTTTGCTAAAACCTCTGAGCCAGTGTTACTAGACCAATCAATTGATTTGCTATCAATATCAAATAAATAAAGATTCCCTTGCGTATCTGAAAAAGCAAGCTTACCAAAGCCATACGCAACCCCAACTGATAGTTGAAAGTTTAGTTTCTCCTCCCAATTAACCCTTCCAGTTTCTCTGCTAAGGGATCTAATTGTTCCCTCTTCATCAGCAAAAAAAACTTCTTGTCCTGAAAATGCCGGCTCAAATGCTCCGAGATAGTTTGCTCCCTTAGAGCTACGCTTCCAATTGATAGACAGATCAACTCTATTTTCAATAGCTGATAATTCCTTGGGAGATTCAAGGTCCTCCTCGTCATCTGACCAAAAATTTAAGGTTGAGCAGCTACTGATTATAAAAACCATTAAAAGTAGAGAATTTTTCTTCATCATTGTGAAAGATTTATCATTGAAATTTTTGATCGAAGCATAATCTTAACTTCTTCGCTTTGCTCCTTTTCTATAGCTTTGCTATAACTTGCAATAGCCGCATCACTATTGCCTAGGCCTGCATGAGAGTCTCCCATGATTTCAAGCACTAGGGGGTCATTTGGATTAGCTAAACCCTGAAGGGTTTCCATTGCGGCATTAAAGTTTCCCAGGTTATTTTCAAGCTGAGCAGCATTTATTCGAGCAATACTGTTAAAAATATTATCTCCAAAAATTCCATCAGTTTTATCAATAATAGCGTAATAGGTATCAAGAGCTTCTTCAGATTCTTGATGTTCGCCAAAATGCTTCGCCTTTAGGATCAAGCCAAGGGTAGCAAATCCGGTATTCCCATAATCTGTTTCAAGCTTAGAATGCAAAGCATCTATAAGAGCTTCGTCTTTTTCTTCTAGTGCGTAGTTGCTGGAAAGTTGAGCAAATACATCTGCTGCCTCTGAATTTTGATTGGCTTTTGAATCGAGATAAAAGTTATATCCCAAAATACCTCCAATCCCAGCTAATAAAGCAATTACAATCAATACCTTATATTCGCTTACAAAACTTAAGAACGAGTTTGATAAATCTTCTGATGTATTGTTCACTTTTACTCCTAAAGGTGCGTTATTTTGCCTGTTAATTGCTCTAGTGTCACAATTTCTTGTGTTCCTTCATTTAAATCTTTCCAAATAAAGTTACCGCTAGTAATTTCATCGTCTCCAATAATTAATACAAAATCTCCACCAAGCTTGTTTGCCTTTCTTAATTGAGATTTTAAGCTTGCATCGGTAAGAATTGATTCTACTGTAACTTTTTTGCTTAGAGCCCTAATATTTGAGGCTATTTTATATGCATGGTGCCTGTTAGATCCAGCAAGATTGATGAATATAATTTTTTTTCTATCTTCATTGGAAGGCTCAAAAAGAGTTAAGAGTCTATCTAAACCCACTGCAAAACCAATGGCGCTTTGCTCTTTCCCACCAAGCTCTAAAATAAGATTATCGTATCTGCCTCCACCAATGAATGAATCCTGCGCGCCTAATTCATTTGATAAGACTTCAAAGACCAGCCCTGTGTAATAATCCAGTCCTCTGACTAGCTTATGATCAATAGAAATATCTACTCTTTCTTGGAAAGTGTCATTGATATCATTTAATAGCTGTAAATGCTCCTCTGTTAAAAACTCCTCATACCTAGGAACCTCTTGCAATGCCAAGATATCTTGCGCAGACTCATCTTTTGAATCAAGTACTCGTAAAGGATTGGTCTCTAATCGTTTTTGATCAATTTCACTCAGAGAGTCTTTATAATCCATTAAAAATTCTTTTAAAACATTGCAATACTGCTGTTTAACCTCACTGCTTCCAAGATGATTTATATGAATTACTGCTTTTTGAGAAATACCTAATTCTTCTAATAGATCTGCGACGATTGAAATGATCTCCAAATCAGCATCTCCCTCAGGAAAACCAACGTATTCAACACCAAGCTGATGAAATTGTCTGAATCTACCTTTCTGTGGCCTCTCGTACCTAAACATGGGTCCAGCATAGTAGGCTTTATGACTCTCGTGCTCTATCTTCTTTTCAATGATGCTCCTAATAAAACCAGCAGTTCCTTCGGGTCTTAAAGCAATGAAATCTCCGTTTCTATCTTGGAAAGAATAGAGCTCTTTATTAACAATATCCGAAGAGTCACCTACTGTTCTGACAAATAAATTCAAATTCTCCAGAATCGGGTTCTGCACTTCTCCAATACCGTAACGATTTAAAACTAATTGATAGGCCTGTCTTAATTGATGCCATTTCTTTGAATCTGATTGAAAGATATCCTGCATCCCTCTTAAAGATTGAAACTTCATAGATTGCTCGCTGGGATCTGCTCCCTCTTATTAGTAATTTTATTTCTAATTTGCTGCTCAAATTCTGAAACCATTTCTTCGTTGGTAATTTTTTTAAATGGCTTGCCATCAACATACATAAGATTAAGTGGATTTGCTCCAGTAATACCAACAGCAGCAGCTTTAGATTCTCCCGGCCCATTAACATAGCAACCAATTATCGCAACCTCGATATCTTCTGAAATATCTTCAAGCCTAGCCTCTAATTCATTGACTACCCCAACAACATCAAAGTTTTGACGGGAACAGCTTGGGCAGGCAATAATTTTTACACCTCTACTTCTAAGACCAAGGCTTTTAAGGATATCCCAGCCAGCTTTGACCTCATGGACAGGATCTGCAGCCAAAGATACCCTAATAGTATCTCCGATTCCCTCTGCAAGCAGCATGCCTATCCCTATTGAAGATTTAATAGAGCCAGATCTCAGAGTACCAGATTCGGTGATGCCTAAGTGTAATGGCTGATCAATTTTCTTTGCAATTTTTCTGTAGCTTTCAACAGTCATAGGAATATTGGATGCCTTCAAGCTGAGCTTAAAATTTTCAAAATCGTTAGCATACAAAATATCAACGTGCCTCATTGCAGATTCAACTAATGCATCAGAATTTGGTTCTCCATACTTTCTTTGCAACTCTTTTTCTAAAGAACCTGCATTTACCCCAACTCTAATTGGTACATTGTTATCTTTTGCAGCCTTGATAACTTCTTTAACTTTTTCATCTTTACCAATATTGCCTGGATTAATGCGCAAACAATCAGCGCTATCAGCCACAAGAAGAGCTATCTTGTAATCAAAGTGTATGTCTGCAACAAGAGGTAAGCTTGCTTCTTTCTTAATCTTTTTAAATGCTGCGGCTGCTGCTTTATCTGGCACTGAGACTCTTACTATATCTGCGCCTGCAGCTTGCAACTCATGAATTTGATTTAATGTTGCTTTTACGTCCTCAGTATCAGTGTTAGTCATAGATTGCACACTAATAGGAGAATCTCCTCCAACTTGGACTTCTCCGACTAGGATCTTAAGGGAGTTGCGTCTTTGTGCTATTACGTTATCAATCATTAAAAGTAACTACGCTAACGTTTTTTGAGTTAGCTGTGCTAGTTAAATCTATTTTATCACCCTCATAATATAATTCTGTATTTTTCGAGTGTCCTACAACTATCCTAAAGGGCCTGTCTATGGTCATTTCGAATGTTGATCCGCTCTTATAGAGCTCATAAATAACACGTTCATCAGCCTGATAAATTTCAATCCAAGATTCTCCAAGAAAGTTCATTTCTAAAAGTGCTTTTTTTGGATTATTTTGAAAATAGTTATTTTCTTCAGGCTCAATGTAATCATTTATATTCATTTCTACCTGAGGAACTTCAGGGGTAGCATCTAGCGAGTCTTGATTGTCCAAAAATACAGAGACTTCTTCAGCAAGAGCTATCTCTATAGTTTCCAAAGGCTTAGCCTTATCAATCATTGCCTCAGAATAATTACTAGAGTTAGAGATTAGGAAAAACAAGACCAACAAAAGACCTAAGAAAATAAAAATCAATGCGAGCAATTGTTTGCTTAAAACTTTATCTAAAATACTGGGTTTTATATCTATTCGGCCATCAATAGCTTTATTTGATTTAGGTGCATTGAAGGCCTCATCAGGAAAGGAAACATCAAGATCTAAAAACTGTGCATATTTCTTAAAATAAGCCCTGGCAAAGGCCTCTGCTGGAAATTCAGAAAATTTACCCTCTTCTATAGCATTGATATAGCTCAGGTTAATGAGAGTCTTTTCAGAAATTTCTTGAATTGTAAGCTTTTGGAGTCTTCTCTTATCTCTAAATTTTTTTCCAAGGTCTGAAAAATTACTCATGGTATTAAATTTCTTGGATTTTGATCTTTCTATGCTTTCCTTTGATTGCATTCAATAAATGGCCAGAAAGTTGGCCACAAGCCCCATCCACTTCATCTCCACGGGTCGTTCTTATGGTTGTAATATACTGCTTAGAGGCCAAATAATTTTTAAATCTATCTATTGCATCTTTTGCAGACCTTTTATGTGGATTTCCCTCGAAAGAGTTAAAGGGGATTAAATTTACTTTGCAACGTAATTGGGCCAATAACTTCACAAGCTCTTTGGCATGTTCAAGGGAATCATTGATTCCATCAAGCATGACATACTCAACAGTTATCGAAGACCTACTGGACTTATTTTTTAAAAAGTTTTGAAGAGCGGGAATGAGCTGTTCAAGAGGATACTTTTTATTAATGGGTACCAATTCATCACGCAAAGTATTATTGGGAGCATGTAATGAGATTGCAAGGGAGACATCCACGAGATTACCAAGTCTATTAATTTCAGGAACGATTCCAGAAGTACTAAGAGTAATCCTCCTCTTAGATAAGCCATATGCTCTTTGATCTAAAAATACTTCAATAGATTGAGTTACATTCTTAGTATTTTGAAGTGGTTCACCCATGCCCATAAAGACAACATTTGTAATTGAGGTAAGTGATGCATCATGAAAATTAGCAAGCCACAATTGGCCAATGATTTCATCTGTGGTTAGACTCCTCTCTAAACCTTGAGCACCTGTTGCGCAAAAACTGCATTGCAAAGCACATCCTGCTTGAGAAGAAACGCATAATGTGATCCTTCTTTTTTCAGGAATTCTAACCATCTCTACAAAAGAACCAGAATCAAGCTTAATAAGGTATTTTAGAGTTCCATCTGGAGAAGAAATAATATCCTCAACCATAGGTGGTTGTATTGTTGCTACACTATTTAACTTCTCTCGAAGAGATGAGCTTAAATCGGTCATCAAATTGAAATCCAAACAACCCTTTTGATGAATCCAAGAAAAGATTTGGTTTGCCCTAAATGGCTTCTCTCCTAAATTTTTAATAAAACTCTCAAGCTCTCCTCTGGTGAAACCCAAAAGATTTGCTTTAGCTTGATCAATCAAGAACAGATTTCTTCAGAAGCAAAAAAGTAAGCAATTTCTCTCTCAGCACTTTGCAGAGAGTCGGATCCATGGACTGCGTTAGCATCAATCGATTCAGCAAAATCTGCTCTAATTGTTCCTGGTTCTGCTTCTTGTGGATTTGTGGCACCCATCAGAGAACGATTTAGCATGACTGCATTCTCTCCCTCTAAAACTTGAACAAGAACAGGTGCTGAAGTCATGTAATCTATTAAATTATCAAAAAATGGCTTGCCTTCATGCTCTGCATAAAAGCCTCCGGCTTGATCTCTTGAAAGCTGTACCATTTTTGCAGCAACAACTTTAAGCCCATTTTTTTCAAATCGTGAAATAATTTCTCCGATTAAATTACGAGAAGTTGCATCTGGTTTGATTATAGATAGTGTTTTTTCTGACATGCTAAGGCCCCTTAAAATGGCAGTATTATAGAGAACTTATTCATATTCTTCTATCCATGCCATTTGAATAGCTTCTAATATTTTTTCATTAGATTTTTGGGGGTCATCATCAAAATCTGCTAATTGAACAACTTTAGCGTGCAGGTCAGGAAAGCTTATCCACTGTGGATCAATTTCAGGATAAAGATCAGCCAGCTCAATTGCTATATCAAATACATCCGTCCAAAGCATTAATGATTTTCCGAAACTTGGTTGATAGTATATTTGGGAAGCTCTACAACCAAATCTTGGTCAGCAGGAAATGTTTGACAACTAAGTCTTGAAGAAGGTTCCAAGCCCCATGCCTTATCTAACATGTCTTCTTCATCCTCAGTACTATCATTTAGGGAGTTAAATCCTTCCCTTACAATAATATGACATGTAGTGCATGCGCAGGACATCTCACAAGCATGTTCAATCTTCAGGCCATGCTTTAATGCTGCTTCACAGATAGATTCATCATTGGAAACTTCAAATTCAGCACCATTGGGACAAATCGTCTCATGAGGCAAGAATTTGACTTTTGGCATGTCTAGATAGTAAAACTTTCACCACAACCACAAACTGCCTTTGCATTGGGGTTGTTAAATCGAATCCCTTGATTGATTCCATCATCAACATAATCTATTTCTGAGCCTTTGATGAAATCAATACTGCTCTTATCAATAAACAACCTCTTTCCTGAAAAGTGATGGATATAATCGTCATCATTGGAAGCATCAGAAAGTTCAAAAAAGTACTCATAGCCTGAACAGCCAGCCTCCCTGATACCAATCCTGATTGAGGCATTTTCCGAAGCAGACTGCAGACTTCTTAAAAAGTGAGCCTCTGCAGCCTCAGTGAGAGATACCTTATTGGGTGAGAAGCTGGGAAGGTTATTGTTTTGCTTCATAGTCCTCTATCGCTTTTTTGATAGAATCTTCAGCCAATACCGAACAATGAATTTTAATGGAAGGAAGTTCTAGTGCGGTTGCAATATCTTTATTCTTAATTTCTTTTGCTTCCTCAAGGGTTTTGCCTATAAGCATTTCAACCAATTCGCTTGAAGATGCAATGGCTGACCCACAACCATAGGTTTTAAATTTTACGTCTTTGATTACATGGGTATTTCCCTTAGGCTCACACTTAATCTGTAACTTCATAACATCGCCGCAAGCAGGTGCTCCTACCATGCCTGTGCCAACATTAAGTTCCTTCGGGTCAAATCGACCAACATTAAATTTTTCAGGTTCTTTTATAGTATTTTCAAATTTATCTACGACTTTCTTACTGTATGCCATTATTTTCTCCGTTTAGGTTGCCTGCCATTCGACACTGTCAAGATCAACTCCATCTAAGTACATTTCCCATAGAGGAGATAGCTCTCTTAACCTTGAAACTGCTTGGTCTAAAATTGAGACCGTATAATCTACTTCTTCTTCTGTGGTAAATCTACCAATTGAAAATCTTATGGAACTGTGGGCGAGCTCATCTTTGCGTCCAAGGGCTCTTAATACATAAGATGGCTCTAATGATGCAGAGGTACAGGCAGACCCTGAGGATACCGCAATATCTTTAAGAGCCATCATTAGAGACTCTCCTTCAATATAGGCAAAACTTACATTCAAGATATTTGGCACTTTATGATCTAATCCACCATTTATATAGATTTCATCTATATGCTGAATGCCATCCAATAATCTTTGATGCAGCATGGCTATTCTTTTGTTATCAGATTCCATCTCTAATTTAGCAAGCCTAAAAGCTTCTCCCATTCCAACAATTTGGTGGGTTGCAAGTGTTCCTGATCTCATACCCCTTTCATGGCCTCCACCATGAATTTGTGCCTCTAGCCTGACCCTAGGCTTTCGAGAAACAAATAATGCGCCTACTCCCTTTGGTCCATAAGTTTTGTGAGCTGAAAAAGACATTAAATCTATTTCTAGCTCTCTTAAGTCAATGGCAACCTTGCCGGTGCTTTGTGCAGCATCAACATGA
>Ga0255774_10002959_pt1 | contig 12708 bp, 6 predicted proteins | sample 101ome_17_FD_179972 | JGI IMG/M metagenome (GOLD analysis project Ga0255774, IMG submission 179972) | Coastal salt marsh microbial communities from the Groves Creek Marsh, Skidaway Island, Georgia - 101407AT metaG (version 2) | ecosystem: Environmental > Aquatic > Marine > Intertidal zone > Salt...
TCACGTCGTGTTTAATCTTTTCCAACGCATCCACAAACAACTCCGTTACAGAAGCGTTTTCGTACTGTATCAACAACGCATCTAACTTTGACGTCGAAAGCATCAAAAACTCTCGAAAGCATTCTCGGAAGCAAGCCATTGCGATTGCACGAAGTAAGCGTTCGTCGTAAGCTGCGCTCCGCTTTCCTTTTTCGCTCACCACGTAAGAAGGAAAAATTTTAGCGAGTCCTTTTTCAAGAGTGTAGCTTTCGTTGCCAATTCTAAACAGCACGACAGATGCGATGAGCGCAGAGGCTGTCGAGGAACCTTCGTTAGCTTTGTTGTCGCACTGTAAGTATGGACTATTTGGTAATCCCTGTGACGGAGATAAATACGGAATGCAAGAGGAATTTGCACGACAACTTCCGAATCTGACCAGTCGCGCGCACAGAGCATGGTGACTCGTCGCGAATAGAGCGCGTGAGAATCTACCAAATTCATCTCTCCAACTTTGTAACAAAAGAGGGCGCTCTTCCGAGAAAGATTTGATATCCGCAATGATATCGTTAGCTGTACATTCGTGCGTGTTCAAGAGATCCTCGACGGCATCGGCGACGATGGTTGGTGACGCCGCGGCTGTGTTGCTTCCCGAGGATGACAACAGCTGCTCGATTTCCGAAATTTTCTCCGATAAGATGGTCTCCCTTCGCAAATGTGCGTCTTCAATGCGTCTCCGAATAGTTTTTTCTACAATTTCTGTCACCCGGTCGCCAAGAGCGCACTCTGGAAGCAGCTTATGTGCAGATGCCAAATCAGCAGCCATGTTACCCAACGCTGCGCACATGTGTCGCACAGAGGACAAATTCCCCATAGTTCCCTTCTCTTTGGTCGCGTTTCCTCCGTCGAAAAAGATAATTTTCAAGAGCTCAAAATATCTGCGGAAAACAGCTTTAGCAAAGTCAATCAGAGGCTGACGACCATCTTCGGGGAAGACCTCAAAATACGACGTCGCGCACTTTTGAAATTCGTTCAAGAACAGTTCGTTTACTTTCCCGAGCTTCGGTTTAAATAACGAGTCAACTGTCGTGGACGTCTCGGCTTCTTCTCCTAAATCTCTACGATCACTACTACTCTTCGTAATGTCGGATTCTAAATCCGTCAAAACTTTCTCCAATTTATCTTTCTCTGCGTATAAGAATTCTTCGTGCACTTCGTCTCGAGGGACGCCTAACATCTTTAAACACTCTGCGCATTGCTGCGAAGAGAGCCTATTCACGAGATTTTCGAGTGCGTTAGCATCATCTTTACCTCCTTCGCCACCGCTATTCGTGTGTGAAGTAGTCGCAGCTGAAGCGTGATAACTCGAGCGAACGCGTTTCTTTAACAGACTTGCAATCGCATCCGAGATTTTTACAGTTTCGTTCTTCGCTTCCAGGAAAAGTTTCCCACTCTTTTGATGTTGTCGCTGTTCATTGCCGCTGCCCGTAGAAGAAGAAGGAGAAAACTTTTCGAGCATCGGTTTTGTCTTTGCTATGATCTTCACGGCTTTCTCCACGCGAGTGTTGTCCGAAGAAGAAGCAGACCCAAACAAAACACTTCGAATTGTCTCCGGCGCCTTCAATGCTTCTTGTATATTAAACAACACGTTTTGCACCTCCCTCGCTCTTTCGCTTTCGAACCGTTTCGCGTCCAACGTTTCGTTTAACTTCCTCGCCGCCTCTGCCGCCTCCTTTGTCGCTTTTTCCACCTTCTCGCTCTCTTTCTTCGTCAGCTGCTCAATTTCCGGTCGTGCGTTTTCGATAAAATCCGCCGCGTTGATGAACTTTGAGTAGTTTTCATACACCGAGTGCGTCCCGTGCGATTCCAAACGTTTAATCTCTCTAGAAACGTTCACGTATTCGTTCTGTAACTCTCCGATCGTTTTTGTTTTCAGCATCTCTATGACGTTTTTGTTTTGAACGACGACGTTCTCGTCGCTTTGACCTCTCTTTTCCTCCTCTCCACCGCTCTTCTTCTCGTTGTTCGTTTCGCTGCTTTTCATCTCGTTCTTCCCTACCATCGCTCCATCACCCGCATTCCCATCTTCGCTCTCCTTCGTCTTCTTCTTCGAAGAAGAATTCAGTAAAGACGACCCTCCTGTACCCTGCTGTTGTTGTTCTTTGTCGTTGTGGTAGTACGATTTCAGCAGGTCTTGCACGCGCTTCTCTTTCTCCTTCTGTTGTTTCTCTTGTTGCGTTGTGATCGAAGAAGACATTCTTCTTTGAAGTCCACCGCGCGTGCGCGCCGCGCTCAGAAAGAGAGAAAAAATAATGGCGCTCGTCTCTCGTTCACTTCTCTTCCACGGACTGTTGAAAAACAAACATCCACACACAGAAGACACGCGCGCAAAAAGCGCTAATCAATCGCTCTCTCTCTGAGATACCACCAATAAAGGATTGGTTTTATTTTCACAATCGTCGTCGCAATAATCGCGCGCGAGACAAACACACGCAACGCACATATAAAAATCAAAATCAACGCGCGTCGAGTACAGACAGAAGAGGAAGTTTTTTTCTTTGCGATTGATGTCTGAAGAGAAGACAGTGGTAACGCCGTCGACGCCTACTACGAACGCTGGGACTGCTGCTGCGGGAAGCGCGATACCTGCGACGACGACGACGACGACGACGACGACTCTTCCGTCGGAGGATAATATTACCATCAATAGTAGTAAGTCAACAACAACATTAGCAACAGCAGGTTCCGATTTCATGTCGGATTGGAAGTCTTTCGCGGCCAAGGCGACGAGTTCGTTCAACGAAGCGTCCCAATCGATTTCGGAGACGTTGAGAGAATCTGGAGTGAACGATGTGGTATCGTCCACGACAACGAACGTTAAATTTTACGCCAATTCAGCGTACGATATGGGTGCGAACGCGGCATCCAACGCGGCTGAGTTTACGACCAACGCCGCGAAGGATACAATGTCGGCGTTACAAAGTCTCGATCGAGAGCGCATCGCGTGGAGCATGGCGTTTACGTTCGTCAGCGGATTGAGTTTAACGCTCGCGTTTACGGTCGGTGTAGCAACGATCGCGTTGTTCCCAGCTAAATTCGCGCTGTGCTTTTCGTTGTTTTCTATTTCAAACATTTGCGCCGTCGGCGCGTTGCGCGGCCCGAACGAACAAATCAAGCACATGTTAGATCCAGAACGATTATACGTCTCGTGTGGGTTCGTCGGCACTATATTATTCACCTTGTGGGCTGCGCTGATTAAGCACTCGTACTTTCTAACCGTGATGGCCTCCATAGCGCAAGCGTTGGCCTTATTGTACTATCAGTTGTCGTTCTTCCCGATGGGGGCCGAAGGATTTCGGGTGGTATGTAAAGTCGCGTATTCCACCGTCGTAAAACCAACATTTTTGTTGGCGCTTCGGTTCGTAGGGACGGTTTTACCAATCAACGGTGGCGGTAGTGGTAGTGGGGGAAGGAAAAGAAGTTCGCTGTTACCGACTTGAGAGAGAGAATGGTTTTTAATGCGATAATGTTTATATATACAAAAGTAGGGAGCTCACAGAGATGTTACGCGCATACGCGCGCTCGTCGTCGTCTTTGAGATTTTTCATCCCTTCGCTGCAACGGCGTCTTCGCGTATCTAAACACGAATAATCTGCATTTCTCTCCGTCTGTCGCGAGACGACTACGCATATACAAATATATAATTACATATATATACACACACGCGATGATAATACACGCGATGCAAACGCAGACTTCTTCTTGTTTTTCTTCACCTCCACCGTCGTTCTTCGCGCGCGGTTGTAAAGTCGCGGGATTTCGCAACAGACGTCGTCGCGCGACGACGACGTCTGCGAAAACAAACGCAAAAACGACGACATCGACATCGACAATCAACGAACGCAAAGGCCAACCGATAAAACCCGGACAGTCGTACCCGGCGAAAGAACACTGTTCGAATTGCGGTTTGTGCGACACGACTCTCGTGTCGTACGTGAAGGACGCGTGCGCGTTTCTCGGTCCGGGGATGTCCAGAATTGAAAAGTTGGAAGAAAAAGTGCACGGCAAGGCTCGGAACGCGGAGACGGACGAGTTACGGTTGGGGGTTTTATATACTTCGGACACGAAAGATAACACAAACAATAGCTCGCAATCGGTGTTTTACGCGAAGAAGAAACAACCGGTAGAGAAGGCGCAGTGGACTGGGATCGTGACGTCGGTCGCGTTGGAGATGTTGAGGACGAAGACGGTGGATTGCGTCGTCGCGGTTGGTTCAGGTGAAGCAGACGCTAGGAACCCGGAACCGAAGTTGTGTTTTACTGAGGAAGATATCTTAGCGTGCAGAGGAGTGAAACCGTCGTTGTCGCCAAACTTGAAAGTTTTCGCGGAAATAGAGACGAATCCGGAGATTAGAAACGTTCTGTATATTGGTGTTGGGTGTTCCGTCGTCGCTTTGAGAGAAGTAGAGCAATATTTAGGATTGGATAATTTATACGTGCTAGGAACGAATTGTGCGGATAACGGGAGGACGGATGGATTCTATAAGTTTGTAAACAACGCGACGGACAAACCGGACGAAGTTTTGCACTACGAATTCATGCCAGATTACAAAGTTCACCTGAAGATGCGAGACGGAAGTTACGAGAAGATTCCGTATTTCTCGTTACCGGCGAAGGAGTTATCGACCGGCGTCATCGCCGAAAGTTGTAAATCGTGCTTCGATTATGTCAACGGTCTCGCGGATCTCGTGGTCGGGTACATGGGTGTCGATTACGATGAGTCCATTCCGATGCATCTTCATCCGCAATATGTCACCGTCCGAAACGAGCGAGGACAGAAAATGATTGATTTAATAAAAAACGATTTGCAAATAACGCCGTCCACCACGAGAGGCGACCGCAAACCGTTCGTTTTACAAACCGTCATCTCTGATGACGAGGCGTATTTAGGCAGAGGTCCAGAAAAAGGAGCCCCTCGATTTGTAGGAAATATGATCGCGTGGTTGTTGAACAAAGTCGGTCCGAAAGGGAAAGAGTTTGGCATGTACAGTTTAGATTATCATACCATTCGAAACTATTTATACGTGAATAGAATTTACGGCAAGGAGCGAGCGAAAGAGCACATTCCGAGTTACGCCATGAAAGTTGTAGAGGAGTACGAGGGGAAAAATGGAGATATTTCCAAGCGGTTAAAGTTGTAAAATTATTTCGTTTATATTCGCGCGTGCATTTTAATTCACATGTTTTACAAATTGTGTTGTTATATCTACTTTTACTATCGTCGTTTGTTTTGTTCCACCAAGCGTTTTTTCGCAGCCATCGCTCTTTCGAAAAGTTTGCGGTTATATTCCAAGTTTCGGTTCTTCTTCATCGCCGCTGCTTCGGCAGCTGCTTTTTCCTCTCTCGCCTTTTCCTCTCTCTCCGTTTTGCGCTGCAGCGCCTTCTCAAACAACTCCGCATCGAATGCAAACGCCGCCGATTTCGTCGCTTTCTCCGGGTTCTCCTCGATTTCCTTCTTTGCCAACTCAGCCGCTTCTTCATTTTCTACTTTTCTTTGCTTCTCTACCGCCTTCTCGGCGTTCAAAATCCCGTAGCTGGACATTAAATCTTTCTGATACGTGATTAAATCTTCCACGGTTTTCATCGAATTCACCTTCTTTTTAATGCGTTTCAGTAAAAGCTCGCCGTAGTCTATTTTCTTCTCCTCTTCTGTCTGGTCGTGTTCGTAATCCTCAAAATCCATCAATGGATCGTTCTTATCGTACTGCCACTGTCGATCGCTGATCCACAAATCGTCGTCGTCATCTTTTACCGGGTCGTCGAACCACTCTATCTTCTTCGTCAAGCGTTTCTCTTCCTTCTGTCGTTCCTTTCGCATCTTCGCCTCGAACTCTTCCTTCTCCTTTTGCCTCCTCTCGAATTCGTCCATTTTATACTGGGAACTCGGATGAGTATTCTCGAACCACGCCAACGCGGCTTCTTCTTTTCGCTTCTCTTTTTCGCTTTTAATCCTTTTCATCTCCTCTTTAAACTCTTCCGGGGTTTTCAGCAGAGACGAGCGCGTCAGTTCCACGACGCTTTCGTCGTTCACTAAGTCCTCCACCGTTTCCGGCTGGGGGCCGTTTCGGCGGGGATTTCTCGTCGTCGTTGAACCCCGAGAGGAAGAAGAAGAAGAGGAGGAGGAGGAGGAGGAGGAGGAGGAGGAGGAGTGCTCTCTCTCGTAGTCTTCTTTGTCGCCCATTTCGACGACGACGACGACGTTCTTCTTCTCGTCATCATTCGTTTTTCCCGCAGCCTCATCATCGCTCGAGGAAAAAGCCGCGGTGTTTTTTTTACTCTTCTTCTTCTCGAACAAATCTGTCGGCTTGGCGACTGGTTTGCTCGAAAACGCGGACGCTTCGTCCACGAAGACGAGCAAGAGCAGGAAAGAGAAGAAGAAGAAGACGAGATGGAATCGCGGACGGCGGTTGTTCTTCGTCGTCTTCGCCGGCGCTCTCTTCATGTTTTGTGTTTCACAAGAATGAGGGAGAGGAAATTCCAAAAGCGTGTGAGCAACCTTAAAAACCCTAAACATTTCAAGCGAAAAGCACGAATTGAATGAAGTAACAACAACATCACAACGAAACACAAAGAGAATAGATAAGTTAGTGATAGATAAAAGAAAACAAGTAGATAAGACGCGACGATGAGGGAAGAAGACGAGTTTGAATCGCTTGCGATGCGTTTCGAGCGGCGTTTGAAAGGAGCACTGAGAGAGATGCAATCGTCACACTCGTTTCCATCTCGCTGCCGCTCGAATTCTTCTTCGAACGCGTTTACTCTCGAGAGCAAAGGAGGAGGAGAAGATGAAGAGGAAGAAGATGAAGAAGAAGAAGAAGAAGGAGAGAAAGAGGAGGAGGAGAAGAAGAGGATGGAGGAGGCGAGGAGAGAAATCATCGAGAAGCACGTCTTGCGAGACGCGAGAAGAGAGAACGACAAAGCCGTCGAGAAAAAACTGTTGACAACAACTTCATCAGAAGCAGCAGAAACGAAAAATACTGCTTGCACTACTTTAGCGTGGTATAGAGAGAAAGCGACGGTGGCGGATGCATTTTTGATGGCGGCAGGAAGGATAACCAGCGCACTCATCGAGGCATACGAAGATTCTTTAGACGACGACGAATCGTGCACTCTGGCGGACTTTGTCGTATCAGACGCGCTTCTATGTAGTGACGACGACGAGGACAAAGAGAAAGACAAAAGTAAAAATAGCCGTAATAGGAATAGCAAAAAAAATAACGCGAAGTCGTCGACGTATCGCGCTTTCTTAGAGGTTCTCTTACTCATAGCGGAATCGGAGGAGTTGAAAGACACGCAACTTCGTTTGTTGCCGTTTCGGTTCATAGAGGACGTCTTTGCGCAGAGCTCGGTGGAAGACTGCTCGGATATCGTGAGCAAATACCTGTTCTCAGAAAACTTCATACCAAAAGGGAACCAAGGCTACGAAGATGGGGATTACTATCCGCACGATGTAGACGGTATTAAATATCCCGAACACAAGACGGGAAAAAAGAGAGTAAAAAGTAAAACGAAGCTCATTCGGAGGGACGTGTACGACAGATTAATAGTCATCATGGACATTAAGAAAGAGTTTGACGAGAATGGACTGCGAAAGATGAAAAGTGCGAGCGAGATATACTACCAAACTGGGCCTGAAATATATGACTGCGGTGAAGAGTGTCAAGTCATCATACTCAAGTCTTTCGAGGAGCTTTTGAATCGAACTTCTCAGATATTACACGCAGAATTTAGAGGTAAAGTTATGTTGATGTCCAACGGAATCCAAGACTTTGCCGAAAGCGCACATGTTGCTGCGGGCATAGATTTCATCGCCGAGGACGAATGCGATAAAGCGATGAAAAAGAAAACGAATGATGATACGAATACCAAGCAATCGAAGAAAAGCGTCTCGAAGACGAACAACAAAAAGAATCCAGCGGAAGAAGACGTGGAGGAAAATGAGGAAGAGAGATTGAACGCAATCACTCTTGATGATTTGAAAACCGTCGAAAAAGTCTTCCGCGAATCGAACGAAGACTTCGGCGATGAGATTAGCGCGGTCATTTCTCCGCAACTTTACTTTGCGTTTTGGAAGGCTATGGAGTTGTTCGGTGAACCTATCATGGCGTGCAAACTGCACATTTCTTCGGTCGATGATTTTCAAAGCAAAGTCGTGGAAAATTTGAATATCGTTTTGGAAAAGATTAAAGCTAAATCTCCGTTTAAGAAGCAAATGCTTAGGGAAGAACTTCTTGAACAACTCGCACTCACGGGCACATTAAGAATTTCAACCGCTCGGGCGTTTCCGTTCCAAATGCGTGATGGATTCTTCTTGAGAAATTTCTTGGCGCAAGCCGCAATGTTCATGCACTTTGTGCTCTTCCATTTCGGCGACGACAAAAGCCCCTTAGAAAAGGAGCACGCAAAGGAAGTTGTAGCGCGAGATGAATGGATAAAGAAAATGTATGAAGAAGAAACAAAAGGTAGGGTGATTATAGACGGTATTCAAGAGACGGAAGAGCGCGTTCAAGAGGAAGCGAAAGCTATGGGTGTAAAATTGAAAAATAAGGGAAAGAAAAAAAGTGGCGATGATGCGATGGATGTCGACGAAGAGAAAGATAATGACGATGACAATACTGATGGCAGACCGCGTCGGCGAGTGAATGTGCCGAAATTTGGATTCTCGGAAGAGCAAATGACAATGTGGAGAGAGACAATCGTTCCAGTCGCGAGGGAGTATTTCGAGGAAATCTTGGATGTCGTCGAGAACACGGACGCCTCTCCCGAGGATGGGAAGAAACTGCGAATATTTCTCGTCGCGACCATGTATTCTACCGAACACTACGACACTTGGGTGGATATGGGCTGCCCTTCCTTTGAAAGAAAGGAAATCGACGTCGTCGCCGAACAGAAAGAATACGAGCGAAAAGAAAAGGAAAAGGAAGATGCGGAAAAAGCAAAGTATCGGGAAGGATACGTCCGATTTGAAAATAACCCGGAATTGGAGAGAATATGGAATTTGTATCCGAGTTATGAAGCGGCTATGACTGATCCTGAACGTAACAAATATTCGAAACCAGAATTTATGAAGGAGTTTCTGCAAGTAGTATACGACGAGATGGATCCAGAAGCGCAGATTGAGGAGGAATACAAAACGAAGAACGACACTGTGTATCGCTGGAAAGCGTTTCGTTTGATTCGACAATGGGACTTTGCCGCTTTTCGAAAGATGAAGAATAACGATTTGGAGACGATCGTACCGGAAATTTTGGGATTAGATCCTCCAAAAGGATGGAAACCACACAATCCAGTGGACTTTCGCGACGTTCCTATTGAGATGCCGGATACGATTGACGGTGAAAAAGTCGATAAATCGTCGCATCACGAACTCACAGAGGAGGAGATAGATAAAATCATCGAAGAAACTCACGCGAAATGGTTGCTTGAGAAGGAAGAAAAGGAAAAAATGGAACAAGAAAAGAAAGCCGCGGACGAAGTGGCCGCAAAAACGCAGGCAAAGGTTGCGAAACAACAGCCAGCGGCGCGGAAGCGATCGCCGCAGCGTCCGAGTGCGCCTGCTGATCGTGGGAGAGCAAGGACATCGCAGCAACCACCGCAGCAACAACAGCGACCACCGCAGCAGCAACAACAAAGGCAACAGCAGCAGCAAAATAAAATGGGTAAATATGATGGCGGTGGCCGAGGTGGTGGTAGAGCACAGCAACAAACACAGCAAAGAATGGGTCGCGACCCGCAACAGCAAATGCGTCAACAGCAGCAGCAGCAGCAGCAACAACGACAACAACAACAACAACAACAACGACAGCAGCAGCAGCAGCAGCAGCAACAACAACAACAAGAACAACAACAACAACAACGACAACAACAACAGCGTACCGCTTCTCGGGATCGTTTTCCTCCTTCTCGAGGTCCTGTACAGGGAGGAAGAGGAGGTAGACCAATTAATCAATCGCAACAACAGCCACAACAGCGCCAGCAAAATGTTGGCGGAAGAGGCCAACAACAAGGCGGACGCGGAGGGCGCGGAGGGCAATCCGGAGGTCCTCCACCGACGAAAAGAACTAGGAGATGATGATGATGGTGCTGACAATGGTGTGCGTTTTTAGCAAAACTTTAGTGTTAGTTTATACAACTCGCTCGCATTTATTAGTTTACATGCAAAAATTTCTTCTTCATTCCTCGGAGTCATAACAGGAGAAGAATCCGCCTACATCTTGCTTATTTTCCTTCGCTTCTTCTTCTTCTTCTTCTTCTTCCTCAGACGAGAACACTTTCTCTTTTGCCTCCTCGATGAATTTCTTCTTAGCTATGCTATTTTTCGTTCGTTTCACGGGATCATCCACGAAGGAGAACATTTTTAAGCGCTTCAAGTACTCTCGATTCATCTCTTTGCTTCTCTCCCGAGTGACTGCGTACTTTCGCAACTCATCAATATTCTCCACGAAGAATCGAATCGATTGTAACAGTCTCGAATTATCCCTATCTATGTCGTTTTTAAATATTCTCCTCAGTAACGGTATCTCTGTTCCTCCTCCTCCTCCTCCTCCTCCTCCGCTTTTGTGGCGTTTTGCGTTGGTATTCGTATCGTTTTTACCGCTCTTCCCGACGCCTCGTTTTGCTTCGTCGTGTAAAAACAAACACTTATCCCCATACCTGCACTTGCCGTTCCTCGTCCAAAATTTGCACGGTTGCTCGCTTCGCTTTTTGTTTTTGTTCTTGTTGTTCTTATCATCTTCGCTGTTATCGTTCTTCTCTTGCTCCTTCTGTTCTTCTTTCAACAAAACCGTCGCCTCGAAACTGCCCAATCGTCTTTGCTCTTCCAACACTCTCTCCAACTCTTCCTCTCGCTTACGCTTCGCAGCGGCTGCTTCCTGTTCCGTTTTTTTCAAGTCATCGACGTTCGTCTTCGCGCTTCTCGGATAATTCTTCTTCCTCTCGTTTCGCCACCGGATCGTCTCTTCGTCCAGCGCTATCATCATCGTCTCTTTCTCGTTTAAAGCGTCGTTCGGTTCGTTACGTTTTTCGCCGCGCTGCGTTCCGATTCCGTTTTCGTCTCTTTTTTTCGACGCATTCTCCGTCGTCGTCGTCGCGTCGTCGTCGTCGTTATTCTCCTCTCCTCTCCCGTTCTTCTTGTTCTTCTTGTTCTTCTTCGACTTCTGTTGACGATGGTGATGGCCATCTGGAAACGAAGGCGGCGCCAGAGGTGGTGCTTGCGGTGGTGGCACGAACACCATCTTTTCGTCCTTCTCTTCTTTTTTTTTCAAAAGAAAAAAAAAGTGTGTGGACGCTTTCAACAAAAAAATTCGGACGAACAACGAACAAAACGCGTTACAATCATTCTCGCATATTATATTCTACTACGACGTACATACACAAACTGTTCGTGTATTTACAACAAAAGCTAATAACCACACACACACACTCTCTCTCTCTCTCTGCTAAAAAGGACTAAAAAAACATACTCTCTCTCTCCGCCGAGGGCAACCACCTGTCGCGTCTAGTTTCGCTTAAAAAACCAGCCACTCGGGCCCGCGCGCTCGGCGTTTTCCGCTCTTACACTTACGCCTTCAACGCATACTTGCGCTTCGGGTAGTACGCATCCTTCTTGGCTTGCTTGGCCGTCTTGGCGTTCTTTTCCGCCGGGGACAAGCGTCGTCGAATGGCTCTCGTTTTCTTCGCTCTAAGATCTAATGGCGTGTACTTGGCGCCGGAGTAAGCTTCTCTAAGCGATTTCAACTGGTTTTGACGAATGACAGTCAAGATGCGAGCAATGGCTAATCGAACGGACTTGATGCGCGCAATCTTGTTCGGCGCACCGCCGGTGACCTTGGCGATCTTCAAGCTCGCCAACTGCTGCTTTTGCTGCTCGAGAGCAGATTTGAGTTCAGTTCTCGATTGCGATCGGAGATCGGACGTCTTCACTTGGGACCCTATTAAATCGAGAAGAAAGAGAAAGTTGTGTGAGTAAAGAAGAGTAAACACGGGGAGAAATTTCGAAGCGGAACGAAAGATACGACGCAATCGCGCGAGACCTAACCACCACAACGCGCCGCAGAATTGCAGATGAACGAATCTAAACCATTCACTAATCCATCCACAACCTCTATCACGGCTTCGCGTCGTCGTCCATCCTCGGCATTTTTTTTTCTCTCCCTCGCGTTGCCGCTAAAAATTAACCCCAAAGCGAAAGAGAGAGGAAAAGAGGCCCCAATCCCCGCACGCGCGCGGGTCTACGCGAAGTTCCGCATCCACCGCGCGCGAGAGATTTGCACCGCGCACATATCGTATCGTCGAATAACGAGGCTATATCAAAAGAGAGATGTCCATCTCTAGCGCTTACCTGCCATTATTTCTTTATAAAATGTGTGCTGTTGAAGTGAGGCTTTTTACGAAGGAGAGAAAAGGTGTACGAAAAAGAAGAAGCTAGAAAAGGCAAACTTTGCGCGCCGTGGAAAAGAGAAAATAAAAAATAAAAAATAATACAAAGTACCACAGTACATGTTTTAAAATATGGCATGTTATTGAAACTTTTGCTCCAACCACGCACTGGTGACTGATTTCGGTCTCTCTATGGCGTACCCGTGCGCTCTCGATAGAATCAACTGGCTCAAGCACCCGATGGATCTCGAGACGCCGAACATGACGGTGTAAAAGTTCTCCTCCTTGATGCCAA
>Ga0255774_10002960_pt1 | contig 12708 bp, 17 predicted proteins | sample 101ome_17_FD_179972 | JGI IMG/M metagenome (GOLD analysis project Ga0255774, IMG submission 179972) | Coastal salt marsh microbial communities from the Groves Creek Marsh, Skidaway Island, Georgia - 101407AT metaG (version 2) | ecosystem: Environmental > Aquatic > Marine > Intertidal zone >...
GAACAATTGTGTTCTCGTGTGGTGTATACCACTTTGAACCGCTCGTAAGTTTATTATACTACCCGTTTTTTCGTTTAAAATTTCAGAATCGTCGAGTTTAAGTTCCAAACTTTTCAATTGTTCGTACGTTATGTATTCACTGTTTAAATCTCTAGAAGAGTTATCGTAATCAAACGACGTGGTAAAATACCCATTGACGGATTTTCTTTTACCCTGTATTAAAAAGAAAAGTTCTTTTACGGGGTTTACAAAATTTAAATCAAATACGTAACTGACTGGATCGTTATTCGTATTTTTATTTATATTAAAAACATTTTCCTGAACTTGTGTTATTATATAATCTTTTTGTAAGTTTTCTTCTTTTTCATGATTTGTTAACGAAACCATTTCCAGTGTTATCTTAGCACTCTTTATCAATTTTTTCGGTTTAAGACCGGTATACATGACGTAGTCAACATAAGGTATATCCGATCTAATGGAATGAATGCAATCTTCAACGTTTCTAAACTTTATAGATACTTCTATTTCTTGTTGTTTTATAGCATAGACGGGTATGGCAAGTTCGGGATTATTATAAAAATAGAAGGGTATATCTATAAAATATTTATTATCGGTAAGAGCGTTACCATTGTAATGACCTATAACCGTTTTCATTACCGGTGTACCGGAAAACTCTAAAGGTGGTTTACCCACGAGTTTTTCTAAATTATGTTGTTTCGTTTGTGTAACGTAGTTTTCTGAATAAATAGAGAAAAAATCACTCGGTATACGCTGAATGATTTCACCACCAATTATAAGTTCGGCGTATTCAATCATGGCGTGACCTATAGATTCATTGTATCCTATACCCGTCGTGTTCGCGTGTAAAGAGCTTATTAAACTCTGGTCTATAGCACTTAACTCAACTTTTAAACTTATACTTTTAAGAAGGTCACCTTGGTTCTGTGGAACTGTACACTTTATTATACTACCGAATTCAACCTCACCAATCACGTCTAAATCAACATAAAAAGGTGAAAAATTTGAATGTTTTTTGAAATTCTTAATAAAATAAGTATATTCTGGATCATCAGTGAAAAAAGCGTCCTGTGGTCCAACTGTTTCTAACTGAACACGGCCAGCCATTACTATTATAACTCACTAAAATTTTAAACCACCGAGACCCCCATTTATACGTAAAACGTTATAATTTACGGCGTAAACGTATACTTTGTGTGCATAATTAGAGTTTGGTGGGTCTATCTCAACTTCTATTAAATTATGCGCTATTCTACTCATGTTAACTTGACCTGTAGGATAATACGTTTCTGGGTTTAATGAAAAACTGTACACACCGAAATTGTTCTCGGTAACACCCGTGTAATACTTTAACGGTTGTTCGTAACTCAACATCAAATTATCGGCATTTATTATCTCGTTATTGTTAAATTTCATGGAAACGTGTTTTATAGGACTGATTTTATGAACATCATCACTCACGGCTAAGAAGAACATTTCCTTTACGGGGTGTTTAAAATTAAGCATACCAGATTTTTTAGTTTCACTCGCTCTGAACCTAAACTGTGACATTTGGAGTTGCGTTATGACATATTCTATCGGTCTCGATAATAAAAAATTTCTCTCGTCTTCTGTAACGAAGAAGTAATCGGTCACTAAAGAAACTTTCTTAATCGAAGATGAAACGTCGGAAGGTGGGTCTATAATATCCGTACTCGAATTATACTGTATGACAACGTCTTCGAGTTTTTTGAACTTTATTTTGACGTGAACACGTTGTTTCGTAAGTGCGCATACGGGTATTGCCAAACTCGGGTGTCTGAAAAAATAAAAAGGCAAAAAGACATTATAATCCCAATCATAAGAAACGGATATATAATTATCGTGACCAGTGAGAAAATAAAGCGTTTGATCTATATCATCTTTGTTAGTGTGTATTTGATCGTACATGTATATGTAATCACCGGTTATACGTTCTATGGTTTGACCACCTATACAAAGATCTGCATACTCTATGATTTGAGAACCTATAGATTTCATGTACCTTATATCGTACCCAGGTGTCACCGTACCCGTTGGTTTTGGTAAAGTGAATTTAAGCATCATACTTCTCACGAGATCGCCTTTATTTCTAGGTATGTTGCATTCTATGATTGCATCGTAATTAGTGTCACCGTCGAAAGGTACTTCCACGGCTTCTATAGAAAACTTTGTATGCCTTTTAAAATTTATCAGGAAATACGAAAGTTCTGGTTCACCGGTAAGCCATTGGTCCTGGATGCCTGTTACGGCAAGATTTAAACGACCAGACATTCTTACTCTATGTGAGTAAAATTTTATGAAATAAAACGGTGCGATATTATAGATGAATCTTCAGTTGAGAAAATTCAAACCCGAAAATATGGCCGACGATAAAGTCTGTGTGTTTATCGGAAAACGTAACACGGGTAAATCAACACTCGTTACGGATATTCTATACCACAAAAAACATTTACCAGCGGGAATAGTTTTATCTGCAACAGAAGAAGGTAATCATTATTATCAACAGTATGTACCTGACCTTTTCATATACGGAGACTATGATAGGGAAGCTATTGAACGTGTCATGGATCGACAAAAAAAACTCGTCGGTGCAGGCAAAACAAATTGCGGTGCGTTTCTTCTTTTAGACGATTGCATGTATGATTCAAAGTTTATGAAAGATACGTGTATTCGCCAATGTTTCATGAATGGACGACACTGGAAAATATTTTTCATGCTCACGATGCAATACTGTATGGATTTACCACCAGCGCTCAGAGCAAACGTAGACTACGTGTTCATACTAAGAGAAAACATTATTCAAAACCGTGAAAAATTGTATAAATCGTTTTTTGGTATTTTTCCAAATTTTGAAATGTTTAACAAAGTCATGGATTCGTGTACAGAAAATTTTGAGTGTCTAGTTTTAGATAACACGTCCAAAAGTAACAGGATAGAGGATTGTGTTTTTTGGTACAAGGCGACGCTTCGTAAAAACTTCAAGGTAGGTGCTCCGCAGTATTGGCAAACCCATAAGAAAATGTTTAATCCGAGACACGGGAACATGAAAGTCGGTGATCCAAAACTGGTTAAAAAAAATACACAATTAAAAATTACAAAAAAGAAGTGATAAAAAAAAATTAAATACTTATATTAAATGATATCTGTTGTCATATTAAATTGGAAAAGACCAGATAATATAAAAAATGATATACTACCTAAAATTATTAATTATAATTTAGTATCCGAAGTCATAATATCTCATGGTAGAAGTGAAACATATTTTCAAACACCGGATATTAAAATGGTTAAACATTACAAAGACGAAAACTTAAACTCAAATTTAGGTGTAGCTTTAAGATTTTTAAGATCATGTAATGCAAAAAATGAGTGTATTTTAATATTAGACGACGATAGATTACCTTCAGAAGAATATGTTAATAAAATGTATGAATTATTTCAAAAAGATAAAAATGTTATCATTGGTTCAGTAAAACGTTACGTTTCTCCAAGTATAGGCTATTCAAACAATAAAAAAAATGTCGAAAACGAAAATAAAATTGTACTAACTCAAATTTTAATGACAAATAAGAAAATGTGTAAGGATTTCATGAACGAAAAAGATAAAATGAACGATCTTGCGTTGAAAGCAAAACCCGTTTGGAATGGCGAAGATATATTATTTAATTTAATTTATATTAAAAATTACAATAAAAGTCCTATTCATTTAGAACCAATAAATAAAGATGTAATACTATTAAAAAATAATGACGCAATATGTAAAAATACAGGACATTATGAATACAGAAGAAAATTTTCAAAAACCGCTTTAGAAAGATACGAAATAAATACAAATACTTATAATATAAAACTGGTAATATCACTTATTGTAATATTAGTAATAATTATTTATTTAATTAAATAAATAATGAACTTTATAAGACGAATTTGTAATTCAAGAATGGTATACCCATACAAAAAATTCAACGAAATTTCATCAGGTAAACGAGATGGGTATTATTTACACATAAACGTGTGTCACGATTCTAAACGTATATATTTCAACGATTCCATGCCAGAATACGAAAAAACGGATATTTTACCTAAAGTTTTATATACATTTTTGAACACGTATCCAAAATATGTCTTACACTCAGGCGACTAAATGCGTCAGTGACTGAGTCTAAAAAACTATGTCTAAATTAATGACCGACGTGTATACTATGAATTTATCCGACTCCGGTGATGGTATGGTGAATCTAAACAATAATCAATCCACGAATTTTATAGCAAATACACCACCACCGCAGAATAATATCCCGGAAAAAAATATGAGTGAAAATAAACACACAATGGACTCTACACCAATTTCCGATATCATGGGTCAACCAGAAGCACCACTCGAACCACCAATGATGGCTCAAGATCCGAGATTGACACAAATGCAAATGCAAGGACCAATGATGATGGCACAACAACAACCTGTTGTTCAGCAGAAAAAAAGTTCGGGTTCGTCTAAAAGTGAAGGTAACCCCTTCAACTTAACGGATGACCAGTTTCAAGCTCTCGTCGTCGCCGTTTGTACTGCGATAGCGATAAGTAAGCCAGTTCAAGAAAAACTCGCAAACTTCGTACCGTCGTTTCTTAACGACCACGGGAACAGAAGTATAGTTGGATTAGCTTCTACTGGTTTAGTAGCCGCTATTGCATTCTATATTGCAAAAAAATATGTTTAAATTTTATCAGGTATATTCACTTTATGTTTAGAATATACTCTGTATTTTCCTAAAACTAAATAGGCTATTATAACACCTATGGTTATACCTACTCCACGAAGAATAACAAATGTTCTTGTTGTTTGTGGATCTAGACCGTAATCCTTAACATCCGCTTGTATGTCTTTACTTATACCCATAGCAGAGTAAGTTATAACACCGGATACAATAAGTGCTAAAAGTAAAAATATAGTATCTACGTTCAAGTATGACGTAAAATCACTACTTGCTAAAAATACTACAACGATAGGCGTTAAAAATTGCAAAAGTCCAGCTTTTAACCATTCATTTTTTACTAAAGCTGGTGAACTCAAAAGTAGTAAACTTACGTTAAGTAAAACTATTATAAATAATAAATGTTGTGTATAGGCAGTTGCTCCTCCTTCCATTTATATTAATAAATATTATTTATTTATTTATCCTGAATATGTTTACCACAGAATTTAGTAAGCTTTGGTATCTCTTCATATATACCCAAAGAAACACACATTTTTCTGAGTTTTTTAAACTTATCCCAGAATTCTTTGTTGTGAGAATAATTTTCAACCGTACAGTGTGCAAGTTCGTGTAATAAAACGTGGAATATTTCGTTCGGTTCACCCTGTATACACAAACCTATATGTTCTCCCTTGTTAACATTGTACCCTATGTACCCATGTTTTATGGTATGATGCGCCGTTATGGGTATTTGTTTATACAACATTTCAAATTCTTTATTTTCGGTTTCCTTCAAGTGTTCCCTGAGTATTCTGTACCTTTCTCGAACCTCTTTCATTTTCTGAGGTTCACGCGTATTGATAAATAAAAATGTATTTACGATAATCAAAAGTATAGCAATTATCATCGTATCTTATCGTAAACACATAAAAAAAAATTACAATTCACTTTTATATAAATACATTTTTTCGGGTCGTATCTCTGGATCGCCGTACCCCATGGATTTCATAAACTTGTGTACTTCATTATCCTCCGAAAATCCGTGAATTTCTATAAGAAGTGTTGGTTTATGTGATCTAATCTTTTTTTCGGACCCTTTCAAAACCTGTAATTCGTGTCCTTCAACGTCGATTTTAATAAACGACGGAACACCTGTATATATATCATCCAACTTTTGACACGTAACTTTAACAACCGTACCACCTTTATACTTACCCGTTGGTTCGTGTAAACTTGTACCACCATAGTTTATGTGTGTATTTGACTCAGACCCCGTCGAAGGTATATACATGTCAGTTACTTTTTGTTCATCAGATAAGGCACAAGATGCGACAAAAATTGGGTGTCTTAACTGATTTTGTTCCGCGTTCAACTTAACAATTTCGTAATAAACGGGTTCGAAAGAATAAACAGGTCCGTAATCGGAAAAAATCAAACTGTTGTATCCTATATTCGCACCTATATCAAGTATATCGGTGCCCGGTTTATGATATAATCGTACATCTCTTCGCATCCACCCGTCCCATTCGTGACCTCTTGCAATATGCGGACCTATATACTCATCGTTTTGTATAACATTAACGTCATAGATACTACCTTTTACTTTTACTATATCTATACTTACGTCTTCCATTTTATTAGTATACACTAATACTATACCTTTAATTATAATATTTTTATTAGTGTAATATATATGAGTAGTAACAGTAACAATATCAGAAATTGGATTAACTTTAACAGTCAGAGAGCTAATAATATTAATAATAACGTACCAGAATCCTTAAGGTCACTCGGTATAAATAGATTAGATAGGAAATACCTTAATTTATCTAATCAAAATATTACAGAGTTAACTCCTGATATTGGTCTCCTTACAAACTTAAGGTATGTTAATTTGGTAAATAATAAATTAACATCTTTACCAGATTCAATAGGTAACCTTGAAAACTTAAGGCATCTTAATTTGCACATTAATAAATTAACATCTTTACCAGAATCAATAGGTAACCTTAAAAACTTAAAGAAATTTTATTTGGTAAATAATAACTTAAAATCTTTACCAGAATCAATAGGTGACCTTAAAAACTTAGAAGAACTTTATTTAGTAAATAATAACTTAAAATCTTTACCAGAATCAATAGGTAACCTTAAAAACTTAGAAGAACTTGGTTTGCACATTAATAACTTAAAATCTTTACCAGAATCAATCGGTAATCTTAAAAAGTTATATAAACTTGATTTGCGCAATAATAACTTAAAATCTTTACCAGAATCAATAGGTAACCTTAAAAACTTAAAGAATCTTAATTTGTGCAATAATAAATTATCATTTTTACCACTAACAATGAGTAAACTTAAAAATTTATTAGTTCTTGATGTGAGATGTAATCGAAATCTTAAATATATAGATATGAGACTAAAACGTAAAGGTTTAACTGTTTATAGACTTGCAAACACTAAATTTATAGATTATATAAGTTACTTTAAAAACCAAATATCTGTTATAACAGTTAAACGCCCAAATTTACCTTATTTACCTAAAAATATCCGTAAAAAAATTTTAAATATGGTTACAAAACCTCCTACGCACAATAATACTAATAACAATAACAATATAAATAAATCTATTATAAGAGGTAAAAATATCGTCAATTTTGTAGAACCACCTACTAAAAAGCAAAAAGCGGGTAACTCTGCTCAGGGTAGACGTACTAATATAAATAATTCGACTAAAAGAGGAAAATATAACCGTTAAAGGGTCTGATCATTTCCTAAACACGAAACAAAATTTACTATACAAATCCGAAACCGGGTTTCCTTTAAGATCTTCCCATAGTGTTAAAGTAAACCCCAAATCTTCCATGCGTGTAAATAACATGTCTTTATGTGCAATCGGTTCAACCTTTGGTCCATCGGCGTAATACGGTGTATCGGCTAAATGGACGTATAACTTTTCGCCAAAGTTCCCCGAACTCGTTTCTTTCGTTAAAAAGTAGTTCCCGAGATCGTCTCTTACGGGTGTTTTCATGATAATCTTATCGGAATTCGGTACGATTCCTATGAACCGACCCCCGGGTTTGATTCTGTTTTTGATGGCTAAGAGTGACGTTTCGAATAACTGTTTCGATTCGAAAATGTAGTGTAACGCAAAGTTGTAACATACGACGTCGTATTTTCTTTGGGGACACGCAAATATATCACCCTCGTAAAAATTGACGCGTATTTTCATGTTCTTGGCGCGCGACTTAGCCTCCTTGAGTGATTCCGGGTTCGGTTCACACATGCTTATGTTTGCCCCGACGTGTCGCCACTTTTGAAGATCGCCGCCGAAACCACATCCTACATCCAAAATACTGTCGCCTTCGCGGGTAGCCGATTGGATGAGGAGACGCTTGGCCTCGTTATGGTACTTGCGTATCTCCTCCATTTATTTATTTATAGACGTTGTTCTTTTTTAAATGAAGTTAATTCACTAAGGTTAAAAAGAAGAATAGTAAATACTACAAATGAAACCTGTCATTAAATGGGTCGGTGGTAAAACGCAGATTCTCGATACCGTTCTCGAATCGTTCCCTAGAGAAATAGAGAACTACCACGAACTATTCGTGGGTGGAGGGAGTGTTCTCTTTGGTTTACTCGCGAGTAAAGATATTACCGTAAAAGGTAAAGTATACGCGTACGATAAAAACCAAAAACTCATTAACATGTATAGACAAATCCAAACGAACCCCGGGAAAGTACACGACCATTTACTCGAACTCTTTACCACGTACGATACGCGAACCGGTACGGAAGTAAACCGTAAACCGGAAACTGAAGAGGAAGGTTTAACATCGAAGGAAAGTTACTATTATTGGGTACGTAAAAAGTATAACGAACTCGTACCCACTACACCTGTACACGCGGCAACACTGATTTTCCTAAACAAAACGTGTTTTAGAGGTGTATATAGGGAAGGTCCTAACGGGTTTAACGTACCGTATGGACACTATAAAACTACACCGTTAGTGGTATCACTAGACGAGTTAGTAAAAATACAAGAGCTTATAAAAGACGTGGTTTTCGAGTGGTGTGATTTTAGAGCCGCATTTGCACAAACCGTAAACGGTGGTGATTTTATATACGCGGACCCTCCCTACGCACCGGAAAGTGTTACGAGTTTTGTAGGGTATACGAAAGACGGGTTTAGTTTAGACGATCATAGAGATTTGTTTAATTTATTAAAACGTTCTAAAATTGATTTTGTGTTATCAAATGCGAAAGTACACCTCGTAACGAGTAGTTTTGAAGGGTACGAGGTGAAAGATGTACCCGCGAGACGTGCAATACATAGCAAAGACCCTTCGTCTACAACAACGGAGGTGCTCGTGCATGGACATGCTCAAAAATAGGTCCCCAATCGACTTTATATTTAGCCGGAAAATACACAGTTTTCTTTTTAGCATTGTTCGTGAGTGTTGTTTTACGCATGGCCGCGTTTTCACCTCTCACGAAGAAAAATCCGATACCTTCCTCGGACATAATTTCATACGTATCTTCATATCTCAAAGAGTTCCAAAAACACTCGTTTAACATATAAGAAAAACGGAAGTCTGCGTTTGGGTACCTCTTCGAGTACTGCTTAAGTTTATGCGCCCCTAAACCAATCTTTTCATCGGTAGTACCGGGACCGAGTTGGTGCTTCTTTTCAATGATATGTATGTAATTGTCACATAAACGACGAAACATACCATCGGGTTTCAATTTTTTAACGTACTCCTTATCCCCCTTAAACTGTTCGAGGTAGGCAATAGCTTTTCCCTGATCTATATACACGTAATCGAACCCATTGATTGAAATAATTTCACCATCTTCGAAATCCGACGTTTCCTTTTCAAAGACTATACCCCACTTATTCGTTTTTTCTCCGCCTTTACCGTTCTGTTTCATTTTTAGTATTTTAAATGAAGTTAATTCACTAAGGTTATTTTTACTTTACAAATTTCCTAATAAAAGTGGCGAGTTCAGCCAAAATGGCAAGTTGGTGACTCATAACAAGAAGTTTCGCGCGCCTTGTTTTTGGTGAAAAATCACCGTACCCTACTGTACTCATGGTCGTAAGTGAAAAATAGTACGGGTCAAGTGGATCGTCTGTAAAACCAAAATCTTCTTTCATACCCGAGTATATGAAACCATAAACCAAAGTTATCGCGAGTGTCATGGAGATGGTACTATATAAAATTTTTTTGTTCATTTTTAATATTACTTTAGAAAAAAATACCCAAAATTTTTTTGATCATTTTTTCATAAAAAAAATAAAAAAAAACTTCTAACTCCCCCTATATATACTACTTAATTTTTTTAAGAGGTAAAAAAAAAATTATCAGATCAAATCTTTTTATTTTTATATATATTGTATAAACGCATCCGTGGTAAAAATGGTTTAAAGTCTATATACACTGTGGTTTCAGAAAATTTTTCAAATACACCCTAAATTTCAGTAAAAATCGAAAAAATCAAAATATTTTCAAGCCTAAAAAACGATGTTGATTTTTTTATTTTATAAAAATTTTGGATTCAATTTTTTAGAGACCACTTTTTCGGGTTTGGTTTAAAATAGATATACCTCGTGATAAGTCAAAAATTTCGCGGAGTAAAAAATCATCGTAAATTTTCAAAAAAAAATTTTTTTTCAAAGGTTCGGAACACTTGATTTTCAAAACCTTCGAAAAAAAAATATTTTTCAAAATTTTAGATTAAAAAAATATTTTTGATTTTTTGTATAAGAAAAAATTATTGAAAGTTCATAATAAAAAATTAAGAAAAAGACTTAAAGCTTTAAAACCTGTATACCATATAACAATGTCTCTCGAACAAGATTACACTACTGTACCTGGTCAACTTTACGCGTGCCTTTCCGTCGTCGGTCCGGAAGCACCACAAAAAAACGATAAGTTTGGTATCAAGATTAGAGGTGCTTTTGCAAGTCGCGATGAAGCGGCTTCGCACGCGAAACGCCTTCAAAAAGAGGATGCAACTTTTGATATTTATGTCGTTGATATGTACAAATGGCTTTTGATTCCACCGGACCCCTCAAAGATTGAGGACGTTCACTATACGAACGAAAAGCTCGAGGAACTTATGTCTGGCTATAAGGAAAATCAGGCACTCGCTGCAAAGATGTTTGCCGAGCGAAAGGCTGATATGATGTCTGTTAAAGCTGGTGGTACCGAAACGTTTATTAAACCCGGTGATGAAAACTCGAAGTATTACACGAAACCGGATGAATCACCTATCAGTCACCCAGCGGAAGTTCTCGAGCGTCTCAAAAAGGAAAAACCGGATACACCTATGGAAGAACTCGTCAAGGAGGCTGATGCAATTGTTGCTAAAGAGATGGAAGAGGTTCGTTTGAAACGTGAAGCGGATGCAAAAGCCGCGCGTGAAAAGGAAGCAAAAGAGAGAGGGTTTAATTCCGTCGAGGCTATGGAAAAGTTTGATGCTGAAAAAGCTAAAGCAGAAGAAGCAAAATCTACGGAAGGTCAGGTTACCGAAGAAAGTGGTGGTAATACCGGGGAAGAAGAGGAGGTAACTTCTGAAAATAAGGAAAACGTCGAACCGTAAAATAAAATTTATACACTAAATGTAAGTATGTTGACTATATCACGTAGACTTTTAATAAACATAGTCACCATTCTTATTTTGATTAATTTATTTTTGAGATGGTATAGAAAAAATCAAAAAAATAAATCAGATAATAACGATTTAGATGAGGTTTTGGTTACAGCATCCGATGTAATTAACGACAATACCAAAGATCCACTTATAGTCAGTAGAGCTTATTTTACTGAACCACTCGAAGGTCCTATGGGTGATTTTGAAGGTCGTCAAACACCTTCCGATTATTTATGGATAAAAGGTAAATCTATCCAGGCCTAAGAATGACGGGTTGCATGGTCTTACCCATGAAAAACCCTAACAAAAATGCGACAAATATTATTATATACCCCGTTTTATCTAAATTTGCAAATATATCGTCTTTCGATTTTTGTGTTTGTGCTTGTTGTTGTAGCATGAAATCTGGTGGTGGTTGATGATAATAGTGGTGAGGTGGTGGTGCATAGTATTCTTTATCTTCGTTATTTTCTATATCCTCTTCATCATTTTTATCGTTAAGGTTCATATCAAACTCTCTGGCGTTATATTCTATGGGTGTACCAACTTCGGCTTCCATTATATAAAGATAATTCTATTTTTTTAAGCTCATTATTACTCACTTTCACTTTCACTTTCACTTTCTTCTTCCTCTTCTTCAGAATAGTCTTCGTCGTCTTCGTCATCGTCGTCTACTACAAAATCCTTGAGATTACCATTTTCGTCGGCGTCTGAGTCATCTTCGTACTCTTCGTCTTCGTCTTCGTCATCTTCTAAGAAATCCTCGTCATCTGTTTCTAAGAGATCTACATCTGAGTCATACTCATCTTCTTTGTAATCATCTTCGACTTCTTCGAAGAGTTCTAATCTTTCTGGAACTTTAGATAATCTACCCGAACGCGTTCTTGTGTTCATTATAACTTATAATTAGACAATTCTTTTAAGTATTTTACTCGCTGTATTTCGTTTCTTACGTGTAGTTCATTGAAATAAGCGAGTAGTTTAATCGTTAAAACGTCTATTTCTTCCTGTACACCTGTATCACCGGCAACGGAACTGAGACTTATTTCATCGAGATTATTTACTGCTCTGTGTAAAAACTTTTTAGACGATTCGACGTTCTCGTTATACTCTATAGCCATGTTAATATTGACTAAAAAATCTTTGTAAGCACTTTGGTTTATACCCGAATACTTTATAGATTCTTTGACGAGACTCTGTATTTTATCCGTATCCATTTTTGGTCTAATTAAAGAAGATGTAACGTATACGACTAGAACTAATAATAGTACAGGTAACATTATTCTATAATTTAGTGAGTATTTTATCTGTGAGAACATGTATG
>Ga0255774_10002988_pt1 | contig 12634 bp, 6 predicted proteins | sample 101ome_17_FD_179972 | JGI IMG/M metagenome (GOLD analysis project Ga0255774, IMG submission 179972) | Coastal salt marsh microbial communities from the Groves Creek Marsh, Skidaway Island, Georgia - 101407AT metaG (version 2) | ecosystem: Environmental > Aquatic > Marine > Intertidal zone > Salt...
TGACGAGTGAGAGGTGCGGGATTAAGAGTGCCGGGAGCAACGCCGTGGCGGCGATGGAGCAACAACAAGAACAACAAGGGACAACAACGGTAGCGAGAGCGGTGAGTAGAAGAAAAGCGAACGGTAGAAAACACACTTTACGACGGACTCGTTACGTTCCGCCATTTACTCGCGCGTGTTCGCTCGTTTCGTCGTCTTCCACGATGCGAATCTTTTAAGGCGACGAATAAAAAAACACGTGTAAAAATTTTAGCAACGCGCTTTAGCAAAATCTATATAATCAAAACGAAGAATTACATGATCTTAATCTAAAAAAAACGGCACGTGCTTCGGTATTATTACATATATATGTGAATCGACAGACGCATTCTATCGTTTCAAAACTTCTCTGACTTCCTCCACCAAGGCCCAAGCTTGAGCGAGCCTGGCGTTCACCGCCTCCGGGAAATCTTTCGGGCAACCTTCGATGATTTGCATCGCCGCCTCCGCCAACGCTCTCGCCTCTCCAACGTGCAGGCAATACATCCCTTCCTTCCTCTTCCTGTACAAACAATCCATTAAAATTTCAAACTCCTTATTTCTCCTCGGCATGGACGAGAAAATCGAGTTCCAATGACTCTTCAACTCCCTCGCGCTTTGCTCTAAACTCCAAGGCGGCGGCGTCGACGTCATATCCGCCCACATCTCGTCGCCAAACTCCGCTCGCAAACCACCCTCTAACACCAACGGTAATGTCTCCGTAAGCGTCTCGATCACTCTCGTCACGCACTCGGTCACGTTCTCCACCGACAAACTCGTCGGTTGGTTCGCGTACGACGCGTATCTCTGCTCTCTCGATTCTCTCCCGCCCGCGTCGCCAACGCCTGCAACTCCTCCACCAAACTTCGTGCTCGGATTCTCCGCTAACCCATACTTTGGCGCGATCACGCTTTGCACCATGTGCGAAGGTACTCCGTGTAAGTGCGCGTCTTGCACCAGCATCTGCCCGATGTTCCTCACTTTCCCGCCTCTCCCTTTGCAGACTTTTAAGTCTGATTTGAAATACCCGGCGGAGAACCACGATTGCATGGACGCGTAATCGAACGGGCCTTTCTCTTTACCGGATTGGTCGCGGTAATAGTATCCTTCCTCGTCTCCTCGCGCTCCTCCCGCGGCCGTCGACATCTTTCTTTTTATCGTTGTTCGAGAGAAAAAAGAACGTTCTCTCTCTCTCTTTTTGGTGTATCGAGAGCTTTAAACCGCGCGCGCGAATTGGAAAAAAATGACGATTCCAAATTCTGCACATTCGCTTCGACGATACGCGCGCTAACACGCGATATGACGCGCACCCGCTGCGCTGAAAAATGAACCCTCTTGTTCGGCTCTGAAGAAGAGAGAGCAAAGTCGAGAAGAAGTTTAAGAAGAATGGACGATAAAACCTCTTCCTCCTCCTCTTTCACGGACACCGAGCGCGACTTCATGCGTCTCGCGTTGCGACTCGCACAAACGGCGCACGAGAGGTGGGAAGTCCCGGTCGGGTGCGTCTTCGTGGACGGAGAGACGAACGAGGTCATCTCGTGCGGACAGAACGAGACGAACGAGACGAGGAACGGGACGAGACACGCGGAGTTTGTCGCGCTGGAAAACGCGCTGAAGAAGAAGAAGAAGAAGATGGATGAAGAAGAGAAGACGAAGGTGTTGTTCTTCCCGGCGAAGCGGCTGGACGTGTACGTGACGTGCGAACCGTGCGTGATGTGCGCGGCGATGCTCGGACAACTCCCGTGCGAACGCGTGAAAGTAACGTTCGGGTGCGCGAACGATAAATTTGGCGGCGGTGGGACGTGTTTGAGCGTCCACGAGATGGAAGGCATGCCTTCGTGTTTGGGTTCGTCTTCCCCGTCTTTCTCGAAAGCGTACGAGTGCGTCGGCGGCTTGTATCGCGACGAAGCGGTGGAGTTGTTTCAGAGATTTTACGTCCGGGGAAACCCGAAGGCGCCCGTGCCGCACAGAGAAGTGAAAGAGTATCCTCAGAAGAGTTAAAACTTGTTTAATGCGAAACTCGTTTCTCGTTTCGTTCCGCGCGTCCGCGGCGCGACGCGTCTCTCCTTTTCTTTAAAATGTCTTTTCAACTCCTTTTGTCCAATTTCCTCATTTAACTTTCCGCGCTTATTATTGTTGGAGTCTCAAACCAACGCATGACGATCCGACGCGAAGAAGAAAAAGAACGAGAGAAATAGTCGTCGCGTTTCCAGAACTGATCTGCACGTATTCACGCGACGACGACGACGACGACGAGGAGATAATCGCTCGTCATGGGGAATCAAAAGAGGAAGAAGAAGAAGAATTCGGCTGCCGCCGGCGCAGCAGCAGCAATCGACGACGAAAGGGAAGAGGGACAACGTCTCCGTTTCCCTCCTCGCGCGGCTCGAGCGATTATTACTTTTGAAGCGTCATCCTCCTCGCTGGGACGACTTTGCGCGTGTTTTGGTGATGAGACGACGACGACGACGACGACGGTCGCTTTTTCTTCTTTTGCTTCTTCTTCTGCGAGTGAGCATCCGATTGCGGACGCGAGCGCGATGGACGCGGAGCATAAAGACTCGGACGTTTTTCTTTCGCAGCAGTTCATGCGGAAGAATGGAATTTCAAATTTTGAGCGCGTGTTGGTTTCTGTCATGGCGACGACGACGACGACGGCGAGTGGTGAAGATGATGATGTCGATGATGGGAGAGGCGAAGCGGCGGTGTCGTTTTGTATGCCGGAGGACTGGGAGTTGGCGGGCGCGGCGGCGAGCGGCGGCGAACGGAAAGCGACGCTCGGTACGCCGATCGCGAAGGCTATGGATGAAGGCGCGATGCGGAAGACGAATGCTCAGAGACGACCGGCGGTGAAGCGACCGTCTGTTTTTGCTGAAGACGAAGATATCGTTCGGGAGCGGTTTCCTCGAGGAGGCGAGTGGAAAGCGTTGGACGCGAGACACGTGGCAGGGGCGATGCTTGATTTGGACGTCGCCGCACCTGGTGTTGCGAAAGATGGAGATAACGGACGGTTTGGCGTTCCTGGTAAAGTTGCGGTGCATTCAGCCTTGGAAAAATCGCAAGTTTCGTTATCTAGGAGACTGTGGCTTTCGCTCGGGTGTCCTCCGGCAGACGCACTCGTGTGCGTGCGAAGTGCGTCGGGCGGGAGTTTGAGGAAAGTTAAGAAGGTGACGTTGAAGTTATACGCGATGGAGGCAGCTTTTGCCATTCGCGCGGAAGGTGCGTGGTTGCGAGATTCACTCGCGAGGAATAGACGCAGCAGTAGAAACGATTCATCATCCTTGGAGATGTTAGCTTTGCGCGCGCTGCGCGGTCGCGAATGTCGTGTCGGGCAGATGGTGCGAATACCCCTTCTAGGCGTTTCGGCGTTGTTTGAAGTGATTGCGATGACAGCGACGGATGACGAGACTACAGAGATATTTATTAGTGATGATGAAATCGGTGAGATCGACGAGGAAACCGCAACGTGTGAACTGCTCGGCCGAGATGCGAATGAAAGTGTTACTGGTACAAACAGGCAAGATGATGAGGAAGGAGAGGAGGAAGAAGATGAAGAAGATCACATCGGCAGTGCAGTTCGCCGCGCTCGCAACGCTGGTGCTGCACTTAAATCCGAGTTGTCGTCTTTTAGCAATGGTAAAAGAAACGTCCTCGCCGGGTGTGAATCTCATATCGTGGCGTTAAAAGATATTGTCACCCTCCCGCTGATCAACGCTAACCTTTTCAAGAAGTGTGGCGTAGTGCCGCCTCGAGGCGCCTTACTTTGGGGTCCACCCGGTACCGGGAAGACGCTTTTAGCTCGACACGCAGCTGAAACGTCGAACGCGACGCTCTTTGTCGTCGACGGACCCGAGCTCGTTGGATCTGTCGTCGGTGAAACCGAAGAGGCTATTCGTGAAGTCTTTCGCGCGGCGGCGAAATCAAAACCAGCGATTGTCTTGATCGACGAACTCGACGCGCTTTGTCCTTCCAGAGGCGAAAACGTCCAAAATTCTGGCGGAAGCTCGGGCGAAGGCGGGGAAGAGTCGAACTTGAACACGCGAGCGGTGGCAGCGCTGACAGAGATTTTCGATGGGAACGTCGTCAATCTTGATGGTATTGTCGTTTTAGCGACGACAAATAGACCAGACGCCGTAGATGTTGGATTGAGACGACCGGGACGATTCGATCGTGAACTCGAAGTGAACGCTCCTGACCCGCAACAACGATTAGAAATTTTGAAATCACATCTGGGAACGATTAAGCACGATTTAACGGATGATATTATCCGCGAAACAGCGTGGACGATGCACGGCTTTGTCGGTGCGGATATCGCACAACTTGTTAGAGATGCCGCCTCAAATGCCATGCGCAGGATAATAATTGAGCAACAACGTAACGAAAACGATATTTCGGGAGCATTATCTAGCTTACAACTCAGTGTTGAGACGGACAACACCATGGACTCGCCAGCATTGTCCAAGAATAAGAACAGCGTCACGATTGAAGACTTTATCGTCGCAAAGAATCGCGCTAGGCCTTCGGCGATGCGCGATATCAACGTCGAGATTTCAAACGTCAGTTGGGACGACGTAGGTGGTCAGGATGACACGAAAAATTCGTTGAAAGAACTCGTCGAGTGGGCAGAAACTCATCCGGACGCGATGCAAAAGATTGGTGCGAAACCACCAAACGGTATTTTGTTGTACGGACCTCCCGGATGTTCCAAAACAACTTTAGCCCGCGCAGTCGCCTCGCAATCAAAACGAAATTTCTTAGCCGTAAAAGGCCCCGAGTTGTTCTCAAAATATGTCGGTGAGTCTGAAAAAGCAGTCAGGACGCTCTTTAAACGCGCTCGAAGCGTTGCGCCGTCGATAATCTTCATCGACGAGATCGACGGTTTGGCTTCTTCCAGAGGTGGTGGCGAAACAAAATCGGAAGGAAGTTCCGTATACGATCGCGTGGTGACGCAGTTGTTGCTTGAAATGGATGGCATAAACTCCTCTTCAGGAGCTGCAAAAATCGCCATCATCGCGGCGACGAATCGCCCAGATTTAGTCGACGAAGCTTTACTTCGTCCCGGTCGTTTCGATCGCCTTTTATTCGTTAGAGCGCCGGAGACGAGTAAAGAACGCGCGGAAATTCTCGCGTGTGCTTTTCGTAAAACGCCGTTAGCGCCGGATGTCGATTTGGAACGCGTTGGTGACATGACGGAGAAATTTACGGGCGCAGATTTAGCAAATTTAGCCAGAGAAGCGGCATTGTGCGCGATTGAAGAGGAAGACGAGAAGGACTCGAAAATCGAGGCCGTCTGCATGCGACATATAGAAAAAGCCATCTCGAGTGGAAGTTCCAAGGCTTCACCGGAGCCCCCTGTCGCAATCCTACAGATGTATAACGCATTCTCTAGACGAGGATATTAATTTAAAACTCTTTGTATTATACACACTCATAGCAAAGCAAACCTACACATACACTTCTATTATTCTATCAATCGTAGTATCCGACCTCTTCTCTTATCAAATCGTCTCGCCAACGCGAGAGTAAGTATTCGGCCAACACACTTCTATCCGATGACTGCTCTTTATCCCTCGACAAGGAAGTGGGATCGTCTTTTCCATCCTTCGCCACACTCCTTTGGTGAACGCCGTTGAAAAATGTATCGATGCTTCCTGCGACGGCTATTTCCATCCCCACGAGCGCTGAAAATACTGCATCGGCTTCACGCTTCGGAATTTTTAGGTCGCGAAGCGCGTCTCTCACGTGGTCTTTTAATAACAAACTTGTTCTGGGAAGCGCTTCATTTCCTTCGAGTTTGAACAAAGTACTTCTCAAGCGCGACTTTGGACTGATAGGATCAAAACTCGAATTACTCGCCGTTGGCGATTTCTGTTGTTGCTGTTGCAACTCCTGTTCTTGTATCTTCCTTGAGTAACGTCGGCCTAACGCGCCCGAACCGAAATCCCAGCTCGAGTTCCCAATCGACGACTCTGGTTTCGATTTCTGACTGCCAGACTTTGTGGAATGATTCGAGCTCCCAAGACTGCTTGCGAAATCCTCGTCTGCTTCTTTTTGCGTGCTTGGCGTTGTCGCCGTTTCTTCCGAGCCGTTCTCAGACGGTGTCGTTCTCCTTTCACTGGTGTTCTTCTTTTTATCTACTAATGTTACTTCTACGTCATTTTCTCCGTTCTCTGAGACCTTAGTGTTCACATGATCTGGCCTCGGCGGTGAGTGCAACGGCGGTGGCGGTTTTTTTCTCCTTGTTTTACTCTTCTTCTGCTCTTTCGTCGACGCGTTTTCTGGCGGCGGCGCCGTCAATTCCGACGCTAAGCTCGACGTTTGCCGTCGAACCTTTTCTGCAGAATTTACCGCGCCACTCTTTGCCTCTGCAATTATTGTCGACACTTCCTCTCTCTCCTCTGCGCTCGCGTTGTTACTTTCTCCGTTCAAACTCGTCTCGTTCCCGCTGCTCATAGCGCTCGCGTTGTTACTCGCTGATTCGGTGATCACCCCCCCAACCGCTAAAAACGGGTGTTTCAACAACTCTTCCGCGCTCGGCCTTTCCTCTGGATTCATTCTCACGCACTGTTTCACGAAATCTCTAAAATTCTCCGAAAAGTCATACGTCACTCCTCCTTCCTCTTCGTCGTTGGTATACGGCAACTCTGGCGGTGCCGATTGTGGAATCACAAACAACGCCCGCATGGGATGCAAATGCGAGTGTGGGGCAGAGCCAGTCGCGGCTTCAATAGCCGTTATCCCTAAACTCCAAATATCCGCTTTTTCGTCGTATCCGCTCGGACTCACGCCTCCTCCTTTGCCTCCGGTACCGCTCGATTGAATAACCTCCGGTGCCATCCAAAACGGCGTCCCGGCAAACGTCTTCCTCCTCGCCCCGATCGTTTGCGTCATCTGCCCGGAAACTCCGAAATCCGCCAATCGTACCTCCCCGTTTTCGTTCAGCAATATGTTCGCACACTTCACGTCTCGATGAATTTTTCCTTCCTCGTGTAAATATTTCAACGCTTTCACCACGTCTCGCATCAACACGCGCACGATTCGTTCGTCCAACGGTGACTCGCGACATAAATCCTGAACAGACCCTCCACCCATGTATTCCATCGCAATTGCAAGCGTCGTCGTTTTCGGGACGAGCCACGAGCCTAAATATTTCGTCACGTGCGGGGAATCGCAGTTCGCGAGGACGTTTATTTCTCGCTGAATGTCCAAAACGTCGTCCTCGCACTCTTCCAAATCGACTAATTTTATGGCGACGATTTCATTGTCGTTTAATGTATCCATCGCGCGATGGACGACGCCGGTGGTGCCACGACCGACGAGCTCGAGGAGCTTGAAACGGTTGACGAGAAGGGAAGTTGGGCCACCAGCGCCGCCGGCGTCGGGCGGCTCCATTTCTTTCCTTTGTTTGTGATTTGTCGTTGTTGAGTTTTCTACTAAAAATGAAGAAGAATTCACCGAGAGTTTCCAAACAAACAAATTAAAAAAAGAGGAGAGAACAATAAACAAACTACGCGCGACGACGACGACAACATTGCATTATATTTACGTGTGTGTGTGTGTGTGTGTTAATGTGACTAATTACAATCCTTTCGGAAGATCGAATGCTACCGTTACCAATCAAAGCGTTTCAACGTCGTCGTGGCCTCGAGCAAATCCTTTTGCGTTTTCCTTCTTCGATAAAAAATCGGACAGTCTCTCGACGTGCACAAGACATCTTGGTGCAACGAACCTTGACATCTTTGACACTGCGTCCACAAACGGTTGAAGTCTTTCTCGAGCTCATTTACCGTGACTAAGGCTTTTTGAAGATGTTTAGATTCGTCTGCGACGCAGTGTTTGCACAAAGATTTGGAGAGTTTCTCGTCCGTGATTGGCGCGCGGCAACCGACGCAGGACGGGCGGACTTTGGCGAATCGCATGATGCCGCCGGCTAAGGTGGAAGATGGCGTGGGTAACGCGATCGACCTGGTGTGTTCACCAGAGAGGAGTACGGATGCCGCGTTCTGGAGAATCGGCTCGAACAAACGCAACAAAGGCTTCGTCAAGAAGTTATCCAAGTAGTGCTTGTGATCGATGGGTAAGTTGTTGTCCATGGCGTAAATCGGGCACTCGGATTTCTCGTAGCCTTTGGCGCTCTTTGCGGCTTTAATCATTACGTACGCGACGCGGTCGCCGACGACTGGTGCCGTTGCCGGATCGCGAAGGAACATGCGTTGTGCCAGCTCCGCGTGCGCCGCTTTGACCGCGTATTCGTCCGCGGTTTTCGTCAAACCTTTGGTGATGACCAAAAGCGACAAATCCAACTTGTTCATCAGTAAATCCGAGATGGTGTTTTGGACGTATTTGACCGCGCCCGGAATGTCTCTATCCATGAGAATTTTCGTCAAGCACGTCTCAACGACTTGGCGCACTAACAAACAGTTATCGCGACGCACGGTTTCAATACCTTTTGTATCCATTTTCGTCCACTTGTCGCTATTTTCCCAGAGTAAACCGGCGTATCTTTTCTTGGAGATTAACAAATACGGCCAGTAACACTTTTCGAATTCTAACTTGATTGGCTTCGTAAACGTTGCGGAGACGTAGTCAGCGGCTTCTAAACCGTACTCCATGCTCGTTTTCAACTCTTTACAGTTGAATTTAATCATGACGGAATCGGTATCACCGTATATGACTTCGGCATCGCCTTCGTACCCGTTGGCGGTGGTGTATTTTTCCTCGACCAATTTCTTCGTGTGATCAATCATCTGACGACCGTACGCCGTCGTCGAGGCTGAAATCTCCAAACACGGAAGCTGACCAACCGTGGCACCAGTAAAACCATACACGGAGTTTGCGGATATTTTCAACGCCAGCTGACGACCATCTAAAACCGCCCGCTCCAAAGGATCGGTGGCGTTTTTCAAATCCTGTTTCGCTCGTTTCCGCGCCGATAACAGTTCCTCTAAAATTTCCGGAAGGATACCTTTGAACTGACTGGATTTGACAAAAACATCCCCGGTTGGTGCTTTCGTGTATGCTTCCGGCGGTAAATTCGCGACGTCTTGTTGCTTGACCAACGTGCAATAACACAAATTGTGCGCCATCATGATGGAAGGGTACAGAGAGGCGAAATCGAGCGTCGCGATTGGAAGCTCGTAATATCCAGCTTTTGCATCCAAAACGGTCGCGCCTTCGTACGCAACTTCGCCTTCTAATTGCGCATTTGGACCGTTGCCTCGGTCTCTTCTCGCTGGAATGATCAATCCACGTTGTCTAGCTTTTCTCAACAGCTGCGACATAACTTTAATCGATTGGCCTCTCGCCAACAAGAAGGACAACGGAACTCCAGTCACTCTGGACATTTCGATGTAGTTGTACGTATACATGAGTTTATCCAAAAGACGTTGCGGTAAATATGCATCCTTCAAACAGTACACCGCCAAACGTCTTCTCGTTTCTGCGGTCCCGGCTTGTAACTCGGAAATCGCCGAGTGGTGCACGTCTTCTTTCTGCTCGCCTAAGAAGTGCGAGGAGACGGAGTTCAAAGAATAACTCGAAAGTTTATAATCTCTTTGAATCGCTTGGAGCATATCGAATTGAACTCTACCTTCAATGGTGATTTCTTTCGATTCTCTCGTCCCGTACGCTTTAGAACTAAATGTCGTGTCTTTAATCGTCAATTGTTTTCCGATGATTCTCCCCCAATACGGAAAATCTTGCACGCCTAACGTTTGCGCGCGTTTAATGAGATACGGAAAATCGAAATTGACAATGTTATAGCCGATCAGCATGTCCGGATCGACGGCGCGCATGAACTTACCCCAGTCTCTCAATAACTCGCGCTCGTCGCGAAAAGATTTCACCTCGGCGCCGACGATTGGTGCGCACGTATCTAACGTCCAAATCGCTTTAATAATCGGCGAATCCGAGCCTTGTTCGGTGACGAGCGTGGCTATTTGAATCACCGGATCCTGTTCGGCGTCCGGGAAGAAACCTTTTCTCCCGGCGCATTCGATATCGACGGATAAAATTCTAAACGGCGCCAACTTTGAATACTTGCCTTCCGCGGCGTGCGAGATGAACCGATCGAACATGACGTCGCACTCGATTTGACAATAACTCGCCTTTCTTTGTTGCGGTCGCACGCGATAATTTTTCGCCGGCAACTCCAACCAGTTCCCGCCGACAACTGCTCTGTCTACCATAAACCGTAACGTGTACAAAACGTTACTCTCAAAGGTTGGGAACGTTAACGCGCTTTGGTGCAACGTGTCCACGTGTATCCCGTTTTCTAAAATCCCTCTCGCCTGCGCCACTTGCGTTGGTAACAACATGATGATGCGTAAAAAACGTCCTTTCTTCCCGTTCGGTTGGAAATTCATCAGCGATTGTTTATCTAATATCAAGTGCGCGTCCAACGCGAAATGTCTCGCCGTATTCGACGATCGTTGATGCGCCATCATCTGAGAATTTAAAGACATCAAAAACGCCGGAATGTGTTGCTCCGTAAACGTTTCCGGCACCGCGCAGTAAAAATACGGGTTGAAACCGTGCACGTGCACGCACACCGAGTGTCCATCTTCGGTGACGCCATACATTCGCAAAATCGCCGCCTGGCCTTTTGACCGCCTCTCTTGCCCTAGCATTTCGTGCGGTTGACCGATGATATAATCGATGTCCAATTGTTGAAACACTTGTTTTCAAGAAAGGAGGAAAAGAAAAGTTGTTGGAAATAAAAAGTCAGTTCTACGAGTAATATATTTGAAAATCGCATCGCGCTCATGCGTGTATATCATCCGAAAAAGAGAGAGAGAGAGAGAATACGAACAGAACGCACGTATAGAATCCGTTTGATTATCGATCGGCTTCGCCAGCGGCTTCCTGTTCCAGCCCTTCTTCTCCGCCTCGACGACTTTCACATCGTCCGAAACCTTCCCGACGTCTTGGACGTACACCTCTTCCTCCAAGATTTCCTCGGTGTTGTTGTTGTTGTTGTTCGCGTCGTCGTCAAACTCGTGAAAATCGAGAAGGTCCTGCGTCTCTTCCTCCTCGACGTCGTCCTCCTCTTCCCGGTGCGCCTTTTTCGCCTGCGTCGTCGCCGGTTCGGCGAGCTGCTCGCCTTCTCTTTTGTTGCCGCTCATGACGCGTTGGATGTGGGTTGTGGGGAAAGAAAAAGCTTCGCAACAACAGGGCGGGAGAGTGGAGTTTTTTGAATTTTTTTTTCCGTCTCGAGGCGTCTCGAGGGGGTCTCGGGACAAATTGATGAAAGAACATTTACACGTAAAAATATCTTTGAAAATATCTCGTTCGATGAAAAAAAGGCAGAGAGGAATCGTTTTATTCTGTCTCTCTCTCTCTCTCTTCGTGTGCCAAAAGGGCTAAAAAAGTAAAGGAAAGGAAAATGATTGTTCCATCATCGGGGGAAGAAAGGGGCGCACAAAATAGAAGCGTTTAACGACATCAAACGCGATCAGAAACCGCGCGAGTACCAAGAACGCAGGCGAAGGGGGGCTTTGCGTTCGGAGAGTTTTTTGAGAGCGCTTGGTGCCTGGTGAGACTTTCTCTTCCCGTTTGGGAATTTCTATTTCGACACGGGGCACTTACTTTTCCCTTCTTCGGGAAGCTTCTTTTTTTTTCCCTGGGCTGCTGCCGTCGCTTCGAGAAGGAAGTTCTATTTATTTTTTGTACTTTTTTCCTCCCACGAAAAGACGAATATAAATATTTTCACAAAATTACGCGCCGCATCACCAGCGCGCGTGTGATATATTATTTACCGCTCTCCTTAAACCGGTCTGGAAGGAAGTTTAAGTTGAGTGAGTTTCTTCTCCGGCGAGATTGCGTGGCGCGGAGGCGATAGGAAATTCGCGTCTCGCGTGGTGGAAGAGAGAGAGAGAGAGAGAGAGAGGAAATTGCTCTAGTCATTAATTTCTTTTGTTTGGGGAAGAAAAAAGAAAAAGTCACTCGAGCGCGCGTGTGTACATCGACCTCCTGGGGGAAGTGTAAACGGGAAAAAAGAAGGGGTAAAGGTGCGTCGATCTGCTTTGTATCGCCCGAAACGATTGAACCTAAGGTTCCTTTCTTCGTAATTCCTTTTTTTAGGGGCGCGAGAGCTTCGCGTCCGGTCGTATTCGGCGCGATTTAATACGCGCGCGTGTTGCCTCTCAGCCTTCCTAGTCAGTGTCGAAAAACCAGTTGCCCTCGTCCGCCCATTTTCTGCAACTCGTTGCGTTCAAAAGAGCGCGCTTGGTTGAGATATTTGCTCGAAGAAGAACGCGAACGTTTTACTCAAATCTCGTACTTACGTTTTGACTCTTTATTTCTTACTTGCGTCACGCAGAAAGTGCTTTTATTGCTCGAGCGAGAGACGAATTGGAACATTGATTAGTGCTTCCCCTTGTGAAAAGAAGTGTCTGTGTCCTCTTTTCGGGAAGCTGGCGCGCGCGAGAGAGAGAGAGAGGTTGAGAGAAGGAAAGAAAAAACATGGCGAACACTCAAGCGCCATCGGGGATTCCTGGGAAGAGATGCGCCCACTGCAACACGCACACGACGCCGTTATGGCGTAACGGTCCGGACGGACCAAAAACGTTGTGTAATGCGTGCGGCGTCAGAGACAACAGAAGACAAAACAAGACGA
>Ga0255774_10003010_pt1 | contig 12587 bp, 7 predicted proteins | sample 101ome_17_FD_179972 | JGI IMG/M metagenome (GOLD analysis project Ga0255774, IMG submission 179972) | Coastal salt marsh microbial communities from the Groves Creek Marsh, Skidaway Island, Georgia - 101407AT metaG (version 2) | ecosystem: Environmental > Aquatic > Marine > Intertidal zone > Salt...
CTTCTCCTTTACTGCACTCTTCAAACGCAGGGATGACCCAGGTTTTGTCGGAGACGCGAACGACGGCTTTGGCGCGAACGATGCGGAAAATTTCATTCTCTTCGTCTTTGTTTTTCGTCGGTCGAGGTGCGCACCGGCTCTGAAAAAATTCGAGCAGTTTATCGCGACGAAAGATATCGTCCGGGTGGAACAAGAAACCTCGACTCGCGTACTCTTTGGTATCGTGTGCGGATACGAGTGGTTTCGCGCCGGGCTCAACGGGCGGCTTCAACGCGAGAAGTTGAAAAGGACGCGTGACGCTTCCTCCTCCGGTTCCTCCCGTTTCAACCGAGGATTTCGACGATGCGTGCGAATCGCGCAACGACGACGTCGCTTCTCGATCGATCGCATCAAAAGGCGACGTCTCGGCGTTCTCGTCCAACAAATCCATCGTAAATTTTACCACGCGCTTCTCGGGATACAGACCCGCCGCCCACTCTCGAAATTTGCGTCTCGCAAAGTTTTCCTTTTCTTCTTTTCCTTCCGTCTCTGTTTCTCCCGCACACAAATCCAACTTCGATCCGACCAAAACTTCGCTCATGGACACTTGGTCCCGAAACATTTCGCTCTCTCGCAAGCGTTTCGCCTCCTCCTCCTCTTCTTCCTTTCCAAATGACGAACGAACGACCACTCTAGCGTCCACGACGCACACCATACCTCTCAAATCGACGTGATCTTTCAAATGTTCGTTCTTCGTGAACAAATCGTACAACCCGCTCGGGTGCGCCAACCCGCTCGGCTCTATCACTAATCTATCCGGTTTCACTTTTTGCAGCACGTGTTTGATGGCGACGAGGAACGGTACCGACCCGCTCGCCGCGCAGCACACGCATCCGCCCGGGATTTCCTTCACGTAGATATCCTCCTCCTCCTCTTCTTCTTCTTTGGAAACGTTCTCGTTGTTGTTGATATTGTTGTTGTTGTTGTTGTTGTTGTTGTTGTTGTTCTTCTTCTTTTCGGCTCTCGCGGCTTCTAAAACCGCGCCATCGATGCCCAAACTCCCAAACTCGTTCACCAAAATCGCGATCTTCTCTTTCTTCTTCTCTCTCTCGCCGCCGCGACGACCGGAGAGCAGCAAGACGTTGCGAATGAAAGTTGTCTTCCCGGCTCCGAGCACGCCAGTGACAATCGTCACCGGTACTTTTTCCTTCTTCGTCTTCTCCTCCTCCTCCACCATTTTTTATCGTCGACGCCGCGACCTGACGCTACCACGACTACGACTACTGCTCTCGCTTTTGTTCTTCGCGTTGCTACCGCGCATCCTGTTCTTACTAACGCACGCAACAGAAACAACAACGACAACAACAACAAACAAACCTTTTTACGCGGGAAACACTAAACCCTAAATACCACAATTTTATTTAGGGTTTCAGAAAATTTTCAAAAATCCCCTACAAAAAACCACGCAACGCAACAAAAAGCGCAGCGCGCACGCCACGGCGTTTGGTTAGAAGATTTAAGAAGAAAGAAGAAGCGACGCAGACAGACAGAGAGAGAGAGAGAACAGAAGCGCTTTTCTTTTTCCTCCTTCGCAAAAGCACACGTTCAGGCGCGTTCAAAATCGAAAGAGAAAATGTCCCGCATCGTCGTCTTTCGTCTCGTTTAGGGGTGTGTGTGCGTTGATTTTCTCTCTCTCTCTCTCTCTCTCTTGCGCGGCGGAACCATGACGTCTTCTTCCAACGACGACGGGAAAGGAAGAAGCGAATTCGAGAGAAACGAGGAGGGATCGAGAAAGGCTCCTTCGCTTTTTGCGCGACGACAACAACAACAACAACAACACCAACAACTTTTGTTGGTGCCTCCGGCTCCGCTTCCAGCCTCTCGGATGCGAAACGACGCGCTTTCGACCGGATGTTCAAATTTGGACCGGATATTGAGAGGTGGGGTGAAAACGAAATCGATGACGGAGTTTGTCGGGGAGAATGGGAGCGGGAAGACGCAGTTGTGTTTGCAGTTGTTATTGGAGACGGTGGCGTCGGGCGGGCGTCGGCGGTTCGGAGGAGAGGAGGAAGACGGGGACGGGGAAGACGGGGACGGGGAAGACGAGGAGGAGGAGGAAGATGCGAACGAAGGTTTCAGCGCGGTGTACGTGACGACGGAGGGACAGTTCCCGGTGGAACGGTTGCGAGAGATGTGGCGAGAGCGGCGTAAGATACAGCGGAGGAGGCATCGTGAGAAGGAAAAAAGTAGAAACATCGACGTTCGGTCGGACGCGCGAGAGGAGGACGCAGAAAGGAGGAGGAGAAGAGAAGAAGAAGAAGAAGAAGAAGAAGAAGAAGAACGAAGGGAAGACGAGGAAGACGAGAAGAGAGCGCTGGATTCAATTTACGTGTTCCAAGCGATGGGAAACGCGGAGAATTGTTGGGAGGTTTTGCGATCTATTTCGACGGTTTTGAGTAGCACGGAGAGTAGTAATAGCGATAGTATTAATAGGAGGGGCAAAAAGAAGAAGAGGAGAAAGAAGGAGGGGAATGGTGGTGAAATGGTCAAAGACGACGACGACGACGACGACGAAACAGAGATTCGTCGGAAACCGGTCAAATTGATCGTCATCGACTCGCTCACCGCGCCGTTTAGGGAGGATTTAGAGGAAGGCGACGCAGGCAAAAGCGAAAAGCATCGAAACATGCAACGCGTTATTCTTCGAGCGCAGTTTTTATACAGGTTTACGCACTTGTTGAAAGAGTTCGCGTGGAAGCACAATTTAGCCGTCGTCGTGACCAATCACGTGGTAGATTCTTTCGACGATGACGACGACGACAATTACAACATCAGAAACAACATCAACGCGCCCCCGAGAAAGCAGGAAAACAACTCGGGCGCGTTCCGCGCTTCTAACGACGACTACTTGCGAGAACGCGCGAAAGGAGAAGAAAAGGACGCATTAGGAGAGGAAGAAACCGATTGCTACGGCAAACGCGCTTTCCCAAAACGCTTCTACACCTCCAATCGTTTCGTCAAGCCTGGTTTAGGTTTAGCGTGGGCAAACTGTCCAAACTCGAGTATCTTTCTCACCCGCGACGACGACGACGCCGACGCGGATGGAGGAGGAGGAGGAGGAGGATTTGGAAGAGCCGAAGGAGACAATAATAGTCTTCGCCGCCGCCGTCGCCGCCGCTGGGCAGACGCTTTCCGTTCGCCTTTTGCCGAGGCGCAATCCTGCGCGTTTCGCATCGAAACGGAAGGCATCGTAGACGACGAAGTTGACGAGTAAAGTGTAAATTTATAAGTTAGATAGACAAATTCGCGCCGCACAAAAACAACGCGCGAAAGATCGTACGAAAAATATGTCGACGTCCAACGCTTTCTCCCTTTCCCCAGGCCGAGTTCCTTTGACGTTCGCCTCTTCTCGGAAGAGCAGCAACGCGACCACTTCCTCCTCCTTTCGGAATTGTTTTCCTTCTCCGAAGACGCGGGGAAAAACGTGCCTTTCATCATTCTCAACCGACGCGGAAAAAGGATCAACGCAGCAGAGGGAGAACGACGATGGTAATGAACGCAAGTCCGTTCAACTTATCCGCGCGATAAACGATGCGAAGAAGCGGAACAGCGGCGGCGACGGCGGCGGCGACGACGACGAAAAAATATTTGCGCTCATGGATGAGCTCGAGAAAGAAGCAGAAACAATCGAAAAGGATATGGCTTTAATCGATGGGAAATTTTCCTTACTCTTCACCGGAGGCGCGACGAAAGCGAAAGAAGAGGAACGCGAGAAGAAAGAGGGAGCGATTGGTAGTTTCGTGACGAGAGTGACCGGCTCTTCTTCTTCTTCTTCTTCTTCTTCTTCTTCTTCTTCTTCTGCGCGGATGAAGAAGACGAAATCCTCGTCGTCTTCGGATTCGTCGAAAAACTTTCAAATAATCGACCTCGCGAACGAGATGGTGGAAAATCGGGCAGAGTTGCTCCTGTTTAATTGCATTCCGGTTTCGGTGAGAATATTCGGAAGTTGCGTGAGAAGCGCAGAGAGTCCCTCGACGCGTCCGAGATTCTCGGTCTGTTTCACGCACGCGAAGATAGAAGTCGCCGGGAAGGAAAGAATTCAGATTCCGCTAACACGTTTCAACGCTCGAGGTTGGATCGACGTCACTTACGTCGACGAGTTGATCAGGTTAGGCGTAGGCGATAAAGGAAGTCGCTTTGTGACCGCTCGCTTACGACAGAATAGCGATTGAAAATGTAAAAAGTTTGTAGTAGACTTTTAGCGCTCGGCGAGACAAAGACGGCGAGCATACACATAGAAGTAGATGGATAGATAGATAGAAGATAGATAGAGAAACATATCACAGAAAGAGAGAGAGACTTTTTTCTTTTTCCTCGTTCGTCATTGTTATTATTTACCTTTCGCGCCCGCCGGCCGCGCGTTTCGTCGCGGTCCACAAAGTCAACAAAGTAAAGAGTTCGTTGTGCTTCATTAAAAAATTTCTCACATCTCTCTCCGAGAAAAAGACGATATGGACGAGGGTCTCGAACCAACCGTCGACGTCGACGACGTTTTCGACGACGACCCGAGCGTTTTCGAAGAGCGATGGGCGGACGTCGCCGCGCTGTGCGCTCGAGACGGTTCGAAACTTTTCACGCACTCCTCAGTCGCGGACGAGGACGACGACGACGACGCGGGAGCGCGTTTTACCCCGGACCCGTCGCTCTTGCCTCTCGTTCGGGAGAACATAAGAGTCCTGGTCGTCGGCGCCGGCGGTCTCGGGTGCGAGTTACTGAAAGATTTAACGCTGTTGGGTTTTAAACACATCGACGTGATCGATATGGACACGATTGACGTGAGCAACTTGAATCGACAGTTTTTGTTTTCGGAGGAGGATGTTGGGGAGCCGAAAGCGATATGCGCGGCGCGCGCGGTGAATCAAAGAGTTCGAGGGGCGAAAGTAGTCGGGCATTACAAACGGATCGAGGATATGGAAGATAATTGGTATCGACAGTTTCACGTGGTCGTGATGGGTTTAGATTCGATCGAAGCGAGGAGGTACATAAATAAGGTGTACTGTTCGTTCTTAGAGTTTGAGAGAGAATCCGTCGAGGCGAGGGAAGGGACGTGGACGCCTTTGATCGATGGAGGGACGGAAGGGTTTAAAGGGCACGCGAGGGTCATCATCCCGGGTAAAACGCCGTGTTTTGAGTGCACGACGTGGTTGTTTCCACCGCAGACGACGTTTCCGTTGTGTACGATTGCCGAGACGCCGAGGAGCGCGGCGCATTGCATAGAGCACGCAAAGATTGTGCAGTTTCCGAAAGAGTACACCGAAGAAGGGGAAGGAGGAGAAAATGAAGGAGTAGCGTTCGATGGCGATAATCCAGATCACGTCACGTGGGTGTATAAGCGCGCGTTAAAACGCGCGGAATCGTTCGGGATTCCCGGCGTGACGTACAATCACACGTTGGGCGTGGTGAAAAATATCGTACCCGCGATTCCGAGCACAAACGCCATCATTTCCGCGTACTGCGCGTTCGAGGCGTTTAAAATCGCCACCGGGTGTTTGAAACCCATGGACAATTACGTCATGTACGCTGGATCGGACAAAGTTTATCAAAACTTGATGAAATTGTACAAAGACGAGGGATGTTCGCAATGCGGTCGAGGTTTGTTCGTTCAGCGCGTGTTTGATTTAGAAAAGGCAACTTTAGCAGACGTTTTGGACGCGATCGAAAGCGAACACGAAACCACGTTCGGAAAACGAGAAAAGGAAGGAGAGAAAGACAAAACAGCAGGACAGAAAGAGGAGGCAAAAGACGGCATGGACACGGCCCGAGGCATCACCGGCGTCTCGAGCGACGGCGCCACGGTTTGGATGGGTGGCGTTTTAGCCTCTCACTACGAAGAGAACCTCTCAAAACTCGCCGCGGACGCGCTCTCAGTCGCGACTGTACCCGACGACGAAAGCGGCGGCGACAGCGGTAACGAAACCATCGTCGAAAAAACAATTCACGTCAACGCCGCGAAGCTTCCCTCGCCTGTCCGCGTCGGTTTAGTTTTCTCCTCCTCCTCCTCCGCCGCGAGGGCCGACGAGACAAAGTGAGAGAGAAGAAGAAGAAAAGGAGGAGGAGAAGAGGTGTACAAATAAACAAAAAGCAAGCTTTCTATCGCTCTCTCTCTCTCTCTCTCTCTTGAACGCGCGAGAGAGTAAGATTTAGAGAGACAACAAAAGCGCAGAGTCGCGGTATAAAGTCGAGCGTGTATAGCAAAATAGTTTTTGTAGCATCGGTGTGCGATGAAAAATTTCTAGATTTCGACACTCTTCACAAGAAGGACGCGGCTCTCTCTCTCACATTAAAAAAAAAGAAAGAAATGCAAATGCGCGCAGCGATGACGAGTCTGTCTCTGCGCGATGAGCTCTTTTTGCGCGCATCAAAGTAACACGCGCGCGCACAGGCAACCATGCGCGGTGCTTCTGGCGCATCTTCGTCGTCGATTCCTTTTAAAGAGGACGGAGGGAAGAAAGAGACGGACGCGTTGGTTGTGGCGCACAATCGAGCGAACGCGTCGCGGGAGGATGGTGGTTTTGACAGTCCGCAACACGCGCCGAAAGCGCTGAGATATTACGCGGACGAGGAGAAAGCGGCTGAGAAGGAAGTTGAAGAAGAGAGGAGTCCTTTTTATTATAAGGTACCGCTATCGCCTCGAAACTTGGGCGTGAACGACCGACGCTTTGACGAGAAAGATTGGCGGAGAAACGGGGTGTTGCACTTGTTGGCGTGCGCTATGGTGAACGTGATCGCTTTAGGCGCGTACGGGGTGCTGCAGCAACGAATAATGACCATTCCATACGGTGGGTTCGTGGATGAAGAAGGAAACGAAGTGAGCGCCGTGTTTACGAGCTCGATCTTTTTGGTGTTTAGCAACAGACTGTTTTCGCTCCTCTTCGGCATGGTCGCGTTGGCGTATATGAAACCGGAGAGAGTGAGTTTGTTTAGTCGAGAGTGGTGGTGGCCGCACTCGAGTTTGCAGAATTACGCGTACGTGGCGAGTTCGAATTTGGTGAGCACTTTGTGTCAGTACGAGGTTTTGAAGTATTTAAGTTTCGCGATTAGTACGTTGGCGAAAGCGGCAAAGATTTTACCGACCATGTTGTGGGGTTACGTTTTACACGGGACAAAGTTTCGATTGAACCACTATTTGTCGGCAATGATTGTAACCGTGGGGTGCTTTGTGTTTGTCTTCAATTCAAAGATTGCGGCGAACCGAATTGTGCCGAATTCCGCGACGACTTCGTTATTATCGCCATCGCCGAAGACGCAGGGATCGTTAGCGCGTTTAGAGGAAGCGGACTTGAGGAGTTTTACGCTGATGGAACCAACACGGATAATGAGAACAGCTTTCGGCAGCGAGGAAGAAGCAGGGTCGTCCTATATTCTGGACAGTGCATCCTCACTTGTAGGCTCTTTAGGTGCGACGCTTCGTTCGCGCGCGCAAGAGTCGATCTTCATCGGCGTGTGCATATTGCTCGTCTATCTCGCCGCGGACGGTTTTACGAGCTCGTATCAGCAAAGGCTCTTTCGAGTGAAGAAAACGTCCATATTCGATCAGATGTTTTGGATGTGTGTTTTTGGCACCTTACTTAGCGGCATTTGGTTGATTTGTTGCGGGCAATTAAGTTACTGCCTCACGTTTCTGCGGCGGTACCCGAAAATCAACCGGGACATCGTGTATCTATCCTTATCTTCCGCGTTCTCGCAAGTTGCAATCACGTACACCATTCATGCGTTTGGTGCGGTGACCTTAGCGTCCATAATGACTATTCGTCAAGTCGTCTCGATAGCGTTGAACTCGGTTGTGTTTCGCGAGTCGTTGAATACTTTACAGTGGCTGGGCTTGGGTTTTATCGTCCTTCCCGCCGTGCTCAGTGGAGATTGGTTCAAGAAAGAGTTGGAGAGCGGTCCGAGTTCCTTTTCTCATTGGGATTTGAAGAAACTCTCCACGGATTCGATAGTTTCGGAGAAGAAACCGGACGGAAGAGAACACTTTCGTCGCGTCCCGAGTATTTTTAGTTTCTCTTCGACGCCTCCTCTCTCGAGGGAGAGACGAGAAGAAGGAGGGTAAAACTCCCCCCTCCCCCACCCTTTCTTTCTCCTGCGGACGGCAGATAGAAGGACGCGGTAAACGCTTTTTTAAGTCGACTTTTTTAGCGCTCGTCGTAATTCAACGATTTTGATGCGACTTATTTTCAGAGCAAAAAGAGTACTCTGTTGTTTATTAGTAGTCGTAGTAGAGTTTAGCGGTAGCGTTAGAGTGGTAGTTGTAACACTAAATACCTGTATATAACCTTTTGTACCAAAAAGCAAAGAACTTAATAGACTGCATCTGCATTTTTATTCCATTTTATATCCCCAAAAAAACCAGTCCCTCCCACTAAACGATACACGATGACGACACCTTCAAAGCTCCTCTTTTCGAACTTCCTCCTCCTCGTCGCGATCCTCCTCTCGTTCTTCGCTTTCCCTTCCTCTCGCTTCGGCGGCGGCGTCGACGCGTCCTCGGTGCACGCTGTTTCAAAATTTCTGCGACGAGGCATCATCGCGGAAAAGTCGTCGACCACAAAAGCTTCTTTTTCTTTGAAAAGATGGGAAGGCACGGAGGAGTACGCGAGAGCGGAGAAGCGGGCGAAACTGCTCGTGGAACGCGTCGTGGCCTCGCCGACGACGACGACGAGCGCTTCGAAAAAGAACAACGACAAGCGCGAATCGAAAGCGGCGGCGACGATTGCCACGCACTCCAACACGTGCGTTGCCGTGAGGGAACAACAGTTGTGCAACGCGACGGGGACGACCCAAGACGCTTGCGACGCGTTGGTGCAGTGCACCTGGAATACTTGGCCGACGGATGCGTGTACGAATGAGCAGGCTGATAGTGTACGATTTGCAATCAGTTTTGGCTATGGATTGAGCTTACTCTTGCCTACGCTTACGTGCAGTATGGCGTCCTTCGGCGGAGAAAGCGTGTGTAACGACGTCGATATGGGTTGCACGTGGAAGGAAGCGGACAACACGTGCGAATTTGACTTGACGGACGAAAGCACGCTGACTACTATGTTTGGCGATTCATTTCTCTCGAAGCTTATGGCGCAAAGTTCTTTATGCGATAAGTATACGAGCGCAGATCTGTGCACTGCTGATTCATCTTGCGCTTGGGACGACACGTACAGTTGGTGCGAATCGCGAGACGATTTGGACACTTCCTTGTACAGCTCGTATTGCGACGAGAACACGAAAACGCAGGCTCAAAACACCGATTTTTGCGACGTGCTCGACGTGCAAAAAACGTGCTCGGCGGCGACGAGCGAGAACACGTGTTCGGCGAACTCGGAGTGCATGTATGGCGACGAAGACGGCTGCTCGTCAAATTTATCTGAGGCGTTCAAAATGTTGGGTCTTACGATAGGCGCCACACTCGATTTGAACGTCGACGTACTGACGTGCGCTGATGTCGAAAGCGAAGCCGAGTGCACGAGCACATCGACGTGCGAAGTTTGGAACTCGAGTGGCGAACCGTCGTCGTGCGTACCAACGGACGCGGCGTTTGACGCCGCGTTGCCTTCCAATCCGTTTTTAGCCGACGTGACGAAAAACGGTTTGTTATGCGACAAGTACGACTCCGAGACCTCGTGTCAAAGCGACAGCACGTGCGCGTGGGACTGCGAAGACTCCACGTGCGTCGCAAATCCAAACATGGTCGAAGCGACGTGCACCGGCTTGACGAAACCGTACGTGAGCGAAGAGGACGTGGTTCCGGTTTGCCCCGCCGAGTCTGTTTTTGTCGCAGGTAGCGCCGCCGCCAAAGGTTCTATGAAAATCGTCTTCTCCGCCGTCGTGCTCGTCGTGACCGCGCTTTCCGGTTTGTTATTGTAAGTTTTTAGTTGTACATGTATTATTCTTTTTTTTACCTAAAAACCCTAAACAAATTTGATACCATTTTTAATTACGTAATTACGGAAAGAGGAGGAGCGGCAAAGAGCAGCAGCGCGGAAGAAGAGAGAGAAAAGGAGATCAGCGCCAAGATATACACACACACACACACACACACACACATATATATAGATATCAAACGCACAGCACCAAGAAAGAGATGATGATGCTCAAATGCATCAACGAGGAGTGCGGGAAAGTAGCGCCGAGAGATAAAACGTGGAGGAAATCTCGGGTAATCGTCGGTGCGGACATTTGCAAAGAGTGCTTTGAAAAAGAGGTGGAGGCGTTGGGCTTGGCTCCTTACGAGGAGGAAGAGGAGGAGGAGAAAGAGGAAGAAGAGCGAGAGGGGATGAAAAAAGAGACGGCGGCGAATAACGGAGGAGTAGATGCGACGAAGATCGAGGGCAGCGAATCGGTGATTCATAGAATATTCGCGGCGATTGCAGCGGAGCAGGCTACGAATCAAGCGGCACAAAACGGGAGCGAAGGAGTAACGCCCGTTTCTCGCGCGTGCCAGAAGTGCAGGGTAGAATTACCACCACAGCCGGCAGAGGCGACGCAAAAGACAACGACAACGATGACGACATCTAATGCGAGCGATAGACACGTCGGCGATGACTCCTTACACAACCAAGTCGCCGAGGTGTTGAGTTTGTGCCGCAACTGTTACAGAGAAGAAATAGCCAAGCTACAAATGAAATCGTGCTCGGCGTGCATGACGAACGAAACCACCGGAGGGTGGTATCGCTCGCACGTCAAAAAAGGAATGCATTTGTGTCATCGATGTTACTATCGGGAACGAGCGACGTTGAGCACAAAAGTGTGCGCGGCGTGTAACAGCGATAGAACTAGCGGGAGTTGGCTGAAGAGTAAAACCGTCAATGGCGGTTATTTGTGCGTGAATTGCTACTATAAAGAGTTGGTGGCGTTGAGTGGAAAGCACTGCGGAACGTGCGAAAGTAAAACGACGAGCTCAATATGGTACAACGATAAAGTGCGCGATGGAAAATACTTGTGCGCGAAATGCTACGCGAGGGAAAGGAAGAAGATAAAGGACAAAAAAAGGTTAGAGGCAGAAGAAGCAAACAAGAAAGAAGAGCAAAAAGAACGTCAAGAACAAAAATAAGATCAAGAACATCGACCGTGATGAAAGGGCACTTTGTGTCGAACGCAGTGACTGCGGAACAAATACACGAAAGAGCGGAAATTAAAAACTGACAACTGTACACTAAAGCTTAACTGTACACTAAAGCTTGCTGTTAATTTTAGACATGTATATACCTACATCTTTTCACCTAAGTACCCAGATACTTAGTACCACGGTACCAAAAGTATCTTCAGCAAAACAATGACAATCCATATGATCACTACAACACGCTTCTTTTTACAAGTACATGATATGAAATACGTTTGTTTCTAAGATTTCGTGAACAATTCTCCTTTCACGCCGTCTGGATTATACCGAACGCTCCCTTTCATGTGACAACACCAATGATCAGGTATCACGCTACTATCAGCTCTAGCGACCGATTCGATAGTCGTTCCGAGCATCGTATCAAAGTGCAAAAATTTTTTAGAGTTTGCCTCGCTTCCAAGCATTTGCTCCAAAACCTCTAAATTCTTCGCCGGATCCTCCAACGTGACAACCGTATTTGCGTTTTGAATAGCTGCATTTTGACTCGGATCGCACGATTCTATTTTGTCATCGTTGGTATCGTACGCGTCGTGGTGCTCGAAGCATCTCCTCAGAGAAATTTTTGTTTTGAAGTCCGCGTTGTGCTGCGTTGTCGGTACAATTTCCATCGGAATCGTTCGCGATTTCTTGAACGCTTCGTTCGTTCTTTTCCCGTTTACAACGACTCGAGCAGAAGAGTCCGGCGAAACGGCACCCTTTGGCATTTGTGGGTGCGTTAAAAATGATCGTTCCCGGAATTTACCTTTATTTCGCCACTGCTCGACGTTGATGACGTGATCTTGCGGACAAATAAACGGCAACTGTAAATGCGAACCGGGGAATCGACCGTAATGAGGAAACCATACTCGGTCGATGCCGCAAAGGATCGGCGGTATGATCAGAATGCGATCGAGATGTTTCGCAATGGCAAGCGCTTCGTTGATTTGTGCCAGCTGGAAATTCACTAAACGTTCATTTTCCGTGAGCACTCTCTCTTCTTTCGTCGGAATGCTCGGAAACTTGCTATCCCTCTCCGGCCAGCCACGCTCGACGAATATATCAAATCCTCCGCGAACTGTTTTCTTGTCGTCGTTGTCATCGTTTCTGCCATCGCCACTGGTATCGTAACTATCGCTGCTGCTGCTGCTACTACTACTACTACTACTACTACTATTATTGTTGGTATCCCCGCTCCCGGTGCTCTCGGTGCTACTACGGAAGAAATCTCTCTCTATTCTTGGCGTAAAACTCATAAACTTCCCCTGAAAGTATTCCTCTCTGTCCCCCATCCAAGCGTTGGCCTCTCGCATTCGATTTCTCTTTCCCGGTGTTCCCCCGTATTGGAAAGTTGCATGAACAGCGTACGCGTTCTTTTTCTCCCTCTCGTGTAATCTCTGCACGTAATACGTGTGTCCGTTCGCGAACAAACTCACCGGCAAGGTTCCCATCTTCACCCGCA
>Ga0255774_10003025_pt1 | contig 12544 bp, 17 predicted proteins | sample 101ome_17_FD_179972 | JGI IMG/M metagenome (GOLD analysis project Ga0255774, IMG submission 179972) | Coastal salt marsh microbial communities from the Groves Creek Marsh, Skidaway Island, Georgia - 101407AT metaG (version 2) | ecosystem: Environmental > Aquatic > Marine > Intertidal zone >...
ATCGCAGCCAAAGCATACTTCCATCAAAACATTGAGAAGCATCGCACAGTGGAGAATATGATGACTGGCAAAACATTCTCGCAGCCTGTGAACACGCCAGCGCATATGAGCCCAGCCTCAGAAACTTATTGGAGTATGTAAAAATGTTTATGATCCAAATGCTAAACAGCAACGACGAATGGGAACTGTGCCATTGGGTGTTTGACAGCCGTGAAGCCGCTGACACCTTTATCACAGAGCACTTGTATATGTTTGATGATTATATGATCACAGAGGTAAAAAATTATTCAAAAAAGATGCATTTAGGGGTTGACAACGATCTCTAAATGCACTATATTATATGTATAGGGCAAACACAGTAAGAGGGCAAAATGGCTACTGATTTACGCACCACAAACGAAGAGTTTTCAATGACACGCTTTTGGGCCGGCTTGGAGCAAAAGGTTCAAGTCACACAGCCACGCAAGAACACCAACTTGGGCAAAGTAGGCGTAGAAGACCAGTTCTTCACCAGCTTGCAATTGACACGTGATGAAGCACGTGAGTTGGCATTGGACTTGTTCAAGTTCGCCGAAGGTCAAGAACAGGAGGCAGTGTAATGGACTATCGTGATCAACTGATTGAAATGATTGAGGATGGCAACCTAGATCCTATGATGGCAGTCACCATGTGCGTCAAATGGATGAGCAACGATGAAGTTGGTGAAATGCTTGACGCTAACGAACTATCAGATCGCTTCCAAGAGGAGGAAGAATAATGTACGAAGTCCGCGATTACCTAACTGATGAACTCGTAGCCGTATGCAGCCGCAAAGTGGATGCGGTAGCATTGATCCGCACAGGATTGGACAGCCAAAAATTAATCGTAAAAAAAGTGAAAAAAGATTCAAAAAAAGGTTGACATTCCGAGAACGAATGACTATATTATATGTATAGGGCAACAAAGCAAAGAGGGTATACAATGCTTACACCACGCCAAACACAAACAATCATGTTCAAACTACGCTGCGCCGCAGAGCGTGACCCTAACGATGTTATCTCTAACGCTTGCAGCCAGCTTGCATTTGAATTGGAACTGCCACGCCGTGTTAACGAACTAACAGATATGGACCGCCAGCTTATTGCTTACGCATTTAAGAAAGACTATGCACCACTAAAGGAGGCAGTGTAATGACCAATTATGAATTGCTTGAAAAACTAGATCACCTGCTAGATGTGGTAGATGAAACACTACTAAGCATGGACCTTCCTAAGGAACAAAAGAAGATCCTTACCGGCCAAGTGTACAAGCTGTACGGACTTGCAGAGGTAGCAGTAATCGCAGAAGATCCTGCTACACAATAACAATTAGGGGTTGACACTAGATCTAATATCGTGTACAACTAACACATAGGGCAACATAGACAAGAGGGTATACATATGTCTTACACTGTAGCAGAACTAAAGAACATTATCACTGAAGCACAAGAAGCAGCATACACTGCCGCTGACGCATTCGAAAACAAATACTTCCCAGATGGTGGCTGGGGTGCATGTGGCTTTGCTTGGGTAAACATCTACTCACACAATGATACAAAGCTAAAGGGTAACAGCAAGCTGGGCCGTGCGCTAAAGGCAGCAGGTGTTACACAAGACTGGACACGCACATTCAGCATTTGGAATCCATCAAAGTATCCTACACAGAACATTGACACACTAGAAGCTGGTGCACGAGCAGCAGCTGACGTGCTAAAGCGTTACGGCTTTACAGCTTACGCAGGCAGCAGACTAGACTAACTGTTACAACGGTCATTCTCCTTTCGTTACTTGTTTCGTTATTGAAGATCCACAGTGTAGACCGTGCTGTGGATTTTCTTTTGAAAAAAATAAAAAAATAATTTTGATCGGTCGGGAGGGGCCGGCGTAAAAAATATAATAAAATCAAACACTTAGCTAAGTGCTAGTGGGGTGTAGAAATCACCACCCTGAATCTGTAAGTACTTCTCCCTAAAAAATTGCGCAGCAACTTTTTTTACCCTGTAGACCCATTTCGGACTAAGTATGCTTATGTACACTGTAGAACAACGTGGATACCGTTGGTATGTTATGTGCAACGATGTTATACTGCTCATAACGCACAGTAAAAGTATCGCATATAACTATTGTAAAAGCCTCGGCGCATAACGAGTTCACGGGAGTGTAACGAGTTATCGAGTGTAGCGAGATATTCAATATAAATAACTCAATGCGCACAGTACTATACAGTATGGACAACCTTTCAGTAGTACGCATAGCCAAGACTACACTATAGCATACTAGCTATACGCTGTGCGCAGTCCGTAATAAATACTATATGAACTATTGGTTTGTTTGGGTACACCGTACAGAAAAGGATCCGTTCAATTATCCCTATTTTGGGAAGGTTCAGTATTTCCGTACAGAGTTGATGTTTCACCGTTTTGCATTAGTAGAGCATCCAGATTATCCCGGACCGTATAGAGCACGTTTTATAGCTACACACGTTAAAGAGTCGATGATCAGCTACATAGCGTTGAAATACTCGGATGTGCAGTTTGAGTATACAGTATTAAATGATGTAAAAGACGTAACCGTGTCGTTAGCTACCGTATGACGTGTCGTTAGGCACCGTATGAAGGGGTGATAGTATTTTTTTATTTACATGTGAGAATAGTAGTGTGGTGCGTAAACCGCAAGCTGCTACGCAGCATGTAGGAAAATGCGTTTACCGCAAGCGGCTTTTTGGCGGCGCGGACACTTCGTGCTTTATTGGCTGTCTCGTTTTAGGATGCCTTCTAACTTCTTGATAAACTGGTTCAATCCTTCAGTGTTGTTTGTTTCTACAAGATCTGCGATGGTTTCTGCTACAGTTGTACGCCATGAGTTACTCACTGGTAGATCTTTGAATACTGCATCTACTGCTGCTTGGATTTCGGGCAACACATTCTTCTTGCCCATTAGACGAGCGGCTGTATTGCTTATGCGTGACATGTCAGTGCTGCCCAGTGTACGTCTTTTTGCTTCACGTTCTTTTCTTTGTCGTTCTGCATCACGAGCTGCTCGATCTTTCTCATATCCGCCTTTGGTCAATCTACGAGGAGGACCGACACGTTGGAAGTGACTGGCCAATCCTTCATTGACTAGATCAAACTGTTTGCGCCAATATGCATATATCTGTTGTGGGCGCATTCCGTATATAGGTGACTTTTTATCAGCCACAGCATCAAGTCTACAGTACAGTATGTTTACACCACCAGCCAAGGCTCCAATGCCTGCTGTGTTACCTGCACGTATATCTTTTACTAGATTGCGGAATGGATATATCGCTTCATAGTTCCAACTAAATCTTTCTAAACCTAGTTCGTGTGTGTATATCATTGCGTGTTCAGCACTAGCCTGCAAATTTTCCAGGTAGTACTTGCCCTTGCTTCTGACGCCCCAATCATTTAACCAGTAGCCTTTTACGTCTTCAGGCATAACTGCTACTAGTTCAGGTGTTCTGCTTATGATATCAAAACCTCTATGCATCATTTCGTGTACAAGAGTACTGGCTCTTTGGGCTGCCACTACACGATCTACTCCTGGTTTAAGTTCATACGCTAGATCTTTGTTGATAGAGATTTCGCCGGTGCTTGGGGTGTATTGGCCTGCTATTTTATCTGATTTGTCGCCGTAATCTTTTGGATTGATTATAGCTTTAGTAGCACTGTCTGGATCTTGCTGTTGCTTGCGATTGATTATACCGCCGCTCTTGCCAATGCCGTGACCTACTTGTCCTATCAGTGCCACATAGTTGTTGACATCTGCATATCCAATACCCCATGAGCCTTGACCAAGTCCGAGATATATCATTGTTTGTAAATCATTGTAAGGAATTTTTATAACTCTAGGATTATGATCAACTTCGTTTATGATTTGTATATAGCGCATGTTATATTTATAAATAATTGCATGAGGGTTTTGATTATTATAAGTTTAGTACTGTTAGGTGCCTGTGGGACTACAACAGATTCAGTAATAACAGCACAACCGTATATAGGATTATCGGAAAGACAGGATAGAATACAGATCCGCGAATTAGTGGGTGTAGATCCAGTGCGTACAGAATGGTGTGCTGCTTTTGTAAATGCTGTATTGGAAGTAGATGGTATACCAGGATCAGACACTGTGAGTGATAATCCATTGATGGCTAGAAGTTTTTTATCATGGGGCGAACGTGTAGATAGTGTGAATGTACAGCGTGGTGATGTAGTTGTGTTTCCAAGAGGTAATAAGGGTTGGCAAGGACATGTAGGCTTTTATGTGGAAACGCAAATTAGAGATGGTGTAGAATATTGGGTTATATTGGGTGGTAATCAAAGCAATGAGGTGAGATATGATCTATACAATCCTCGTCGTGCTATTGCTGTGAGAAGATATCCTGTATCAGATTCCAACAACCGCTACGCCAATCTGTTTGAGTAAACACTTGATCAGGCCATCCACCAAATCCTTGTTTGGGTTTGGGCTTGCCAAAACGTCGAGTATACAGTTCAGTTAGTTCCGGTTTGCCTGTTTGATCCAAATACAGTGTGTTGTTTGCTATACTGTTATCCAAATAAGGATTGCGTGGTTCTACTGTATGACAGCCTAATGCTAAATTAGCACCTGTGGTACTGGTAGGTACAAACACACTCTGATCCAACAGTTTGTTTGCTATAGTAGGCGGGTGTTGGTTGTACAGTGCGTTACGTTGTACATCATGTTCTGGATTGGTACTGTATGGTGTAGTACCTGTAGGATAGTCTGGATAGCCACCAAATATCTCATCTGCACCTTCTCCGGTGTACAACACAGGTTCTGGACAGTGTGCGCCTATGATGTAATATCCTACCCAACTCCAACTGTAGGGTACAGTGTATGTGTCCTGTACAAGTGCTTGTAAATAGTCCCGCCATTCGTTTTGGTGTATGTTTAACACACATACGTCTATGTCCAGTTCATGTACAGTATTGCTTACCCAATCTTTGCCCACGTGATTAATAGCATAATTGAAACGTGTATCAAATATATCTGCTATGATTGTACTGTCTATACCACCACTGGCTATGCTGGCAGTGGGCAGTGGTGTGTCAGTGTACGATGTTTTTATATTTTGTAATACACTGTGTAAATCTTGTTGTGTGGTGTGCCACAGTCTGTTTACTCGTTGTACTCTCAGTGTATCGCCCTGTGTGTTGTATTCAGTTACTGTGCCAGGTGGCACTGACCGTATACCCTGCCAACAGGTTTGTGTGCTGGTGTAGTGTTTGGCAGTATACCATCTGTCTAGTGTATTGGGCTCTAGCACCGCTTGTACAGTGTGTACAATGCTAGGAAGTGTGTTGCTCACAGTTAAGCCATCTGTTGTGCTGATGAATAACGGTATTTGTCCTAGTGGGTCTCTACCAATTTTTATTCTGCCTGTGCTTTTGCTATACAGTGCAAATGCCCATTGTCCGTTTAGTTGACTGTATGTGTCGCACACTGCACAAGCAAACATGTACTGTGTATCGCTGTCGTACATGCCAGGTGTGTTGTATATCTCACCAGTGTATGAAAATACAAATTCATCTGTTTCGTAATAGGAGAAGTCAGCTCTGCCTGTATAGCAAGGCAATTGACTTTGTACTGCCGTATAACTTCCGTGAAAAAACTCGCGAGTTTCCCAACCGCGAGCTGTTACATCTTTGAAGTCTTTGGGTATGTTAACGTGTGTGCTAACAAAGAATCCGCACATTTATTCTCCGTATGTTGCTCTACGCCATTCCGAAAAAGTCCACAGTTTAGCGTCTGTACAGTTTATATAGTCGCTGTTGTTCTGATGACGTATCACACCTGAGCCGCTGACAATATCTCCGTCTCTGTATTGGAACGGTCGTTGTACTGTAACGTCAATGTATTCACCGTAGTTGGTGCCCAGTGTGAGGAATGTAACATAGCGTCCATTTTTGCCACGGAAGGTTCTACCGTTGGCTATAACACCTGCAAAGTTAACACGTTCAAGATATTTTTGTTGTACACCCATGCCATATGGAAAGCCTCTGTGCCACCAACCTGGTTCAGTTATTATGTCTCGTCTGTGTGCTTCTGTTTGGTACACCCAGTTTCTGTAGCTGCCTTGGCAGTGTTTGAGGTTGGCTCTCCAGAATGCTTCTGGGTTGTGTGCTTTTTGGTATGCAAGCGCCCATATGAGTCGTCCAAGATTGACAGCATGGGCTCTGCAAAGACCGAAGCCGGATAGTTCTTGTAAGGCAGCCATAGCTTCTGCTTTACGGGGGTTGTTACCCATTCGCTCCACAAACTCGAGAATTTTTTCGTCGTGTTTTTTAGCAAACGCTCTACGATACGAATCAGCTTCATATGCATCTACTCCTATAATGTTACTTATAATTTCAATAGCATCATCCTCGAACACTATTGAATCTTGTACAGCCTCTTGACTCCAGTCTTGGAACACTGCTGCTTTTTGTCTACCGCTCATAGCAACTGGTCTTACCATTGCTGTAGCAAACACACAGTCGTACACACTAGTGGGTTGTATAGCACGGAACAAGCGCCGCATAGCAGGGCTTTCCCCTTGTGTAACGCCCAGCACATCTCCCCTGCACAACAGTTTAGCAGTGAGTTCGTCTGTCTCTGGATAATCTTCCAATGCTGTGTGTGGGTCTATTTCCAACAGTTGACTCAAGCCTCTGTTGGCTAGGATATCCACTTTGAGGTGTTCTAAGTCCTCAACTTCGTGTTTGTCTAATAGTATTTGATTGTCTTCTGATATAAGTGATTTAGGTAGTTTTCTAGTGAACATTACGATGCCTCCACAGTGTTTTGATATTGCTCTTTTCTTGCCTAGTAATTTACGCTCTATGCGTTTTGCTTCTGTAGGATCTACACCTACACTTTCATATGTAAAGTTTCTAGGAAGTCTACCTGTGGCGCCTAGTCGTTTAGCTGCTTCACGTCTAGCACTTTTTGGTTTGTACGTGACATAGTTGCTCAACCTTGCCGTCATGCCGGGCCACTTTTTGAATATGCGATTCATAACTTCACCTTGTCGCCAATGTTCAAAATCGATATCAACATCCGGCAGGTCATCACGCAGTGGGTTCATAAACCTCGCCACAGGTATCTTCCACTTGATGGGATCCACGTCTGTAATCCCAAGCAAGTAACACACTAGACTACTGCCCGCCGATCCACGTGTCATGTGTTTGATATCGGTGGTGAGATCTATAATGTCACAAATTTGTAGGAAGTATTCTGTGAAGCGTAGGTTAAGTATTAACTCAAACTCTTCAGCAAGTCTCTCTTTATATTCTGTACCACTTGGTACTGGCCTTTTAAATCTGTCATAAAGCCTTTGTATGTTTTCTAAATCTGTTTTCATGTTAGCCTCTTGTAGTCTAAATATTTTGCCTAGCGTTTTTAAACGCAAACTATTTAGTCTTTGAGAGGACCTACGTAAATAAATTTTGAGGTATCAACGGGTATATCGTTTTCAATCCAATTGGTTAGTTGTTCATACATGATACGGTGATTGGGTTCTTGTAAATGATTAGGCCTGTTGTCAATTCCATGTCCAACAAGGCTTTCGCCGCAATCTCTTCTTGTAATTTCGTTTAATCCTTCATTTACAAAATAAAAATTATCTCTGTGTGACATAGGCACTAATTCAAAAAATCTTGCTCCGCCAATTGGCCAAAATAATACACGTTTAAAATACTGTGCATATTCATTTACGATACTGTAATACATACAACTTTGGGCTATTTGCCAATCAATGTCCATATACCATTGAACTGCTTGTTTTGCAAATAAATTAGATACGTGTCTTCTAGTGTTTTGAGCATGATCATATATGTGAACTGCTTCGCCTGGGTTTTTATAACAACTTAAATCTAATCTACAAGGATCGCTACATATAAAAATCAGTGTAGTATCGTAACAATCTTTAACTTCGTGTACTTGAGGATCTAACCAACTGTGTAGTTTTTTCAGACTGTACATAGGTCCACTGCCTGCTACTGCATAATTTAACACATCATAATTTTTGTCTAGTTCACTAACCCAAGTAAATGCTTCATATTTTTTCCAGCCCTCATCCATTGTCATCCATTCAGGCGCTGCAAAACTATCGCCTAGTATTAGTACTTTATCCATTTCCTAAGTTACCCAAGAACTGTCTTAGTGCTGTGCTGTCTGCTTCTGCTTTGATCTTGCCCACAGTATCACCCTCACTTGGATCTTGTTTCTCAACTGCTGGAGACCCATTACCACGTTTGATTTGATCAAACACTGTGCTCTTACGCTTCTGGAACTCTTGATATTCTTCGTCCTCACCCAAGTCACGTATGCGCAAACTGTCTACATCAAACTCCAAATCAATCTTTTGCCCGACACCACTACTACTACGTGTTTTCATAAGTTGTATTTGATAGCGGCCACGTTCACGCATTGCTCTACTTGTAAAAATACCAATCAAGTTGTCTGCTGTATTGATCTTTGAAATACCACCGGATATGTGGCTGTGATCAAACTCAATTTCTTCAACTGAACTTCTGTTCAACTGCGATGCTGTAACAAACACAGTATTCAGTTCCATTGCCAAGTTGCGTAGTTCTTCTGACACATACTTGTCCTTAACAAACAAGTTTTCTGCACTAATCTTAACAGCATTTGGATGCATCAAGTCCAAGTAATCTACAAGAACAACATCAAGTTTGCGCCCTGTTTTGATTTCATATTCTTTGATGTATGCTCTCAAGTCGTTTGCGTTCTTACCAGTTGGCATATACTTGACTTGAAATGCTCCTGCCTTCTTGCCAATCATTTTAACTTTCATTTCAACATCGTCAATGCTTTTGAAAATATCACGACTTGCAATGTCAGTTGTCATACTATCCACACGCATACTAACCAATGCTTCTGAAAGTTCAAATGTCAAGTACAATACATTCATACCTAACAAACACCAGTTTACACCCAAGTTAGCCAAAAACAAACTTTTACCACTACCACTGCCACCTGCAAAGATGTTGAGTTCGCCCCTGTTGAATCCTCCAAACAGTTTCTTATCCAGTGCTGGCCAGCCCGTGCTTACCTGTCCGTTTTTGTCTTTGATGCCTTCTAGTCTGCCACGTGGATCTGCAAAGTAATCAGTACCCAAGTCTTTTTGCAAACCAATCTGTACAGCCTGTTTAACCAAGTCTTCACATGCACCATACTGACCTTTTTCCAACAAGTCTGCACTTTTTAAGATTGCACTTTCTAGTGCTTTGTGTTTGCTAAATGTTTCAAAGTCCTGTAACAACCAGTCATAATGATTCTCTTGCAGTTGTCCTGGATCTTTCAAGTCACTGTCAGTTGCAGCATTGACCATATCAAATGTTGGCAATGCATTGTGTTCTTCTACATAGTCTTTGATAAACTTTGCTGGTTCTGCTAGTCGTCTATCAAATGTCTGTGGATCAAACACACCTTGACAGCGCACAAAACTTTCTGCGTCTGTCATAAACATTTCTAAATATACTTTTTGGATATCATATCCATAATCAGTGTTCTGTCTTGTTGCCATCTCGTATGTGCCTTACGTTTGTTGTTGTCTTTAGACTACCACAGTTTTTACAATAATGTATTGTAACACAATATGTATGTGTGTCAATAGTAATATAATCCGTGTGCATTTCAGGAGTTACGTTTTTACAGCAGCCGTACATACTCGAACTCCATAGTGTTTTTCAAATTCCAATGCATCTGCTACAGTATTTACAATGGGTTTGCCTTTGATGTTAAGGCTAGTGTTTAGCAGTATAGGACAGCCTGTTTCCTCGTACCAACGCTCTAGCAGTTTTCTAAAGCCCACGCTTTGATTTGTAGAAACTGTCTGTACCCGAGAGGTGCCGTCCCCGTGGATGATTGCAGGTAGTCCAGGATCTGTGCAAGTTGCCGTGTATTGCATATATGGTCCTGTTGGTCCGTCAAAGTAATCTTTGGCGTGCTCCTCCAATACAGCGGGTGCAAAGGGTCTGAAAAGCTGCCTCTTTTTAATGTTGTTGACTCTGTCTTTGATGTCGGGTCCTCTAGGATCTGCAAGGAGGGAGCGGTTTCCAAGAGCTCTAGGTCCGAACTCTGCACGGCCATTGGCAACACCAACAATACCAGTATTAAGTAGTTCTTGTAACGCTTCTTCAACTGGATAATCTCCTTCTATGTTGTGTCCAAGATATGCACCCGGCCATTTAATATGTTGTTTCCAGTGTGCTAGTGGCGCACCAATTGCACTGCCTGCATCACCCGGGTTAGGCATAATCCATACATCGTTCCAATCTTTTACAATTGTACTGTTAGCAGCACAGTTTAGTGCGCACCCACCCATTAAAATCAAGTTACCCGAAGGCGATTTCCATCTAGCCCAGTTGCTGATATACTTCAATAAGTACGCATATATTGCCTGTACAGCAGCCGCTATGTCCATTAAGTCCTGTGGAGTATTTAGTTCGGGTCTCCACCACAAGCACCCCCTATGTAGATTATGACGTAATTTTACTACAGGCTTGTTAAAAAATATTTGTTTTAGGTTATCGTGATCAATAGGGTAGAAAAATTCTTGTAGTATTTCATTCATAAACCTCATAGGGTTACCGTACGCTGCCATACCCATAAGGATATATTCATCCTCTTGTGGCTTCAGGCCTATTCTTTGTGTAAAGGCGGAATACCAAAGGCCGATCGAGTGAGGGTATTGTTGTGAATATATTCTCCGGAGACCTTTTTCTTGGTCTGCGTTCCAGATAGTGAGTGTATCAAACTCTCCAATGCTGTCGATAACAACAATGCTGGCGTCAGTAAAAGGCGAAGTATAATAGCCGGCAGCAGCATGGGCAAGATGATGATCAGTATACCGAATAGGAGCACGTATCCCATAAGATCGAAGATAGTTACGAATATTGTTTTTACCCAAGTATTTGAACCCTTGCCCTGCTCTAAGTTGTCTAAGAGTTTTGACAAAGGGTCTTTCATACCAAATAATTTCATCAGGCTCTCCCCATTGTTTGGCCTCACTTATTAATTTATCATTTAGATGCGCATCATTTTTTAAGCCACTGTATCTTTCACTGTGGCTAGCAAAAACTAGTTCTTTATCTTTGAATACTGCTAATGCTGCATCATGGCTATTAGCACTTATGCCCCAAGTAATCATGCAGCGTCTATAGCTGCCTGTACAAGTTTTTGTGGTAAACTACACAACCAAATGTATGGTACCCAAAATAGTATGTTATAGATAATAATCTCTGTCATTCTTTAATCTGCCTTTTTCTATGAACCATATCCCAATAGTCATCATTGTCCATTGCCGGACGTTTTGCTACTTCTGCTTCCTGTGCAATTCTGCGCTTACGTGCTTGTCTAATACCCCACCAGAAGTATAACCGCCAAAATAATTTTGTATCCATTAGCCATTTCTTCATTTGTAAATAAAAGGATCCTGTTTGCGTAGTTCTTTCAAACGTTTTCTAAAACGTATTTCATCTCTAATCTTTGTATATGGCCAAATAAGTATGTGCCAAACTCGTTTTAAGTAAACCATTTCTTTGCTTTTAACCTTATCTTTAATGGGCTGCTTTCTGCAGCACTTGCAATACTGTACAGTGTATATAGTCTTCCGTGTCTTGCAACACATTCGCCTATGTCATTTATGTCTGCATCCCAGTCTGGTAGGCTAACATGCCAACCTCTATCGATAGCCTGCTCCACCAACTTGCTGCCGGCTTTATCTCTATCAGGAACAACATATATATCCTTTCCTAATCTATTTAATAACAATGCTTGTGCATCACCAATGTCACTGCCTGTCAATGCACAGCCTTCTATGTGTAGCGCATCAATAGGTCCTTCACACAGTATTGTAAATACCTTGTTGTGCCCTTGTTCATCTAGTCCATACACAAAGCCTGGCTGTGAGTCAGTTAGGTACTTTGGTTTGCTTTCCCCTACTGTACGGGCTGTATATCCAACTATACGCCCCTCATAGTAGAAGGGTATTATAAGTCTTTCTCTGTATCCTAACTGTGGTGACCAATAGTAATCTGTGTCATCTAAGTTGAGATTACGTGCAGCCATATACTCTAAAACTGACATACTATGCTTGTCAAAGTTTTCAATATCTGCAATACGTACTGCATCTTCTGGCAAATGCACTGTACCAAATGTGGGCAATTCTACACTGTGTTTTTGTACTTCTACACCTTCGTTCTCACGCATAACATCTAATGCTAGTTTTGTGATATCTGCATCTGGTGCGTTCATCCACTCTAACAGTTTCTTAAACTTGTAACTGAGATTACGTCCTGGTTGCCAACTTGCTTTGAAGCCACAGTTAAAGCAGTGATAACTTACATTGTCGCCTTCATATATTACACCGCCACGTCCTCTTGTGTCTGCATTTTCATTGTTATGCACACAGCAAGGCGCATTAAAACTAGTCCATCCACTGGGTGTAGTTTTACGTTTTGCAGGCAGATATATGGCCA
>Ga0255774_10003030_pt1 | contig 12525 bp, 8 predicted proteins | sample 101ome_17_FD_179972 | JGI IMG/M metagenome (GOLD analysis project Ga0255774, IMG submission 179972) | Coastal salt marsh microbial communities from the Groves Creek Marsh, Skidaway Island, Georgia - 101407AT metaG (version 2) | ecosystem: Environmental > Aquatic > Marine > Intertidal zone > Salt...
CAATTCAAATCCGGCAACCATTATGACGGATGAGGTTATTGCTGATAACATTTATCTGCAAGCCTTAACAGTTGAAAATATCGAAGGTATCCTGAAGGCGCATCCAGATATTGATGTGGTTCTACCTACAATGGGTGGTCAGACTGCATTGAATCTTTGTATAGATGCAGATAAACAGGGCATTTGGGAAGAGTATAATGTGCGCATTATTGGTGTGGACATTGCGGCTATCAATATTACTGAGGACCGCGACGAGTTCCGCAAGCTCATGGAGGAGATTGACATACCAATGGCACCTTCTCGTATCGCTAAGTCGTTCTTGCGAGGAAAAGAAACGGCTCAAGAATTCGGTTTTCCACTCTGTGTTCGTGCATCCTTCACCCTTGGAGGAGCAGGAGCAACTTTTGTACATACACCCGAAGAGTTTGATGAAGCATTGAGCCGTGGTTTGGAAATCAGTCCTATCCACGAGGTCATGATTGATAAGGCGCTTTTAGGTTGGAAGGAATATGAGTTGGAGTTATTGCGCGATAAAAACGATAACATCATCATCATTTGTTCAATCGAGAACATGGATCCAATGGGAATCCATACTGGGGATTCAATCACGGTGGCGCCAGCTATGACTTTGAGCGATACCACGTATCAAAAGATGCGTGATATGGCCATCAAGATGATGCGTAGCATTGGAACCTTTGCAGGTGGATGTAACGTTCAGTTTGCAGTGAGCCCGGATGAGAACGAAGATATTGTCGCGATTGAGATCAACCCACGTGTTAGCCGCTCTTCTGCATTGGCTTCTAAAGCAACGGGGTATCCTATTGCGAAGGTGGCTGCAAAGATGGCTATTGGATACACGCTGGATGAACTCAATAACCAAATCACAAAGACTACTACCGCATATTTTGAGCCAACCTTGGATTATGTGATCGTTAAGATTCCACGTTGGAATTTTGAGAAATTCGAAGGCGCGGATACCCGTCTAGGTATTCAAATGAAGGCGGTAGGTGAGGTAATGGGTATTGGACGCAGTTTCCAGGAAGCCTTGCACAAAGCCGCTCAAAGTTTGGAAATCAAGCGCAACGGCTTGGGTGCGGATGGTAAGGGATTAACAGATCAGGATACCATTCTCCACAAGTTAGAATATGCATCGTCTGACCGTTTGTTTGTCATTTACGATGCCATTCAAATGGGTATTCCACTGAGAACCATTTACGACATAACGAAAATCGATATGTGGTTCCTCAAGCAGATTGAGGATCTGGCGCGTGTTCAAGCTGAAATCGAAAAACACAATTTGACCTCCTTACCAAAGGAGTTGATCCTGGAAGCAAAGATGAAAGGGTTTGCAGACCGTCAGATTGCTCACATGATCAACGCGTTGGAGAGTGAAGTTCACACCAAACGTACGGAGCTGAATATCAACCGCGTGTGGAAGCTGGTAGATACCTGTGCTGCGGAATTCCCTGCACAAACACCATACTATTATTCGACTTTTGAGAACCCAATGGTAACGGCTGATGGTGTCGAGATCATTGAGAACGAGAGTGTGGTAACTGACCGTGAAAAGATTATTGTTCTGGGCTCAGGTCCTAACAGAATTGGCCAGGGGATTGAATTTGACTACAGTTGTGTTCACGGCGTGCTAAGTGCCCGCGAAGAGGGATACGAAACTATCATGATCAACTGTAACCCTGAGACGGTAAGTACGGATTTTGACACTGCGGATAAGTTGTACTTCGAACCGGTATTCTGGGAGCACATTTACGATATCATCCTGCATGAAAAGCCACGTGGTGTGATCGTCCAATTGGGTGGTCAAACAGCACTAAAGTTGGCTGAAAAACTAAGTCGTTACGGCATCGAAGTTATCGGTACTTCCTACGAAGCCTTGGATTTGGCAGAAGATCGTGGCCGATTCTCTTCGCTGCTCAAAGACATCAACATACCTTATCCTAAGTTTGATGTGGCAACCAATGCAGATGAGGCATTGGACATTGCTGATGAACTAGGGTTCCCGATTCTTGTGCGTCCGTCGTACGTATTGGGTGGTCAAGGGATGAAAATCGTCATCAATAAGACGGAGCTTGAGCGCCACGTAGTGAACCTTTTCAAAGAATTTGAAGGGAACCGAGTGTTGTTGGATCACTACTTAGATGGAGCCATTGAGGCTGAAGCAGATGCCATTTGTGATGGAGAAAATGCGTACATCATCGGTATTATGGAGCACATCGAGCCTTGTGGTATCCACAGTGGGGACAGCTCCGCGGTATTGCCTCCATTCAACTTGGGGCCATTGGTGATGCAACAGATCGAAGAGCACACGGTAAATATTGCAAAAGCACTACAAACCAAAGGATTGATCAATATCCAGTTCGCGATCAAGGACGATGTAGTTTACATCATTGAGGCTAATCCTCGTGCATCGCGTACGGTGCCGTTTATCTGTAAGGCCTACGGTGAACCTTACGTGAACTATGCAACGAAGGTGATGCTGGGTACCAAAAAAGTGACTGACTTTGACTTCAAACCAGAGTTGGAAGGATATGCGGTGAAGATTCCTGTCTTTAGTTTCAGCAAGTTCCCGAATGTGAACAAGGCATTGGGTCCAGAAATGAAATCAACAGGGGAGGCCATCCACTTCATTAAAGATTTGAAAGATCCTACCTTTAGAAAACTATACAGCGAGCGTAGTCTCTACTTAAGCCGCTAAGAAAACAGTTCGTTATTCTGAGATCCCGGCGCCATTGGCGCCGGGATTCTTTTTTATCTTGACAAAAATTTTTGCCTTCATGCTTCGTTTTATAGCCCTAACGATCCTTGCCTACTTCATTTTTAAATGGCTTGATAGATTTTTTGGTGGTGGGAGACCTTCCGGCCCTGCGAAGTCTGCGCCGAAGAAGAAGGGGAGTTCCTTCTCCAAGAATGTGGGCGAGTACGTGGATTACGAAGAGGTCAAAGACGACGAGAAGTGAAAAAATTAGGCATCATCACCTACTATTGGCCACCGGCCGGTGGACCAGGCGTGCAGCGCTGGCTGAAGCTGAGTAAATATTTGGCCAAAGAAGGGGTGGAGTTGCATGTGGTGACTGTCGATGCTGATAAAGCCACCTACCCGCTGCGCGATGAAGGATTGGTGGATGAGGTTCATCCGAACATTACGGTTCATCGTACCAATACTTCTGAGAAGTTCGGTGCCTATAAAAAGGTGACGGGTAAGAAATCAGTGCCCTTCAGCGGGTTTTCTGGTGAAGAGGCGAAGGTGAGTTTGACGCAAAAGATCGCCAGGTTTGCCAGAGGAAATTTCTTTGTTCCGGATGCACGTAAAGGGTGGAATGCGCATGCCTATGAGGCAGCCGTGAAAATTTTTCAAACTCATGGCGTACAGCACTGGATTACAACATCCCCGCCCCATAGTACCCAATTAATTGGTCTCAAGCTCCAAAAGAATTTAGGCATACAGTGGATCGCTGATTTCAGAGATCCATGGACCGACATATACTATTACCGCAAGTTCTATCCGACCGCGATCACCCGCTGGTATGAGAAAGGATTGGAGCGACGCGTATTCTCAAGCTGTGATGCTCTGATTAGCGTGAGTCCAAGCTGGAGCCGCTTATATGAAGAAAAGGGCGGGCTGCCGAAAGGGAGCGTGCACACGCTGACAAACGGCTTCGATCCCGAGGATTTTGGGTCATTAAAGCCGCAGCGTCCCGAAGTCTTTACCTTGCTATATGCGGGGACATTAGCGGCGCAATACCCTGTATCGGAATTGGTTGCAGCGTTGAATACGCTAAGCTTTCCTATGCACATCAAGGTAGTAGGATCGTGGGATGGTAAAAGTGCGGAAGATTTAACAGGGGCAGGCGACCACATCGAAGTGACCTTTGAGGAATATGTGCCCAAGGCTGTATTGAATCAAAAACTGCTGGATTGCCATATGATGCTCTTTTTGTTGCCAAATGTGGAGAGCGCTACCGGCCACATCCCCGGGAAGCTGTTCGATTATTTAGGCGCGGGTAACCCTATTCTAGGATTAGGACCTACGGCGGGTGATGCAGCCTCCATCATTCATGATGCAGGAGCGGGGCAATGTTTTGATTATGCAGATAAGGAAGCCATTGCACAATACGTTCAGCAGCAATACGAGAATGGAGCGCCAAGAACAGATACATCGCGCGTTTCGGAGTATGCTCGAGATGTGCAGGCCAAGCGTTTACTTACAGAAATATTAAAATAAAAAAAGCCGCCCATTGGGCGGCTCTTTTGTTTTAGAATCGAAAAAATGCACTACACTTCGGCTTCATCTGAAGTTGAAGCACGCTGCTTCCAGCCCATCCAACCTAATAGTAAGAGTAGTATTGCAGAACCTGCGAAGTTGATTTTACGGCCTACATAGTACGACTTCGGTGCAAATTCAAATGTAATAGTATGCTTGCCGGAAGGTACTTGAAGACCACGCAATAGGTAGTTTACACGTAGGTGATCTACCGCTTCACCGTCAATATAGGCCTGCCAATCATTGCCGGACCCCTGGTAATAGATTTCAGAGAATACCACAAAGGCATCACCTCCTTCAAAGCTGTATTCTAAGAATTTCGGGTCATAGGTGGTTAGTTTGAGTTTGGCCGGTGCGAAGTCCGTTTTACCGTTCAAGGTCGAGGTGTATTCCTGCGGTACGATAGCGGTTTGTTTTGGGTCAAAGCTGGATAGTGCGGCCATTTCTGCATCTGCGGTGGCGGCATATTGAACATTGCTTACGGCCCAAGCATTGCCACAGGCTTGGAAGTTGCGTTGGGCTTGAGGTTGCCCATTTTGTCCTTGAGTGATGACCCATTTTGCATTGAGCATGTTGAAGCACGCCATGTTTTGCTTATTGAGTTGGTTATCAATCAAATCTTGGTAGCGTTGCAGCTTTGCACCATGGTATCCGCCGATGCTCTTATGATGGTATGAGGTGTAGCTATCGTTAGTCAGTCCAGCGGTAGCATTCCAAACACGGAAATGTGGGTCAGTGTCCTGGAGGATTTGTTGATTTGCCGCGTTAGGTGCGTATTGCATTTCCCACTGGCGCTTTGAGAGGAAATCATCAGTTTCTAATTGGTCCCTGTCAAAAGACCATAAATCAATCAAGGCTACTACGCTAATGATGGCGAAGGTGGCCAATTGTTTTAGCTTCTCAATATGCCATAGATACAGTGCGACACCTATGGCAAGTCCCATCATCAGGGAACGTGTAGCAGAAGAAGTGATTAAGCCACGGCGGTCACTGACGAGTTGGTCGATGGAGAATCCCTGCTGAGCGAACTGCGCATCACGTGCCGTTTCTAAATCCATAAAATACGGGGCTAAGAAACCAAAAAGCACTAAGAAGCCAGCGAATAATGCGGCGCCTTTCCACAAGGCTTCGAAACGGGCTTTTTTCTCCATGCCTAGCCAATGCTGTAGTCCTAATAGTCCGTAGAATGGTACTAGGAAGAACAATACCACCATGGCCATTGAAGGCACGCGGAATTTATTATAAAGCGGCAGGTAGTCGAACAACAGGCTGTTGAACCACTCTAAGTTGGAGCCCCAACCCATGAAAGAGAACACTGCGATGCTGGCAATAACCCATTGGCGAATGGTGCCGCCAACGGTAAAGAAGGCCAAACAGAATAGGAAGAAAATGCTAGCGCCTACATAATAAGCACCATTGCCCATGCTTTCTCCCGTCCATTTCATAAAAGCTGCTCCCATGTATTGGCTGGCTTGCGCCCGCGCTTGAGTCGGGGACATGCCCTGCTGTCTGAAAGCGCGCAGCAGCTGTTCGTAGGTTTCAGTGCCTTTGGTGTTGTAATCCACGTTCATACCGCCACCAGCGGCATCGGGAATTACGAGCGCAACCGTTTCATAGATACCCGCCGACCAACTCATGGCGTAATCAAAAGATAGTCCGCCTTCGCCTTGGTTCTGATTCTTCTGTGTTAACTCGCTCTTTCCGCCTCGCATACTTTCTTCCGTGTAGACTTTGGTCGACCAGATATTTGCGATGTTGGGACCGATGGCTAAAACACCGGCTAGAATTAGTAAAGCTGTGTATTTTCCAAACTCAGGTAGTGCTTTCTCTTTAGCGTACTTTATTGCATAGGTCAACCATATGATACCCATGAAAAGTCCTGCGTAATAGGTGATTTGGAAATGGTTTCGGTGGATGCTCAATCCTGCGAATAGCGACATAAGGATGAAAGCGCGCCAATTCTTTTTTTCAAGAATCAATAGCAACGCTAGGATCATCAAGGGAATGAATGCTGCGGTGTTGACTTTGGCATTGTGCCCTGCGGCATAGCCTATTATGAAAAATCCGCTGTAGCCATAAGCAAAGCCTCCAATAGCACTGAGCCAGTGGTGCACTCCCATTCCTCGCAAGCCGATAAAGGCAGCAATCATTAGGTAAAAGATGATGTAGGTCGATGATGTCTGTCCGCCTATTGCGCGTACCGTTGCGGAGATATATTCGAAAAGGTTCCCGCCGTATTCTGTTGAGATTTGAGTTGTAGGCATACCACTGAACATAGCATTTGTCCAGAGGGCTTCTTCGCCTGTTTGGTCTCTGTAATCGCGCGTCTCTTTACTTTTTGCATACCCAAGTTTGATATCATCTTGGTCTAAAATATCCCCATCAAGGTAGGCCGGGCTTAGGAAGGCTACGTTGATGCCTAGAAGAACGATAATGGGTAAAATCCAAGTAAGTAAAAAGGGTGTGTATTTCTTGATTGACATAGTCTGTATTTGAAGACTACCAAACTAGCAAAACTTGTGGAATAATAGGAGCTAAATCGTTGATAATGCTTGATTAGATGTGTATTTTTGATGTTCAACTAATCATTGTTTATGGATAGCGAAAGGGCCAATAATATTGGCAAAAAACAAATTCTAGACGTTTTGACTGAAGGATGCGACGAACGCGTTCATCAAATCCCTGAGACCGGGCTCAACAAATACCATTTAAATCCAGTAGAGTATGATACTCTTTTTCAAAGAGGATCATGTACGGCAAATGTTTTAACGCGCCGTTCCTACAGCGTTGCCAAGGCCTTCTTAGGGAAATACGAGGATTTGAACTATGAGAACTTGTTGGAAAACCAAGCAACACGCTTGCGTACACTCGTTCAAAGTGAGTTTAAGGATCCTTTCGATGTCTACTTCGGCCCTTCGGGATCGGATTTGGTTTACTACCCTTTGATGTTCCAAATGATGCTCAACCCGGGCAAGCGTTTATTGAATATCGTAAGTTGTCCAGAAGAGTTGGGATCGGGGAGTAAGTTTGCTTCAGAGACGCGTTTCTACGCAAATTTCAATCAGTTTGGTGATACTATTGAGAAAGGCGCATTTGTCGATCCTTCCAATACTAGCGAGGTTGTTTATTTAGACGCTCGAGATGAAGAAGGAAACATTTTAGACCGCACCGCTGCGATTAATAAAATCATAGGTGAAAACAAGGATGCTGCCATTGTAGGTAGTCTGGTTTTTGGCTCAAAATCCGGAATCAAGGATGATCTTGATGTTATCGATACGGATAGCGATACGATGTGGGTGGTTGACTTGTGTCAATTCCGCGTGGACCATGCACTCATTCACGAATTGCTCGCTAAAGGGGTTATGGTCATGCTCACAGGTTCGAAGTTTTTCCAAGCACCGCCATTTTGTGCAGCTATGCTAGTTCCTAGAAAATGGAGCGAGCGTTTGAAACAAGTGGATGCTTCTGTTATTCAACCTTATGGCAGCCTGTTTAGTGCCTACGATGTGCCATGGTTCATGGAAAACATGCGTGAGAACCTTCCTATGAAGGAAAACAAAGCATTGCGTCTTCGTTGGGAGATCGCCCTGGACGAAATGGAAGCGTATAGCTACTGGTCCACACGTCAAACGGATAACATTATCACTCGTTGGGCAATGGGTGTAATGAGCAGATTGGAGACTTCGCCGTATTTCAAACTTATGCCAGACCAACTCAAGACGAATATGTCCATCATTTCGTTCCAAGTTTGGGTAGGAGGAAAGGCATTAGATAATGACCAATTAAAATCTCTTTTCGCAGCCATTACTACCGACCGTCACGAAGGATTCAAGGGAGGCTATGACCGAGTATTCTTCGGTCAACCTGTACAATACGGGGCTAAGAGTTTTATCCGCCTCGCTATTGGTGCATTTACTGTGCGTGCTTTCTTGGAGAAAGATGCCGTAGATTTAGAAGACGATTATAGATTGATAGAGCTCATCGAGATCTACGCAGAAAAAATGTTCGGTTGATTCGTAGCGAAGAAATAAAGTCCATCTTAGAAGCGCTTCTTCCGCAGCTGTTAGAGGAGGATAGTGCCGTTATTGGGACGAACCTTGTTGTGCTTCGCGAACGTTTAGATCATTTAAAGGACGTTTTTCCTGCCCATACCTCACACAGTATTGCCATTAAAACGAACCCGCATTCAAAGATGCTCGAAACTTTGGTTTCATGGGGATTTGGGCTTGAGGCAGCTTCCATTGAGGAGGTGCGAATGGCCCTTGCTGCCGGATGTGATCCTTCGTTGATTGTATTCGATTCTCCTGTGAAAACCCGTGCGGAGATTCGAGAAATCAGTGGATTAAAAGGAATTTTGGTCAACGTCAATGCGCTTGAGGAATTGGACCGTTATGATGCTGATTTCCAAGGAACCCTTGGCATACGTATCAACCCACAAGTACATACAGGTGCGCCGGAGCTTTTTGATGTAAGCAAGAATGAAAGCAAGTTTGGTGTTCCAGTGGACTACAGTGATGCTATTATTTCGGCGGCCTTAACTCATCCTGTTCAAGCGTTGCATATGCACAGCGGCTCTCAGATGAAGGATTTGAACATTCAAAAAGGTGCCCTCAAAGAACTGAGACGCATTGCTGATGCCATCAATGAAGAGGTTCCCGGTAAGATTAAAGTTCTTGACATCGGGGGAGGTCTGCCTACGGAGCCATTATCGGATCAAACGAAGATGGAGGCTTATGGCGCCATAGTGGCTGAGGTGTTTAGAGATACGAGTTATTCACTCGTTACAGAATTTGGTCAATGGGTACATGCTGAGGCTGGTTTTGCTCTGAGTCAGATTGAATACGTTCTAGAGCCGAACAAGGTGTTTATCCATTTAGGAGCAGATTTCTTCATGCGCGATGCCTACACTAAACCTCGGTCTTTCCCGCTTTCGGTTTGGACTAAAGATTCAGATGAGGTACTAGGCGAAAATGTAACCATGGATATTGCGGGCCCACTATGCTTTGCCGGTGATTATTTAGCACATGGGGTTGAATTGCCATTGGCATTGAAAGAAGGAGATTTTCTTTTCGTCGATTGCACAGGTGCAAATACCTATGCTTTGTGGTCTCGCCATTGCTCAAGAACGGTCCCAGCTACATGGGCTTGGGACGGAAATTCAGTGGTAAAATGGAGCGATAGGTCAAGTATTGGTTTTTAATCTTATTTTTGAAGCATAAGCATTTATGATGAAGTACCGCTTTTTACTCCTTTTGACCGTCTTTGCCCCGTCCCTTTTCGGGCAAATTATGACGGTATCCGTGGACCAAGACAACTTCTTGGTGTGTCCTGACCAAGTGGTTGAGGTCACAGCAACTCGCTCAACTACAATCAACAATTCGGTAGCCTTTAATGGCACTTCACAATACTTAGAGATTCCCAACGATCCTGCATTCAACATCGGTACTTCAAGCTTTTCTGTTGAGTTTTGGGTTTTGACAAATGATATGTCAAATACGGAATACCTCGCCGTATATCGCAATACATCTGGCCACGGATGGGCCATCTTTAAAAATGCCTCAGGTACCGTTGGGTTCGCAGCACGCGACAATACAGGTAGCTTTGATTTTGTTTTCGGTGCGCTTTCACAGATTGATGATGGCAATTGGCACCACATTGCGGTCACCTGGAACCGAGGAACTACAACAGCAACCCTATATGTGGATGGAGGCTATGAGAATTCCAAAAACATGAATGTTGGGGGTGATATCTCACATACCGAAGACATCAGCTTAGGGTATGGAATTTCACCAACTACGGGCAGCCCAACCTACCTTAATGGAGAGATTGATGAATTTAGAATTTGGTCTGAAGAGCGTTCAAGCGGTGATATTCAGACATACATGAGCAACCATTTGAATCCAACTTCTTTCCCAACGCTCGCAGTGAATTTTGATTTCAACGAGTTGAACGCGTTAGATAATTGGTACGATTGTGCAGCGGGAATCACTGCTCCTTATGGGACTAATTCTCCAACGGTGAACATTGCCAGCGGTCCTTCTATGACCTTCAACTTCGCCTACACTTGGACCAACACTTCAGGCAACACACAAAATGGTGCAAACTATCAGAAGTCATTCCGTGCTAAAGACACTGTACTTGTAGAAGTGGGATATTGTAAATACTACTGTACAGATACCTTCTTTGTGGATATCGCGGATTGCGATACAGTGAAGGATCCTCGTGATGTAGCAGCCGTTTTTGCTCCGACGGCCTTCACACCGAATGGCGATACTAAAAATGATTTCTATATCGTAAAAGCAAATGCGATCAGCTACTTTGAAATGCAGGTTTACAACCGCGATGGCAACATCCTTTTCCACAGCAAAGACATCAACACTGGTTGGGACGGTACCTTTGAGAATAAGCTTTGCTCTGAAGGCGTCTACATCGCTCAAATTATGTTCCGCGACATAGAGGGAATGGAATACGTGAAGTACCAGTATTTCTCCTTGATGAGATAAGAGAAAAATTTTTACAGCATAAAAAACCCGAGCCGCAGGCTCGGGTTTTTTGTTTTATCCAATAGACTTCAGTTTACTCGGCCCGCGTCCAAGTGGTACTTCGTCCCAGCCAAGTAATGCCTAGAATATATCCTTTGAAGTATAGTGTACCGTCCTCGTTCATTTCACAATAGCACTCGTACGTCTTACCATTCTCAGGGTCATAAATAAGCCCGTTTTGCCATTGCTTGTCTTCCTTATTGTATTTCAAGTCGGTCAATATAATCAGCTCCTTCAGTAAGCGCTTTTGAAGCGACTCTTCAGGATTGTATTCGTCGCGACGGGGTGAGGTGCCATCGGAGTTTGTGTTGTCCTCTAGCCAGGTGATTCGACCACTGTAGGTACCTTTTTGGTTTTTTGTTACGGTGATAATCGAGGATTTTTCCTCATTGTACCATTGGCCAACAATTTCGTTCTGTGCAAGCCCCTGAATGGACCACCCCAATAGGCACGTCAATAGAATTATTCGTCTCACGCTTCCGTATTGTTTTGTTGGTTGCCCTTTTCCAATTGGGCCCCGGAAATACTCGCATTCAATTCAAAGCCTATGATCAAACCAAAGGCATTGACATAAATCCACAAGAGCATGATCAAAAGGGTTCCGATGGAGCCGTACAGCTTGTTATACGTTGAGAAGTTTTCTACGTAAAAGCCGAAACCTTGGGAGGACAGAATGATGAGCACAGTGGCTAATATGCTTCCAGGACTTATAAAACGCCAATCACGACGGCGTACAGGACCGTAATTGTAGACCATGGATATCCCGAACAGCGTAGCCGTTAGTAAAACCAGCAATCGAGCCCATGCAATGATATCAGCAGTGTACTCCGTCAAATACCCGAGATCCGCCAGCCATCCAGTAAATCCTTCGGAAAAGATCAAGGCCACAATAGCAATGAGAATCACCAAGGTTAAAACCACCGTGAGCATTAAAGCACTCAGGTATTGCCACCAGAAGTTTTTCACGCGAATGTTGTGGTAAGAGATCCCCAGGTTGGCGATTAGGCTAAGGGTTCCGTTCGTTGCAAAGACCAGTGCGGCAACAAAAGTGATAGATAGTAATCCGCCACGCTTTATGGTCAATAAATCTTGAATGGTTTCAAAAGCCATCTCCTGCGTACTCGGCGGCAAGACCGTTGCCATAAGTTCAAAGAGCTCGTCTTGGAAAAAGTCCAATGGCAAGTACGCAATCAAAGTAAAAATGAAGATGATGCCAGGAAAAAGTGCCAAGAAAAAGCTGAAACTTACTGAACCGGCTCTCGTGCTGATGGCACCTTCATAAATGCCGCGCAAGAAAAAGCTTAAAACATCCCAAAGACTCAAGCCGTCGAACAACGGTGGCTTGACGCTAGATAAAATGCGTTGCAGCGAATCCTTGAAGTTTTGTATCAGTGTTCCCATTAAATGGCCTTTAAGCTCATGTCTAACCCCTTGATATGGTGGGTTAAAGCACCAACGCTAATATAATGCACTCCCGTTTCTGCATAATCAACTAAGGTAGATTCTGTAATTCCACCGCTGCTTTCTATTTCCGCTTTGGTTCCTATTAAAGCCACTGCAGCACGTGTCGTAGGTAGGTCAAAGTTATCCAACATGATTCGGTCTGCTCCGCTTTCTAAGGCTTGCTCAACTTCGCTCATATCGCGTGTTTCCACCTCAATGGCAAGACTTTTATTCATTTTGGCCAAGTAGCTACGCACCTTC